>Ga0184633_10000975_pt1 | contig 11458 bp, 12 predicted proteins | sample PLM31_170_b1_FD_133156 | JGI IMG/M metagenome (GOLD analysis project Ga0184633, IMG submission 133156) | Groundwater sediment microbial communities from an aquifer in East River, Colorado, USA - PLM3-1_170_b1 | ecosystem: Environmental > Terrestrial > Soil > Riparian zone | place: USA: East...
AGCCACGCCACGACCTCCTCGTGCGTCATGCCGAGGCACAGGTCGCGGCCGTAGCGGTCCTTCAGGCGAAACATCTCCCCGCCGATGGCCTCCCACCGCCCCGACTCGCGCCAAATCTCCGCGGGATGGAGGACCGGCATGGTGATCTCCTGCCCGCCGATGGCGTTCATCTCCTCCCGGATGATGGCCGTGATCTTGTCGAGCACGCGTTGGCCGAGCGGCAGGTAGACGTAGATGCCGGCGGCGAGCTGCCGGACGAGGCCGGCGCGCAGCATGAGCTTGTGACTCAGCGCCTCGGCCTCGGCCGGATCCTCGCGGAGCGTAGGAACGAACGACGTGCTGAGCCGCATCAGCTCAGCGAAGGCGGGCGCGTCGCACTCACCGGCTCAGTGGGCGTCCGGTGTCTTGTTCGGCCCCTTGACGCCCGGATTGTAGACCAGGCGCTCGACGGGCTTGCCGCCGAGGATGTGCGACTCGACGATCTCCTTGAGGTCGGCCTCCTGTACGCCCGCGTACCACACGTCGTCGGGGTACACGACGATCATCGGGCCGTGGCCGCACTGCGAGAAGCAACCGGCCTTGTTGATCCGCACCTCGGTCTTGAGGTTCGCGCGCAGAGCCTCGGCGCGGAGGGTCTTCACGAACTGCTCCACTTCGCCCTGCGCCGGGCACGTGTCCCCACTGGTGCAGACGAAAACGTGCGTGCGGTACTGGCCCATCAGTCGCCCGCCACCACGGCGGTCTGGCCCGCCTTCCGCTCGGCAATGAACCGGTCGACCTCTTCGCGCATGGCCTGGACAATCTCCTTCTCCGGTACCTTCCGGATGACCGCTCCGTTCTTGAAGATGAGACCGATGCCGCGGCCGCCGGCGACGCCGATGTCGGCCGCCCGCGCCTCCCCCGGTCCGTTCACTTCGCAGCCCATCACCGCGATGTGGATCTCCTCGTCCAGCGTGCGGAACTCGTCCTCGACCTCCTTTGCGAGCTTCACGAGGTCGACGTCGGCCCGTCCGCACGAGGGGCAGGAAACGAACGTGAGGCCGCCTTTGCGCAGTCCGAGCGACTTGAGGATGTCGATGCCGACGCGGACCTCCTCCGTCGGGTCGGCGGAGAGGGAGACCCTGATCGTGTCGCCGATGCCTTCTGACAGCAACGCCCCCAGCCCGACCGCGGACCTGATCGTGCCCACACCGGGCGTCCCCGCTTCCGTCACACCCAGGTGGAACGGGTACTCGACTTGGTCGGCGAGCATCCGGTACGCTTCGATCATCATCAAGGGGTCAGAGGCCTTGAGCGAGATCTTCATCTCCGGATACCCGCACTCCTCGAGGATGCGGATGTGGCGTAGCGCCGACTCCACCATCCCCTCGGCGGACGGCCCCTGGTACCGCGCAAGCAGGTCCTTCTCGAGCGAGCCGGCGTTGACGCCGATGCGGATGGGGATCCGCTTGTCCTTGGCGAGATTGACGACCTCCTGGACGAACGTCTTACCGCCGATGTTGCCGGGGTTGAGCCGGAGTCCGTCGACGCCCTGCTCGAGCGCGATGAGCGCGAGCTTGTAGTTGAAGTGGATATCGGCGACGAGGGGGATGCGGATCTGGCGCTTGATCTCGCCGAGCTTCTCGGCCGCCTCGCGCACGGGGACGGCGCAGCGCACGATGTCGCAGCCCGCCGCCTCGAGCGCCCAAATCTCGAGGAGCGTGGCCTGGACGTCGCGCGTGTCGGTCTTCGTCATGGATTGCACGGTAATGGGGGCGTCCGCTCCGACCTTCACCCCGCCCACCTCGATCTGCCGCGTCTTGCGCCGTGTGATCATGGCACCGTCCTATCGGAAGAATCGAAACGCGTCGATCCGCACAAGGTCGTTGTACAGCGCGTAGACCATCAGGAGCATCAACAGGACGAAACCGAGCTGCTGCGCCGCCTCCCGCTTCCGCAGCGAGAGCGGCCGTCCCATGATCGCCTCGATCACGAAGAAGAAGAGGTGCCCGCCGTCGAGCATGGGGACGGGCAGAAGGTTCAGCAGGGCGAGGTTAACGCTGATGATGGCGGTGAAGAGGGCCAGCGACGCCGCCCCTTCCTTGGCCTGGCGGCCGGCCTCGGACGCGATCTGAATCGGCCCCCCGATGTTCGAGGAGTCGATCTGCCGCGACACGATCTTCCAGAGGCCCTTCGCGGTCAGCGCCGTCATGTCCCAGGTCTTGACCGCCCCGTACCAGACGGCCGTCGGTGGCGGATACGGTTTGTAGTTGACGGTCTTCGTCACGATGCCGACACCGATCCGTCCCACCTCCACGTCTTGGCCGGCCGGGTTCTTCTCCTTCACGGTGCTGGCGGAGACGGGAAGGGCGAGCCGGCGGCCCTCGCGCTCGACCGTGACGTCGAACGTCTGTCCCGCCCGCTTCTGGATCGACTGCATCAGCTCTTCGGGCGTGAACACGGGCTGCCCCGCCACCGCGACGACGAGATCTCCTGCCCTGACGCCGGCCTTGTCGGCGGGCGACCCGGAATTGACGGAGCCGATCTGGGGCGTGAGCTGCGGGCCCGCGCCGAGCTCCCACGAGTCACGGGCCTCCTTGAAGATCGGGTCGCGGACCTCGGTGAGCCGGGGCGTGACCGTCACCTGCTCCTGGGCGCCGCCGCGCGCGAGGGTCAGCTGAAGCGGGCGCCCGGAAGACGCGGCGACCGCACGATCGAGATCCTCCCAGTGTGCCACCCGCTGAGCGTCGACACGTACGACGAGGTCGCCCGTCCTGAGACCGGCCGAGGCCGCCGGGCCGCCCGGCGTCACGCGGCCGATCACCGCCGGCCACACAGGCCGGCCCACGGTCGCGAGAACGATCATGAAGATCACCGCCGCCAGGACGAAGTTCATGCCGGGCCCGGCAAACACGATGAGGAAGCGCGCCCATAGGGGCTTCAGCGCGAAGGCCTTCGAGGGGTCATAGGGCAACGCGTCGCCCGCCTCGAGCGGGTTCTCCTCGCCCATCATCTTGACGTAGCCGCCCATGGGAATCACCGAGAGGCAGTATTCCGTCTCCTTGCCGCGCCACCGCAGCAGCACCGGACCGAAGCCAATCGAGAAACGCTCGACGCCGACGCCGACCCAGCGCGCGACCAGGAAGTGACCCAACTCGTGGATCAGGATCAGAATGCCGATGACGACGATGAACGAGATGATGGTCGTCATCGGCCCACCGCTCCGACACCGGGTCCGATCAGGGTCGTCACCAGGCGCCGCGCCTCGACGTCCACAGCAACGCAGTCGTCGATGGACTTCGGTTCGCTGTGCGGGACCGCGTCGAGCGCCCGCTCGATCAGCTCGGCGATCTTCGTGAAGCCAATGCGCCGCCCCAGGAACGCCGCCACCATGACCTCGTTGGCGGCATTGAGGACGACGGGCGCCGAGCCGCCCTCCTCGAGGGCCGCGCGCGCCAGCCGGAGGCACGGGAACTTGCCGATGTCGGGCTCGAAGAACGTGAGCTGCCCGACGCGCGGCAGGTCCAGGCGTGCGGCCGGCGCGGGCCGGCGTTCCGGGTACGTGAGTGCGTAGAGGATCGGCACCCCCATGTCGGCGACGCCGAGCTGGGCGATGACGGAGCCGTCGATGTACTCGACCATGGAGTGGACGATCGACTGCGGATGCACGACCACATGGACCCGGTCGGGAGCCATGTCAAACAGCCAGCGCGCCTCGATGATCTCCAGGCCTTTGTTCATGAGGGTCGCCGAGTCGATCGTAATCTTGGCACCCATCTTCCACGTTGGATGCCGGAGCGCGTCCTCGACGGTGACGTGCTCGAGGGCGGCCCGCGGCAACTCGCGGAAGGGTCCCCCGGACGCGGTCAGCAGGATCCGATGGACGTCGCCCCGGTTGTGACCGGCCAGGCACTGGAAGACCGCGCTGTGCTCCGAGTCGACCGGAAGGAGTGGCACACCGTGTCGCCGCGCCGCAGCCGTCATCAGGCTCCCGGCCATGACGAGCGTCTCCTTGTTGGCCAGGGCCACCGGGTGACCGGCCTGGATCGCGGCCATGGTCGGTAGGAGCCCGGCGGCACCGACGAGGGCGGAGACCACGATGTCCGCATCGACGTCGCGGGCGAGCGCCACGAGCCCCTCGACCCCGGCGAGCAGCGCGGGCCGCGGGGAAGGCAGCAGCGTGGCTAAGCGGTCCACCGCGGAACGGTCCAGCAGCGCGACGGCCTCCGGCGAGTACTTGCGACAGAGGTCGGCGATCAGCTCGACGTTCGAGCCCCGCGCCGCCAGGCCCGCCACCGTGAATTCCTCGGGGAAGCTCGAGACCAACTCCAACGTCCGGAGGCCAACGGACCCGGTGCCTCCGAGGAGCGTCACGCGCTTCATCCCCGTCCCCCGAACCAGCTCGCGTAGTAGAACAGCGCAGGCGTGTTGAAGAGCAGGCCGTCGAGGCGGTCGAGGACCCCGCCGTGACCGGGGATCAGTCCTCCTGTGTCCTTGGCGCCCAGGCTCCGCTTGATCACCGACTCTCCGAGGTCCCCGATCTGGCCGACGACGCCCAGCAGTCCACCGGCAAGCATCGCGGTGGCCGCCGACCACTGCGGGACGAACCATACCCCCAGCCCGGCCGCCGCGGTGACCGAGGCTGCGAGCTGTCCCGCGGCGCCCTCCACGGTTTTGCGTGGGCTGATGCCGGGGGACAGCGGATGGCGTCCCACCGCCGAGCCGATGACGTAGGCCGCCGACTCACCAGCCCACGTCGTACCGACCAGGAACAGCACGAGGTGGGCGCCGTCCGACAGCTCCCTGAGGAGCAGACCGTGGCCGAGGAGCCAGCCGACGTAGACGATCGGCAGGAGCGTCGCGGCCACCGGCTCAACGGCGAGAGCGCCCTCCGCCCACACGGGGGCGCTCAGCGTGGCGGCGACTGCCAGGGTGAAGACAACGGCCGTGACCGTGAAGCTCGGCGCGAGGAAGCTCGCCGTCACGGCCGCAGCGCCCACCACGCCGAGGCGGCTGTAGACCGCCCGGCCGGCACGCTCGAACATCCGCATCAGCTCCCACGCGGCGGCCCCGCTCAACGCGACCAGGAGCAGCGCGAACATCCAGTACGGCCCCGTGGTGACCATCCATACGAAGAGGGGGATGCCGACGGCCGCGGTCAGCGTGCGCTTGACGAGCGTCGCGAAGAGCCCCGGGGTCCCCGGCGTCGTCACCGCCAGCACCCCCGCCATGTCACACCCCACCGAAGCGACGGGCGCGGCCCTGGAAGTCGGCCACGGCCCGATAGAGATCGAGCGGTCCGAAGTCCGGCCACAGCGTGGGCGTCATCCACAGCTCGGTGTAGGCGATCTGCCACAGCAGGAAATTGGAGATCCGCATTTCACCGCTCGTCCGGATGAGCAAATCGGGATCCGGGATTCCGCCGGTGTACAGTGCGCGGCTGACATGTGTCTCCGAGATGTCGTCGGGCTTCAACGTACCCGCCTGGATCTTCCGGCCCAGCGCGCGGAACGCGTCGAGGAGCTCGTCGCGGCCGCCGTAGTTGAACGCCATCAGCAGGGTGAGGCCCGTGTTGGCACGGGTCTCCTGCATGACGCGCTCGATCCCGCGCCGCACGGGCGGCGGCACACCGTTGGGGCGACCGATGACCCGCACGCGGACGTTGCGCGACATCAGATCGGGCAGCTCGCGGTAGATCGCTTCCTCCAGGAGCTGCATGAGCGTGGATACCTCGTCCTCGGGGCGCGTCCAGTTCTCGGTAGAAAAGGCGTAGAGCGTCAGGTAGCGCAGTCCCAGCTCGTCGGCGGTGCGGACGATCGCGCGCACCGTCTTCACACCCTCGCGATGGCCGGCGACGCGGGGAAAGCCCCGACGGGTGGCCCACCGACCGTTGCCATCCATGATGATGGCGACATGGGCAGGGAGCGGGTGGGACCGGACGAGTTGCAACAACTCGACTTCGTCGAGCCCCGCGAGCTCCGGGGGTGCCGGAGCGCTAGAGGATTTGAGGACCATCCGTGTTCATCTTACTAGAACGACAGGATCTCCTGCTCCTTCTTCTTGAGCAGCTCGTCGACTTTTGCGATGAAGCGGTCGGTCGTCTTCTGGATCTGGTCGTGGCCGCGTCGCTCCTCATCCTCCGAGACCTTCTTGCCCTTGGCCATCGCCTTCAGCGTGTCGTTGGCCTCGCGGCGGACGTTGCGAATGGCGACCCGGCCCTCCTCCGCGATCTTGTGGACGGTCTTCGCAAGCTGCTTGCGGCGCTCCTCCGTCGGCGTCGGCATCGTGAGGCGGATGGTCCTGCCGTCGTTGGCCGGCGTCAGCCCCAAGTCGGATTTGTTGATCGCCTTCTCGATCGCTGGAAGCTGCGCGGCCTCCCAGGGCTGGATGAGGAGCGTGCGGGCGTCGGGCACTGAAATCGATGCCACCTGGGTGATCGGCGTCGCCGTCCCGTAGTAGTCGACGCGGACCGTATCGAGGAGGGCCGTCGAGGCACGACCCGTCCGCACCGAGGCGAACTCGCGGCTCATCGTCTCCAGAGCCGTGTTCATCTTGGCCTCGATCTCCTTGAGCAGGGCCTGCATGGCCGTTCCTCCTTCCCGCGCTACGCCGACACGATCGAGCCCACCGGTTCGCCGAGGACAATCCGCCGGATGTTCCCGGACCGTGTGAGGTCAAACACGATGATCGGCAGCGCGTTTTCCATGCACAGGGAAATCGCCGTCGTGTCCATTACCTGGAGTCGGCGGCTCAGCACCTCGAGGTAGGTCGCGTGGGGCAGGCGCTCGGCCGTCGCGTCGACCTTCGGGTCGGCGGAATAAATGCCGTCGACCTTCGTGGCCTTCATGATCGCGTCCGCACCGATCTCGATGGCGCGCAGCGCCCCCGCGGTGTCGGTGGTGAAGAACGGATTGCCGGTGCCGGCGGCGAAGATCACCACCCGCCCCTTCTCGAGGTGGCGGATCGCCCGCCGGCGGATGTACGGCTCGGCCACCGCTCGCATTTCGATCGCCGAGAGCACCCGCGTCTGCAGACCCGCCTTCTCCAGCGCGTCCTGGAGCGCCAGCGCGTTGATGATCGTCGCCAACATCCCCATGTAGTCCGCGGTGGCGCGGTCCATGCCGCCCGCGCTCGCCGCGATTCCCCGGAAGATGTTGCCGCCGCCGATGACGATCGCCACCTGGACGCCGAGATTGGTGACGTCCCGGATCTCCGCGCCGATCCGGTCCAGCACCGGTGGGTCGATGCCGTAGCCCTGGTCCCCGGCGAGCGCCTCCCCCGAGAGCTTCAGGACGATACGGCGGTACGCCGGGCGGGCGGGGCCGGCATCCGCCCGCACGCCTAGCCGCCCTCGCCGACCTGGAAACGCGCGAACCGCTTGACGACGATGTGCTCACCGGTCTTGGCGTTGACGCCGTCGACCAGATCCTTGACCCGGGTGGTCCCCGACGAGTCCTTGATGAACACCTGCTCAAGGAGACACTGTTCGCCGTAGAACTTCTCCAGCTTGCCCTCGATGATCTTGTCGAGGATCTGTGGCGGCTTCTTCTGGTCCGCCATCTGGTCGCGGTAGATCTCGCGCTCCTTGTCGATCACCGCGGGCGGCACGTCCTCGCGACTGACCCACGAGGGATTCGCCGCCGCCACCTGCATCGCCAGGTCTTTCACGAGGTCCTGGAAGGCATCGGTCTTCGCCACGAAGTCGGTCTCGCAATCCGCCTCGATGAGCACGCCGAGCTTGGCGCCGGGATGGATATAGGCACTCACGGCGCCCTCCCGGGTCTGCCGGTGAGCCCGCTGCGCGGCGTCGGCCAGTCCCTTCTTTCTCAGGAACTCGACCGCGGCGTCGAGGTTGCCCCTGGTCTCCTGCAACGCGGCCTTGCAGTCCATGACGCCGGCGCCCGTGCGGTCGCGCAGCTCCTTGACGTGTTGCGCGTTTGACGCCATGCGCTACGCCTCCACCTCGGCCGCGGCCAGCTCAACCTCGGCCGTCGCCTCCTGCTCGGCGACCTCCTCCGCCTCGTCCTTGGCGAGCGTGCCCCGCCCCTCGAGAATCGCGTCGGCGATGCGGGAAGTGATGAGGCGGACGGCCCGGATGGCGTCGTCGTTGCCGGGGACCGGATAGTCGATGCCCGTCGGATCGCAGTTGGTATCCACGATGGCGACGATCGGAATCCCCAGCCGCTGCGCCTCCGCCACCGCAATCCCCTCCTTGCGGGGATCGATGATGAACACCGACGAGGGAAGCTGCTCCATCACCTTGATACCGATGAGGGCCTTCTCGAGCTTCTGGCGCTCGCGGTCCAGCTCGAGCGCCTCCTTCTTGGGCAGCCGCTCGTACTCGCCCGCCTCCTTCATTTCCTCGATCTTCTTCAGCCGCGCGATGGACTTGCGGATGGTCTGGAAATTGGTGAGGGTCCCACCGAGCCACCGCTGGTTGACGTAGAACATCCCACAGCGGGTCGCCTCGTCAAACACGGTGTCCTGCGCCTGCTTCTTGGTCCCGATGAACAGCATCGTGCCGCCGCCCGCGGCGAGGTCACGGACGAAGGCGTAGGCCTCCCGAAACTTCTTGAGGGTCTTTTGGAGATCGATGATGTAGATGCCGTTCCGCTCACCAAAGATGTACTTCTGCATCTTCGGATTCCAGCGCTTGGTCTGGTGACCGAAGTGCACGCCCGCCTCGAGCAATTCCTTCATCGTCAATCCGGCCATCTCTCCTCCTGTTCGGTTACAACTGCGGCACCGACGCTTGCGCGGCGTGCGTGATGGTGGTTACGTCGTGTACTTCGCGTTGATCCGCACGTACTCCTCCGACAGATCGCACGTCCAGACTCGATCCTCGCCCCGGCCGAGGCCGAGGTCGACGATGATCGCGTACTCCGGCCTTCCCATGATCTCGCGAATCCGGCCGATGCGCGCGCCTTCTCTCAGCATCCCCTGCTCCACCAGGGGCTCGTCGTCGAAGGCAATGGCCACCCGCTGCTGCTCCACGCGCGCCGCTGACTTGCCCAGGGCCATCATGATGCGTCCCCAGTTCGGATCCTGTCCGGCGATGGCCGTCTTGACGAGGGGCGAGTTCGCCACGCTGCGGGCGGCGGCGAGAGCATCGCGGCGGCTCGCGGCGCCCCGCACGGTCACGGTGACGAGTCGCGTGGCTCCCTCCCCGTCGGCGACCAGCATGCGCGCCAGCCGCTGCATGAGGGCCTCCAAGGCGCGCGCGAACGCGGCCACCCCGCGGGCGCCGGGAGCCAGCGGGGCGTTCTCGGCCACTCCGTTGGCGAGGACGGCGACGGTGTCGCTCGTAGACTGGTCTCCGTCGACGGTGATCCGGTTGAACGTTCCCTCGACGCCGCGACGGACCACCGCCCGGAGCGCGTCGGAGGCGATGACGACGTCGGTCGCCACGAAACAGAACGTCGTCGCCATGTGGGGCTCGATCATGCCCACGCCCTTCGCGACGCCGCCGATGGTGACGGACCGTCCGCCGACATCGACGCGGAGGGCCGCCTCCTTGGGGCGGGTGTCCGTCGTCAGGATCGCCTCCGCCGCCGCCCGCCCGCCCTGAGGCGAGAGAGACTTGACGAGCTTCGGCAGGGCCGCGCGGACCTTGTCCATCGGCAACGGCACCCCGATAACGCCGGTCGAGGCGATGAGGACATGTCTAGCCGGGATGCGTAGCAGCTCGCCGACGAGCTTGGTCATCTCGCGCGCGTCCCGCACACCTTGTTCCCCGGTGCACACGTTGGCGCAGCCGCTGGAGGCGACGATCGCCTGGGCGATCCCGCTCCGCGCATGCTCCATGGACACGAGGACCGGCGCGCCCTTGACCTGGTTTCCGGTGAAGACGGCAGCGGCTCGCGCCGGCGTGGGCGAGTAGACGAGGGCGAGGTCCTTCTTGCCGCTCGGCTTGATGCCGGCAGCTACGCCCCCCGCGAGGATTCCGGGAACCGCGGTGACACCGCCGTCAAGCCACTCGATCTCGGCCATCTAGCTCCCGGTGACCAGCGCGCTCATGGTCACGGATACACCGGCGGGGCCTCGAGCCCTGTCCGCTCATTCCAGCCGAACATCACGTTCAGGTTCTGGACGCCGTTGGCGGAGCCTCCCTTGCCCAGGTTGTCGATGGCGGAGACGCAGACGGCGCGCCCGGTCCGGCGATCCGCGACGACCGTCAGGTCACAGTAGTTGGAGCCGACGACGGCGCGGGTCGCCGGCCGCTCGCCCTCGCCGCAGACCCGGACGAACGGCTCGCCGGCGTAAAAGTCGCGATACGCGGCCAGCAGGTCGGACGTCGACGCGTCAACCGCAAGCGGCACGGAGGCGGTCGTGAACAGCCCGCGGTTGAGCGGTAGCAGGTGCGGCGTGAACGACACGCGCACGGTTCGCCCCGCCAGCGCACTCAGCTCCTGCTCGATCTCCGGTGTATGACGGTGCGACGCGATGCCGTACGCTTGCACGTTCTCGTTGGCCTCCGTGTAGAGGTACATCGGGTCGACCTTTCGGCCCTGCGCCCCCGCTCCGGTCACGCCCGATTTACCGTCAATGACGATGCCGTCCGTACGGGCCAGCGCGCTCTTCAGGAGCGGGGCGATGGCGAGGACGGCCCCGGTCGGGTAGCAACCCGGCGCGGCCACGAGGCCAGCGCCGGCGATGGCCTTGCGGTACAGCTCGGGCAGACCATATACGGCCTCGGCAAGACCCTCGGGATCGGTGTGGCGCGTCTTGTACCAAACGATGTAGTCGTCCGGATCGCGCAACCGGTAATCCGCCGACAAGTCGACTACGCGCACCCCGTGCCGGCGCAGCACGGGCACGGCCTTCTGCGATTCCATGTGCGGCAGCGCCAGGAAGACGGCGTCCGCGGCCGCGGGCGTGCGCTCGGCATCGAAGTCGCTGACGACTAAGTCCGTGAGCCCTCGCAAGTGCGGGTACACCCGGGCGAGCGGCTCGCCCGCCAGCCGCTCGGAGGTGACGACCGTGACCTCGACCTTCGGGTGCTGGAGCAGGATCCGAAGCAGCTCCGCCCCCATGTAGCCACTGGCGCCAGCAACGGCGACGCGGATCACGCCGACCGCCCTACCGTTTCGAGTACTGGAACTTCTGGCGGGCGCCGGGCTGGCCGTACTTCTTGCGCTCCTTCATCCGCGGGTCGCGTGTAAGCAGACCGGCCTTCTTGAGCGGCTGCCGGAGCTTCTCATCGAACTGCAGGAGGGCGCGGGCGATGCCGTGGCGGACGGCACCCGCCTGGCCTGTCGGGCCGCCGCCCCCCACCGTTGCGATCACGTCGAACTGGCCGTGCGTGTTCGTGATCTGCAGCGGCTGCGCGATGATCATTCGCAGCGTCTCGCGGGGAAAATAGTTCTCGAACGCGCGGCGGTTGACCATGATCCGCCCGGGGCCGGGACGGACCCAGACGCGCGCGACGGAGGTCTTCCGTCGGCCCGTGCCATAGAAACGATCGACGACCGCCATCACT
>Ga0184633_10000976_pt1 | contig 11454 bp, 8 predicted proteins | sample PLM31_170_b1_FD_133156 | JGI IMG/M metagenome (GOLD analysis project Ga0184633, IMG submission 133156) | Groundwater sediment microbial communities from an aquifer in East River, Colorado, USA - PLM3-1_170_b1 | ecosystem: Environmental > Terrestrial > Soil > Riparian zone | place: USA: East...
CCGAGAATCGCCTCGTTGTCGGTGACGACGATCACCCGGCATTCGCCGTAGGGCGCATGCCGAAGCACGTCCGCGATACGCCCGCGGTCCTGGGAGGAGACGTAGAGGCCGCGCGGCCGCCGGTAGATGTGGCTGAACTGCTCGCACACCTTGCCGACCGTCGGGGTGTAGACGACCGGAGCCATCTCCTCGATGTGATCGAGAAGCAGGCGGTAGAAGAGCGTTTCGTTGCGGTCCTGGAGCGCGGCCAGGAAGAGATAGCGCTGCACGTCGTCGCCGGCGCGGAGATAGTTCTCGTACGCCCTGGCGCGCTGCTCCTCCTCGGTCGCGACCCCCGGAGGCAGGAGGCCACGCAGGCCCAGGGCCTCGCGCTCCTGAGCGGTGAAACAGGTGCCCTTGTTGAGGAGCGGGTGCTCTTGCAGGGCCTCGCCCCTCAGCGCCACGGCCCAGTAGCGCTCCCCGGTTGTGGGATCGACCCGTTCCTCGAACGCATTCACGCGGTCGATTATAGGTCCAAACCGTCCGAGGGGGCGATTGCGACTCAGGTAGTACAGCCGGTTACCGGATGGCGCCCTCCTTGCCGGCCATCCGGCGCAGGAGCGCGGTCTGCCCGACGTGGTAGGCCTCGTGGAAGTGAAGAAACGCGAGCCTCTCGCCCACGGTCTCGTCGCCCTCTTTCTCCGCCAGTTTCTCGTCGCCGATCCGATCCAACGCGGCCCCGATCCGCTCCTGCGAGCGGTGGAAGTCCTCGATCAACTTCTCGAGCCGCCGTGCGCGGGCGCCGTCGAGGATCGGGGCGGAGCCGCGCCGATACGTCTCGTAGTCGGGTTCCGGCCAGATCGGCGGCTCGCCGAGCAGCTGGAGCACGTGATTGCGGTTCGCGACGATATGACCTACGACCCAGTTGAGGCAGTTTCCGCCGCGCGGAGGCTGGATCAGGCTCTCCTCGTGAGTGATCCCCTCCACGTTGACGCTCAAGGCGTAACGATTCACTTCGAAGAGCTTTCGTAACGATTGTGCGCTCATCGCTCCAACTCCTTTCTTGCCGGCGGTCGGGTGGCCGCCTCGATGGCGGTCATGGTGGCGCGGAATCCTTCGATCGCGCGTTCGTCGAGGCGAGACCTGATCGAGGCCTCGAGCGCGACGAGGGACTCCCTCAAGCGATCGGCCGAGGCGATCCCTCGGCGTGTGAGACGAACGAGGACGACCCGGCGATCCCCCGAATCCGGACTTCGGGCCACGAGCCCGCGCTCCACGAGGCGGTTCAGCATGCTGGTGGCGGTGGAAGGCTTGTGGCCAAAGACCCGGAGCAGCGCCGTGATCGGGCACGGCCCGTAGCTCCGGAGGTAGGAGAGCAGGTGCCCTTCGGCGGTGCCGACCCCGGCGGCCGCGCAGGGAGCCTCCAGATAGAGGCCGATCTGCCGGCTCGCCTTGTGGATCGGCGAGAGGAACGCGAAGGTGATGCGGCGCATCGGGAGCCTCCGGGGTTCTCGGGGTTCTCGGCGGCCGAGCGGGCGGCGCGGTTGAGCCCGCCCGGTTGCTACGAACTCGTATAGTACGATATCGTAATAATACCCCGCTCGCCCTGGAATGTCAAGACCCTATTCGCCGCGGGCGGCATCTGCTATTCTTCTTCGCTCATGATCCCCTCCACCCTCCGCGCGGACCGCCGCGCGCTCGCCATCGTCGCGCACGTGGACCACGGCAAGACCACCCTGGTCGACGCCCTTCTGCGCCAGTGCGGCACGTTCCGCGCCGGCCAGCACGTCGAGGAGTGCGTCATGGACTCGGGGGAGCTGGAGCGCGAGCGCGGGATCACGATCCTCGCGAAGAACACCGCGGTCCGCTACCGAGACACGGTGATCAACATCGTGGACACGCCGGGCCACCGCGACTTCGGCTCCGAAGTGGAGCGGATCCTCACGATGGTGGAGGGCGTGCTCCTGTTGGTGGACGCCGCCGAGGGCCCCCTGCCCCAGACCCGGTTCGTCCTGAAGAAGGCGCTCGAGGGAGGGAAGCGCCCGATCGTCCTCATCAATAAGACCGACCGGAGCGACGCTCGGCCGCTCGAGGTCGAGGAGGAGATCCACGATCTCTTCCTCTCCCTCGCCACGCACGACCACCATCTCGAGTTCCCGGTTCTCTACGGATCGGGGCGGATCGGATTTGCCTCGCGCGATGTCGGGGCGACGTCGGGCGATCTGCGCCCCCTCCTCGATACGATCCTCGAGATCGTCCCCCCACCCAACGTGGGTGAGCTGCCGTTCAAGATGATCGTCGCGAACATCGACTACTCCGACTACTTCGGACGGCTCGCGGTCGGACGGATTTACTCGGGTCGGCTCGATCGCGCGATGGAGTTGGCGGCGGTCCGGCCCGACGGTTCCCAGGTCGAGCGGGGCCGGATCGGCAAGATCTACCTCTTCGAGGGAATCCAGCGCGTCGAGGTGACGGGCGCCTCGGCCGGCGACATCGTCGTCCTCTCGGGCTTTCCGAAGATCGAGATCGGCCAGACGATCCTCGACCCGGCCGATCCCGCGCCTCTCGACGGCATCCGGGTGGACGAGCCGACCCTCTCGATGGAATTCCGGATCAACGACTCTCCGATGGCGGGACTCTCGGGCAGGTACGTGACGAGCCGCCATCTCCTCGAGCGGCTCGAGAAGGAGCTGGAGCGAAACGTCGGACTCCGCATGGAGCGGACGGAGGACTCCGATTCCTTCGTGGTGCTCGGACGCGGGGAACTCTCGCTCGCGATCCTCGCCGAGACGATGCGGCGCGAGGGCTTCGAGGTCTCCCTGGGGCGGCCCCAGGTGATCCTCCACCGGGGCGAGCGCGGGGAGCTGCTCGAACCATACGAGGAGCTGGTCATCGATTGCGCCGAGGAGTTCACCGGCGCCGTGATCGCCTCGATCGGCGAGCGGCGCGGCGAGCTGCAACATTTGGGCAGGCACGGCGACCGGACGCGCATGGAGTTCACGATCCCTTCGCGCGGGCTTCTCGGCTTCCGGATCGAGTTCCTGACCCTCACCAAGGGGACCGGACTCCTGAATCATCTCTTCGACCGCTATGGACCGCACAAGGGCGCCCTTCCCAACCGGAAGCGAGGCGCGATGATCGCCAAGGAGGCGGGCGACGTGACCGCCTACGCGCTCGACCAGCTCGGGGATCGCGGGACCTTTTTCGTGAAGCCGATGGAGCGGGTCTACTCGGGGCAGGTCGTTGGCGAGCAGGTGAAGGACGGAGATCTGGTCGTCCAGGCGTGCCGCCGGAAACACCTCACCAACATGCGCGCCTCGACGGCGGACATCGCGGTGAAGCTCACGCCCGCGCGCGACCTCACGATCGAGCAGGCGATCGAGTGGATCAATGACGACGAGCTGGTCGAGGTGACGCCCGCCGCGATCCGCGTGCGGAAGCGGACGCTCGACCACAACCGGCGGAAGGTGCCCGAGAGTGTCTAGCGGCCGGATCGCGACGATCGCGCAGGGCACCCGCCTCGGCCCTTACGAAATCCAAGGGCTGATCGGCGCCGGGGGCATGGGCGAGGTCTATCGCGCGGCGGACGCGCGTCTCGGCCGCGCCGTCGCGGTCAAGGTTTTGCCGGAATCGCTCGCCGCGGACAAGGATCGCCTCCGCCGCTTCGAGCAGGAAGCGCGGGCGGCGGGCCAGCTCAATCATCCCAACATTCTTGCGATTCACGATCTGGGGACCGCGGATGGGGTTCCCTACATCGTGACCGAGCTGCTCGACGGCCACGACGTTCGGCAGATGCTGGGTCACGGGCCGATCCCGCCGCGGAAGGCGATCGACTACGCGGTCCAGACCGCGAACGGACTCTCCGCCGCGCACGCGAAGGGGATCCTCCACCGCGATCTGAAGCCCGAGAATGTGTTCGTCACGTCCGACGGCCGGGTGAAGATTCTCGACTTCGGCCTGGCCAAGCTGGTCAGCCGCCCGGAAGGGCCCGGCGCCGCGGGACCAGGTACCGCGGGCGCGGCCGACGAAACCGGACCGCAAGTGAGCGCCACCATGACCGGCACCATTATGGGAACGGCGAGCTACATGTCACCCGAGCAGATCCGCCAGCAGCCGGTGGACCATCGCACCGACATCTTCTCGCTGGGCTGCATCCTCCACGAGATGCTCGCGGGCAAGCGCGCCTTCGAGGGCGAGACCGCGATGGACCGCATGACCGCGATTCTCCACTCCGAGCCGCCCGCGCCCCCGAAGGCGGTGGAGGACGCCTTCCCCGGAATCGGGATGGTGGTCCGCCGCTGCCTCGAGAAGCGCGCCGAGGACCGGTTCGAGTCCGCGTGCGAGGTCGCGTTCTCGCTGGGCCTGGTGACGGAGCGAGGCGGCGCGAGGACGGTGGCCGATGCGCCGGACGTGGTTGCGCCGAGCGCTCCCAGCGCGACCTACGCGGTCAGCCTCAAGCGCCTCACCTACCGCGAAGGCAGCATCCGCTCCGCGCGATTCGCGCCCGACGGTCAGTCGGTTTGCTACTGCGCCTTATGGGAAGGGCGGCCGATGGAGCTTTTCTGGGCGCTCCCGGGGAACCCGGAATCGCGCTCTCTGGGATTTGCCGAGGCGGAGATTCTTTCGATCTCCTCGACCGGCGAGATGGCCGTCTCGTTGAAGCGCCGCCACCGCGGCGGCTTCATCTACGAGGGCATGCTCGCGCGCATGCCTCTTGGCGGCGGTGCACCGCGTCAGGTCCAGGAAGGGATCCAGGAGGCCTCGTGGAGCCCGGACGGACGCCAACTCGCGGTCATCCGCGAAGCAGCGGGATTGATGCGCATCGAGTATCCGATCGGGAAGGCACTCTATCAGACCACCGGTTGGCCCAGCAGCATCCGCGTCTCGCCCGACGGAAAGCTCGTGGCGTTCCTCGATCATCCGCAGGGAGGCAACGATGCCGGCTCCGTCGCGGTGGTGGACCTCGATGGGAAGGTTCGCATGCTCTCGACGGGCTGGTCCAGCACCCAAGGGCTCGCGTGGGCGCCCGATGGACGGGAAGTCTGGTTCTCGGCGTTTCGCACGGAAGCCGCGAGGTGCCTCTTCGCCGTGAGCCTGGAGGGAAACCTCCGGCCGGTCTTCCAGACGCCCGGTCCGATGATCCTTCAAGACATCTCCCGGAACGGGGACGTCCTCCTCGTCCACGGAAACGAGCGTCTCCGAATGCAGTACGTCGGGCCCGGCGAAACGAAGCCGCGGGACTTGAGCTGGCTCGACTGGTCGCTGGTGCGTGACATCTCCCCGGACGGGAGGTCGCTGCTCTTCGACGAGAGCGGCGTCGGGGGAGGCGAGTTCCACAGCGTCTACATGCGCGAGATCGACGGCGCGCCCGCCGTGCGGCTTGGAGACGGCGTGAATCCCCGCATCTCCCCCGACGGCCACTGGGCGCTCACCAGCCTCGATGACGTGAATCGCGCGCTCGTCCTCCTCCCCACGGGGGCCGGCGAGACCCGGACGATTCCGACCGGGAGGCTCACGTGCCACCATGCGACTTGGTTCCCGGATGGAAAGTGCGCTTGCGTCGCGGCCAGCGAGGGTACCGGCGGGCTCCGGCTCTACGAGATCGATCTGGAGAGCGGCTCGTCCCGCGCCATGTCGGAGGAAGGCGTCAGCACATACGACCTGCTTGTTTCGCCGGACGGTAAGTTCGTCTCAGCGCGAAGTCCTCAGGGCAAGTTCACGCTCTACCCCGTCGAAGGCGGCGCGCCGCGCGTCCTCGAAAGCATTCACGCCCAGGAGCGCTCGATCGGCTGGAGCGCCGATGGGAGGTGGCTCTACGTGTATCCGCGTGGGGTGGTGCCAGCGTCGGTCCATAGAATCGACGCCGCAACCGGAGAGCGTGAGCTCGTGCGCGAGATCTCTCCGTCGGATCCGACGGGGGTAGACGGTATCACGGTCGTCCGCATGAGCCGCGACGCCACGGCATTCGCGTACAGCTATCCTCAGGGATTGGGGGATCTTTACGTGATTGAGGGGCTGCGGTAGGGGGCGCTTTCCGGATGGAGCCGCAGGCTCAGGTCGCGGCGAGTGCACGGCGCCTCATCTCGTAGAGTCCGCGATCGCGACGATCCGCTTGATCCTCCACTCATGGCCCTCGCCCTGCTCCGCGAGGAGCACGTAACGCCCGTACTCCGTCTTGGCAATTCCCGTCTCGTTGAAACTCTCCTCGAAGGCCCCGCTCTGGACGGCGATCGGCCCCGAGACTCTTGTCTCTTCGGGCACGATCCGCAGCCCCGTCGGGTCAACGTCGGCATAGAGCGACGCGAGGAAGGTCTGGATCTGGTCCCGGCCCCGCACCGTGGGCGCTCCGGAATAAACGAGCGTCGCGTCTTCGGTGAAGAGCGCGCCGAAGGCCGCCGCGTCCTTCCGGTCGGAGGCGTGAGCGTATCCGGTCCAGAGCGTATCGATGGCCGCTTTCGCGGCCAGGCTCTCGAACGCCGAGGGGGTCGGCTGCCCGGCGCACGCGGGAATCAGCGCGAGGATCGGGAACCATCGGAAGGGCGAGCGCATGGAAATCTCCGGGTGGGAAGCGGCGCGCCCGAGCGGCGCCGGATTAGGATACCATCGCGGAATGACACGGCGCATACGGGCGGTCGTCCTGGCCATGGGGCTCGCGCTGTCCACCGTTGCGGGCTGTCGCGGTGACGCGATTCCGATCCAGGACCTGCTCGCCAACACGGGCCGCTACGACGGCCAGAGCGTCACCGTGGCCGGCGAGGTGACCGGCGCCGCGGGCGCCTTCGGGTACGGGGTCTATCAGCTCCGCGACGGGACCGGCACCATTACCGTCGTGACCGACAAGGGAGGCGTACCTGCACAGGGCGCCAGAATTGGAGTCGAAGGGAAGTTCCGCGCGGCGTTCACGGTCGGCACGGAGTCGGTCGCGGTGATCCAGGAAGCCGAACGCCACGGCGACTAGTCACACGCGCCGGGAGGCTCGCCAGCGACCGCAGCCTAGGCTCCACTCACCTCTCACATGTGCGCCCTGCGGGCTATTTCGCGACGGCGACCCTCGTGGTGACCGGTCCGTCGGGCCCGAGGATCCTAAGGAAATAGATCCCCGAGGGCAAGGACTCGCCATGGTCACCGCGCGCGTCCAGGCTCACCACGTGACTTCCCGCGTCCATTGGGGCGTCGCGCATGACCGTGCGGACGAGCCGCCCCCCCATGTTGAACAGGTGCGCGCTCACGCGGCCGTCCTTCGACGTCGCGAACGTCACGGTCGCCTGGGGGTTGAAGGGGTTCGGCCGAACCACGGGGGCAAAGCGGCCGCTGGCCGGAACGACGGCGCACTCGAAGGTGGCGGCGTAACCGCCGGTCCCCCAGAGGAGCCCATCGACCACGAGACGCACGCTGGTCGGCTTGGCGACATGACCCAGCAGCCGCTGCAGATCCTCGCGGCGGAAGGCGGCCGCCACTTCTTCGATCCCGTTCCGATCGGCATCGCCCCCGATGGTTGCCGGGACCACGGCGCGGATCCCGCCGCCGGAGCCGGCGCAGCTCAACGTGATCGAGACCACGTCCACGTCGGTCGAGGCGAACGAACCGTTTACGGGCTCGATCAAGAGCACCTCATGCGGCTCCGAGGATCCGAGCGCGATACCCCCTTCGTTCCGCGTGAAGACGCGGGCCTGGGCCGCGGCGGCAATGGTCACCTGGGCGCGGTCGCTCGACTCACTCGCTCCGTCCCAGACGGTGAGGGTGGCCGTATAGGTTCCGGGATGCGCGTAGGCGTGATCCACGATCTTACCCGTGCCCTTTTCGCCATCACCGTAGTACCAGCTGAAGCCGAGCCGGCTCCCGTCGGGATCGGTCGATCCGCTTCCATCGAGGCGCAAGGGCCGGCGGGCGGTTCCGTTGTAGGGGCCGCCCGCGCTCGCGATCGGGGCGGAGCCGACGGCGGGCCCGACCGTGGCCGCGGTCACGTCGGAGGCGGTGAGCGATCCGTCGCTGATCTCTAGGATTACCTCGTACTCTCCCACCAACTTGTAGGCGTGCTGCGGGAAAAGCAACTGGCTCTCGGCGCCGTCGCCGAAGATCCAGTGATAGCGCAGCATGTCGCCGTCGGGATCGGAGGAGCCGCTTCCGTCGAACCGGATCGTCGAGCCGGCGTTTCCGGTGTAGGGCCCGCCCGCCACGGCTACCGGCGGATGCTGCGGCCGAGGATCGATTCGAGCGGTGGTCACGTCGTTGCCGGTGAGGGCTCCGTCCGACACGGACAAGGTGACCGTGTAGACTCCATCCACATAGTAGGTGTGATAGGTGTACCCGCCCGTCGAGGCGCCGGTGTCTCCAAAGTTCCAGTAGTAGGTGAGCGGATCGCCGTTCGGGTCGGTGGATCCCCTCCCGTCGAAGAAGACCGAGGACGCGACCCTGCCGAAGTAGGGGCCTCCGGCGTGCGCGATCGGAGCCGTGCGCGGAAGTACCGATACGACCGTGTAACCGGTATCCCGCCCATACCCGCCGATAACCGTCAGCGAGACGAGGTACTCCCCTTCCGCAGCGTAGGCATGGACCGGCGTCGGGCCCGTGCCCGTCGCCCCGTCGCCAAAATCCCACGCGAAGTCGAGCAGGCCCCCATCTGGATTGACGGTTTGCCTACCGTCGAACCGGACCTGATCGCCCGGAAGCGCCCGATACGGGCCGCCCGGATTGGCGGCCAGCTTCCCGATGCCGTCGGCGTCGAACCAGTCATAGCCCAGCTTGTACGTGTTGTCCAAGTCGAGCGCGTAGCACATGGTACCGAAGGACGTGAGGTCAGCCGGCTCGAGCGGGTTGTACGGCTCGATGACGACCGCGGGATCGCCCGAAGCGATCTTGACCTTGAGCCGGGCCAGGTGATGCAAGCCGGGCTCCACGATGGAATATCCGCCCCACCCGTTGTGATAGAAGTAGGGATCGGTCGTGTCGCTGGGGTCGGCGAACGTCACCCGGAGAGTCGAGATCGGCAGCACGTTCTCGAGCGGTCCCCACTCGAACGTCCCTCCGACCGCATGGAGCACGATCTCCCAGGAATTGACCGTCAAGGGGGTCGCGCCGTCCACGTTGCAGGCCGCCTGCGAGCCGTCCCGGTTCGTCGCGGTGTTGATCCAGATGTCGAGCGTGGTCGGGCCGTCCGTGCGGAGTTGGTCGGTCTCGTCGTGGATCCCGTCGCCGTTCGCGTCGAGATACATGTACTGAGCATGTGCTGGAGCCGCGGTGGACAACAGAAGCAGGAGGGAGCCAACGGCAAGGACGCTTCCCGTGAAACGCATGGGTTCGCCTTCCTCTCGCGCGGGCTGCGGTGCCTGGAACCAGGCGCGCGCCACTTGACCGGACGGAGGGGGTGCCTGGGGGACGGGGGGACAGGGCGCCGGCTTCGAAAATCGAGCAATGGATCGGGGGATGCCCGCTGGGCTCGAGACCGGCTCGGTCGCAGTCGGGCTGCTTCCACAAAAGCTAGTCCTCCGGCTTTCGGGCTGTCAAGGGCATTGTTCTCTGCTATACAGGGAGGCTCGTGAACCCGCAGAGCCTGGCGCGCTTGGAGGTGTTCGCCGCGGCCGTCCTCTTTTCCATCGGGGGCGCCGGCATCAAGGCCTGTGCGCTGACGAGCTGGCAGGTCGCGGGTTTCCGCTCGGGCGTGGCGGCCCTCACGTTCCTACTCTTCCTCCCCGAGTCCCGCCGGGGCTGGACCTGGCGCGCGCTTTTGGTGGGAACGACGTACGCCGCGACCATGCTGCTCTTCGTCCTCTCGAACAAGCTCACGACCTCGGCGAACACGATCTTCCTCCAGTCCACCGCGCCGCTCTACATCCTGCTCCTGGGACCATGGCTCCTGGGCGAGCGGAATCGCCCCTCCGATCTTCCCGTGATGCTGATGGTCGCCGCCGGACTTTCCATGTTCTTCATCGGGGCCGAAGCGCCGGTGCGCACCGCGCCCGATCCGCTTCGTGGGAACCTCCTCGCCGTCGGGAGCGGGCTCTGCTGGGCGCTGACGATCATGGGGATGCGATGGTTGGGACGGGACGAGAGCACGCGGGGCTCGTCGGCGCCGGCGGTGGTGATCGGAAACCTGATCGCGCTCCTCGTCTCGCTCCCCTGGGCGCTTCCGGTCGTGAGCGCCCGCGCGCTCGACTGGACGATTGTGGCGGGTCTCGGCATCGTGCAGATCGGGCTCGCGTACATCTTCCTGACCCGCGCGCTGCGGCATGTGGCCGCGCTCCAGGCGATGGTCCTTCTTCTGGTCGAGCCGGCGCTCAATCCGGTCTGGTCATGGCTGATCCACGGCGAGCGCCCCGGACGGTTGTCGATTCTCGGCGGCGCGCTCATTCTCGGGGCGACGGGACTCAAGATCTGGTACGACTCGAGAGCCTCCGGGCGGGCGGCGGCGTAGCCCGCGAGGCTGGTGCGGCGGGCGCGTTCGGCGCGAGGGAGGTTCCTGAATGCACGTGAACCGGTGGGGCCGGTTCCTGGCGGCGGCCGTGGTGGTGATCGGCGGCGCATGGCTCGCCTTGGAGCCGATGCGCGGCGTCCCATCGGCTCCTCCACGGCCGGTGGCGAATTACGACGAGGCGCTACAACGAATTGCCCATCTGGGCGGCGACGCGGATTCCATCGTGAACCCGCTCTGTCGCACCCGCCTGCTCACGCACGGGAAGAAGGCGGCCCAGGTCATCGTCCTTCTCCATGGATTTACCAATTGCCCAAAACAATTCGACCACTTGGGACTCCGGTTCGCCCGCCTGGGATTCAATGTCCTGATCCCGCGCCAGCCGCGCCATGGTCTCCGGGATAGAATGACGTCCGCCCTGGGCACCCTCACGGCGGAAGATCTCGCCCGATCCGCCGAGGAGGCGATCGACATCGCCCATGGACTGGGCGACCGCGTATCGGTGGTGGGGCTCTCGACGAGCGGGGTTGCGGTCGCGTGGCTCGCCCAGAACCGTTCCGACATCGATCGCGCCATGCTCATCGCGCCAAGCTTCGCTCCCAAAGAAGTCCCCCTCAACGTGTCGCGTCGACTGACCAACATTCTGCTCACCCTGCCCAACTTCTTCGTTTGGTGGGATTCGAAGCGCAAGGAGGAGTTGCCCGGGCCCGAGCAGGCATACCCGCGATTCGCGAGCAGACCGCTGGCGGAGGCCTACAGGCTGGGACACATCACGCTGGACGAGGCCAAGCGGTCGAAACCCGCCACGCGCTCGATCGTGATCGTGACCACCGAGTCGGACGAGGGGGTCAACAACCAGGCGACGCGCGTGCTGGCCCGGCGGTGGCACGCCCACGGTGCGAATGTGAGGAGCTTTCAGTTCGCCGAATCTCTCGGCGTGCACCACGACATGATCGACCCTGCTCAAACCTATCAGCGGGTGGACCTGGCCTATCCCCTGATCCTCAGGCTCATGGCGGCCCCGCCCCGGGCCGGCGTCACGCCGCCCGATTCCGCCGTCTGGGACG
>Ga0184633_10000978_pt1 | contig 11452 bp, 12 predicted proteins | sample PLM31_170_b1_FD_133156 | JGI IMG/M metagenome (GOLD analysis project Ga0184633, IMG submission 133156) | Groundwater sediment microbial communities from an aquifer in East River, Colorado, USA - PLM3-1_170_b1 | ecosystem: Environmental > Terrestrial > Soil > Riparian zone | place: USA: East...
ACGTTCCTCACATGCCTCATCCCCTCACCTCCCCCGGCCGCCCATCCCAGGCTCCTTCTGCTTGGCAAGAGCGGCGTAGAACTTCTCGCTGTTCTTTAGCCACTTGAGGACGAAATAGGCAGTCGCCAATCCTGCGACGACCCAGGAGGCAGTGCCCACGAATGCCGTCAAATTGGTATCGTACCAGTTGTCGGGGAAGACCTCCTGGAACGGGAAGGGTGCGAAGGCCATGTTCATCACCCTGCCGCCGGCGTCGCGAATCGCTTGATCGTCTTCCCCAAGCCATAGAAGATGGACTTTAGGAAGATGTACGTGAAGCCCGACCAGACGATCCCCATAACGCCCATGGCCGCCGTCATGATGATATATGGGTCGTAGAACGATCGATACGCTAAGGGCCAGGACCACCCCTCAGAGATGTAGGCGGGTATGGGTGCCTTGGGGATCACCATCCGAATCACTTCCCAGACGGGCATTAAGTGGGTCTGAGCCGTGAGAGGATCCAGGTACGTCGCTTGAGTCGCCAAGAAGGGCACGTTCAAGAACAGGGCGTGCCCAGGGACCACGGCAAGCCCGGCCACGAAGCAGGAAACGAGGACGTACAACCCCATATGTTTCTTCAAGCCAAACACAATCAGCGTGAGGTCGGTCGCGATGGCCGGTAGCAAGTAGGATGGGGCCTGGACATAGTTGAAGGGATAATTATTCATCCCTACGTAAAACAGGTTGATCATCAGGGTGCGCTGGAGGAACCAGAACATGAGCACCAAGGTCGCCCCGAAGTGTATGTTGAAAAACCTATTGAACAGGTACGAATAAACCGGGAAGTGGACCGCGACAATCCAGGTAAACACAAAGGGCGCCCACACGTAGTCCTTCCAGTCAATCCAGAATTCCCAGTCACCTACTCCGATTTGGGAACTGACCGCGAACATGTTCTGCGAGAAAATCAACGTCGCCGTGAAGGCGATGAAGGTGATGACCTTCGTGGTGAAGATCGGTTTCACTACTGCTTTCTCTGCGGTAGCAGCCATGCCATCCCCCCTACGTGCCTAATCGATTCTCGGATTCTTGGGAATCCCCGTCCGCCCCGGTCGCTGCGGTCGCTGCGTAGCCCGCGCGAATCTCGGATTCTCGGGAGCCCCCGTCCGCCCCGGTCGCTGCGGTCGCAGGGTAGCGCGCCCGCGCGGCCATGGGAGCGGCCGCGCTCATCTTCACCAGCTCTTGGCCCTTGGCCTCCAGCTGTCCGAGTCGGAGTATGGTCCTCACTACCTCGGGCACACCCACCGCGTAGATGAACATGAAGGTCAGGACGAAGTTCCAGTGGGTGGGCATCGAGAAGAACTCTTCCCGGACCAGGAAGATGTGACCGATCTCGTTCGTGATCATGGAAGCCAGGGTGAACCCGAAGACGGTAATCGGGAAGACCCACAGGGTGATCGGGATTTCTCCACGGATATACGGCTGCGCTTTCTTGAGAGCGTAGAACCCGAACACTACGGCCTCAAACACCATGAGAGCGAAAAACGGCCCGAAGATCATCAGGTGGGGCGGTGTCCACGTGGAATCCCTGATGAGGAACGAATGCTGCGCGGGATCCCAAATCACCGGGATGGCGACGGCGTTGTACGTCACCGCAGTGATCCACCACATCCACATAACATTCCTGAGAGCCCTCCCCTCCTGTGCTATGCTGAACACCGGATTGCCAGACTTTGTTACCGTCGCCATCGAAGCTCCTCCCGCCATTTGGAATGCTACCTTGTAGCAGCCCTCACACCGCAACAATCCCAGGATATTAAACGGTTTCCCTCGGAGCGGACCCCCGACGGGACTTGCCCAGGGGTGCCCCAGAACCCACTCCCGTCCACTTGCGCCGCGGCCTGCGGCCTCCATAGGGATACGACGGTCAGGAGCCCACGGACACTACGATGTTTTCCGGAGAGTCCCGGACCACGATGAATTCGACCGGTTCTTTCGAGCTCAGATTGACTTCCTGGTGGATCGCAAAGGGAGGGACGTAAACGAAGTCCCCTTGGCGGGCGTCAATCGACCGCTCCAAGTTTTCGCCGAACTGGAACCGGCAGGTGCCGCGGAGGAGATACACGCCCGATTCGGAGTTTCCGTGGTGGTGCGGGGCGCACGTCACCCCGGGATCCATTCTGGCAAACCCCATCCACAGCGTTCTCGCACCGACCGACTTTCCGTCGATGGCTGTCTCGCGGTGCAGTCCCAGGCTTTGCGCGGTGTCAAGGTTCCGCTCGCCGGGCCGGATGAGCCGAAGCTTCTTCGTATCACCCCTTCGGGCACCCTCGGACGCAGCAATTCGGGTCAACGTTTTCCTCTAACCTGGGATCGACTACCGCATCGCGCGAGGCGGCCAATATATTAAACATCTCGGTCCTTGGTGGTTCGGGAGGAAGTCGAATCCGCTGTCCTCTCGCTGGTCTCGCCGGGCTAGGAACCTTTGTCGTCGGAGCACGACGGCCTCATCTTGGTCGAGACGAGTAAGCCCAAAGGTTGTGGCCCCGGGTTGCCTCCACCCCTTTCCGCCCATTCTTCAGTCGTGGTCACAGAGGCCAGAAGCAATATTATATACGGATGTGGATACCGGGGCCGGGGAGTCGCATGGTAGGAACGGAAATCGTGGCTTTGGGGGTAATCGGTTTCTCAGCGAACTGCCTTGTGGTGGTTCTTAACACAATCGGCGTGGAGAAGAAGAATCCGGAGAAGCTTCCAGGAAGTTGGGGACTCGCCCATCTCTTTCTCGGGACAATGATGGTCATTATAGGCTTTACGACCATTTTGTCGAATGCCGTCCTGGGTAACGAGGCCATCTCCGGCTTTTTCGGCACCGCGTTGGCCTGGTTCGGTTTCTTCTGGATCTTCTTCGGCACTACGTTGGTACTGGGTTTCGACCTGCGTCCCGTCGGCCAGATTTCTATCCCGTTCGCGATCGTGGACCTATGGTTCATCAATGGGTCGCTGACGGTGTATGAAAAACTCGGAATCTCGGGTGCACCTGGGCAGATCGGACCAGGGCTGTACAGTCTCACAATCCTCTTGGTCATCCTTACCGTCGTGTTCCTCCTGCTATGGCCCGGTACCCACGGGAGAGGTGGGGCGTTGAAGGTCAACGCGTACCTGTTGATCATCCTCGCCTTGCTCGGGTTCTACATTGCGTTCGGCTTCTTCTTCCCGGGCTTGCCGGGTGGGGCTCTCCCATTCTAGGAGAAAGAAACCGACCCTCGCCGCCCACAATCCCGCTGACCGAGGCCAGTTCCAACCGGCGCGCCCTCTCGCTGGCCTAGCTACCTTCATCCCGAGGTCCGCGATCCGAATGCCTATGGCTCTTCCCGATCGAGCCGGGACTTCAGCAACGCACGGCATAGCTCGGCGTTGAAGCCGAAGCTGAACCTCACCGATCTGCTCTTGCTTAGGAAGGAATCCAGGTCGCCCGATTCGGGGGAAGTCCCCTCGAGATCCCAGATGACCAGCCGCCCGTCCCGGAGCCCCAGCTTTTCTAGGAAACTCAGGTACTTGGTAATTCGCCCGGCATCGCTCGGGTCCGCGACCTCAAGAGTCCGCCCGCCGGACCGGACCAGAACCTTGCTGCCCTCCAACTTCACGTCGTCCAGCTTCAGGCTGATGAGCTCGTCGCGGGTCACCCCGTACTTGGCCATCGTGGTGGCCATCCCATGCAGCCGGCTCCGCAGCGCCTTCTCTCGGAATCTCTTGTTCAGCTCCGCGATGTCGCCCTCGGCCTCCGGTCCGTAGCATTCCGAAAAGGACTTGCCCCCGTTGATGGCCTCGTTGATCTTGACGGCGTCGTGATGGCCTGCCAAATGAACCCTGACCGTCCGAACCCCCGGCACCCGGCAGATGGCGTCCCTCGCATCCTCGAGCATCATGTAGACAAAGTTCGGGGAACACCAGAAGGTCGACGTAGTGATGTCCACGGAGACGACCCCGTCCTCGATGGAAACGTTCTTTACGAAGCCCAAGTCCGTTATCGGCTCGTCCAACTCCGGGTCGGTGACCGACGAGAGGGCTCTTAGAGCATCGGCAGCGAGCCTTCCGTGGTCCTCCCCCGTCATAGCGCACCCGAGGCGGGGAGGGCGGTCTTCACGAGTCCGGCCTCCCATGCGATCCGTCGGCGCTCAGGGTGGGCGCCCCCGCAGGCCAATCCCGTCATTTCGGGCTCATCCCGCCATCGAGCCGAATGACCGCGGGCTTGAGGTTGAACTTCTTGGCGATGTCGTCGTTTCGCAACTTGTTCTTCATCTGTCCGATGTCGATGCGCCACAACTTGGCGGCATTCTCACCGAGGATTTTCCGCTTCGTCTCGATCGTGAGGTCGACGCCGTACTCCTTCTCGAGATCCTCCGGGAGCTGGAACCTCAGTAATTCCTCGATAATCCATTTCGGGTGCCATAGCGCATAGTCCGAGCCGAACACGATCCGGTCGGGGCCAAGCCAGTAGAGCAGCTCGGCCATCATCTCGGCGAAGTACCTCGGCCGGCTGTGGATGAAGGCCATGGCCACCGCCATGCCCGCGTAGATGTTCTTGTCCTGCGTGGCAATCCACGCGAATTCGTCGAGCCGCGGCAGGCCGATGTGCGTCACCAGGAACTTGAGGTCGGGGAAGGATGTCGCGGCTACGTCCACGTCGCCCACGTCGAAGGCGTCCTTGTCCAGGGGCCATACCGTTGGGCCTTTGTGGGGCACTTGGATCGTGATGCCCAAATCCCTGTTTAGCTCGAGGAATCTGAAGGCCTCTGGGGAATCCAACCTCCAACCCCGGGACACACCGCCGTTCTCCGCCATCCACTCGGCGGTGTAGAGCTTCGCATTCCTCATGTGGAAAGGCCTCCACCGGTACTTCGCGACGTGTTCCTTGAGCTTCTCCTTCCCCGCCTCTCCTTCCCTGGGGTCCCACCGGCTGCCCATGACGAATCGGTCGGGGTGCCTTTGCGCGTACGGGGCCGTGACATCCGGATCGCCGAACCCCTGCTTGTAAAAGTACTTGAGCTGGGTAGGCTCGAAGACCGCCATATCCACGTGGCCCTTGCCGAATAGGTCCTCAATCGCCCGGTTCTCGCCGTAGTACAGGTACGTTTCGTAGTCCCAGACGTAATCCGCGGGCGACAGGGCTTTGTGATAGTCGTAGAAGCAGTCAATCCAGCCCTTCGCGAGGTCCGGTCGCAGCCAATTCTCCCGGCTCGCATTCCAAATGTGCGTGTGGTAGTCGATTACGAATATCTCATTCTGTTTCCCGTCAGCAGTCTCCGCTAGAATCATGAAGCGCCCCCTACCGCGGCCAATACTAACGGCTGGCCGATTTTAAAACTATCTCTAGCCCTCCTCTGAGGCGGGCAATTCAGTGATTGGGTCCAAGGCCCGAGTCCTTACAGGGTCGCATCCTCTCCCGAGGGCCAGGAGCCGCCCCGGGTACATCGGGGGACGGGCGAAGCCGACGGATCGTTTCCAGAAGAGACAAACGGGGGAGAGGGTTACACTTGGTCGACGTTGTTCGTCGATGCGGATCCGGGCTGGCAAATCTTCGGCATCGAATCGGGTGACGTCGGTCCCGAAAAGGCCGGTCGAGCCTGAAACCTCCGAAAGCGGGCTCGCGCATGGCTCGCGGAGAACACGATTTCAGAATTGCGGGAGATCCCCACCGGATTTGGCAACGAGGGTGAGGATGTGAGCAACCCGCTGAGTACTCCATGAACTCCAGGGGATTATGGACGAGGGAGCCGGAAAAAGGAATCGCCGCGGGCACGCGAAGGTCGAGTCGTGAAAGGTGGTGCAGGGACCGGGATTTGAACCCGGGTCAACAGCTTGGAAGGCTGTAGTCCTAACCAGCTAGACTATCCCTGCGCGGCCGCGACAACCCGAGCAATTCGCATTAACCTTTCCGCGAGGCCGTCCCTGCCCAACGCACGCGGACTCCATCGAACTGTCGTCGGTACGCGGCGATCGTCGGGCCGGCATCCGCCCTTCAAAGACCGTCCGAACGAGCCGTCCGGTTTGGCCCGGAAAAAATAGGGTTGACCGGCGGAGGTGTGGAGGCGACCCCGCCCCCCCGCCGATCGTGGGATGGATGAGCGTTAGCCGTCGTCGTCCGACACGTCGAATACGACGGAACATCCATACGACGCGTAGACATCTTGCCAGCTGTGGTCCTCTCCCGCGTACATGTCCGTCACCAGTGCCGCGATTGCGACGCTTGCCACGGTGGTCGGGAGACATTGGGAGTATAAAACGCGGGACGGGGGAGAGGTACGCGAAAGTATTCATCCCGGTGCGGCGACCGGCCTACCGGGTCGTGAGCCACTCGAAGGTCTGGTTCGCGATCAAGGCGCCGCCGAAACCGAGGGCGAGGAGGACCATCCCCGCCTCTCCGACGCTCACGAGGAGGATCGCGACGACCGAGGTCCCGAGGAGCAGACCAACGAGACGCCGGGGCGGGATCGTCTCGACGAAGACGACGAGGAACCCGAGGACGACGAGGAACACGACGAGCCCGTACAAACCCGCGGCCGCGAGGTCCGGGAGGACCGCCATCCGTGCGCCGATGGTCCGACATCCGGATAATCCTATGGCGGACGCGCCCTGACGTGCCGGACGTGCACCGCTTCGCCTCGCTTGAGGTCCCGCATTTCCCGTGGGGCGAGGCGGGCGGTGCCGACGGCCCGCACGTCGCCCTGGTGACGCACGACGACCTCGTCACCGGGCCGAATCTCGATCGCCGCATCCTGCACCCCGACCGCGAACACGTTGCCCTCCGGGTGGAAGTCTTCAATCTCCACCCAGTACGCATCCTGCTTCGACAGGACCTCGCCTCCCGCCAGAGTCAGAGAGAGCATCCCGCGCGCCGTGTACATCGCGACCTGCGTCCCGCCGCGGAGGATGCGAACGTCGGGAACGCGGCCCCGGAACGTCGCCCCCTCAACCAAATGGCGGCCCGATTCCCCGAATTGGAAGGCGGCCACATTCGCCATTTCCTCCGAGAAGCGGAGGCCCCTCGCGACGCGTTCGAATGGCTTCGTCACGCCGTGGAGGGCGTCGGTCAGAGATGCGAGGGACTCGTCCGAGGTCGGGCGATCCCGTGTGGTCAGGACGGCGGTGGGCAGCGCCTCGTGGACGATCCGGGACTCCGCACCCAGGTGGGCGATGATCGCGTCGTAGCGGTTCGTCCCGAGGAACGCTTGGAGGTCTTCGCCGATGATCGCGGCCTCGTCGCGGCTCCAATCTCCCGTGACCGGGATGTCGTAGTCGCGGGCGGGGTGGAATCGCTCGAGTTCCCTCGGGATCAGGCCCAGGGGTGACGTGACAATCACCTCATGGACCACGGACGGATTTCCGGCGGCCAAGATCGCGTCGCGGAAGCGCCGGTGGCTGCGGCTCATCGAGTACGGTTTGCGAGCGGAGCACGGCAAGAGCAAGAGCACGCGCGCTGAGGGCGGCTTCCGGTATCGCTCCCGAATCCGTCGGCGGAAGCGAACGATCTCCGGCCGATCGAGGGCTTCGTGAGCGTAGGCGAGCATCGGGCCTCCACTGACCGGGGTGTACGGTTCCACGATCTCGTATCCGCGGAGGTCCAGGTGCCGCACGACCGCGGTGTTCCATGGGGCGTTCGCGAGCCTCCGTTCCACGAGTTCGCGCAGACGGCCGTGGGACAGGTGGTTGCGGACGAGCAGGATCTCGCGATGAAGCGCGAGGTCATTGTGGACTCCCAGGTCCTCGCCCGCCATGCACGACGGACATCCGCAAGCGCCGCGGTCCGCCTCGGCCAAGGGGAGGCAGCCGTCCGCGGTGTGGAACAGGCCGCGCGCGCTATCGAGCCGGACCCGGCTCGAGTCGACGATGTCGATCCCCGCGTACACGAGGATGGATACGTTCGAGGGCGTCGCGAGGCCGGTCACCGCGACGACCTTGGCGGGGCCAAGCGTTTCCCGCAGTCGTCGCATTGTAGCGACGAAGTCCCGCGGCGAGCGCTCGAATTCGGGCCCGTTCGCGATGAAGACGGCATCCGCGCGATCAGCGCCGACGAAGTCGGCATCACTCGCTATGAGAGCGAGGTCGCCCGCGGTGTTCTGCTGCGGCATCTCGAGATCCGCGAGAGACCGCGGCACGCCCTTCGCGGGCGGAAGGTCGTCCGCATGCGAGTGGGCTCGCTCCGCGAAGAAACTACCGCCAGCTCGCACCTGGAGTCGCGGGTCCGCTGAGCGTTCTGAGACGAAGAGCGCCTCCGCGAAGGATGGCGCGGGTCGTGGATCCTGATGCACGAAGAGGACGAGCGGCGTCGTCAGGGTCCGGCCGTTCCGGGTCCACAGTCCCTTGCGGCCGAGACCGCCGCGGGCCTCAATCTCGAACATCGGGGGCCCGCGGATACCCGCGCCGGGTAAAAAGGCTCCTCACTCGATGGACAACGTGTTCCGTTCGATGTAAGCGAGTTCCTTCGTCTCGAACGCCCGCTCGTCGACGCTCAGGATCAGGGCCGCCCGGCGGAGGGCAATCTGTTCGTTTACATATTCGAGGAAATGCAGGATTCGTGCGAAGTCGTTGTTGATCATCAGGTATTCGATCCCGTCGAGCAGGATCGCCGCCCTCGGTCCGTCGTTGAGGAAGTTTCCGATCAGGTTGCTCAGGCTGTTGAGGTTGTGGGGATCGATGTAATCCTTGCCAAGGGTCGTGGACAGCCAGACGACGCGGATGTCCTTGTCCCCGCGACGGCGTGCCACGTGGTTCGGATGCTGCCGTGTGATATACAGCGGCCGCCATCCTGAGTCGATCGACTGGTGGAACACCGCGAGGGCCTTCTCCGGCTTCTTCTCCTTCACGAGGTAGGCCCTTCCCTCCTCGAGGTCCTTTTTCTTCCCGAAGAGCAGGTCCTTGAGAAGTTCGTCCTCCTCGAAGGCGAGCAGGAGCGGCCACGGGAGCAGCCGCATTGGAACCGTCTTCCCATCCGGAGGTCCGTTTTTATACGTATCCTATCGCCTATCGGCCGTGAGACTCAGTTCACGTCTGCGCCTGGGAAGTCCGTCTCGCATGGTTTTTCGCGGTCGGGTCGATCCCGCAGCCCAAGTTCTCCGATGTCGTCTCTACTTAAGCTAAGCTCCTCGTCCCGGGGCGCCGGGATGGAATCTTTATCGAGGGACAGCCGTTCGCCCGCTCAATCATGCCGCCGCGACTCGTTGGAATCATCGGGGGCTCTGCCCTCGGCGATGCGTTCGAACTTGAAGAGGAACATGCCCGGTTCCTCGTGACCCCCCACGGGGCACCGAGCGACCCGCCCCGGGTCGGGATCCACGTCGGTCTCTCCGTCGCGTTCCTTCCCCGCCATGGACAGGACCACCGGATCCCCCCGCACAAGCTGAACCACCGCGCGAACGTCTGGGCGCTCAAGGAAGTCGGGGTCACGCACATCCTCGGGACGTCGTCCACGGGGTCCCTGAAGAAGACGATCCGACCGGGGACGTTCGTCGTACCGCACGACTTCGTCGGCTTCTGGAACATCCCGACCTTCCACGACGATCGCGTCGTGCACGCGACCCCGACCCTCGACGATTCGCTGCGGTCCGCGCTCGTCGCCGCCGCGAAAGACGCGAGGGCCCCCGTGAAAGCCCGCGGAATCTACGTCCAGACAAACGGCCCGAGGCTCGAGACGCGGGCCGAGATCGCGTTCTTCAAGACAATCGGCGACGTCGTCGGGATGACGATGGCGTCCGAGGCGACGCTCGCCTGCGAGGTCGGAATCCCGTACGCGTCCCTATGCACGGTCGACAACTTCGCCAACGGGATCGTTGACGAGCCCCTCTCGTTCGAACGGATCCGTGAGACGCAGCGCGCGAATGCGGACCTTACCCGGACGATCGTGACGAAGGCGCTGGAGCGACTCGGATGAGCATCCTGATCAAGGACGTCCAGGTGGAAGGGGACGTCACCCAGGTGTACATCGAAGGGAACCGGATCGCGGAGATCGGGAAGCGCCGTGAGGCGGACACCGTGATCGACGGCCGCGGGAAGGTCGCCCTCCCGGGCTTCGTGAATCTCCACACGCATGCCGCGATGAGCCTCTTCCGCGGCTGGGGGGACGACCTGGACCTGGCGTCCTGGCTCAAGACGAAGATCTGGCCCGCCGAGGCGAAGCTCCGGCCGGAAGACGTGTACTGGGGGACGAAGCTCGCATGCCTCGAGATGATCAAGAGCGGCACGACGACCTTCAACGACATGTACTTCCACATGGACCAGGCCGCGAAGGCGGTGCGGGAGATGGGGCTCCGCGCGTTCCTCGCGGAAGGGATCGTGGACATGAATGATCCGGAGCGTGCGGCGAAGCAACTTCGAACCGCGGAGGACGTGAACCGCCGGATCGAGGCGCTGAAGACCGACCGGATCACTCCGGTCTTCGGCCCTCACGCGATCTACACGGTCTCGAAGGACTCCCTCCTCCGGATCCGAGAGCTCGCGGACAAGAAGGGTTCCTTGATCCACCTCCACCTGTCGGAGACGAAACGGGAAGTCGACGACTGCCTCGTGGAGACCGGGATGCGGCCCGCGAAGTACCTCGACAGCCTGGGCTTCCTGACGAAGGACGTCATCGCGGCCCACGGGTGCTGGCTCGATCCCTCGGAGATTGAGATTCTCGCCCACACGGGCGCGAAGGTCGCCCACTGCCCGATCTCGAACATGAAGGTCTCCACCGGGGCCGCGATGCCCTATGCCGCCCTGCGGGAGGCGGCCGTCGTCATGGGCCTCGGCACGGACGGGGCCGGGAGCAACAACAGCCTGGACATGTTCGAGACGATGAAGGTCGCCGCCCTCCTGCAGAAGTTCGCGACTCGGGATCCGAAGGTACTCCCGGCGACCGAGGCCTTCGAGCTCGCGAATCTCGGCGGCGCGCGGGCCCTCGGGATCGACGCGGGAATCATCGGCGTGGATCGGCTCGCGGATCTCATCCTGATCGACCCGGCCAGGCCCGAGCTCACGCCCCGCCACAACGACGTCAGCAACTGGGTCTACTCCGCCCACGGGAACATCGTCGACACGACGATCTGCGACGGAGTCGTGTTGATGCGAGGCCGACGCGTGAAAGGCGAAGCGGAGATCCTCGAGCGCGCGGCGAACGTGGCGCGGGACCTCGTGACGAGGGAATGAGATGGCCCTCGATCGGCTGCGGGCCAGCCTCCGGGACTGTCCCGTCGTCCGGTTCGGCGATTACGAGTACTTCGTCCACCCGATCACGGACGGGATTCCGCTGGGTCGCCCTGAAGTGCTCGACGAAGTCCTGACGGAACTCGCGCGGATCGGCGACTGGAAGCGATGCGACAAAATCGTGACCGCGGAATCGATGGGCTTCCCCTTGGCGGCGGGCCTCTCGCTCCGGGTCCACAAGCCGTACGTCTTCATCCGGAAGCGCCAGTACGGACTGCCCGGCGAGGTC
>Ga0184633_10000979_pt1 | contig 11450 bp, 12 predicted proteins | sample PLM31_170_b1_FD_133156 | JGI IMG/M metagenome (GOLD analysis project Ga0184633, IMG submission 133156) | Groundwater sediment microbial communities from an aquifer in East River, Colorado, USA - PLM3-1_170_b1 | ecosystem: Environmental > Terrestrial > Soil > Riparian zone | place: USA: East...
AATCTCGTCGCCCTGGCGGACCCCGGGACTCAGATTGGCCTCGAGGCGCGCGCCCATCGTCGCGGCCGACTCCCGGGTCCCCTCAAGCGAGCCATGGACGATCTTCGGGTCCTCGACGTGGTCGACCTTTCCCAGACACGACCCCGGACCTCGGTGGACGTCGTCTACACGCGGCTGTTCGGCCCGGGACCCCATAATGTCTACCAATTCGACGACGAGGAGCTCCAGGGGATCGACCGGGCCGCGGGGGATTCGGTCAAGACCGCCTTCACGTTCCACGGAGTGCGGATGTACCAGGACGCCGCCCGCTTCCTGACTTTCAAACGGACAGGAGCCTTTCCTGCGACGACGGCCTCCCGCGGCCTCGCATCCCTCGAGGAAGTCCTGGGCGTGGATGCCCGGTTTCCCGCCTCGAGGGACGACCTCGTCCAACGGCACGGGTGGAAGGTGTTTGACGTCGACGATCGAACGCGCGCCCATGCCCGCTTCGTCCTCGAGAAACTGACGGGCCGGGTCTATGAGGACCTCGCGGACGTCCTCTCTGAATTGAACACACCTTTGAAGGGGCGCCTCGGCTGAGCTTCTGGGCTGCGAAAAACAGGCACGAAATCTTGTAGTAGCACTTACTACAATAGGGTTATTATCCTCACGCGAAATCCCCGGCCTAACAGGGTGAGGTAAACAATGTCTCTCTGCGGCACGGACTACGCCATCGGCGCCGTTCGAAACATGTACCGCGAATCGCGGCAGGACAACGCCATGGTCGTCATGCCCTCGAAGCTCCAGAAGGGGCTGCCCCGACGGACGGGGTCGCTCTGTCCGGAATGCCTGAAAGTCATCCCAGCGACTCTGTACATCGGCGACGGCGCGCTGAAGATGAAGAAGACCTGCAAGGAGCACGGGGAATTCGACGAAGTGTGCTGGTCCGATGCGGAGATGTACCTCCGCGCCGAAAACTGGGCCTTCGACGGCGTCGGGCTCCAAAACCCGCAGATCGTCGACGCGAAGGTGTGTCCGTATGAATGCGGCCTGTGCAACCTCCACTACTCCGCGACGTCTCTATGCAACATCGACCTGACGAACCGGTGCAACTTGAAGTGCCCGATCTGCTTCGCGAACGCGAACGCGGCCGGGTACGTGTTCGAACCGACGTTCGAGCAGATCATCTACGAGTTCGCGGTCCTGCGCGCCCAGCGGCCGATCCCGGTCGCCGCGATCCAGTTCGCCGGCGGGGAGCCGACAATCTACCCGCAGTTCCCGGAGATCGTCAAGGCGGCGAAGGAAATGGGCTTCCCCCAGGTCCAGGTCGCCACGAACGGAATCCGGCTCGCGACGGAAGACGGCTTCTTCGAGAAGGTCGCGGAGGCGGGTCTGAACACCATTTACCTGCAGTTCGACGGCCTGCGCGAGGAGAACTACATCAAGGCCCGCGGCCGGCCGCTGTTGGACATCAAGCTGAAGGTCATTGAGCGGGTCCGCGCGCGGCAGAACAAGAAGCTCCCGACGCCCGCGATCTGCTTCGTGCCCACGATGGTCAACTCGTTCAACGACGACCAGGCGGGCGAGATTCTCAACTACGCGATCAGGAACCGTGACGTCGTCAAGGGAGTCAACTTCCAGCCGGTCAGTCTGACGGGTCGCATCCCCGAAGAGGACCGCCGGAAGCTCCGGTACACCCTGAGCGACCTCGCGTACGACCTTGAGGAGCAGACAGGATACCTCACGCGGGACGACTGGTACCCGGTGCCCTTCGTTTCGCCGATCTCGGAGCTCGTGAGCGTGCTCACGGACACCGCGAAGCCCTCGTTCACGTCCCACCCGGCGTGCGGACTCGCGTCGTACCTGTTCCTCGAGAACGGGAAGGACCCGATTCCGATCACGCGCTTCGTCGACGTCGAAGGCCTCATGGAAGACCTCTGGCTCCTGGCGCAGGACACGAAGGACAAGAAGATCAAATTCACATCGAAGCTGAGGGCGCTCCAGCTCCTGAAGCGGCACTTCAAGCCCGAGGAGGCGCCCGGAGGCATGGGCCTGTCCAAGATGTTGAAAATCCTGAACCGGATGTTCACGAAGGGCGACAAGGCCGGGGCCGCGGAGTTCTCGTGGTCCACGATGTACGTCGGCGGGATGCACTTCCAGGACAACTACAACTACGACATCGAGCGCGTCAAGCGATGCGTGATCCACTACGCCACCCCGGACGGGAAGGTCATCCCCTTCTGCGCCTACAACACCGGACCGAACTTCCGTGAGGAAATCGAGAAGAAGTTCGCGGTGCCGATCGAGGAGTGGCGGGGCCGGCATGCCTGAGCAGGTCGTGTCCATCCGTCCCTCCGTCCGCGACAACGGCATCATGGCGATCGACGACATGCTGTGCATGCACTGCGGAGCCTGCGTGGGCACGTGCCCGACGAACGCGATCTTCCTGAACGAGGTCTATCTGACGTTCAACGAGGACTGCACTCAGTGCGGCATGTGCGTGAAGGTCTGCCCCGTCGGGGCGATCGACTATCCCCGCGGCCACAAGCTCCACACGATGCAATGAAGCCCGTCGGCCCGTCGGAAGATTCGTTCAGCTGGACGACCAGACCAGCACAGCCATCGACACGATAATCGAGGCTGCCGCATAGTACACTGCGCGGACGACACCTTCGTTGGCGCTTGGCCCCGGAACCGTCGCTCCCGCGAAAGTCATGGCTACCGCAAGGAGCAGGAGGATTCCGCCCGCGCCGGCTTTCCGTTCCTTGGGCTCCACAAATTTCCCTCTACCCCCCATCCCCCGGAGGGGCATCAAGATACCGAGCCGAAGCGGCCTCGCTTGCCTGCTCCTCCTTGAGGCGCAGGGCTAGTTTCTTATAGCGCGTGTCGATGGATGGACCGGCGACGCTATGCCTTCCTACAAATACGACGTCGTTGTCGTCGGCGCCGGTCCCGCTGGCTCAATGACGGCTCGTTACGCTGCCGCGGGCGGCTGCCACACCCTCTTGATTGAGAAGCGTCAGGAAATCGGCTCGCCGGTCCGTTGCGGGGAGGGCCTCGCCCGGCATTTCGTCGAAGACACGAAGATGCCCTTCGACCGCAAGTGGGTGGGCCGCGAGGTCAAGGGCGCGAAGATTTTCTCGCCGAACGGAACGGAGCTGACGATTGAGGAGGCGCACGCGGGGAACGAGGTCGGGATTGTCCTCGAACGGGACGCGTTCGACAAGGCGGTCGCGAAGGAGGCCGCCAAGGCAGGGGCGGACATCTGGCTCAAGACGACCGCGACCGCGATCGTCAAGGACGACGGCTGGGTCCGCGGGGTCCGGGCGAAGCGCCTGGAGGAGGAAGTGAACCTCGAGGCGAAGTGCATCGTCGCCGCCGACGGCTACGAGAGCCAGGTCGGCCGCTGGGCCGGCTTCAAGACGCTCCTGCGGGCGGGGGACATCACGGGCACCCTCCAGTACCGGCTCACGAACATCGGCGAAGGCCACGACTTCCCCGACTACTGCGAGTTCTGGCTTGGGACCTGCGCCCCCGCGGGCTACATCTGGGTCTTCCCGAAGGACGAGTCGACCGCGAACGTCGGAATCGGGATCTCCCTAGACCGTCTCAAGAATCGCGTCGACATCAAGGGCTACCTGGACCGCTGGATCGCGCAGGATCCACGGATGGCACGGGCCCAGCCGCTGGACATGGTGACCGGCGGCGTGTCGACCGCCCCGCCGATCAAGAAGTCCGTGGGCAACGGAATCGCCTTGGTCGGCGACGCAGCGAGGATGATCGATCCGATCACCGGCGGAGGCATCGGAAACGGCATGCTCGCCGGCATGATGCTCGGGAAGGTCCTTGCGAAGTGCAAAGAAACCGGCGACTTCTCGGAAGCCGCCTTGATGGAATACGAGAAGGGCTGGCGCGCGAAGCTCGAGGAGAACCTCTACCGCAACTGGCTCGCGAAGAACAAACTCGTGACCCTCTCCGACGGCGAGTTCGACGATATCATCGAGATCCTCGCGGAGGTCGGCGTGCACAAGCTCAGCGTGCGCGCGATCCTGAAGGTCCTCAAGGAGACGCGGCCGGAACTGGTCGCAAAGTTCGCCGAGTTCATCTGACATCTGGATCGGGCGGGAGAGGGACTCGAGCCCGAGCGCCCCCGAGTCGGTCGATCTGCGGTTACTTCGACCGCTTTGAAGTCTGCGTAGGGCTGTGCGAGGCCTCGGACCTCGATGACGGGGTCGCCCACGCCAAACTCCTCTTCCCGACGCGCGAGCGGGGTCGACCCATGAATACCATGCGCGGGAGGCCCGCGCGGGCGCTTCCACCTTTCAGACCTGATAACCTCGCCACGGGCCTTAAATAAACCAGGGGCCGCTGGGAGCAGTTCGTGAGATCCGCCAACTGGAGGAAAGCGAGAGCCCTCCTCTGGGTCACCATCACGATCATCGTGATGTCCGCCCTGTTCGTCCTGGGCGGCGTCGTCCGGATCCCCGGCCTCCCCCTCACCGGGGTGAACCTCCAGGGCCTCGGACCGTGGGTCTTCATCATCCCGATCCTCGTCGCCACGAAGGCGCTGCTCGAGATCCTCCGGCCCGTGTTCCGCTCGGCTCTCCGGAGTCATGTGCGGTACGAAGCGGACATCTTCGCCCACTTCCAGATCGTGTCTTACGTCGTCTGGGGGACGGCCTTCGCGCTTGTGCTCTACGTCCTGATCGGCGGAGGGGGGCAAGAGTTCGGCTTCCTTGGGACGGCCTTCGTGTCGGCCGCCTTGATCTACGTCATGCAGGAGCCGCTGCTGAACATCCTGGGCTGGATGGTCGTCACGGTCATGGGACTGTACAAGCTGGGCGACCGGATCGAGATGAACAACACCCGCGGCTACGTCGTCGAGGTCACGCCGATGAACACGACCCTCCGTGAGTTCGGCGGGACCCTGTACGGAGACAGTTTCACGGGCCGATATGTGACTGTCCCGAACAGCCACGTCATCAAAGGGAACGTGTTCAATTACACGAAGGACACCCCGTTCGTATGGGACCAGGTCGTCGTGAACGTGACCTACGAGAGCGACGCGAAGCTCGCGGAGCGGCTGCTCCTCGACGTCGCGGAAGAGACCGTCGGGCCGATGATGCGGGAGAACCGCGCACACCTCCGTTCCAAGTACGAGTTCGCGGACCTCGCAGACTACATGGCGGAGGAGCCGAAGGTCGGGTGGAGCTTCGGAGCCTCGTCGATCGACCTCACCCTCCTGTATTTCTGTCCGGTCTTCGCGAAGGGCTCGTACCGGACGCGGCTCGTCAAGCGGATCTATGAGAAGGTGATGGCGGAACCCCGGGTCCAGTTCGCCTACCCGCACGTCCAGTTCGTGCCCTCGAATGTGGAGAAGGAAAGAGAGACAGGGCGCGCGAAGGAGAAACTCCCGATCGCTCGATGAGGAGAGGCGTCCACCGCATGCTTTATTAGACCTCGCCCTTCTCCGCGCCTCCGTGGCCGGCCCCCTCCGCCCGTTCACGTCGATCGGGCCCGCAGACCACGGGTCCCAGGTCACATTGGCCGGCTGGGTCGAGGACCTCCGGAACCTGGGCGGCATCGCCTTTCTCATCCTCCGTCAGCGGGCGGGAACCTTCCAGGCCACGGTCAAGAAGAAGGCGAACGAGGACCTGTTCAGCCGCGCGTCGAAGATCGTCCGGGAGAGCGTCGTCGCGGTCCACGGGACCGTCCAGCGGAACCCGGACGTCCGGAACGGTTGGGAACTCGTCGCCGTTTCAATCGACGTCCTGAGTCCCGCCGCGGCCCCGCTCCCTCTTCCCGTCGCCGACAAAGTGGGCGCGGCGATGGACACAAGGTTCGACAACCGCACGCTCGACCTGCGGAAACCGGAACGACGCGCGATCTTCCACATCCGGTCCCTCGTCGCGGCCGCCCTTCGATCGTACTTGGAGCGACACGAGTTCATCGAGGTCCACACGCCGAAGCTGGCGGGTGCGGGGGCCGAGGGCGGCGCGACCCTATTCCAAACGGACTACTTCGGTCGTCGCGCGTACCTGAGCCAGAGCCCGCAGCTCTACAAGCAGATGCTCATGTCGACGGGGCTCGACCGGATCTACGAGATCGCTCCCGCGTTTCGAGCCGAACCGTCGGACACCGTGCGCCACGTGACGGAGTTCACGTCCTTCGACGGAGAGGTCGCGTGGATCGAACGGCAAGAGGATTTCTTCCCCTTCCTCGAGGGGGCGGTGGCCCATGCGATCGACCGGGTGCGATCCGAGGCGAAGGCCGACCTCGAACTCCTGAAGACGGCCCCCAGGGCGGTCCGCGTCCCGTTCAAGCAACTCCCCTATGCGGAAGCCCTCGAGGTCCTCCGCGGGCACGACAAGCGACTCCGCGATGGAGACGACATCGACACGGAGTCGGAGAAGATCCTCGGGAAGACCCTGGCCGACGAGGGCCATGAGATCTTCTTCCTCACCAGGTATCCGACCGCGATCAAGCCGTTCTACGTGATGGCGGATCCGGCGGAACCGGAGTCCTCCTTCTCCTTCGACCTCGAATACAAGGGGGATGAGATGGCCTCCGGCGGCCAGCGCGAACATCGGTACGACCTGCTCATGTCGAAGATGAAAGAGAAGGGGCTGAACCCGGAGAATTTCGAGTTCTATCTGAAGGCGTTCCGGTACGGCATGCCGCCCCACGGCGGCTGGGGCTTCGGATTGGACCGGTTCGTCCAGAAGATCCTCGACCTCCCGAACATTCGAGAGGCGATCCTGTTTCCGCGGGACCGCACCCGGCTCGTCCCATAGCGGATGCTCGGCGGGCGGAAGGAAGCCTTTTGTAGCCGGCCCGCCGATTCACCGCTCCGTTTGTTTGGGGAGAGGAGACGATGAAGGAATTCAAGGTTTTTGTCGCCGACAAACCGGGAGAGCTGGCGCGGGTCACGGAAGCTTTGGCCGGTGCGGCCGTGAACATCCGAGCGATCGCGAGCGAGGCGAAGCACGACAGTTCGTTCCTGCGAGTCGTGACCTCGGACGTGACCACAACGGAGAAGGCCCTGTCTCTCGCGGGCCTCAAGTTCGAACTGAACGACATCTTGGCCTTGGAACTGCTGGACCGTCCGGGGGAACTCGCGAAGGTGTCGAAGCGTCTCTCGCGCGCGGGGATCAACGTGCACTCGATCTACATCCTCGGCTCGAAGAACGGGCGGACGGAGATCGCCCTCGTCGTCGACAACACGGAGCGGGCGAAGGTCACGCTGAAGTAGGCCCGGAACTTTCCGGCAGCGTTTGCTCAGCCTGCAGACGACTATAAGTAGCAGGAGACTTGTCTGCTCGCTGCTAGGGGTGCACTTCGCCGTGGCTAACTCCGTTTCCAAGGGGAATAAGCTGCAGGTGATGGCCCGAAAGATCCTGGAAGCCGACGGCTACTCGGTCCATACGGCCGTCCGGAGCGTCCAGCGGCGGGGTCCGATCTGGATCAGCCAGACCACGGACATTTTCAACGCCTTTGACCTGATCGCCACGAGGATTGAACCGCCACGATCCTTGCGCTTCGTTCAGGTCACGACGGCCAAGTCCGTCAGCGAACGAGTCAAGAAGGTCGATCCCGTCCCGATCAATCCGACGATTGCCAGCGTGGAGATCTGGGCCTACGTCGGCGGGCGGAAGAGGCACGATCGACGCTTCAAGGAACGGAAGGTATGGCTGCCTCGCAATTACTTCCAAATATATTTCAAAGAACGGAACTGGGAGCCCGACAGCCGCGACCGAATCGACGCGAAAGAAACGCCTCAGGTCACGACCCGACGTCTCGAGTCCGTCGTCCTAGAACCTCCGACGATCGTCACGGGACCCCGAAAGCGGCGCCACAGCGCTGTCGCTGTGTCCTAGACCCCTTCCCGTTCGCCCGAGCGGCCTCAAGCATCCTCGTGTTCTGAAAGCGTTTCAGCACTCATAGAGGTTGTACGGTTTTGATCACACACAATGGGTACAAGATGTGCACCGAGCTCCCCCCGGGGTCCGGAACGGTGACCCAGAGCTTCAGCCCGCGCGGCCGGTCTATGGAGATCGCTGCCTCCCGAAAGCCGCTTGGCCGTAAGGAGCCTCGTGCATTCGAAGATAACTGCCACCCCCATGGCAGGAAGCCAGTTCGGCCTGTTCTGTGCCCGAAACCGAACATTCTCAGCGACAGTGTTATTAACCCGACCCTGCGGTTCGGGGGCGTCGGGTGATCGAACTGGCGGATCTTTTCGAGGTCGCCTATCAAATCGCCTACCAAGGCCTCATCGCAGCCACGTTCGCCGTGGTCGGATTCACCTACGTCACTTGGCGCAGGATGAACAAGGACGTGCGAAGAGCCCGGATGTTCATCCTCGCGGACCGATTCGATCGGTTCTTGCTCGCCTTCACGCTCGCGTTCCTTGTGTTGACGGCTGTCTTCCTGGGCCTTGCCGACGTTGTCGTCGTTCCCTTGGTCGTCAGCGAGTTCGCGACGATCTTCTTCCTCGTGGCGATCTTTTACGCCACCCTCGAACTCTTTTTCGTTGCCCATCCGCGCGCCCTCAAGAGATTGAGATCGCGCCGATCGACGTCTTCGGCTTCGGAAGGTAACGCCGATTTCTCGAGGGCGGGGGGGATGCGAGACGATGACAAGTAGGGAGCGGGAGACGATCGCGGCGCCAGGCCAGTCCTCGGGAGACATTCGCATCGACCTCGAGGGGGTTCTCAGGGAGTTGTCGAGGCGAGCTCCCGGAGTCATAGGCTCCGTGGTTGCCGATGGGAGCGGACTACCGGTCGCATCGAACATCGAAAAGCGCGCCCACGTCGACGTCCTGGCGGCCATGGCGACACTCATCGGGCGATCCGCGGACAGCGTGTTCGAGAATATGTCCGTCCCCGGTCCTCCTCTCGTTGTCATCGAAGGACCCGTCACCGGGGTGGCCCTGATCCGGGTGGGCACGAGCCTGACGAGCCTGCTGTGCGCATTCAACCGGTCCGCAAACCTCGGTTTGGTCAAAATTGAAATGAACCGCGCGGCCACACGGATCGCGGCCATGCTGGAACTCAGCCCCCACACTCGCAACATCCTCGAGGAGCTGTTCGTGATGACCGTGGACGGGGTCCTCCTTCGCCATTATTCGTCCGCGCTTCGTACAGACATCGACCGGGACATTCTGGGCGGGATGCTGGTTGCCGTGCAGAGTTTCATGAAACAGACCCTCGCGACCCGGGAAGGGAATCTGGATGAGCTCCACTACGGGGAGTACACGATCTACTTCGTTCGGGCGACTTACACGATCGCCGCCGCGGTCAGCCGAGGTCGCACCACGGACGACATCAAATATCCCGTCCTCGACGCGCTCCAGGCTTTCGAGTCGAAATTCGGGGGAACATTGGAATCTTGGAACGGAGATATCTCCGCCTTCCCCGGCATCGACGAGTTCTTCGCGAAGCTCCTGCGTTCATAGGACGAACACGCATCTCCCGATCGCGGGCAAAGGATTCGGGGCGGTAGGAGGCAGAGCGCCTTCGAAGCTCGTGGTGGCTCGATTGACCCCAGGCACTCGAGGGGCATCTCGTCGCCCTAGCGTGCTATACCGTCACGGTCCCCGCGCTGGTATGCTGCAATTTGGCGGGCCTTCGAACTGTCTTGCGGGGCGTGTGCATGCACACCCTTGCTCCATGGAGCTCCGTGGAAATCGTCGAGACTCTGGATTCCGTAACCGTCTAGCGAGGCCGAATGACGAAGAGGAGCGCCAGAACCCCGAGGGCCACGGCACCGATGACGCCGGCGGTCAGTGCGATGGACTGCGCGAACCCGATTCCGGGAAACGCGATCCCGATGAGGACTCCACCCGCGACGAATCCGACGAGCCCCACCAGGAACGCAGTCCGTGGACCCATCACCGATCTCCGTCTTGGACGTCCGCGGCCGATCGCGCCTTGATCGCTTCGCCCACGATTCGTCGGCCTCTTGCTGGGAAATGTCTAGACGCAGGTTCCCCGCCTTCAGGATGGCCCTGCGGGCGAGCTCCTCATGCGGGAAGTCCCGGGCTCCCGAAGCGTTTCAGCACTCATAGAGGTCATCACACCGATCGGTCGGCTAACCCTCTTCTCATCACGAACGCAAACGGCCAATGGCGCGGCCTCTAGAAAACCGTTTTCGAGTGCGTTGGGCTCCGCGACATCGAACTGAAGTCCTTGCGGTTCATCGCCCAGAATTTCATGGTAAGTTTCTTAACGTGATAATAATCTGGGAGGACCGATGGAAGTCCCTCCGGTCCGAGTCCAGTCGTCCCGGGCGGAATTGAAGGCCCGTGAGGCGAAGTTGAAGGAACGAGAGGCTCGGGCCGAGAAGGCGGATTCCGACGTGGAACGACTCCGGAAGGACCTCCTGCGGATCAAGGAAGGACTCAGGAAGATTCGGTGAGGGGCGATTGGATGAGCGGCATCGTGACCTTGACGACCGACTTCGGACGGGGCGCATACGTCGGCGCGATGAAGGGGGCGATCCTCTCCGTGGATCCGGAACTCACGATCGTGGATCTGGATCACGACGTCCGGCCGCACGACGTCCGCCATGGCGCCTTCGTCCTCTACTCCGCGGTACCCTACTATCCCTTTGCCGTCCACGTGGGCGTCGTGGACCCGGGTGTCGGTACGAAGCGCCGGGCCATCGTGTGCGTGTGCGAGGGAGCGCTCCTCGTCGGTCCGGACAACGGATTGATGATTCCCGCCGCGGGCCGGCTGGGCCTGAAAGAAGTCCGCGAGATCACGAACCGCAAGCTCGGAAGGCCCGACCTCTCCGACACGTTTCACGGCCGGGACCTGTTCGCGCCCGTCGCGGCGCACTTGTTGTGCGGCACGAAGGTAAAGGACGTGGGCCCGGTCATCCGGGACTTCGTCGACCTGGACTTCGGCGTGCCGAAGAAACGGAAGGGAGGGTATGAGGGCGTCGTGATCACCCACGACCGTTTCGGGAACATCGTCACGAACATCCCGCGCTCCCTGGTCGAGAGAGAGTGGTCGTTCACGGACCGTCTCGCGGTCACCATCGGTGGCTATGAAATGACTGTGCCGTTCGTCCGCACCTACGGGGTCGTCGCGCCCGGAGACTTCCTCGCGACCCTCTCTTCGAGCGGGTTCCTGGAAATCTCGCGGCGGGAGTCGAACGCCGCGTCCCAACTCGAGGCGACGCCCGGTATGGTCGTCACCGTGACCAAGGTCTGATGCCAAAGACATATCTAGGAAAGCGCATGTTCCGCGGCTGAAATGGACGCCCGGAAGATTCTCCTGGTGATTTTCGATGGGCTGGGGGACCGTCCGCTCACAGAGCTCGGACACAAAACGCCCCTCGAGGCAACGCCGAAACCGAACCTCGACTGGTTCGCCGCGAACGGAGTGAATGGGCTTCTCGATCCGATCGGACCGGGCATCGTCGCGGGGAGCGACACGAGCCACCTCGCCCTATTCGGGTACGATCCG
>Ga0184633_10000980_pt1 | contig 11446 bp, 9 predicted proteins | sample PLM31_170_b1_FD_133156 | JGI IMG/M metagenome (GOLD analysis project Ga0184633, IMG submission 133156) | Groundwater sediment microbial communities from an aquifer in East River, Colorado, USA - PLM3-1_170_b1 | ecosystem: Environmental > Terrestrial > Soil > Riparian zone | place: USA: East...
ATGTGAGTAATCACCAGAAAATTCCGGTTGACAGACTGTTGAATCGTGGTTATAATCCCAGTCGGTTGTCGGTCAGAGGCTGTTGAGAAAAGTGGGCGCTCCCCACTTTTCTGTTTAGAACAGCATCGTCTTCCCGGCAGTGGATCGCCGGGCGCAACCGAATATCAGTGGATCGCGAAAAGGAACAAGCACCCTGAGCGGAGTTCCGCGCTCCTGAGCGCAGCCGAAGGATTGCGGAACGCAGCCGAAGGGTGCGATGCGAGCGGCAAATCCGGTCCCAAGCCGCATCCTTCGCCCTTCGACTTCGCTCAGGGGCGCGGCGAACAGCATGCCGCTGAGATGAAAATACTTTCCCAGCGGGCCTGCCTACCGCCTGCCCGACGCGAAGCAGGCGGGCGCAGCAGGCAGGCCGGGCTCCCACGCCCGGCTGATCCGGCGGCGTGTCCCACGGGGAGGCTTCGCACGGAGCCGCCTCCGCTGACTCATTTTCAGGCTGGGTGGTGTCCGCAGGACATGCTGACTCCGCTCAGGCTGCGCCCTGCGAAGTCCCCGACCGAAGGGAGTGGGGAGCCTGTCGAAGGGATGCTTTCGCGACCTACCGAACATCGCCAGGAGGACGGCGGGTCCATATGAAAAGCGAGTTTCTGTTAGCCTTTAATCAAATCTGCAGCGAGCGCAGTCTGCCCAAAGAAGTGGTGCTGGAAGCGCTAACCAACGCCTTGGTGTCGGCTTACCGCAAGAACGCCAACGCGTCGTCGGCGCAGACCATCACCGCCGAGGTCGACGGCGAAACCGGCGCGGCGCATATCTACGCCGAGAAGGAGGTCGTCGACAGCGTGCAGGATGAGCGCACCGAAGTGGCGCTGGCGCAGGCGCACCACGTGGTCAAAGACGCGGCGCTCGGCGACATGATCATGATCGACTCGACGCCTGCGGACTTCGGGCGCATCGCCGCGCAAACCGCCAAGCAGGTGATTCTGCAGCGCATTCGCGAAGCCGAACGTGAGGCGCAGTACGCCATCTACGCCGAGCGCGAAGGCGAAATCATCAACGGCACCGTGCAAAGTGTCTCCGCGCAGGGCGTCACGCTGAACCTGGGCCGCACCGAGGCCTTGCTCCCCAAGAACCAGCAGGTGCCCGGCGAGCGCTACCAGCTGCATCAGCGCATCCGCGCCTATGTATTGGAAGTGCGCAAGACCAGCCGCGGCCCGCAGATCGTCGTCAGCCGCAACCACAAGAACATGCTGCGCCGCCTGCTGGAACTCGAAGTGCCGGAGATCTACAACGGCACGGTCGAGATCAAGAGCATCGCCCGCGAGGCCGGCGCGCGCTCCAAGGTGGCGGTCGCCGCCACGCAGGCCGGCGTCGATCCGGTCGGATCGTGCGTGGGCATGCGCGGCGTACGCATCCAGTCGATCGTCAGCGAACTGGGCGGCGAGAAGATCGACGTGATCGAGTGGAGCGGCGACAACGCCATCTACATCGCCAAGGCCCTCTCCCCTGCGCGCGTGCTCACCGTCCACATCGACGAAGATCCCAGGGAGGGCAAGACCGCCTTTGTCGTCGTGCCCGACGATCAGCTTTCGCTGGCCATCGGCCGCGAAGGGCAGAACGCGCGGCTCGCCGCCAAGCTCACCGGTTGGCGCATCGATATTAACGGCGCTACCGAATCGGCGCACAGCGCGCTCAAGATGATCGAAGACGACCCGGCGCTTCTCGACGAGATCGATGAAACGAAAAACGTGATCCCGACCGTCCAGGCCGTGTTCCAACGCCATGCCGAGCAGAGCCTGCCGTGGAACACCGAAGAACTTTTGGCACTGCGCCAGGTGATCGACGGCGTACAATCAGCACTGCGCGCACGTCGGAAAGCGGAACGCGACCTCGCCCGGGCAGCCGAAAAGGCGCAACGATCGGCCGCAGCCCGCGCGGAAACCACGCTCGCCGACACCAGCCGGCAGGAGCAGATCGAAGCCTACCGCGCCCGTATCCCCGCCCAGGCATTCGCCACATCGCTCGGTGAGCTGGAACTCAGCACGCGGGTGATGAAAAACTTGGAAAAGTCCGGGCTTACCCACGCCGGCCAGATTCACGAGCGGCTGGCCATCGGTGACGAGGCCATGCTGGCGATCGAAGGCATCGGCCCCAAAGCCCTGGCCGAAATCAAGCAAGCCCTCGAAGCCAAGAGCCTGGGCTTGATCGCGCCGCCTCCGCCGGTCGCGCCGACTGTCGAAGAAGCGCAGCCTGAGCCTGAAGCCGCCGCCGCCGAGGCGATTGCAGCCGAAGCCACCGCACCCGCACTCGAGCCGGCGGATGCCCTCGCGCCCGTTGCGGCGGCCCCCGAGCCTGCTGCCGAGACCCAGGTCGCACCGCAGCCTTTCGTCGTCGAAACGCTCGTCGAAGAGGAAGAAGAGGAAGAGGAATCGCCGGGCGGCAAGAAGAAGGGGAAGAAGAAGGGCAAACGCAAAGACCGCGTGCTCGTTTTCGACGAAACGCTGGGCAAAGTGGTCGCAGTCAAAGAGCGCAAGTCGCAGCGAATCAAAGATGTCTGGGAAGACGAAGGCATTTAGCAAGACCTTCCAAGTCTTGCGAAGTACTCCCGAAGCGCAGCGGAGTGGGGTAGGGACCTGGAAGGTCTGCAATCAACAACAAGGAATAACGAGCTGCCTGCCTGGCGGGATCACTTCCACGGGCGGCGGCAAACCATAAACGCATCATGCCGGGCAAGCACATTCCTCAGCGCACCTGTGTGGGCTGCCGCGAAGTGCACAGTAAGCGCCAGTTCGTCCGCGTCGTTCGCGCGCCGGACGGTCGTGTCCAAATCGATCCGACCGGAAAGCGCGCGGGACGCGGCGCGTACGTGCACGAGCGCCGCGCCTGTTGGGAACAGGCGCTGCGCGGCCGGTTGAGCCACGCGCTCAAGGTCGAGCGCATCCGCGATGAAGATCGCGCCGCGCTGGAAGCCCACGCCGCGGGCCTAGCCGACAACACACGCGAGGTTGCATCATGAGCGGGTAACGACCGGCGGAACGTGTGCCAGGCAAGATCGGGGGTTACGATGAGCACAAATGGGAAGAAAGTTGTTGAAGTGCCCAGTGTCCTTACGGTCAGAGACCTGGCCAACCTGGTGAAGGTCAGCCCTATCAATGTCATTAAAGAGTTGATGAACAATGGCATCATGGCCAACATCAACCAGCAGTTGGACTACGATACGGCCGCGATCGTTCTGACGGAGCTCGGTTTCGAGCCGCGCGAAGAGCGCCCCATCGAAACCACCGCCGCACCCCCTGCCACGCCAGCGACGCTCTGGCAGCGACTGTACGCCGAGGAAGACCCCCAGAAGCTCAAACCCCGCTCGCCTGTAGTGACCGTGATGGGTCACGTCGATCACGGTAAGACTTCGCTGCTGGACGCCATCCGCCACACCGACGTCGCGTCCGGCGAAGCCGGCGGCATCACGCAGCGCATCGGCGCCTACCAGGTCGAACACAACGGGCGCAAAATCACCTTCCTCGATACGCCCGGCCACGAAGCCTTCACGGCGATGCGCGCCCGCGGCGCCCAGGCGACCGATATCGCCATCCTGGTCGTCGCCGCCGACGACGGCGTGATGCCGCAGACCAAGGAAGCCATCGCCCACGCCAAAGCAGCGAGCGTCCCGTTGATCGTCGCCCTCAACAAGATCGACAAGCCCAACAGCAATCCCGAGCGAGTGAAGAAAGAACTGCACGACAACGGCGTCGTCATCGACGAGTACGGCGGTAACGTCCTGCTCGTTCCCGTGTCGGCCAAGAAGAAGACCGGGATCGACGATCTGCTCGAGGCTATCCTGCTGGTGGCCGATTCGATAGAGATCAAGGCCAATCCCGATCGGCCGGCGATCGGAACGGTGATCGAAAGCAAACTGGACAAGGGCCGCGGCCCGATGGCCACGGTGCTGGTCCAGAACGGATCGCTATCCGTCGGCGATGCCGTGGCGGTCGGCAGTATCTTCGGCCGCGTCCGTGCGATGGTCGACGACAACGGCCGATCGATCAAGAAAGCCATGCCGTCCACACCAGCGGCGATCTTCGGCCTGTCGGACGTGCCCAACGCCGGCGACAGGTTCGAAGTGGTGAAGGACGAGCGCATCGCGCGCGCGCGCGCCGCGGAATACGCCGCATCTTCGGGCGCCGCGACGATCCGCTCGGAGCGCAAGGTCTCGCTGGAAGACTTCTTCCGCAAGGCGCAAGCCGAAGGCATGAAAGAGCTGCTCCTGGTGATTAAGGCCGACGGGCAGGGGTCGATCGAGCCGTTGGTCAATTCGCTGCAGAAGCTCGACCTGGACGAAGTGAAGGTGAGGGTGCTGCACACCGGCACGGGCAGTGTGAGCGAGTCGGATGTGTCACTGGCTGTGGCGTCCCGCGCGATCGTCATCGCCTTCAACGTAGACGTGGATGAGGCGGCGCGCCGCATGGCCGAATCCGAGGGCATCGACGTTCGGAAATACAACGTCATCTACAAGCTGATCGACGATGTCGACAAGGCGTTGAAGGGCATGCTCGAGCCGGTTTACCGCGACAAGGTGCTCGGCCGCGCCGAAGTGCGCCAGGTGTTCAAGATCAAGAACGTCGGGGTCATCGCCGGATGCATCGTGCGCGAGGGCGTGATCCAGCGCGACGCGAAAGCACGCCTGGTGCGCGGCGGCGAAGCGATCTTCGACGGCGGCGTGTCATCCCTCAAGCGCTTCACGGAAGATGTGAAGGAAGTGCGGCAGGGCTTCGAGTGCGGCATCGGCCTGGCCAATTTCAAAGACTACAAAGAGGGCGACAGCATCGAATTTTACGTGAAAGAGCGGGTGAGTTGAGTTTGGAGTTAGAGTGTGGGAATGACTTCTTTTCGCGCCGAGCGCGTCGCAGAACAGATTCAGCATGTGATCAGCGAGCTGCTCGAGCGGCGCATCAAAGACCCACGCCTGGCGATGGTCAGCGTCACCGCCGTCAAGGCGTCGCCCACTCTGCGCGAGGCGACGATCTTCGTCAGCGCGCTGGGCGGCGCGGCCACGCGCGACGAGGTGCTCCAGGGCCTGGAAAGCGCCCAGGGTTACTTGCGCCGCGAAGTCGGCCAGCGTCTGCAGCTGCGCAACGTGCCCGATCTGTTTTTCAAGTGGGACAACTCGATTGAAATGGGCGAGGACGTCCTGCGCCTGTTGGACGACCTGAAGAAAGAGTGACCGCTTGTCCGGCCGCACCACGACATCTACGACGACGGTCGCTCCGGCAGAACTCGCCGCAGGCCTGATTCGCCAGGCCGGGACGATCGTCACCATCACACATACGGCCCCCGACGCGGACGCGATTGGGGGCTTGTTGGGTCTGACATTGGCGCTGCGATCGATCGGGGCGAACGTCACGCCGGCGTGCAGCGACGAGATCCCCGCCCGTTTCAAGGTCATGCCTGGCTACGACGACATCGTCCGCGCCGTGCCGGCCCCACCCGATCTGCTCATCGCGCTCGATTGCGCCGATCGCGAACGGACGGGGAAGCTGGCCGCTGCGCCCGACTGGCTCAGCGTTCCCATTCTCAACATCGACCACCACGTCACCAATACGCTGTTCGGACGGGTCAACTGGGTCGATACCGAAGTGACGGCGACGAGCGAGATCGTCCTGCGCCTGATCGATCACCTGAACATCCCGCTGACACCCGACATCGCCACCAACCTGCTGCACGGGATCGTCGGCGATACGCTTGGCTTCCGCACGCCGCACACCACGCCGCACGCCCTGGCATGTGCGATGCGCTTGATGGCCGCCGGCGCGAACCTGTTCGAGATCATGGATGTCCAGTTCAACCGCCGGCCCTTTGCGCTGTTGTGCCTGTGGTCGAAGGCACTCGAAGCGATGAAGCTTGAGCCGGCTTTCAGCCCCGATCACGCGCGCGTCATCTGGACGCAGATCAGCAAAGACGCTCGCCGCGTCTGCGGTCAGGCCGACTGGGGCAACAACGGCCTGAGCAGTTTCCTCGTCAGCGCCGACGAGGTCGACGTGGCGGCCGTGATCGTCGAAAAGGACGACGGACAAATCGACGTGAGCCTGCGCGCCAAACAAGGCTTCGATGTGTCCGCGGCGGCCCAGTCGTTGGGCGGCGGTGGGCATCCGCTGGCCGCCGGCGCGACGATCGAGGGGCCGCTCAGCGCGGCGGCAGAGCGCATGCTGGCAGCGCTCAGGTCTATACAGCGTTCAACGTAGAACGTTTCCTCCAGTTCCTTGAGTCCCTTCAGTTCCTGATCGAGGGAACTCAAGGAACTCAGGGAACTCACTTGAATGGACGGTATTCTCGTACTCGACAAGCCGCGCGGCTGGACCTCGCACGACGTGGTCGCCAGGGTGCGGCAGCTGACAAAGATCAAGCGTGTCGGGCACACGGGCACACTCGACCCCATGGCGACCGGCGTGCTGATCGTGTGCCTGGGCCAGGCGACACGCGTGGTCGAGTACATGGTCGGCCACGATAAGAGGTACACTGCGACCGTCCGCCTGGGCATCGAAACGGACACGTACGATGCGCAAGGACAGGTCGTCGCGCGCCGTCCGGTCGATGTGAGCGAGTCCGCGCTGCGCGAGTCGCTCAAGGCGTTCGTAGGCGATCTGCGACAAGTCCCGCCGATGTTCTCGGCGATCAAGCAAGCAGGCGTGAAGTTGTACGATCTCGCGCGCAAGGGCATCGAGGTGGAACGCGAGCCGCGCAACATGACGATCCATTCGATCGATCTGATTGGCTTCGATCCCCCCGACGCGACGATCGATGTGCGCTGCTCGGCTGGCACGTACATTCGATCACTCGCACACGACCTGGGCCGCAGGCTGGGCTGCGGCGCGCACCTGTCAATGCTGACACGGACGGCGGCGGGCGACTTCACGCTCGCGCAGGCTGTATCGCTTGAAGCGTTTGAGGCGGCGGTGGCAGATGGATCGTGGACGACGCTGCTGCGCCCGCTCGACGCGGCGCTCAGCAGCTTCCCGGCGATTACGTTGAGCGAGGATGACGCGGTGCGGGCACGTCACGGAATGACGGTCATCGCCGGGGATATTCTTGCAAACGATCTCGTCCGAGCGTATGATCCATCCGGCCGGATCGTGGGGGTGATGCGATTCGATCCGGCTCGCAACGAGCTCAGGCCGCACAAGATTCTCGTAGGTGATACGTGACACGACGCCACTGCAAAAAGCGGCTCCAGCCGCCGTCCCCGGCGGCGAATAGATAAGCCGCACTGACAAAAGATGATCTGGCATCTGTAACGTTGTCGGAGCGCAGCCTGTGCGTAGCCCACTCTGCGAAGCGCCCTTTAGGGTTAGGGTTAGGGTTAGTGTCAGGCTGCGACTATGTGCGCCCAGCGGGCTAACCCTAAAGGGGGCTTGCGCACAGCCCGCACTCCAAACACGATAGACACATGCGAGTCGTTTACTCTCTCCCAGATGCACAGCCCAGCGACCCTAAAGGGCGTTCCAGAGATAGCGTCGTGACCATCGGCGCGTTCGACGGCATCCATCGCGGGCATCGCGTCGTGATCGACAGCGTCCGCCAGGCCGCGCTCGATCAGGGCCGCGCCTCGGTCGTGGTGACGTTCTTCCCCCATCCCAGCGTCGTCCTGGGCTACGCCGAGCCGTTTTACCTGACCTCGACTGAAGAGAAGATCGTCTTGCTCGACGCGATCGGGATCGATCTTCTCGTCGTCATGCCGTTCACGATCGAGATATCGCACACCCGCGCGGCCGACTACGTGTCGATGCTGGTCGAGCATCTGCGCATGCGCGAGGTGCACGTCGGCTACGACTTCGCGTTCGGCTACAAGCGCGAAGGGAACGTCGACTTCCTCAAACGGATCGGCCCGGAGCGCGGATTCAACGTGCGCGAGGTCGAGGCGTTATCGAACGGCGGGGAGTCGATCAGCAGCACCGGCATCCGGCAGGCACTGCGGCAGGGCGACGTGGAAACGGCAGCGAGGTGGTTGGGCCGTCCCTTCCGATTGAGCGGGACGGTCGTCAAGCGCGAGGAGCCTGATCGATCGACTGGCCTGCCGGCGGCTTGTCTCGACGTGTGGCAGGACCACGCTATCCCGGCGGACGGCGCCTACGCCTGCTGGGCGTGGGTCGGCAGCTTGAAGTTCAAAGCGATGGTCAGCGTCGGCTCGAAGCCGAGGGACATCGGCAAGCCGCTCCGCACCGTCGAAGCGCGCCTGCTTGATTTCGACCGCGACATCCACGGCATGAACGTCGCGCTCGACTTTGTCGCTCGACTGCCTAGCAAACTATGACAAAGACACGCGACATCTATCTACTTAACCCTAAGACGCTCAGCCCCGAAGTGATCGCGGTGGCGTTTGCCAAGACCAGCCGATCGCCGGATTCGTTTCGCGACATCGCCGCCGGGCTGACCGACGAGAAGTCCGCCGAGTTCCACGAGAAGTGGGTGGTCGGCTATGGACACGCGTCCGTCGCAGAGCACGCCGTGCTGCACATTGCGATCGAGAACGTGTCGCGGCTCGCGGTCGAGTGTATCGAGAGCAACCGGCTGGCTGCGTACACCGAGAAGTCGACGCGCTATCAGGTGTTCGACCGCGACGGGTACTTCACGCCGCCGAACGTGGCCGCGTCACCGCACGCCAACCTGTACCACGATACGATCCGCGCGCTGTTCGACGCCTACTTCGACAGTATTGAGCCGGTGCGGCAGGTCATCCGGGCAAAGTATCCGCGAAAAGAAGGCGAAGGCGAGAAGAAGTACGAGGGCCGCATCCGCAGCAAGTGGATCGACAACTGCCGCTTCCTGCTGCCGGCGGCGACGCTGGCTAATCTGGGCATGACGGCCAACGCGCGCGTGATGGAACATGCGATCACCAAGATGCTGTCCCATCCGCTTGAGGAAGTTCGCGACATCGGCGCCGAGGTCAAACGCGTGGCGCTGGCCGAAGTCCCGACGCTGGTCAAGTATGCGGAGCGCAGTGACTATCTCGCCGGGCTGGAAGTTAGAAGTTGGAAGTTGGAAGTTGGAGGGGAACCCTCCCAGTCAGGAGCTCCTGCCCTCCAACCTCCAATCTCTAACCTCCAACCTCTAACTCTTATCAACTACGACCGCGACGCGGAAGCGAAGTTCGTCGCGGCGTGCCTATACCGCGCGGGCGGATCGAGCTTCGCCGAGGCACTGGCCTGCGCCAGGTCGATGACCGCTGCGGAACGGGCGCAGGCGATCGACGCCGCGCTCGGCGGGCGAGGCGACTTCGACATCCCGCTGCGCGAACTGGAGCACGTCACCTACACGTTCGACTGTGTGATGGACAATGGCGCATACTTCGACGTGAAGCGCCATCGCATGATGACGCAGACGCCACAGGCGCTGACGGTCGATCTGAGCTATGCCATCCCACGCGCGATCGACGAAGCCGGATTTCGCGAACGCTACTGCCGCGCGCTGGATCGATCGGTCGAGGCGTACCGCATTCTGGCGCGCGATTTTCCCCACGAGGCGTCGTACCTGGTGGCGAACGCCTTCAACCGGCGCGTGCTGCTGACGCTGAACCTGCGCGAGGTGTTCCACTTCTGCCGGCTGCGCGGCGCACCCAATGGCCACTTCTCGTACCGGCGCATCGCCATGCACATGGTCGAGATTCTGCGCGAGGCGCATCCCGTCTTCGCCCAGTACACCCGTTGCGAGACGTACCCATCCTCCGACCAGATCGAAAGAGAATTCTTCGTTCAGGTGTAGAAAAAGTGACCGGCACTTTCAGAGTGCCGGTCACTTTTCTATCTCAACCCACTCAACCTGAACTGAAGCGTGACGATGCGCAGAATGGCCTCAAAGCCGGGCGGGCGCGTGAACTGCAAGCGGAAGGCCATCGTCTGCCCCGGTTCAATCACCCACGGGAAGGGCGGCTCCACGCCGCGCAGGTCGCTGAATACGTTGTCGGGCGTGTTCAGGCTGACATCGACCTGGCTGATCGTCACCTGCTGTTTGGTGGGGTTGCCCACGCCGCCGCTGATCACGATCAGCGTTTGATCTTCGTTCAGCGACGCGCCGTTGATCTGCGCGGTAATCTGTGTGTTGGGTGCGGGCGTGGGTGTGGGCTTGACGATCGGCACTTCGAAGCGCGCGGATTGGGCTTCGTCCGGCGCAGGCTTGAACACCCAGACCAGCGCTGGGCCCGGCACGTTGGCCGGCACGCGGTAGCCCGCCGTGAACGGCGTCGGGTTGCGCGGCGCGACCGGCCCGCCGGGTGGCGGATTCGCTCCTCCCCGGCTGATCTCCCGGTCGATGATGTACTGCACGCGAACGCCGTCGATCAATTTCATGTCGAACGTATCGGCGCTGATCGGATCCGCGCCGAGATACTCGACGGTGAAATCGACGTAGTAATACGCCTGCGTCGGGTTCTCCGGCTCGACATCGGTCGCCAGTCGCGCCGACAGCACGGTCACGCGCCAGTTGCCGAGCTGCACCGGCGCGCCGACGGGGGCCAGCCCGGCTTCGCCAATGGTCGGCGGCTCCCGATCGGCATCGTAAAGTCCGGTGACCACGAGACGCTCGGCGCCGCCTTCACCCAGCACGACGAGCGTGATTCCCGGCCGTGACTGCTGAAACAGATCGGCGACGGCGTCCGTCGGCACGCTCTGGCGGCCTGACATGCGGAAATTCAACTCGGCGCCGTTGTTCATATCGAGCGTGATCGGATCGCCTTCGGCCAGCCCATCGACTAGCGCCGTCGTCTCATCGGTGGGATACAGGCCGATGACGTAGTTGACCACCGTGCCGTAAATCCACTCCGCGCTGTCGGCGCCGGCGCTGAGGATCCGCCAGCGGCCATCGCTCACCGCGACGGGCGCAATCTTGAAAGTCTTGCCGGTGATCGACATGCTCACCGGCCACGCGCTGAGGTCAGCGGGAGTGGGGGTCGGATCGACAGTCTGCGCGTCGCCGCGCGCCAGCAGCAGCGCTAAAGCAATCACGGCCAACGCCGCGGCGATGCCGATCAGGATCAGGCGCGGGCGATGAGCGGGATCCGACCAGAAGGACTTGCCGCGCGGCGAACTGCCGGCAGTCACATCGACCGGCGCATCATCCGCATTGGGCTGGAAGGACATATGCGCTGAGCTCCTGGTCAGGGGATGGTGTTGGGAAGACCGTACGGCGTGATGCGCAGGACGATCGAGCCGCCCGACGGCTGCAAGATAAAGGTCTGGCTCAGGTACGGCACGCTGAGCCGCACCACGCCCGATGTATTCACCGTCAGCGAAGCGAACCCGAACCCGTCGGTGAAGCCGTGCGTCAATTCCTGGCCGGTGGTCACATCGACCACGCGGGCCGAGACACCGACGACGCCCTCGCCCGGATCGGGCGCGCGGTTGTTGTTGAGATCGTAGTAGACCGTCAGGTTGATCGGCACCAGCACGCGAGGCGGCTGCCCGGCCGG
>Ga0184633_10000981_pt1 | contig 11432 bp, 19 predicted proteins | sample PLM31_170_b1_FD_133156 | JGI IMG/M metagenome (GOLD analysis project Ga0184633, IMG submission 133156) | Groundwater sediment microbial communities from an aquifer in East River, Colorado, USA - PLM3-1_170_b1 | ecosystem: Environmental > Terrestrial > Soil > Riparian zone | place: USA: East...
CATCCCCAAAGGGGAAGCGTGCGAGCCGCCCGTGATTAACGCTTCGTAAAGGTCGGAGCCTTGCGCGCGCGTTTGAGGCCGGGCTTCTTGCGTTCCTTCTCGCGGTCGTCGCGGGTGAGGAAGCCGTTCTTGCGCATGGCCTTGCGCAGGTCCGGGTCGAGCTTGAGCAGCGCGCGGGCGACGGCCATCTGCGCCGCGTCGGTCTGGCCGGTGACGCCGCCGCCCGTGATCTTCAGGCTGACGTTGTATTTGCCCGCCAGCCCGGTCGCCTTGAGCGGCGCGACGACGATATCGAAATCGCCGATGCGTGGGAAGTAGGCCTGCCCCGGCTTGTCGTTGCAGGTCACGGTCCCGTCGCCGGAGAAGAGCCGCGCGCGCGCGATACTGGCCTTGCGGCGGCCAACGCCTTCATAGTATTGAGAGGACATCTTACCTTCCTTGTCGTTCCTTGAGTGCCTTGACTTCCTTCCGTTCCCCGCAGGAACTCAAGGAACTGCGGGAATTAATGGAACTTCAATCAACAATGCCAATGACTACACGGCCCTGGGCTTCTGCGCCTTGTGCGGGTGCTCCGACCCGGCGTAGACCTTGAGCTTCTTGAGCATGGCTTTGCCCAGCCTGTTGTGCGGCAGCATGCCCCACACGGCGTGCTTGATGACGCGGTCCGGGTGGTTGGCGAGCTGCGTGCGCAGGGACGTGGCGCGGATACCGCCCGGATACATCGAGACGGTGTAGTAGAACTTCTCGTCCAGCTTCCGGCCGGTGACGGTGATCTTCTCGGCGTTGACCACGATCACGAAGTCGCCCGTGTCGAGGCTGGGCGTGAAGATGGGCTTGTGCTTGCCGCGCAGGATGGCAGCCACCTTCGTGGCCATGTGTCCCAGGTTTTGCCCGGCGGCGTCCACCACCACCCATTCGCGTTGGATGTCGCTTTCTTTGGTGACGAAGGTTTTGTTCACGTTCACTTCCTCTTTATCAGTACAAGACTTCCACAAGACACAGCCCCTGCGGCGGGGCGAGGGGCGGGCACTGCGACCGGTCGCGCGAGTTCAAGATCGCTGCGAACTCCACAACGGTCAGGTCGCCCGCACCCACCTTTTTGAGTGCGCCGACCGAACTGCGCACCATCCGATACAGAAACGCATCGGCTTGAATTTCAAAGTGCAACCGGCTCCCCGGCGCGTGCGACCACTCCGCGGTGCTGACCGTGCGCACCCTGCTGTGGCCGCCTTCCGGGTCCATGCCAAAGGCCGCAAAGTCGTGGCGGCCCACCAGCGCGCGGCTCGCCGCTTGCATGGCCTCCACGTTCAGCGCGGGCGGCCAGACGTGCCACGCATACCGCGCGGCGAGCGGGGAGCGCACGGGCGCATTGTAAATCGCGTACCGGTAGCGGCGGCCCCGCGCCCGGAAGCGCGGATGGAAATCCGGGGCGCAAGCCGCGAGCGATTTCACCGCCACATCCGGCGGGAGATTCGCGTTCAGCGCGCGCAGGAGGTCGTCGTCGCCATGCCCCCAGTCGAAGTCGAACGCGACGACCTGCCCCGAGGCATGCACCCCGGCGTCCGTGCGCCCGGCCCCCAGCACCGCCTTCCCCGTCCAGCCGATGCGCCCGAGGGCGGCTTCCAGTTCCGCCTGCACCGTGCGAAGCAGCCCGTGCGCCTGACGTTGAAAGCCGAGGAAGTCGGTGCCATCGTACTCGATGATCGCTTGGTAACGGGCCAATTTAGTCTGGTAGTCCAGTCGTCGGAGTGTCGCGTAGTCTTAGCGTCTCTCATGACCATCCGACTACACGACCACCTGACTACCCGACCGATTGACTACTCCTCTACCATCTCCAGCAACACCATCTCCGCCGCGTCGCCGAGGCGCCGCCCCAGCTTCAGGATGCGGGTGTAGCCACCCGCGCGCTTGTCGTAGCGCGGCGCGATGGTGTCGAAGAGCTTCTTCACCGCCTCCGGATCGTTCAGGCGGGCGGCGATCAGACGGCGGGCGTGCACCGCGCGCGCCGTGGCCGTGGCCTCCGGCTCATTCTCTCGCGCGGTGAGGCCGCGCTTGGCCAGCGTGATCAGCTTCTCGGCGTCGGCGCGCACAAACTTGGCCTTCGCCTCGGTGGTTTCGATGCGCTCTTTTTCGATGAGTTGCGTAATCAAAGTGCGGCGCAGCGCGTTGCGCTGGGCCGAGGAACGGCCGAGCTTCCGGCCCATATCACGATGTCTCATGAAGATTTCTCCGCTTCCGTCTTCGGGCTGGCATCCCCGTCTTTCAGATAACCCTTCACGCGCAGCTTCTCGCGCAGCTCGTCCAGGCTCTTGTCGCCAAAGTTGCGGATGGCCAGCATGGCCTCCTCGCCCTTGGACAGCATGTCCATCACCTCCCCCACCGTGGTGATGCCGGTGCGCTTGAGCGAGTTGAACACGCGCACCGACAGGTCGAGCTGCTCGATGGGCGTCTCGTAAATCTCGCTGGAGACCTTGGGCGCTTCCTCGGGCTGCGGGACGGCGGCGAGCGACTCTTCCGTCACCCCGGCCACCAGCCGCAGGTGCGCCATCAGAATCTGCGCGCTCTGCTTCATCGCCACTTCGGGGCGGAGGGTGCCGTCCGTCCAGATTTCGAGGACGAGGCGGTCGAAGTTGGTGTTCTGCCCCACGCGCGCGCGCTGCACGTCGAAGTTGACGCGCTTGATGGGACTGTAGATGGCGTCCACCGGCACCTCGCCGATAGGAAGCCGCCCGCGCTTCTCGACGGGCGAATACCCCCGGCCCGCCTGCACGGTCATCTCGATTTCCAGCTTCGCCTTGTCGTTGTCCACGGTGAACAGATAGAGGTCGGGATTGACGACCTCCACCTCCGACGGGCAGATGATGTCAGCGGCGGTCACCGTGCCCTCGCCCTGCACTTCCAGCCGCAGGCGCGCAGACTCGCCCTCGTGGAGGATCAGCCGCAGCTGCTTCACTTGCAGGAGCACCTGCGTCATATCTTCTTTCACGCCCGGGATGTCCGAGAACTCGTGCGAGACATCCGAGACGCGGATGGACGAAACCGCGGCCCCTTCCAGCGACGAGAGCAGCACCCGGCGGAGCGCGTTGCCGAGCGTGATGCCGTAGCCGCTCTCCAGGGGGCTGATGATGAACTTGCCGTAGTTGCGTGAAAGATTCTCGCCCTCAATCTTGGGCAGGACCATGTTATTGGTGACAGTCATTGGACTCTCTTCCCCTCGGGCACCTTGACGAACCGCGCCCGAGGCTAGTGAGTGGGTCTCTGTTGCCCCCTCGTGTCCTGCGCCCAGACGCGCCGGGGCAGCACCTGAGGGCCAAGGCCACGCTTATCGCGAGTAGTACTCGACGATGAGCTGCTCGTTGAGCTTGGCGTCAATGTCCTCGCGCGCGGGCAGCTTGAGCACATTCCCGGTCAGGTCGGCCAGATCACGGCTGAGCCAGCTGGGGACCGCGTGCCGCTCGTCCGCCGATATCAGATCGTGGAAGTACGGGCGGCTCTGCGAGCCAGGCCGCACCTGGAGCACATCGCCGGGTTCGAGCAGCAGCGACGGCACGTCGGTGCGGCGGCCATTCACGTTGAAGTGGCCGTGCGTCACCAGCATGCGCGCCTGCGCGCGGCTGGTGGCGTACCCCAGCCGGAACACGACGTTGTCCAGCCGCCGTTCCAGCGTCTGCAGGAGCACCTGGCCGGTCACGCCCCGGCTGCGCAGCGCCTCCCGGTAATAGCGGCGGAACTGCTTTTCCAGCACGCCGTAGACGCGGCGGGCCTTCTGCTTCTCGCGCAGTTGCAGCAAGTAGTCCGACGAGCGGTTGCGCTTGAACTGCGCGTCCTTGCCGTGCTGGCCGGGCGCAAAGTCCCGGCGCTTGCTGGGATTCTCGAAGGGGCACTTCTGCGACATGCAGCGCGCGCCCTTGAGATAGAGTTTTTCACCTTCACGCCGGCAGAGACGACACACCGGCCCAGTGTACTTTGCCATGCTTCCTTGATCCTTCCGTTAGTTCGTCAAGTCGTCGTGTGGTCGGATGGTCGCGCAGTCAGGCAGATTACCCGACTCAGCGACAACACGACTCACCGACTACATCACACGCGGCGTTTCTTCGGCGGGCGGCAGCCGTTGTGCGGGACCGGCGTCACGTCGTGAATCGAGCGCACCTTGCAGCCTGCGCCCTGAATGGCGCGGATGGCGGCCTCGCGGCCGGGGCCGGGGCCTTTCACAAACAAATCCACCTCCGACATGCCCAGATCCATCGCGCCCTTGGCGGCCTGCTGCGCGGCGACGCGCGCGGCATAGGGCGTGCTTTTGCGCGAGCCTTTGAAACCGGCCGTCCCCGCCGACCCCCAGGCAATCGCGTTGCCCTGCTGATCGGTGAACGTGACGATGGTGTTATTGAAGGAGGCGTAAACGTGCGCCTGCCCGATCGCGGGCGCGTGCTTCGTCCTCTTGCCGGCTGTGCGCCGGGCAGCTTTTACAGTTCGTGCCATTATGCCTCGCTGTTCGCGTATCGCCTATTGCACATCGCGTATCGCTGAGAGCCTATCGCCGCCGCTCGCCGGTCCCTCCGTGGGTTGCTCAGCCGCGGGCCGGAAGGCGGCCCAAGCAACCCGATGGCGACAGGCCCTTGGCGATGAGCGATACGCCCTCCGCGATAAGCGCCGATTACTTCTTCTTCGCGCCTCGGCGGCGGCCACGCCCGGCCACCGTCTTCTTCGCGCCCTTGCGGGTGCGCGCGTTGGTGCGCGTGCGCTGGCCGCGCACAGGCAGGCTGCGGCGGTGGCGCAGGCCGCGGTAGCAGCCGATCTCGCCCAGGCGCTTGATGTTCAACTGCACCTCGCGGCGCAGATCGCCCTCGACGGTATAGTGCTGGGTGATGTAATCACGCAAAGCGGTCACTTCCGCCTCGGTGAGGTCTCGCACCCGGGTCTCCGGGTTGATGCGCGTCACCGCCAGAATTTGCTGCGACGTCTTCAACCCGATTCCGTACAGATAGGTCAACCCGGTCTCGACGCGCTTATCGCGCGGCAGGTCAACGCCTTCGATACGTGCCATGCTTTCCTTGCTCCTTGAGCCTTAAGCCTTGCGGCTTTACCCTTGCCGCTGCTTGTGCTTCGGGTTCTCACAAATCACGTACACTTTGCGCGCGCGCCGCACGATTTTGCACTTCGGGCAGCGTTTGCGAATAGAGGCTTGAACTTTCATGTCTTTCCTGCTTTCCAAATGAAGCGGTTATTATACCCAAGTCCCCGACGTTACGTCTAGGGTTTGGTCAACGGATGAAACGGATAACACGGATAGAGGGTTCAGATAGTCTGTCTCGACCGTTGACCTTAATCTTCCAAACGAGTCAAGATTACCGGATTGTCCTCGGTCACCGCCACGGTGTGCTCAAAGTGCGCGCTGAGCGATCCGTCTTTCGAAATCACCGTCCACTGGTCGGGCAGCACGCGCGTCTCGTGCGTGCCGGCCAGCACCATCGGCTCGAGCGCAATCGTCATGCCGGGGCGCAGGAGCGAGCCTTTGCCCGCTTTGCCGTGATTGGGCACCGCCGGGTCTTCGTGCATGCTCCGCCCGATGCCGTGGCTCGTGTACTCCCGCACCACGGTGTACCCGTGGCCCTCGACATACTTCTGAATCGCGGCAGACACATCGCCCGTTCGCTTGCCGGGCCGCATCATCTCAATCCCGGCATCCAGAGCCTGCTCCGTCACTTCCAGTAGCCGCTCGACCTCCGGCGAATACCGCCCCACCCCCACGCTCAGTGCCGCATCTCCATAAAACCCTTGATACAGCACCCCGCAATCCAGACTGACCAGATCGCCCTCCTTAATCATGCGCAGGCCGGGGATGCCGTGCACCAACTGCTCATTGACTGAGATAGTCGTGGCGTTGGGATACGGATACGGCCCCGGATACCCTTTGAACGCCGGAACAGCTTTGTGCTGCACGATCACCTTCTCGGCGATTGCGTCGAGCTGCCGCGTCGTCACCCCCGGTTTGGTGTGCGCTTTCATTTCCGCGAGCGCCCGGGCCACGATTTTCCCGGCCTGGCGCATCACGGCCAACTCGCGCTCGCTCTTGCGCTCGATCCCGGCGCGCCACGGAGACACAGCGGCCCGCCCTATTGGCCAATGGCCGCCCGCGCCGCCGCGCGCAGCGCGTCGGTCACCGCAGAAATGGGCTGCTCGCCGTCAACCTCCACGAGCTGACCGCGCTTCTGGTAGAACTCAATCAGCGGCGCGGTCTGCGCGAAAAAGACCTTGATGCGGTTGGCCTGCACCTCGGCGGTGTCGTCGGGCCGTTGGTAAAGTTCGGTCCCGTCCACGTCGCACTTCCCGGCGACCCTGGGCGGATTGAGAACCATGTGATACGTGTGCTGCTGCGCGCCCCGGCACGTCCAGCGCCCGGACAGTCGCTCAAGCAGCACACTCTCGCGGACTTTCACATACAGCACCGCGTTCACCTTCCCCCCGAATTCGGCTAGCAACTGGTCGAGCGCCTCGGCCTGCGGTACGGTGCGCGGGAAACCATCCAACAGCGCGCCGGGAGCGGCGTCGGGCCGGGACAGGCGCTCCCGGATCATCTTGATCGTCACGTCGTCCGGGACAAGCTCGCCCTTGTCCATGTACTGCCTCGCGAGCTGCCCCAGCGGAGTCTGCCGCTTCAAATTGTCGCGGAACAGATCGCCTGAAGCGACCTGCGGCACACCGAACTGCTGGCACAGGAACTGCGCCTGCGTGCCTTTGCCCGCGCCCGGCCCCCCCAGAAGGATGAAGTAGATCGGCATCGCAGCCATCCCACGCAGAGACGTTCCGGCGGAACGTCTCTACCGCACGAGCAGCGTCTCGTCGTAACCGCGCAGCTTCAGCTCCGCGTCCAGCCCGAAGAACGTGTCGCGCACCACGCCGACCACGATCAACAGGCCGGTGCTCAGGATCGAAAGCTGGCCCGCGCCTGGGAGCAGCGGCTGGACGAGGAAGGGCATGACCGCGACCACGCCGAGGAAGACCGCGCCCGGCAGCGTGATGCGCCGCAGCACCTTCGTCAGATATTTCTGCGTGGGGCCGCCTTTGGTCACCCCGGGCACCTGCGCGCCGACGCGCTTGAGATTCTCGCCGTAGTTCTGCTGCGAGAAAATCACGTCCGTGTAGAAAAAGGTGAAGCCCACCACCATGATGAAAAACAGCAACCAGTACCACTCGCTCTGCCCGCCGAACAGCTCGCTGATCGAAGTGGCGGCCCCCCTCACCCACGCGGTCTGGGAGGCCACAAAGAACTGCGCGATAATCGCCGGGAAGGTCAGGATGGACTGCGCGAAGATGACGGGGATCATGCCCGCCATGTTGACCTGCAGGGGCAGGTTCCCTTTCACCGGCATGCTCTGCCGCTGGCCGATGCGCCGTCCGGGGTACATCACCGGCACGTTGCGCCGCCCCTGCTGCACAAACACAATCGCCAGCACCATGAGCGCCACCAGGACGAGGAAGACCGCCAGCGAGCGCCAGCGGGTGTCCTCATTGCTGAGCAGGCTGACCAGGTTGGACGGGATGCGCGCAACAATCCCGGCGAAGATGATGAGCGAGAGGCCCTGATTGCGGATGCCGTATTCCGAGATGAGCTCGCCCAGCCAGATGGCGAACATCGTCCCGCCCGTCATCGCGATAATCATCGTGACCGTGGGCAGGTTGAACCCCAGCCCCTCCGCGAAACTCAGGATGGGCACGCCCGTGTTGTTCGGCAGCGAGAGAATGAGCCGGATCTGTCCGAAGGCGTTGAGCGCGGCCATGGGCACGGCGAGATAATACGTCCACCGTTCCATGAACTCGCGGGCCTGGCGTGGATCTTCTTCCTGGATGCGCTGCAGGCGCGGGATGATCGGCACGAGCAACTGCAAAATGATCTGGGCGGTGATGTACGGATAGACGCCCATTGCCAGAACGGAGAACGTCGAAACCGTCCCGCCCGAGAGCAGGTCCAGCAGCCCGACCAGTGTCCCGGCGCCACCGCCTCCCCCGGCCTCCAGAATTTGCGCAACCGCCTCCCGGTTCACCCCCGGAACCGGGACGTGCGCGCACAGCCGGTAAATCACGAGCAGCACGAACGTGATGATCAACCGGTTGCGGATATCCTCCGCCGTCCACAAATAGCGCCATGCCGAACGTTTCATCGTGCCTATCTCCAGGCCGAACAACGTAGTGCGTGTTGCGTAATGCGTATCGGTTACGCACTAGGTCTATACACTACGCAATAATCTCCACCTTGCCGCCCGCCGCTTCGATCTTCGTTTTGGCGGACTCGCTCGCGCGGTGCACCTTCACGGTGAGCGCCTGCTTGACTTCCCCGCGCCCGAGCAGCACGACCCTCTGCGCCTCGTCGCGGATCACCCCGGCGTGCGCCAGCGTGGCCGGGTTCACTTCCGCGCCGGAGGCGAAGTCGGCCAGCCGGTCGAGGTTGACCTCGGCATATTCCACCCGGCGGAGGTTGGTGAAGCCGCGCTTGAACGGCAGGCTGCGGAAAAAGGGCAGGTTGCCGCCCTGCCGGTAAAGGCTGCCGCCCTTCGCGCGGCGCGCGCCCTCGCCTTTGGTGCCGCGCCCGGCGGTCTTGCCCTGCCCCGCAGAAATGCCGCGGCCCACGCGCTTCTTGTGCTTTTTGCTCCCGGGAGCGGGTTGCAGATCGTGTAATTTCATAATTACTTCTCGCTTATCGCTTATGGCGTATCGCACATCGCTAACGGGTGATTGCTTTCGTAGCCGCTCAAACTGCCAGCATGCACGATCAGCGATAGGCGCTACGCGATATGCACTACGCTTCTTCCACCTTCACCAGATGCCCCACCTTCGCCAGCATGCCGCGCAGTTGCGGCGTGTCGGCTTGCTCCACGGTCTGGTGCAGGCGGCGGAGGCCGAGCGCGGCCACGGTAGCCTTGTGCTTCTGGGAAAAGCCCAGCGGGCTGCGCACCAGCGTGATGCGCAACGTCTTCGCGTTCGTGTTTTCTTTAGCCATTCTTCTTCTTCCGGCCCCAGAACGGGGTCACGTCCTTCACATCTTTGCCGCGGTGCGCCGCTTCGGTCTCCGCGCTTTTGAGCTGGTTGAGCGCCGCGAGCGTCGCGTAGACCACGTTGAGCACGTTCGCGCTGCCGAGCGATTTGGTCAGGATGTCGCGCACGCCGGCGGCCTCGAGCACCGCGCGCACGCCGCCGCCCGCGATCACGCCCGTGCCGGGGGAAGCGGGCTTGAGCAGCACCTCTGCCCCGCCATAGCGCGCCATGACCTCGTGGGGGATCGTCCGCCCGGCGAGGCTGACGGGCTGCAAATTTTTGCGCGCGCGCTCAGTGGCCTTGCGGATGGCGTCCGGCACGGCGCGGCTCTTGCCCACGCCGACGCCCACGCGGCCCCGGTTGTCGCCCACCACGATCACGGTGCGGAAGGCGAAGCGCCGCCCGCCCTTGATCACTTTCGCCACGCGCGAAATGTCCACCACGCGCTCGTCGAGCTCGTCCTGCGATTGGTCTTCCGTGCGAGTCCGAGTATCTTTTCGCGCCATGCTTAGAACTCCAGTCCACCTTCACGCGCGCCGTCGGCCAGCGCCTTGACGCGCCCGTGATATTTGTAGCCGCCCCGGTCAAAGACCACTTGCGTCAGACCCTTCGCCTTGGCGCGCTCCGCCACGGCGAGGCCCACCAGTTTGGCCTGCTCCGCTTTCTTCTTCCCGGCCATCTGCGCTTTCAGCTCCGCCTCCACCGTGGAGGCGGAGACGAGCGTAGCGCCCGTGCTGTCGTCAATCAGCTGCGCGTAAATGTGCGCCAGGCTGCGGAAGACGTTCAGCCGCGGGCGAGCCAGGCTCCCGGCCACGTGCGCGCGCACGCGCGCGTGGCGCCGCATCCGCTGCCCTGCTCGACTCTTGACACTCATGTATTACACTCCTCGCGTACGGCATATCGCTTATCGCATATCGTATATCGTCCTTTAGCCACGACCAGCGATATGCCATATGCGATACGCGATACGCTACCCGACCTTCCCAGCCTTCCCGGCTTTGCGGCGGACATGCTCGCCCACATAGCGCAGGCCCTTGCCCTTGTACGGCTCCGGCGGGCGCCAGTTGCGAAGATCGGCTGCCACCTGGCCCACCAGTTCCTTGTCGATCCCGGAGACTGTGATGGTTTTGGTCTTTTCGTCCACCGCAAAGGCGATTCCGGTGGGCGGATCAACTTCCACCGGATGGGAATAGCCCAATGCCATGACGAGCTGCGTGCCCTTGAGCTCGGCCCGGTAACCTACGCCCTCGATCTGCAGGCTCTTGGTGAAACCCTCGCTCACGCCCACCACCATGTTGCGCAGGAGCGCGCGCGTGGTGCCGTGGAGCGCGCGGATCGTTTTGGCGTCGGAGGGGCGCAGGACCACGAGCTGTCCATCCTTCATCTCAATGGTGATCTGCGGCGAAAACGTGCGCTTCAGTTCGCCCTTTGGGCCTTTGACGCTCACGTTTGAGCCGGCGATATTCACCTGCACGCCTTTGGGGAGGCTCACGGGTTGCTTGCCAATACGAGACACAGTTCGTTCTCCTCGGAATGCGTAGCGCGTACGGCGCAATTCGGTTACGCACTACGCCTTACGCCATACGTTTACCAAACCTTGCACAATATCTCGCCGCCCACCCCCAGCTGGCGCGCGCGGCTGCCGGTCATCACGCCCTTGGGCGTCGAGAGAATGGCGATACCCATCCCGGACAGCACCCACGGGATGTCCTTCTTGCGGGCGTACACGCGGCGGCCCGGCGAGGACACGCGCTCTACTCCGGAAATCACGGGCTGCTTTTCGCGGCGCGCGCCCACGTATTTGAGGGTCAGGCGCAGGACGGACTGGGGCGCGCCTTCGTCGGTCACCACCGCGTAATCGTCAATGTAGCCCTCTTCCTTCAGGATTTGCGCAATCGCCAGCTTCAATTTGGAGCTGGGGGCCGAAACGCTGCTGTGCCCGGCCATGAGCGCGTTGCGCAGGCGGGTGAGCAGGTCGGCAATCGGATCACTGTACATATGCAGACTCCTCGTCCCGCTTACCAGGAACTCTTGACCACGCCCGGGATCTGCCCGGCCAGGGCGTGCTCGCGGAAGCAGATGCGGCACAACTGAAAGCGGCGCAGATAGCCGCGCGGCCGGCCGCAGAGCTTGCAGCGGTTCCGCACGCGCACGGCGAATTTGCGATGCTGTTCGCGGTTGATGATGGATTTCTTAGCCATGAGTGATTACGCGCCTCTCTTGCTGAACGGCATGCCCAGCAGCTGCAGCAGCCGCCGTCCCTCGTCGTCGGTGTGGGCGGAGGTCACCACGGTGATCTCCATCCCGCGCAGCTTGTCAATCTTGTCGTACTCGATTTCCGGAAACACGAGCTGCTCGCGCAGGCCCAGCGTGTAGTTGCCGCGCCCGTCGAAGGCTTCGGA
>Ga0184633_10000982_pt1 | contig 11431 bp, 11 predicted proteins | sample PLM31_170_b1_FD_133156 | JGI IMG/M metagenome (GOLD analysis project Ga0184633, IMG submission 133156) | Groundwater sediment microbial communities from an aquifer in East River, Colorado, USA - PLM3-1_170_b1 | ecosystem: Environmental > Terrestrial > Soil > Riparian zone | place: USA: East...
ATCTCGCCGCGCTGTGGGACGACCTCGCCGAGGCCTACGGCGCCGAGCTCCGCGCGCTCAGCGAAGCCGGCTGCACCTACGTGCAGCTCGACGAGGTGATGACCTCGTGCCTGTGCGACGAGAAGCAGCGGACCAAGTTCCGCCTGCGCGGCGACGACCCGGACGTCATGCTCGGCGCCTACGCGCAGGCGATCAACCGGATCGTCGCGAATCGCCCCCAGGGCATGACCATCGCGCTGCACACCTGCCGCGGCAACTACCAGGGGCACTGGATGGCCGAGGGCGGCTACGACCCGATCGCGGAGCGCGTCTTCAACGAGATCAACGTCGACGCCTTCTTCCTCGAGTACGACTCGCCGCGCGCCGGCGGCTTCGAGCCGCTGCGGTTCGTGCCGAAGGAGAGGACCATCGTGCTCGGGCTCGTCTCCACCAAGACCCCCGAGCTCGAATCGCCCGAGGTGCTGAAGAAGCGCATCGAGGAGGCCGCGCGCTACGTGCCGCTCGAACGGCTGTGCCTCAGCCCGCAATGCGGGTTTTCGAGCAACTACCTGGGCAACCCGGTGACGATCGACGACGAGAAGCGCAAGCTCGAGCTGGTCGTCAAGGTCGCCGAGTCGGTCTGGGGTTCCGCCTGAAAGGAGGACGAACGATGAACGCGCTGCGCACTCTCATCGGGCTCGCTCTCGCCCTCGCCCCCTGCGCCACGGTCCTCGCCCAGACCGCCGCCGGCTATCCGAACCGGCCGGTCACGCTGATCGTCCCGTTCTCGCCGGGAACGGGGATCGACATCCTGGCGCGAACGATCGGTCCCAAGCTGAGCGAGAAGTGGGGTCAAGGGGTGGTGGTCGAGAACCGGCCCGGGGCGAGCGGCAACATCGGCTCGGACCTGGTCGCCAAGGCGCAGCCGAACGGCTACACGCTGATGGTGACGGTGAACACCTTCACCATCACCCCGGCGCTCTTCAAGAACCTGCCCTACAACCCGGTCACCGACTTCGCGCCGGTCAGCAAGATCGCGGTCGCGACCTACTGCTTCGCGGTGAACCCCACCGTGTTCCCCGCGAGCAGCATGGCGGAGGCGATCTTCATGATCCGCGCGAAGCCCGGGCAGTACAACTTCGCCTCGCCCGGCAGCGGCACCCCGCACCACGTCGGCATGGAGCTCATCAAGCTGCAGCTCGGCCTGAACGCGGTGCACGTGCCCTACAAGGGCTTCGCCGGCGCGATCACCGACCTCGTCGGCGGACAGGTGCAGATGATGTTCACGCTCGTGCACTCGTCGCTGCCGCACGTGCGTGCGGGCAGGATCCGCATCCTCGCCGTCACCGGCGCGACCCGCTCGCCGCAGTTTCCCGAGGCCCCGACGTTCCGCGAGCAGGGGATCGACTTCATGGACGACGTCGACGCCTGGTATGCGGTCATGGCGCCGGGCAAGACGCCGCCCGACCTGGTCGCGAAGCTCAACGCGGACGTCAATGCCGTCATGGCGCTGCCCGACGTGCGGGAGACGCTGCTGAACCAGGGGCTCATCCCGACGACCAGCAGCCCGGCCGAGCTCGCGGCGCTGGTCAAGTCCGATCTCGCGCGCTGGGGCAAGGTCATCGCCGACGCGAAGATCACGCTCGACTGAGCCGCGACGCCAGATGAAGGTCGAGGGAATGAGCGGCGCGGAAGCGCTGCTGCGGTGCCTCCGCTCGATGGGCGTGGAGCGGATCTTCGCGTCGCCGGGCTCGGACTGGGCGCCGCTCTGGGAGGCGCTCGCGAAGCCCTACGCCCCGGATGAGATCCCCGAGTACGTGTCCTCGCGCCACGAGGAGACCGCCGCCGGGATGGCGATCGGCTACGCGAAGGCGACCGGGAAGCTTCCCGCCCTGGTGCTCCACACGACGGTCGGCACGCTGCACGCGACGATGGGGGTGCGCGCCGCGCTGCACGAGCGCATCCCGATGGTCGTGCTGGCCGGCGAGTCGATCACGTTCGGCGAGCCGCCGGCGCGGCCGCTGGGACGTCAGTGGCTGCGGCTCCTGACCGATATCGGCGGGCCCGCACGGCTCATCGAGCCGTGCGTGAAATGGTGCTTCGGCTTGAACACGACCCTGCTGCTGCCGCACACCATCCAGCGCGCCTGCCAGCTCGCGACCGCTTCGCCGCCGGGACCGGTGTTCGTGTCGGTGCCGATCGAGTTCCTGATGGACACGATGACGGCCGATCCGCCGGCCGCGGCGAGTCACGCTCGCGCGCCCGCCGCGCAGCCGGCCGCGATCGACGAGCTCGCACGCGCCCTCGCCGCTGCCGCGAATCCGCTGATCGTCACGGAAGAGGTCGGCAAGAGCCCCGCCGCCGTGGCCCGGCTCGTGACGCTCGCCGAGACGCTCGGCGCGCCGGTCGTCGAGGCCTGGCAGCCGACCTACGTCAACTTCCCGCGCACGCATCCGCTCTACGGCGGCGTCGCGGCGACCGAGATGCCGGAACTTCTCAAGGACGCGGACCTCGTGTTCCTGTTCGAGGCGGTCGCACCGTGGCACCCGCCGTCGTCCCTGCCCGGCCAGAGCACGAAGGTCGTCGTGCTCGGCGAGGACCCGCTCCATTCGCGCCTGCCGTTCTGGGGCTTCCGCGCCGATCTCGTCGTCGCGGGCGACCCCGAGCCCTCGCTCGCGATGCTGGTCGAGCGCGTGCGGCAGCTGGTTCCGCCCGGCTCGCGCGCGGCTGCGACCGAGCGCTGGCGCGCCCGCCACGAGCGCGAGCGCGCGACGGTGCGCGAGCAGGCCCGCGCCGCCGGCGCCATGAAGCCGATCGAGACCCGCTGGGTCGCCCACGAGCTGAACGAAGCCCTCCCGCCGGACGCGATCGTCGTCAACGAAACGATCACGCACCGGCTCGACCTCGATCGGCTGCTCGACCGCCTCGGACCCGGCGCCTACTTCGAGGCGAGCTACGGCGGCCTCGGGATGGGCCTCGGGATGGCGCTCGGGGCGAAGGCCGCGCACCCGTCCCGCACCGTCGTCGCGACGATCGGCGACGGCGCGTTCCACTACAACCCCGTGGTCGCCTCGTTCGGCGCGTCGCAGGAGCTCCGGCTGCCGATCCTCGTCGTGCTGTTCGACAACGCCGGCTACCTCTCGCAGAAGAACGACGTCGCGCGGGAGTACCCCGATGGCTGGGCCGTGCGGACGCAGAAGTTCGCCGGGACCTCGATCCGCCCGCGCCCGGACTATGCGATCCTTGCGCGCGCCTACGGCGGCCACGGCGAGATGGTCGATGCGCCCGGCGAGGTGCGCGCCGCGCTCCGGCGCGGCCTCGAGGCGGTGGCGAAGGGGCAGCTCGCGCTCGTCCACGTCGTGCTCGCCCCCGTGAATCCCCAGGATCCCGTCTGACGGAGAAGCTCATGAACAAGTTCGGAATCGGCCAACCGGTGCGCCGCGTCGAGGACCAGCGGTTCCTGACCGGGCGCGGGCGCTACGTCGACGACCTCCAGCTCGCGCACCAGGCGTACGGCGCGGTCGTCGCGTCGCCCCACGCCCACGCGCGGATCCGGGGCATCGACGTGCGCGCGGCCGCCGCAGCCCCCGGCGTGCTGTGCGTGCTGACCGCCGCCGACGCGCGCGCCGACAACCTCGGCGGCATGCCGCCGCTCTTCATGCCCGAGGACATGGGCGGCCCGAAGGGCTACCGCACGTTCAAGCCGCTCCTCGCCGGGGACAAGGCGCGCCACGTCGGCGAGCGGATCGCGTTCGTCGTCGCAGAGCACCAGGCGCAGGCGCGCGAGGCCGCGGAGCTCGTCGCCGTCGACTGGGAGCCGCTGCCGGCGGTGGTGAACGTCGAGGACGCGGTGAAGGACGGCGCGCCCCGCATCTGGGAGGAATGGACGAGCAACGTCGCGTTCCCGCTGATGATGGGCAACAAGCAGGCGACCGACGCAGCGTTCGCCGGCGCGAAGCACGTCGTGAGCCTCCGCCTCGAGAACAACCGGCTCTCGGCGAACGCCCTCGAGCCGCGCGGGGCGATCGGCGACTACAGCCCCGCGGACGAGAGCTACACGCTCTACACGAGCACGCAGAACCCGCACGGCGTGCGCCAGGTGCTTTGCCAGGCGGTGTTCAAGATGCCGGAGACGAAGCTGCGCGTGGTGGCGTACGACGTCGGCGGCGGCTTCGGCATGAAGGGCGACACCTATCCCGAGGAGGGGCTGGTGCTCTGGGCGTCGCGGCGGCTCGGGCGGCCGGTGAAGTGGACGGCGACGCGCTCCGAATCGATCATGGGCGACGACCACGGGCGCGACCAGGTGGTCACCTGCGAGATGGCGCTCGACGAGAGCGGCAAGATCCTCGCCATCCGCTCGCAGGCGGTGCACGCGGTCGGCGCCTACGTCACCGGCGCCGGCGTGGTGCCGGTGCTGTACTCGCTGAAGCTCATCCCGAACGTGTACGTGGTGCCGGCCCTGCACGTCGCCACGCGGGCGATTTTCACCAACACCACCCCGACCGGGCCGTACCGCGGCGCGGGACGTCCCGAGGCGGTCTACATCGCCGAGCGGCTGCTCGACCTCGCGGCGCAGAAGCTCGAGCTCGATCCGGTCGAGATCCGGCGGCGCAACTACATCGCGCCCGGCGCGATGCCGTACACCACCCCGACCGGGTTCGTCTACGACTCGGGCGAGTTCGGGCGGCTCACCGACAAGTGCCTGGAGCTCGCCGACTGGAAGGGCTACGCGGCGCGCAAGGCCGCGACCGAAAAAAAGGGCCGGCGGCGCGGGCGGGGCATGATCTATTACATCGAGGACTGCGGCGTGTTCAACGACCGCATGGAGCTGCGCTTCGATCCCAGCGGGACCGTCACGATCGTCGCGGGAACCTTCTCTCATGGACAAGGACACGCGACCACCTACGCGCAGATGGTGGCCGAGTGGCTCGGCGTGCCGTTCGAGAGCATCCGGTTCGTGCAGGGCGACACCGATCAGGTGTCGTTCGGGCGCGGCACCTATGCCTCGCGGAGCGTGATGCTCGGGGGCAATGCGCTCAAGATGGCGGCCGACGCGATCATCGAGAAGGCGAAGCCGATGGCGGCGCAGATGCTCGAAGCCGCGGCGGGCGACCTCTCGTTCAAGGACGGCCGCTTCCAGATCACCGGCACCGACCGGTCGATCACGCTCGTCGACGTGGCGAAGGCGTTCTACCGCCCGGTCGGGCTGCCGAAGCAGTTCGGCATCGGGCTCGAGGCGAGCGGCTCCTGGGCCACCGATCCGTCGAACTTCCCGAACGGCTGCCACGTCTGCGAGGTCGAGGTCGATCCGGAGACCGGGGTCGTGATGATCGACCGCTACGCCGTCGTCGACGACGTGGGCCGCATCATCAACCCGATGATCTGCGAGGGGCAGATCCAGGGCGGGCTCGCGCAGGGCATCGGCCAGGCGCTGCTCGAAGTGGTCGTATATGACGCGTCGGGGCAGCTCGTCTCCGGGAGCTTCAGCGACTATACGATGCCGCGCGCGGACGACCTGCCCGCGTTCGATCTCGAGTTCATCGAGGTGCCGTGCACGACCAATCCCCTCGGCGTGAAGGGCGCGGGCGAAGCGGGCTCGGTAGGAGCGCCGCCGACGGTGATGAACGCGATCCTCGACGCGCTGCGGCCGCTCGGGGTCGAGCACGTCGACATGCCGGCGACGCCGCGGCGGGTGTGGGAGGCGATCCAGGCGGCGAAGTAACCGTCATTCCCGCGAAAGCGGGAATCCACTATGGGCATGACGTCCAAGAAGAAGCTCGGCGCAGCGCCGCTGGTGGGCCGGCGCGAGCGGAACAAGCTCGACACGCTCCAGCGGATCCGCGCCGCCGCCCGCGATCTCTTTGCGCGGCGCGGCTACAGCGCAGCGACCATGCGCGACATCGCCGGGCAGGCCCACGTCGCGCTCGGCACGCTCTTCAACTACGCCGACGACAAGCGCGACCTCGTCTTCCTGATCTTCAACGACGTCCTCGACGAGCTGACCGATCGCGCGCTCGCCGCGCCGCGGCCGGGCAACCCGCTCGCCGACCAGCTGATGGCGGTGTTCCGGTGCCACTACGTGGAGCTGGCGAAGAACCCGGCACTGTCCCGGCTCCTTCTCCAGGAGCTCACTTTCTACTCGCAGGGCAAGGAGGCCGGGCGCTTTCACGCGATCCGCGCGCGGCTCATCGCCGGCATCGAGCGGCTCGTGCGGGCCGCGCAGGCGAACGGCCGCATCGGGACGGCGGAGAAGCCCGCGTTCGTCGCGCGCTACGTCTTCTTCGTGTACTCGGCGGCGCTGCGGTGGTGGATCGCGTCGCCCCGACCCGACGTGCGGCGCGGCCTCGCGGAGCTGCGGCGGCTGCTGACCCTGCAGTTGAACGGGTTGCGGCGGTAGGCGACTCAAAGCGGACATTCAGGTTTTCACAACGTTGCGCTTGAGCGGCGCGGCGCTGTTTGCCGCGTCCGCATCGAAGCGCTTGTGACTCGCAGCAGGATCCGGCCGGGCCCGCGGCTGACGATCGCGGCGCCGTCCACGGTGACATCCGTCGCGGGCCCAATCGCCGCGATCGTTTGCTCGACCCCCGCGCGAGCCTCGTAACGCACACGATCGCCGTCAGTGGTGCGATGCACCTCGAGAATCCGCTCGTCACGGTCGCGCCGCGCTCAGCCGCCCATCTGCCACTGCTTGATCGCCTCGATCGGGTACAGCAGCATGATGATGTTGAGCGTGAGGTTGTCGCGGATGATCGCGGCCACCAGCAGCTCCATCGCCACCACCAGGCCGACGGTGACCAAAATGGCCGACCGGCGCGCGATCCAGAATCCCAGCGTCATCGCGGCGATGTCGGACATCGAGTTCACGATGCTGTCACCGAAGTAATCGAGGGCGATCGTCGCCGCACGGTACCGGTTGATCACCAGCGGCGTGTTCTCCGTCACTTCCCACGCCCCTTCCAGCAGGACGGCGATGACGAACCGCGCGCCGAGTGGAAGGCGTCTCGCGGTCAGCCACAGCAGGAAATAGAAACCTATGCCGTGAATGACGTGCGAAAAGGTGTACCAGTCCGTGACGTGCTGGGAGTTTTCCGAGCTCTGGACGATGCCGTGCCACAACTTGATGTAGCCGCATCGGCAGATGGGTACCTGCCCCATTGCGAGCTCGATGGCCGCCGCCGCCGCCGCGATGGCGATCGACGCGACGACGTAGGGGCGCCATTGGTGAACGATGGTTTCCGTTCCGAACTCCGCTATCGGCTCGGGAAGCCGGTTTAGCTTATGTTCACTGCTTCGGCTTGATGCCGAGCGCCTTGGCGAAGGTGGCGAGATTGGCGCCTTGTTCGTCGATCGCGGCCGCGAATTCGGCCGGCGTGCCGGGACTGACGATCTGCCCGGTCGCGGTCAGGCGTTCCATGATGACCGGGTCGGCGACGACCGCCTTGACATCGGCGGCAATGCGCTCGCGCAACGCATCCGTCATGCCGCTGCCGCGCGCCGCGATCAGGCCGACGAGGCCGTCAAAACTGAGCTCGGGGAAGCCGGCCTCCGCGACTGTGGGGAGATCCAAGCCCGGGGCGCGGGTGCGATTGGTCACCGCTAGTGCCTTGATCCGACCGGCCTGCGCCTGCGCCCGCACGATCGCGTAGGCCGCCCCGTAGAACTGGATGCGTCCTTCGACGAGATCATTGAGCGCGCTCACCGTATCGCGATAGGGCACCCTCGCCATGTCGAGCCCGGCGCTCTTGAGATAGCCCGCGACGATGATATCGGTGACGCCGGTCACCGTCGCCCAGTTGAGCTTGCCGGGCTGCTCGCGTGCCATCGCCATCAGGTCCTTGAGCGAGCCGATGTTCAGGGACGCCGGAACCGCGATGCAGACAACGGTGTTGGAGACGCGAGCCACGGGCAGGAGGTCGCGCGGGTCGTAGGGCACCTTGTCGAGCAGATAGGGATGGCCCACGAATGAGGACGCCGGACCGAATAGCAGGACATGGTCGTCGCGGGCGGAGAGGACGGAGTTGATGGCGATGACGCCGTCGGCGCCAGGGCGATTCTCGATCACCACCGCCTGTCCCCAGTGCTTGGTGAGCCGATCCGCCAGCAGTCGAGCACTGATGTCCGCGCCTGCGCCGGGCCCAAGCGGCACGACGAACTTGACCGTCCGCTGCGGCCAGGTCTGCGCCAGCGACGGCGTTGCAATCAGCGCGAGCGCAGACGAGACGATGGTGATGGCGAGGCACGCGAATTTCTTCATGTCCATCCCCTCTTCGCCAGCGTCGGCGATGCGCGGTCGATCGCATGAGTCTAGGTGAGAACCCGGAGGTTTGCGTGGGTTTCTCGCGCCATGCAGCGATCTGAGGCGGCCGATGTTGACACGATGGCCGCTGCAAACAGACGCGGCTGAGGCCCTGATCAAGCATCTCACGGCCCCAAACGCCGTTCCGGTGATCAAGGCGAAAGGCATGGAGCCTGTCACTCGGTGATGTGACGCCTCGCGAGTGTCCGCTATCGTGAGCGGACCTTGGCCCGGTCCCTGCTCAGGCGGCCGGGCGCCTTGCGGCGGCGCACACTGGGAGCTCCACTGCGCCGCCCCGGTAGCCGCCGCCAGTTCCTGCTGCCAACCACTGCGCGCCGGGGACGGCCCCGGAATGACTAAACGGACGGAATCGCTACGGGATGTGGCATGAAAACGCTATTTCTCATTCGCCACGCCAAGTCGAGTTGGGGTGACACTGCGTTGCCCGACAAAGACCGGCCATTGAACGATCGCGGCAGGCGCGATGCGCCGCAGATAGGTGAGCGATTGGCAAAGCGCGATGTGAAGCCCGATTTGATCCTGTCGAGTCCGGCTATGCGCGCGCTCAAGACGGCGGAGATCATCGCCAGGAAGCTCGATTACAGGCGCAAGGACATCGTGGTGGATGATCGGCTGTATGCCGTCGGGGCGGATGACCTGCTCGACGTCATTCGCAAGCTTGGCGACAAGCTGGAGCGCGTGATGCTGTTTGGCCACAACCCCGAGTTGACCGAACTCGCGCATCGCCTCTCGAGCAAGATCACCCACATGCCGACGTGCGCCGTCGCCGAGTTCACCTTCGATGCGAAGTCGTGGTCAAAGATCGGCAAGGTCAAGCCCGCAAAAGTGACGTTCGACTATCCAAAGAAATCGTAGGGGCAAAGGGTCACGGGTTCTGTTGCATCGACGGGCTGCCCGGAGCGTTGCTTCGCCTCACGAGGTCACCGATGACCTGCTCCATCCGGCGCCAATGAGAGCCCTCCCAGTAGATCCTGTCGCACTTGTCGCAAATCCAGAAGCGGCAATAGAAGGACGCGCTCCCTGGCGGCAGCCGATCGCAAATTGCTTCCCTCGCGACCGGCTCGAGCTTCCGGTTGCAGTGCAGGCACCGGCTGAAGGGCTTGATAGCGCGATAAAGATCGAGCCTCGAAACGACTTCTTCCAGTTGCTGTCGCGGCCGAGTTCCCCGCACGTAGCAGCCGTGGCTGATCAGCTTGTGCATGAGAAGAGCGCGATCGCGCGTCAGCACGATGCGCTGCTCGTCGGCGGAGATTCGCGCGACTTGCGCGTCCGTGTAACCGTTCTCGTAGAGCGTATCGAAGCCCAGCATGCGAAGGTACTTCGCCAGGCCGCCCAACTGCGCATCCGCGATGAATCGCGTACGCCGCAGCGGTTCGGCTCTGACTTTCAGCACCGGCGTGACGTCGAGCGACTCGAACACCGGATACACGCTGATGCGGTCGCCCTCTTGCACGACATAGGAGAAGTCGACCGACTCGCTGTTCGCGAGGATCAGCTCGACCTCGGTGTGCGGCACGCCGAGCGCCTCGATTGCATGCTTCACCGTCGCGCCACGGGCGCACACGCAAGCAAAGGCGCATTTCTTTCTTCGAGGAGGAAGAAAGTCATTCAGCTCTTCGTAGAACCTGAAGTTCGCTACCGCCATTGTTCGGACTGCCTCATGCCCGCTCGAAACCTTCCGGAAGAGGTTCGCGGCGCGCGATCCAAGCAGCGGGCACCTGTCGCGAAGACAGGGCGACGATACCGCCTACGATCGCGCAGGTGGTATCGCGATCGCCCATTCCAGCGACGGTCCGCCACATGGCCTCTTCGAAGTCGCAGAGGCAATGCGCGGCACACCATAGGCAGAACGGCACGGTATCTTGAGCGGAGACTTCCCAGCCCGTCCCGAGCACGCGAACCGCTTCGTCGAATTCTTCGGCAGGGATATCGAGCGAAGCCGCGACTCGGTTGTGCGTCTCGCCATCGGGGACATACGGGAGGGTCTCTTGTATGAGTTTGCGTCCTGCGAGATCGCCGCGGCCGGCGGCAAGCGCTGCGGCGGCAGCGACGGCCATGGCGCCGGCCTGTCCCTCGGGATGTGCGTGTGTCACTGCAGCAGAGAGCTGCGCTTCGGATGCAGCGCGGGATGGGTTGCCACTGAAGAAGCCGCCGATCGGGGCGGCGCGCATCGCCGCACCATTTCCGTATGATCCGTGTCCGAACAGCTTCGGAGCTGCCATGCGCCAATCCTCGCCCCTCGCAATCCGGCCCAGCAGAGCGAAAGCGCCCTTTCCGTAGCCCCGATACGGCTCCGCCATGAAACGCTTGGCAAACGCTCCGGCCAGGGCGTCCTGCTGGATCCGGCCATGAGCTTGCAGCGTCTCCACGATGGATACCGCCATATGCGTGTCATCGGTCCACACCCACGGGGGCGAGGGAAGGTCCCGGTTTCGCAAGAACTCGCCCGGGCCAGAGAAGAAGCATTCGCCGAATGCATCCCCCACTGATAGGCCCTCGAGGGCAAGCAGGGCGTTCTCAAGCGCAGTTGCCATGGCAGAAATGCATATCGAGTCGATCAACGCCGTGACGCTGGCGGTGCACGACATGAGTCGGTCGGTGCGCTTTTACACCGCCCTGGGGTTCTCCGTGCGCTACGGCGGCGAGCACGCCGAATTCACCAGCCTACACGCAGGCTCCTGCTATCTCAATCTGATCGCCCAGCCGGCCGATCGCCGCTGGTCATGGTGGGGACGGGTGATCTTTCACGTATCCGACGTCGACGCATTCCATCGCCGCGCCCTGGAGCAGGGGCTGGGCCCGACAACTGCGCCTGGGGACGCCCCGTGGGGCGAGCGGTATTTCCATATCAGCGATCCGGACGGCCACGAGCTGAGCTTCGCCCGCCCGCTCGAGCGATCCTAGAGCTACAGGGAATGCCATGACCACGGTGAGCGTGTTCGGCGGCACCGGGTTCCTCGGCCGGCGGCTCGTGCGGCGCCTCGCCGCCGAAGGGGCGACTGTGCGCGTCGCGGTCCGGCGTTCCGACCGGGCGCAGAGCGCCCTGCGCGCGGCTGGGTTGGAACAAGTCATGGTCTGCGGCGCCGACGTGCGCGACCAGGCCTCGGTCGCCGCCGCCGTCGCGGGGGCCGACGC
>Ga0184633_10000983_pt1 | contig 11427 bp, 12 predicted proteins | sample PLM31_170_b1_FD_133156 | JGI IMG/M metagenome (GOLD analysis project Ga0184633, IMG submission 133156) | Groundwater sediment microbial communities from an aquifer in East River, Colorado, USA - PLM3-1_170_b1 | ecosystem: Environmental > Terrestrial > Soil > Riparian zone | place: USA: East...
ACGAAGGTGTCGAGCACGTGCACGCCGAGCCCGGTCATCGGACCGGCGGGCGCCTGGACCGGATCGGCGCGCCAGAAGTCCTTCGGCAGGCTGGGCCCCGCGGGCGCGTTCGCCTCGCCGGTGGCGGAGATGATCGTGCCGAGGCGCCCGTCCTTCACCCGCGCGCGGAGCTCCGCCACGCTCGGCGGGAAGCGGCGCTGATACCCGACGCCGAGGACGACGCCGGCACGCTTCACCGCGGCGAGCGCCGCGTCGGCGGCCTTCAGATTGAGCGCGAACGGCTTCTCGACGAAGACGTGCTTGCCCGCGGCTGCCGTCTGCTGTACCTGCTCGCTCCGGTCGACATGCTGCGCTGCGTAGACCACCGCATCGATCTTCGGATCGCGCAGGATCGTGTCGAGACTGTCCTGGAAGACGATTCTCTTCTCGCGGCAGAAGTCCTCGACCTTGGCGCGCGTGCGAGTGTGCGCCGCAACGAAGCGGATGAGATCGCTCTTTCCCTGCACCGAGTTGACGAGCGTCTTGCCCCACCAGCCCAGCCCTACGATTGCGGCATTGACCATCGGCACTCTCTCCTTGAGGTTCGAGCGATCCGGCCGCACAGAATATCGGTGCCGGGATCGCTGTCAACCGCTGTCGCCGCCTGTTAAGATTTCCGCAACCCCACGAGGAGGAGAAGGAAGATGAAGCTCTACGGCTTCTGGCGCTCGCTTGCGAGCCTGCGGGTGCGGATCGCGCTGAACCTCAAGGGGCTCAAGTTCGAGGAGACGCCGATCGACCTCCTGAAGGGCCAGCAGTTTGCCGACACCTACAAGGCGCTCAACCCGCAGAGCGTGCTGCCGGCCCTGATCCTCGACGACGGCGGGCCGCCGCTCTTCCAGTCGCTCGCGATCCTCGAGTACCTCGACGAGACGCACCCGCAGCCGCCGCTGCTGCCGAAGGACGCGCGCGGGCGCGCCCGCGTGCGCGGGCTCGCGCTCATCTCGGCCGCCGACGGGCATCCGCTGGTCGTGCCGCGGATCCGCAACTTCCTCGAGAAGGAGTTGCACGTCGACGAGGCGGGCCGCAACAAGTGGCTGCAGCACTGGACGCTCAAGGCGCTCGAGGCGTACGAGAGCCATCTCGCGGGCGAGCGCGAGACCGGGCGCTTCTGCCACGGCGATGCGCCGACGATCGCCGACATCTGCCTCGCCGGACAGGTGTTCGGCGGGAAGTTCTTCAACTGCGACCTCTCGGGCGTGCCCACCGTCAACCGCATCTTCGCCGAGTGCATGAAGATCGAGGCCTTCGACCGGGCGCAGCCGCTCAAGCAGCCGGGCGCGCCGGCTCAGGTGTCGCACTGAAAGGAGTCCGCCATGGCAACGGTTGAAATCCTCGATCGCTCGAGCCTGATCGCCGGCCTCTACCGCGAGCTCGTCCTCGACCCGCGGCAGACGGCCATCGTCACCATCGACATGCATCGCGGCCACCTCGACATGGACGTGGCGACGATGCCGGCGAAACCCGAGGACGCGAACCGCGTGATCGCGAACGCGCGTGTGGCGCTCGACTTCGCCCGCGGCCAGGGGATCCCGGTCGTGCACGTGATCCTCGTCTATCGCCGGCTCCCGGGCCTCGGGAGCGAAGGCATGGTCTCGCCGTTCTGGAAGGCGATGCACGCAGCGCTCGGCGAGCTCGACCGGCTCGTGCCGGGCCGCAAGAGCACCGTGCGCGAGCACAACGTCGAGGGCTCGCCCGGCACCCAGATCATCCCGGAGCTGTACGCGAGCGGCGACTACGTGATCAACAACAAGAAACGCCTCGACTGCTTCTACGGCACCGATCTCCGCCAGCTGCTCGACACGCTGGGCGTGAAGAACGTGGTGTTCATGGGCATCAACACCAACACCTGCGTGCTCAACACCTCGTTCACCGCGTTCAACTTCGACTACCGGGTCGTGGTGCTCTCCGACTGCGTCGCCAGCATGTACGGCGACGACCTGCACGCGCTCGGGCTGCAGAACGTCGCGCGGTGCCTCGGCTGGGTCATCACCAACGAGCAGCTCTTCGAGAAGATCCGCGCGTCGGCACCGGCGGCGGCGCGCAAAGCGCCGGCCGACGCGCTGGCGAAGTGAACGGCCGACCGCGGCGGGTCGGTCGACGTCGCCCGGACGGATGCTAGGCTCCCCGCCCCATGGCAGCGCTGCTTGAAGTCAGAAATCTGAAGACCACGTTCCAGACGGCCGGGGGCCTCGTGCGCGCCGTCAACGGCGTGTCGTGGGACATCCAGGAAGGCGAGACGGTCGCGCTCGTCGGGGAGTCGGGCTGCGGCAAGTCGGTCTCGGCGCTGAGCGTCATGCAGCTCGTCGCCCCGCCCGCCGGCCGGATCGAAGGCGGCGAGATCCTCTTCAAGGGCCGCGACCTCCTCAAGCTGACCGACGAGGAGATGCGCCACGTCCGCGGCCGGGAGATCGCGATGATCTTCCAGGAGCCGATGACCTCGCTCAATCCCGTGCTCACGATCGGGCGGCAGCTCACCGAGGGGCTCGAGATCCACTTGAACATGACGCCCGAGCAGTCGCGCGCGCGCGCGATCGAGCTGCTCGCCATGGTCGGCATCCCCGACCCGGAGCGCCGCCTCGCGCAGTACCCGCACCATTTCAGCGGCGGCATGCGCCAGCGCATGATGATCGCCATGGCGCTCGCGTGCAATCCGTCGCTCATCCTCGCCGACGAGCCGACGACTGCGCTCGACGTCACCATCCAGGCGCAGATCCTCGAGCTGATGCGGGACCTCTCGCGGCGGCTCGGCGTCGCGATGCTCATCATCACCCACAACCTCGGCGTCGTCGCGCGCTACGCCGACCGCGTGAACGTGATGTACGCGGGGCGCATCATCGAGCGGGCGACCGCGGCCGCGCTCTACGCGAATCCGCGCCACCCGTACACGCTCGGACTGTTGCGCTCGGTGCCGCGCCTGGACGAGCCGCGGCGCGCCCGCCTGGCGCCGATCGAGGGCCAGCCGCCGGACCTCACGCGCCTGCCGCGCGGCTGCGCGTTCGCGCCGCGCTGCGCCTACCGCGTCGAGCGTTGCGACGAGCCGCCGCCGCTCGAGCCGGTCGGCGCCGCGGACCACCTGGCCGCCTGCTGGGAGGCCGCCCGCCTGATGAAGGAAGTCGCGGCATGACCACCCCGGCGCTTCGCGCCACCCCTCCTCGGGGAGGAGGGGAGACCACCCCGGTGCTGCTCGAGGTCAGCGACCTGGTGAAGCATTTCGCGGTCGGCGGCGGGTTCCTGGGCCGCGCCGAGGGGCTCGTGCGCGCGATCGACGGGGTCAGCTTCGCGATCCACCGCGGCGAGACGCTCGGGCTCGTGGGCGAGTCGGGTTGCGGCAAGACGACGACCGGCCGCTGCATCCTGCAGCTCGAGCGCCCGACCAGCGGCCGCATCGCGTTCGAGGGGGCGGAGCTGACCGCGCTGTCCCAGGACGAATTGCGCGGGGTCCGGCGCCGCATGCAGGTGATCTTCCAGGACCCGTATTCCTCGCTCAACCCGCGCATGACCGTGGGCCAGATCCTGGAAGAGCCAATCAAGGTGCACAGCATCGTGCCCGACCAGGCGGCGCGCGCGGCGCGCATTCGCGAGCTGCTCACGCAGGTGGGGCTCCACTCGCAGCACGCGGATCGCTACCCGCACCAGCTCTCGGGCGGCCAGCGGCAGCGCGTCGGCATCGCGCGGGCCCTGGCGATGGAGCCCTCGCTGATCGTCTGCGACGAGCCGGTGTCAGCGCTCGACGTCTCGATCCAGGCGCAGATCATCAATCTGCTCGAGGAGCTCCAGACGCGGCTCGGGCTGACCTACCTCTTCATCGCGCACGATCTGTCGGTGGTGCGTCACATCTCGGACCGCGTCGCGGTGATGTACCTGGGCAAGATCGTCGAGCTCGCCGACCGCCAGGCCTTGTACGAGGATCCCCTGCATCCGTATACCCGCGCCCTGCTCTCGGCCGTGCCGATCCCGGATCCGCAGCTCGAGGCGCGCCGCGAACGGGTGGTGCTGCGCGGTGAGGTCCCGAGCGCCCTCAATCCCCCTTCGGGCTGCGTGTTCCACCCGCGCTGCCCGATCGCGATCGATCGCTGCAGTGCGGAAATTCCGCCGCTCCGGGAGATCAAGCCTGGCCACTGGGCGGCCTGTCATCTCGCTTGACACGGAATAACAATGGCCCTTAACTAGTTCACCCTGCACACCCCCAGCAGAGGGGTAGGCAGCGTCCACGACCACTTCGAGGAGGTGTTTTCATGAAACAACTGGCGCGTTTGCTGGCGCTCGCCGCCGGCGCGATGCTCGCCCTTTCGACGCAGGCTCAGTCGCCGAAGAGCGGTGGCGAGCTGATCTTCCCGGTGCCCTCCGAGCCCCCGTCGTATGACGGGCACCGCGAGGAGACGTTCGGGCTGATCCATCCGGTCGCGCCGTTCTACAACACGCTGCTGCGAGTGGACCCGAACGACCCCGCCGGGACCAAGCCGGTCCCGTCGCTCGCGGAGAGCTGGACGGCATCCCCCGACGGCCTCACCTTCACCTTCAAGCTGCGCCAGGGCGTGAAGTTCCACGACGGGAGCGAGATGACCTCGAGGGACGTCAAGGCGTCCTACGACAAGATCATCTTTCCGCCCGCGGGCGTGGGGTCGACCCGCAAAGGGCAATACGCGCTGGTCGCCGCGGTCGAGGCGCCCGACGCCTACACGGTGCGCTTCCGCCTCAAGGGGCCGAGCGCCTCGTTCCTCCTTTCGATCGCGTCGCCCTGGAACTTCATCTACAAGGCGGACCTCCTCGCCAAGGACATGCACTGGTACGAGAAGAACATCATGGGCACCGGCCCGTTCACCCTCGTCGAGCACGTCAAGGGCTCGCACGTGGTGGGCAAGAAGAACCCGAACTACTGGGACAAGGGCAAGCCGTATCTCGACGGCTACCGGGCGATCTTCATGCGCGACTCGGGGGCGCAGGTGGCGGCGGTCCGCGGCGAGCGGGCGCACATCCAGTTCCGCGGCTTCAGCCCGGCCGAGCGCGACAGCATCGTCAGTACGCTCGGCAACAAGATCACGGTCCAGGAGAGCCCCTGGGACTGCGTTCTCATGGTCGGCATCAACCACACCAAGAAGCCGTTCGACGACAAGCGCGTGCGCCGGGCGCTGACGCTCGCGGTCGACCGCCACGAAGGCTCCAAGGCGCTGTCGAAGATCGCGATCGTGAAGGCGGTGGCGGGCGTGCAGGTGCCGGGAACGTCGTTCGCGACCCCGCCCGAGGAACTCGCGAAGGTCGCCGGCTACTGGCCCGACATCGAAAAATCGCGCGCCGAGGCGCGGCGCCTGCTCAAGGAGGCGGGCGTTCCCGAGGGCTTCACGTTCACCTTCTCGAACCGCGGCATCCCGATGCCGTACGAGCCGCTCGGGGTGTGGCTGATCGACCAGTGGCGCAAGGTCGGCCTCAACGTCAACCAGCAGGTGATCGAGGCCGCCAGCTACTTCGGCACCATCCGCAAGGGCGATGCGCAGGTGCACATGGACTTCCAGTGCGGCTACATCGTCGAGCCCGACCTCGACCTGTACAAGTTCCTGTCGACCGAGCGCAATCCGGCCAACTACGGCTTCTACCAGGACCCGGTGCTGGACGACCTGTACGACCGCCAGAGCCGAGCGACCAACGTCGAGGAGCGCAAGAAGCTGATCCAGCAGTTCGAGAAGCGGCTGCTCGATGACGAGGCCCACTACCTCATGACGCTGCAGTGGCACCGGATCATCCCGCACTCCGCGAAGGTCAAGGGGTGGACGATCACGCCGAGCCACTACCTCAACAACACGCTCGACAACGTCTGGCTCGACCAGTGACGTTCCTCGCCCCGGCGGCGCGCGGCTAGCGCGCCGCCGGCGCGGCTTCGCGTATGGCGCGCTACATCCTGAAGCGGCTGCTGGCAATCATCCCGACGTTCCTCGGCGTCGCGGTCCTCATCTTCCTGCTGCTGCGCGTCGTGCCGGGCGACGTGGTCGAGGCACGCTACATGGGCGAGGGGGGTCAGTTCCAGTCGCAGGACCAGATGCAGATCGAGCGCAAGAAGCTCGGCCTCGACCAGCCGCTGTGGAAGCAGTTCGTCGACTGGATGTCGGGGCTCGCGCGCCTCGACTTCGGTCTCTCGATGTGGACCGGGGCGCCGATCACCGAGGAGATCAAGCTGCGCTTCGCGCTCTCGCTGCAGCTCGCGCTCATGGCCACGGCGGTGGCGACGCTGCTCGCGATCCCGCTCGGCATCCTCGCCGCCGTCAAGCAGGACACCTGGATCGACTACGCGGTGCGCGTGTTCTCGATCGCCGGCCTCGCCATGCCGTCGTTCTGGCTCGGCATCCTGCTGATCCTGGTGCTGCTCGTCGTCTTCCATTGGCTGCCGCCGATGGTGTTCACGCCGCTCTGGGTCGATCCGTGGCAGAACCTCCAGCAGCTCATCTGGCCGGCGCTCGCCGTCGGCTACCGCTATTCCGCGGTATCGACGCGCATGATGCGCTCGGCGATGCTCGAGGTGCTGCGCGAGGACTACATCCGCACCGCGCGCGCCAAGGGGCTGTGGCTGAAGCTCATCCTCTCGCGGCACGCGCTGAAGAACGCGATGCTGCCGGTGCTCACCATCATCAGCCTGGAGTTCGCGTTCCTGCTGGGCGGGCTGGTGGTGACCGAGCAGGTGTTCAACCTGAACGGGCTCGGGATGCTGTTCGTCGAGTCGATCGCGCGCCGGGACTACACGCTCACGCAGGCGCTCGTGATGCTCGTCGCGACGTTCTTCCTGGTCGTCAACTTCGCGGTCGACATCGCCTACGCCTGGCTCGACCCGCGCATCCGCTATCGCTGACATGGCCGTCACCCCGCGCACCGTCGAGGAGCTGACCCGCGCGGAAGCGCCGCGCCCGGGCTGGGCATCCGCGGTCCGCGATTTCGTGCGGCAGCGGCCGCTCGGCGCGATCGGCGCCCTCATCGTCGTCGTGATGGTCGTCACCGCGTCGACGGCGGGATTCCTGGCGCCGTACGACCCGCTCGAGACGGACTACGCCGCGATGCTGGGCGCGCCGGACGCCAGGCACTGGCTCGGCACCGACGCCTTCGGCCGCGACGTGCTGTCGCGCCTGATCTACGGGTCGCGCACCGCGTTGATGGTCGGCCTGGGGGCCTCGCTCATCGGGACCGTGTTCGGCGCGGTGATCGGGGTCTCGAGCGCGTACTTCGGCGGCCGGGTGGACCTCGTCGTGCAGCGCGTGATGGACGTCTTCTTCGCGTTCCCGGTCATCATCCTCGCGCTCGCGGTGGTCGCGATCCTCGGCACGGGCGCCCAAAACGTCATCCTCGCCATCGCGGTGCCGATGGTGCCGCGCTGCGCGCGGGTCGTGCGCTCGAGCGCGCTCGCGGTGCGCGAGATGCCGTACGTGGACGCGGCGCGCGCAGCCGGATTCGGCCACCGGCGCATCATCCTGCGCCACATGCTGCCGAACGTCATGGCGCCGATCCTCATCATGATGACCGCGTTCCTCGGCGAGGCGATCCTGCTCGAGGCGTCGCTCTCGTTCCTCGGTCTCGGGGTGCAGGAACCGATCGCGGCCTGGGGCCTGATGCTGCGCGGCGCGGCGGTGCAGTTCGCCGAGTCCGCGCCCTGGATGGCGATCTTCCCGGGGCTCGCGATCAGCCTCGGCGTGTTCGGGTTCAACCTCTTCGGCGACTCGCTGCGCGACGCGCTCGATCCGCGGCTTCGCACGCAGTAGGTTTGAAACTCTCCCCTCCTTTTCGAGGAGGGATGCCCGAGCGTAGCGCGGGCGGGGTGGTGGGCCTCGTCGCCCGCGTGCACCCCTCGAAGCGTGTTCAACCGGGTGAGGCTCACTTGCTGAGCCAGCGCACTCGGCACACTGCCGGTTGCGATGATGCCAAAGCTCCGCCGGCGAGGAACGCTCCGGGATGCGGAGACGCTGCAGCTCATCGCGGACGAACGGCGGGAGCATCCGACCCGCGCCGAACGCGCGCTGGCGGCGATCCTGAGCGGCTTGAACGAGGGTGCGCTCGACGGGCGGTTTCGGCGCGAATGGGTCTGCGGCGGGAGGTGGATCGTTGACTTCTACTTTCCCGAGGTCCGCCTGGGCATCGAGGTCGACGGCGGCTACCACCGATCGACGCGCCAGCGCGGCTGGGACCTGTTCAAGGAGGGCGGGCTGGAATCTGCGGGGGTTACGCTGCTGCGCCTCACCAACGAAGAGGTCTTCGGCGATCGGGAGCGACTGCTCGGGAAGCTTCGGCAAGCGTGGCGGACGGCGCTTCGGAACTCGCGGCGAACCCGGGCCAGCCGCGCGTCCTGACTCGAGCACCCGCCGGCAGCCGTCTCGCTGCTAAGACTTGTACATCCGCAGGTCGTAGCGGAACGGCCGCCGCACCCGGACGGCGACGCGCTCCCACGCGGGATGGGACGGATTGAGCAGCACGTTCGATTCCTCGGGAACGATCGCCGACGGGACCCGAAGCGCGAGGGAGCGCCGCGACTCGATCCACTGGCGCCCCTTCGACTGCGTCAGCGCGAGCTCTTCCTGCCAGTCGGCCGGCAAATCGGCCGGCGCGATGGATCCGGTGCTCGCGCCGTCGGGGACCCGGATCTCCACGAGCACGAGATCCGCGGGCTCATCCCCGGAAAGGTGGACGAAGTACTCCAGGGCCACGAGTGAAATGCTCGTCCCGCTGTAGACCACCGCCAGCCCGCGTGGATTCCAGCGGCCGCCGCTCGACTGCGCGCCCAGGTGGAGCGCCTGCTTCGCCGCGTGGATCCGGCGAGTCAGACGCCAAAGCGCCGTCACGCAACGCCGCCATGCTCGATGACGGAGAGCGCCCGCCGGACCCGCTCGGCGGCATAGGAGGATTCCAGCATGCTGAGCGGCGTCGCCCCGCCGAGCGCGGCGTTGGGCCGCGTCAGCCAGCGCTTGCCTTTCTCCTCGTCGCCGAACGCGCTCGCCGCGAGCTCGGTGAACTCGGCGAGGCGCACGACCTGCTCGTTCTTCTCGGCCGCGATGGGCTGCCCCTTCTGCAGCCAGCGGTAGAAGGTGGCTTCGCGAAGCCCGAGCGCGTCGATCATCTTCCCCTGCGGGACGCCCAGCGCTTCGCTCGCCTGCACCACGACCTTGGACGGAATGGCGAGGTTCACGACCAGCTCGTGCCGCTCGTCGGCCGACCGCGCCGACCGCAGCTGAGCGAAGCTGCGCACCGCGTGCTTCGCCGGCTTCGGGGCGCGCCGTGCGCGTCGCGTCGCGGCCGTCGCGGTCTTCGGTAGCGGATCCCGTTTCATCTGCGCCCCTGGCCGGTGTTCTCTCGTATGAGAGTACCATTACACACATTCGAGTGTCAACCCGGGACCGCCGTGCCGGGGCCCCGAGCTCTGGTGCCGGGGGGGAATCAGCCCGCGCTGGCCAGCCGGGCGAACACGCGCTTGATCGCGTTGACCTGCGCGAGATAGCCGCGCACGTCGTGATCGCCGCACCGCTGGCCGGCGGTCAGCCGGAAACCCCGCTTGGCGTAGGCCTCGCCCGCTCCGGCGCCGCACAGATGGATCACGGCGGCCAGATCCTGCTTCTGCTGGAGCGTGGCGGTGGCGGTGGCGGTTCGCTGGCGCGCCAGCGTTCCCGCGACGCTGCGATCCAGGAGCGCGGAGGTCAGCTCGACGGCGTGGCTCGGCACGACGCGCGTGTAGAGGCGGTTGAACCAGCACGATCTCCCGTCGTGCCAGGGGCCATCCTCGACCACGGCGTGGTCGTGAATGCAGTAGCGCTTCGCCTCGCGGAATGTCCCGTCGGTGATCTGGTACATGCCGACCGCGCTCGAGGCCGGCCGGTACAGCTCGAACGGATTCGACGCGAGCTGCCATCGCCAGTACGTCCGGGCCACCGGGTTGCCGGCGCCCTCGACCTGGGCGAGCGCGGCCAGAAGGTCCGGCGTGATGACCGCGGTGGAGTGCGCGCGGAAGAGCGGCTCGTACCGCCGCCACGTCTCGGGCGGCGTCTTGGAGAGCGTGCCGCTCACCGGGAAGAACAGCTCGGTCGGCTTGCGGATGACCTGGACCAGCCAGTTCGCCGCGAACAGCAACCCCACCACGACGACCGCGCCGGCGATGAGCCGGACCATCAGCGGCGCAGCCAGCAGCGCCTTGAGCGCCCGCCGGCGCGCCCGGGCGCGCGGCCAGAGGGTCGCAAAACGGAAGCGACGCCGGCGCGGCCTCCGGGAGATCGTTCTAGCGGCGTACGAATGGGACATGAAAGCGGTGCGCCTACCTGCGCTTCACCGAGACAGGGCGGCATTATGCCGGTGGCCCCGAGCGCCCGCAGCGCCCCTGAACCTCGGTCGCGATCGGACTAAGATGAGCGACTGCTGTTCCCTTTGTTTGCTTGGGCGAACCCCCTGGGAGGCTGCACATGGCGACGAGGAAGCAAGCCAAGAGCAAGGCCAAGACAAAGCGCAAGAAGGCACCGGCCGCGAAGCCGGCGCCCCGCAGGAAGATCGCGAAGGTCGCGAAGAAGCCCGCGAAGAAGGCGCCGGTCCGGCGCGCGACCCCCAAGAAAGCCACGCCGGCCGCGAAGCCGGCGCCGAAGCCCGCGCCGGTGAGCAAGCCCGCGCAGCCCGCGGCGCCGAAGCCCGCGCCGGCGAGCAAGCCCGCGCAGCCCGCCGCAGCGAAGCCGAGGCCGGCGAGCCCGCCGGCGCAACCCGCGGCGGCGGCACCAGCGCCGACCCGGCCCCCGCAACCCGCGCCGCCGCCGGGCGAGCGCGTCGGCGTCGTGACCCACTATTACAGCCACGTCTCCGTCGCGATCGTGCGGCTCGGGTCCGGGATGCTGCGCGTCGGCGACACGATCCACATCCGCGGACACACCACCGACTTCAGCCAGCGGGTGCAGTCCCTGGAGGTCGAGCACGCGCCGGTGGCCGAAGTGGGGCCGAACGACGACTTCGGCCTGAAGGTGGTCGCGCACGCGCGCGAGGGCGACGTCGTCTACAAGGTGCGGTAGCGCGAGGGCGGGGCTGCGCCCTAGCGGCGGCGGCCGGCGCCGCCGACCGCGCGAAGGACTCGGAAACTAGAACGCCGCTTGCCGGCGGGCGACCGTGATGTCGACCACTTTCGGGTCAGCCGCGGTCGGCTTGGCGGAGATGTGGCAGTCGAGCCACTTGACGACGGGAAGGAACTCCTGACGCTCCGCCTCGGTGGATTGAGCGTCCATCTCGAAGACGCCCAGGCCGTGCTCCGCGGCGTGGATGTAGTTGTCGGAATCGCTGATCCGGGTCAGGAACGGCAGGCTCAGCGACCTCAGGAACCGCTCGAGCGGCTCGTACACCGGCATCGAGGTGCGCACCCGGTTGGCGACTACGGCGACCTTGATGTTGCGCGCG
>Ga0184633_10000984_pt1 | contig 11424 bp, 11 predicted proteins | sample PLM31_170_b1_FD_133156 | JGI IMG/M metagenome (GOLD analysis project Ga0184633, IMG submission 133156) | Groundwater sediment microbial communities from an aquifer in East River, Colorado, USA - PLM3-1_170_b1 | ecosystem: Environmental > Terrestrial > Soil > Riparian zone | place: USA: East...
AGTTGCAACATTCCGGGATGATTTCCGACGAAAGTATACAGGCTGCGGGCAAACAACTGGGAGCTGAAGGGATTTTCGTCGGAAGTGTGCAGGGGCGCAGCAAGGATGGGTTCGTAAACACATCTCTTAACCTAAAACTTGTTTTAGTTCAGACTGGGAAAACTATATGGGCAGGAAATTTTTCAGATCCGAGAATATTTGCTCTAACGGATGATGTTAAAACATCGATCATATACACGACGCGAGAGGCTCTAGAGTCACTTGAAGGTGATCTGAAAAAGGCAAGGCGTTAGAGTCTGAGCTCTGTGAATTGGGGGAGAAGTGGATGAGCGCGATTCGGGAGATTAAGGCCAGACAGATTCTGGACTCGCGGGGGAACCCGACCGTCGAGGTGGACGTGGTGCTGGAAAGCGGGGCGAGGGGGCGGGCGGCAGTCCCTTCCGGCGCGTCCACCGGCGAGAAGGAGGCCATCGAGCTCCGGGATGGCGACAAGAAACGATGGTTGGGGAGAGGCGTCTCCAAGGCGGTGGCCAACGTCAGCAAGGCCATCGCGCCGAAACTGCTGGGTATGGAGGCGTTCGATCAGGCCGGCGTGGATGGCGCGATGACTGCGCTGGACGGGACGAAGTCCAAGGGCCGTCTCGGCGCCAATGCGATCCTGGGAGTATCCCTCGCCGTGGCGCGCGCCGCCGCGGCGGAGTCCGGACAACCGCTCTACCGCTATCTTGGCGGCACGAACGCGCGGGTGCTCCCGGTGCCGATGATGAACATCATCAACGGCGGGGCGCACGCCGACAACCGTCTCGACCTACAGGAGTTCATGATCATGCCGGTCGGCGCGAAGCGCTTCAGCGACGCGCTCCGAATGGCCACTGAAGTGTTCCATACGCTCAAGGCCTTGCTGAAGAAGCGAGGGCTCAGCACGGCGGTGGGCGATGAAGGCGGGTTTGCGCCGGACCTCGCATCGAACGAGGAAGCGCTGAGCCTCATTGTCCAGGCGATCGAGGAGGCCGGCTATCGGCCGGGTCGAGACATCGCGCTGGCCCTCGACCCGGCAGCCAGCGAGTTCTACGAGAAGGGTCGCTATCTGCTCAAGGCCGAGAAGCAGCCGGAGCGATCGTCTGAGGAGATGATTCGGTACTACGCGCGGCTGGTGGACCGCTATCCTATTCTCTCCATCGAGGATGGGCTGAGCGAGTCCGATTGGAAAGGCTGGAAGATGCTGACGGAACGCCTGGGGGATCGGGTCCAACTGGTCGGGGATGATATCTTCGTGACCAACGTGGAGATCTTTGCGCAGGGTATCCGGGAGGGTATCGGTAACTCAATCCTGATCAAGCTGAACCAGATCGGCACGCTGACCGAGACGCTGGAGACGATCGAGTTGGCGAAACGCTCGGGGTACACGGCGGTGGTATCCCATCGGTCCGGTGAGACCGAAGACACCACCATCGCGGACGTGGCGGTCGCGCTGAATACCGGTCTGATCAAGGCCGGCTCGTTGTCGCGGACGGACCGTGTCGCCAAATACAACCAGCTCTTGCGGATCGAAGAGGAGTTGGGCGCCGAGGCCATCTATCGCGGGCGGGATGCGCTCCGCGTAACGCGTCTATCGCATGAGTAGCGTCGTCGCGTCATTGCGTGCGAGAGTACTGACTCTGCTCCGAGCAACGCAATCGACGCTAGAGACGCAATAGACGCTAGAGACGTACTGATGACAAGACGGAACCATAGCCACAATGCCCTGGACCGACGGTGGTGGACCTCGAGGGGGATCACGTTGGCCATTGGACTGGCCATCGGGACGGTCTTGATGGTCTCATTCTTTTTTGATGAGATGGGCGTTCCCAAATACCTGGGGATGCTGAAGCATGCCCAGCAACTGGAACAAGAAATCCGGGAACTCGAGCGGACGACTGCCGAGCTTCGAACCGAGATCGACCGCGTCCAGCATGATCCCGCCCGAATCGAGGAGTTGGCCCGGGAGCGGTTGGGCTTCGTCCGGCCAGGCGAAACGGTGTATCAGATCGTGGAGGATGAAAAGAGCAGATAGCTTATGGCTGATAGCTGATGGTTAAAAACCGAGCGGGGGTTTTTCAGCTATTGCCATACGCGATCAGCCATTAGCTCTTCGTGGTTTTCATGAAGACCGGGACGGTAGCCATCGTCGGGCGGCCGAATGTGGGAAAGTCCACGCTGCTGAACGCGCTTCTCAAGGAGAAGATCGCGATCATCTCGGACAAGCCACAGACGACGCGCACCCGCATCCTGGGAGTGGTGCACCTCGCTGATGCGCAGATCGTGCTACTCGACACTCCCGGCCTGCACAAACCCCGGGATCGGCTCAACAAGCGAATGGTCCGCACCGCCGTGGAGACGATGCGGGAAGCGGACCTCCTGTACGTGATGGTGGAGGCCACCGCACCTCCCGGTCCGGGGGACCGCTTCGTGATGGAGCAGGTGCGCGAGACAATCGGCGCGGGAGACCGTTCGGCCTTTCTGCTGATCAACAAGGTGGATCTGGTGAACAAAGCCCGGGTGTTGCCGCTGATCGAGTCGTACTGCACGATGCTGGAATGGGCGGAGGTCGTTCCGTTGTCGGCCAAGACCGGTCTCAACATGGATCGGCTTTTGGAGCTGACGGTGAAAGTCCTGCCGGAGGGCGATGCGCTGTACGGGGACGATGTGGTCACGGACCAGCCGATGCGGACGCTGGCGGCCGAGATCATCCGTGAAAAGATACTTCAGAAAACCCGCGAGGAGGTCCCTTATTCGGTGGCCGTGGAGATCGATCGGTTCGTCGAGGAGGGGAAGCTGGCACGCATCGCCGCCTCGGTGCTGGTGGAGAAAGAGTCCCAGAAAGCGATCGTCATCGGCAAACGCGGCGAGCGGCTCAAAACGATCGGGACCTACGCGCGGATCGAGATGGAACGGCTGTTCGGCATGAAGGTGTTTTTGGAACTCTGGGTCAAGGTGCGGCCGGCCTGGCGTGAGGACGAGCAGGTTCTCGAGGAACTGGGATACTAAGTGTGAAGCAGGCGATGGGCAAGAGGCTAGAGGCGATGGGGATGCGAATCAGTCCCATTGACCCGTGCCCATAGCCCCTGGCCTGGTGTAAACATGCAACCGATCGAGCGGACGCGACAGGCTGAGAAGGATCTCTTGAAGGACCTCTCCAAGGACCCGGCGGAGAAGGGGCAAACGAAGTTCCACCTTGTGTTGGCCTCCTTCCAGCGCCTGCTCCGGCGCGGGGCGATCACCAACCTCGGCAAGATGCTCGGCCGGATGCACCCGGCCGACATCGCCAAGGTGATCGTGCACCTGTCCTCGGCCAAGGAGAAGCGAACCGTCTTCGAGTTGGTGCGCGGGGAGACCCTACGGGGGCAGGTGTTGAGCGAGCTGGATGCCGGCAGCATCCAGCAACTCCTGGCCGATATTCCGCCGGCTGACGTGGCGTGGTTGCTGAAGGACCTGGGGGCGGACGACGTGACCTACATTCTGGGCGTATTGCCGGAGGAACAGTCCAAAGAGATCCTCACGCTCATGAAAACGGAGGACTCTGCGGAGATCGCCGATCTGTTGAAGTACCCGAAGGACACGGCGGGCGGCATCATGACCACGGAGTTCTTCTCGCTCTCGGAGGATACAACCGCACAGGAGGCGATCCGGCGCTTGCAGCGGGCCACCGATGCGGAGATGGTGTTTTACATCTACGTGACCGACAAAGACGATCACCTGGTCGGCGTGTTGTCCCTGCGACAGCTCCTGACGGTCCCGCCCGAGACCCCGCTGAAAAACATCATGATGCGGGATGTGATGAGCGTGTCGGTGGACATGGATCAGGAGGAAGTGGCCCGGCAGGTCGCCAGCTACAATCTGCTGGCCATTCCGGTGGTGGAGAAGGATAGCACGCTCGTGGGCATCATCACGGTGGATGACGTTGTGGACGTGATCCGCGAAGAGGCCACCGAGGACATGCTGAAGATGGCCGGCGCGACCGAGGAGGATGTACTGCTCAAGTCATCCAGCGTGGCGGCAGTCCGCTCGCGGCTTCCCTGGCTGTTCACGAACTTGATCGGGAGCCTTGTGTCAGGAGCGATCCTCTGGTACTTCCGCTTCACGATCCAGGAAGTGGTGGCGCTGGTCAGCTTCATTCCGGTCATTGCGGCCATGGGCGGCAATGTGGGGCTGCAGTCCTCGACCCTGATCATTCGGGGGCTTGCGACCGGCCGCATCGAGCTGACGGATGTCTGGAAAGTCTTCTTTCGTGAGACCTGGATCGGTCTGCTGCTGGGGGTGGCGTGCGGTGTGCTCCTGACGGCGGCCGGCTGGCTGTGGCACGGACAGTGGTTCTTGGGGATGGTGGTCGGCGCCGCGCTCATCATGGCCTTCTTGGTGTCGACGAGCATGGCCACGATCATGCCGATCCTGCTCAAGCGGCTGGGCGTCGATCCGGCGGTGTCAGCTGGCCCGTTTGTGACCACAGCCAACGATATTACGGGTATCACTATTTACCTCGCCCTGGCCACGGCGCTGCTGGAATATCTCAAGTGACGACGTGAACCGTTAACCGTGAAACGGAAAACGTTATGTCCGTTAGGTCCGTTAACGGACTAAACTGACTCAACCGATATAACGGACAAAACAACTCGCGATTAACGAATAACGATTAACGGTTAACGATCAGAAGTCAACGCATGCCGCTGCTCAAAACGCCCGCCATTACGCTGAAGAGCCACAAGTGGGGGGAGGCCGACCGGATCGTCACGTTCTACACCATCCGGTTCGGGAAGCTGCGCGGGGTTGCGCGCGGGGCGCGGCGGATGAAAAGCCGATTCGGCAGCGCCCTGGAGCCGTTCGTCCACTGCGACCTCAATCTGTTTGAGAAACACAACGATCCTCTGTATCGCGTCACTCAGGCAGACATCCAGGAATCCTTTTCGGGCTTGCGCGAGGATCTCACCTTGATGTCCGGCGCGGCCCGCATGGTCAACCTGGTCGCCGCGGTGACCGCGGAGGGAGACCCGGGGCCACGGATCTTCGGGACCCTGCTTGGCGGCCTCCGGTCGCTCCAGGACGGTGGCGATCCTGCCCTCACCACGCTCCTGTTCCAGATTCGGCTGCTCGGACAGACCGGCTTTCGACCCCAGACTGACCATTGCGCGGCGTGTGGCGTCACACTTGAAGGGATACGCGGGAACGGGGCCGCTCAGTTCTCGTCCGTGTCGGGCGGCCTGGTCTGCGCCACCTGCGCGCGTCGGTACTCCGATCGCTGCCTGCCGCTGTCTCCCGGCAGCCTCGCGTTTATCCAGCAGGCCCTGCGCGTGACCCCCTCCGTCGCGAACCGTCTCAAAGCCACCGGCCAGGTCCGCGCCGAATTGGAGGCAGCGGTCGAGTCCTACGTCACGGTCGTGGCGGGCAAGCGGCTGCCTCCCGTTGACTTCCTAGCGGCGGAGGGTAGCGAACCCCCCTATGGGTCCAGAAGGTTATCCTGACCTTCCTTGTGAAGACGTCGAACGTTGCGGTATAGTACGCGCGCCAAGGAAGTGCTGGATCGAATGCGATCGAAGAGAAAACGGATCGCGGCCACCGGCCACCGGGGTATGGACTTGTAATGGCGCGCTTCATCGGCAAAGGCTTTCTGGCGGCCGGGTTTCTGCTGGGCATCTATGGGCTAACGGACGAGAGTCCGGTTCTCCTGCGGTCCGGGTTAGGGCTGGTCGTGGCCGGGATTCTGGCTATGGGCTACGGGCTGTGCCGCATGCTGGTTGAGCGGTCGCACCGGGTAGAAAAGTAGAAAGTAAAAAACATGTCCACGATGGTTCTCGAACCGAAAGACATGGACTGGATCGACAAGGGGGTGCTCGGGATCGAGTGGAACGACGGGCATAAGGGAGTCTATCCGGTCCGCTACCTCCGGCAGCACTGCCCCTGCGCGGCCTGCACGGATGAGTGGACCGGCCAGCTTCGCATCAAGCCGGATGACATGCCGCTGCTGATCATGCTCCAGGACGTCGAGCCGGTAGGGCGGTATGCGCTGCGGTTCAAATGGAGCGATGGGCACGACACCGGCATCTATTCCTTCAACTTCCTGCGCCGGATGTGCCAGTGCGGTGTCTGTCAACCTGTGAAGCCTGAACAACCGAAAACTCGTCGCCTGCTCTAAGCCCGGACTATTCATGAATACCTACTACATCGTCCGATCCTCTCGCGGGGTGCCCATTGCTCCAGGATGCAATGGGCCATGGGCTTTTCACCTCAACGTCCTAATGACCCGTTGCATGTGGAAGAGCAACAGGTACCCCGTACGTCTACGTCGTTCTCACTTGCGAGAAGCCCCGGCGGGCTTCGGTCTCAGCCGTCTCGCGACGGCATTCATAAATAATCCGGGCTAGTAGGATGCTGAAAAAGGCCCCCAACTTTGCTCTCGCCGCGCCCGCATTCCTCACGCTTCTCTCTCTCATCGCGGGGGCCTGTACCCTTCAGCCACTGCCGCCCCTGGAAGAACAGAGAGCTCGCATTCTGAATAATGACATCGGCCTCCGGACCCTGACCAGTCAGGCGTTCCTTGAGACATGGGGAGAGCCGACCTACGAACACTATGAGTCGATGCAGTTCTTTCCTGTGGCAAATGGCAACTACATCCCGAGTTTTCGGGTGCCGCTGGGGGAGTTCCCGCCGGGCTGGGACAACTCAATTGTCTCGGAGGAGGCGCTTTTCCTCGGTTATGCGGATCGGGGGGAACTGCTCGGCTTCCTGGAAGATCGGCTGGTCTATCGAGAGCAGATGCCTGCCGAAAAGATCCACGCGGTCGGCAAGCAATGGAAGAGAGAGGAGCTGTTCAAAACAAGACTGGAAACGCCATCGGTGTCACCCCCACCTCGATAGCGCGTGACGCCTGCTGCGCCCACTCCGCCCGGTTTGATGGACCCCAACCCCCTCAAGATCCTGCTGGTCTCCCCAGAGGCTGTCCCATTTGCCAAGACAGGCGGACTTGCCGATGTGGCCGGGGCGCTTCCGCGCGAATTGGCCCGGCTGGGTCATAGTGTCCGGCTGGTAATCCCGCGGTATGGCACGATTGATGGGAGGAAACATGGATTCAAGGAATGGACGCGCCTCGCCGTGCCGACCGCTTCCGGATCGATTGGTGCGATCATTGAGCAAGGACGTCTCGCCGACCCCGGCGTTCCAGCCGATCGCAACGTTCAGGTGTTGGCGGTCCGTCATGATCCCTACTTCGACCGCCACGGTCTCTATCAGGAGGCCGGCGTTGACTATCCGGACAACCTAGAACGGTTTGCCTTCTTCTGCCGTGCGGTGATGGAACTTCTGCTGGTGCTCGGGAAGGCCGCTGCTTGGAAGCCCGACCTGCTCCACGCACATGATTGGCAGACCGCTCTCTGCCTCGTGTACCTGCGCACCCTGTATGCGGGACACCTGGCGATGAAGGGGATCGGCACGCTCTTTACAGTCCACAATATCGGCTACCAGGGACAATTCCCCGCCGCGGAGTATCCAAAGACTGCGTTGGGGCCTGAGCTGTTTACCCCTAAGGCCCTGGAGTTTTATGGCTTGCTCAATCTGCTCAAGGGCGGGCTGGTGTTCGCCGACTTCCTCAATACCGTGAGCCCGACCTATAGCCGTGAGATCCAGACCGCCGAGCTCGGCTTCGGCCTGGATGGCGTCCTGCGTGAGCGACGGGACCGGCTGGTCGGGATCGTGAACGGGATTGATGTGGAAGTCTGGAACCCGGCGACTGATCAGAACTTGCCGGGCCGGTATTCAGGTTCTGACCTCTCGGGCAAGCGGGCCTGCAAAACCGGCTTGCAGCGCGAGCTGAAGCTTCCGGTACGGGATGTCCCGCTGCTGGCGATCGTGTCAAGGCTCACCCACCAGAAGGGGCTGGACTTGGTGGCCGAGATTCTGCCCGAGCTGATGGAGTTGGATCTGCAGGTCGCGCTCCTGGGGACCGGCGATCCGTCCTACGAGGCGCTGTTCCGGTCCCTCCACGCACGGTATCCGGAAAAGATTGGCCTCCGCATCGGGTTCGACGACGGGCTGGCTCACCGTATCGAAGCCGGGGGAGACATATTCCTTATGCCGTCGCGGTATGAGCCGTGCGGGTTGAACCAGCTTTACGGCCTCCGATACGGCACCGTCCCGATTGTGAGACGAACCGGGGGGCTGGCCGATACGGTTCTGCCGTATTCCCCGCGAGCGGTCAGGGAGGGTCGCGCGACCGGCTTCACGGTCAACGAGGCCACGCCGGAGGCCCTGCTCTCAACGGTTCTGCTGGCGCTGCGTGTCTATGCAGACCGGACTGAGTGGAACTCGCTCATCCAGGCGGGTATGCGCACGGATGTGTCCTGGGCTCGGTCGGCGAGCTCCTATGTCGAGCTCTATAGACGGGTGCTGGCAGGTCGGGGCTAGTCCGACAGGACTTGGGGAAGCGTTTGAGACGATGGGGGCGAGTGGAGAGACGCTTGTGGCCCGATGACAACCTGAGCGAAGCCGACTCTGGCCCGGTGCACGTAGTACGCGTACTCGGCTTGCGGATGCCCATTCATGACCGAGCTAAACATTTCCGACGCCACATCGTTCCGACCGTCGTTCAGGGCAGCCTGCCCTGCGTACAGGGTACAGGCCGCGGCCATGGCTTTCGGGTCGACCGCGAGACGGGTAGGGGGTTTTGCAACGAGGCGCTCAATCCATTCCGGCAGCGGGAGGACAAAGTCTCTGCCGGAAGTCAAGATATTGGCCGCCTGGTTCAACTGCTGGGCAGCAACACGCATCGTATCCAGATCGGTGCTTGACTGGCACTCGCTGTAAGTGCTCCAGAGATTCATGAACGCGGCATTATCCATGGCCGCTACCTTCCCGAGCGGCTGGGTGGTCTGACACCCACCGAGCACCACAACCAAGCTGAATAGCAGTAGACCCTTTTTCATTGACTGATCCTCTTGCTTCCGTTTTTGAACCAGCGCCGTAGAGATTAGCAAGAGGGATGCCCCACCTGATAACATTTTAAGTTATTGAAAAAACTTGATATTTACTTAATCAAGTACATGGAAACGCCCTGACAAATTGTCTTAAAACACCCACCGATGTGGGATTTTCAAGACACTCGCCGTTTAGTGCGATCGTGGCCGGAGGGTCTCATCCTCATACTGGGCGAAGAGGCGTTTGGTTTCGGGGTGCAGGGGAGTTCCCGAGCCATGGGGAATTCCGGCCGATCTGAAGAGGGGCGTCAGCTTCCCGTTCGGATGAAGGTACCCGGCGCGCAACGGAACGGAGCGGCGGTGGTGACGCACCAGATGGCAGGGCGTCGGCCGAATGCTGGTGAGCCAGGCAGCCACCTCTTGGGGGTTCCCGATCGAGGCTGAGAGCAACAAGAGCCGGGCCTGGGTTGGACAGAAGATGATCGTTTCCTCCCAGACCACGCCCCGCTCGGGGTCGGCGATATACTGGGACTCGTCCATGATGACCAGACCAAGGGTGTCCAAGCGCACATCAATCTCGCCGCCGGCCGCATCGTACAGCAAATTTCTCAAGATCTCGGTGGTCATGATCAGGAGCGGCGCCTGCGGGTTATCGCGTCGGTCGCCCGTCAAAATGCCCACGCGGTCGGCCCCGAAAATCCGCGTGAACTCGGTGAACTTGGTGTTCGAGAGAGCTTTGAGCGGGGAAGTATAGATCACGGTGCGTTCCGCCTCGATAGCCCGCCGCGCGGCCTCGATCGCGACGTAGGTTTTTCCGCTGCCGGTCGGCACGCTGACGATGACGTCGGTCGTGGCTAGATGCGAGAGAGCTTCTTCCTGCCAGGGATCCGGGATAAACGGTCGGGGTGGAGGCACCCCAATTCCATCCAGAAAGGCCGAGAGGTCGGCCGCTGGTTCGGCCGGTTCGGCTGATTCAGCTTGACCGGACCGACCGGCATGCCGCACGGGGGGAACTGATCTGTGCCGGGGACCGGCCGGTGTCGCGGACTGCGTCCCCTCCTGCAGTAGCGCTTGCAGGTCTGATTCCAGTCCTGCCCGGTTCACGGACGCCTGCCTGAGCAGCGCGTCAACCAGACGCCGTTTCCCAAGCCGGAAGTGCCGGTGGATGCGTCCACGCGCAAGCCGGTGCAACCGATCAACCGACTGCTCGACGAGGAGTTTCTCCAGTTCATCCGTAGTCATTGAATGACTCGTTAATCGTTAAACGTGAATCGTTAAACGTTTTATGCAGCTACGGGCCTTGCGGTTAACGTTTAACGGTTAACGATTCACGTCTTCACGGGAGTTCCTCAAGCACGCCCCGTCGGAGCGCCGTAATCGCCCGGTCGGCGGTGTCGGCCAGACCCGGGTGGGTGGCTCTCAACGTGTGAATCTGCGAGAGGTACTCGAGGGTTCGAGCTAGGAGACGATAGATGTCTCCTTCCGCCATGGTCGTGGTGCGGCACAGACCGATCCACGTGAGGGCGGGATCACCCACCCAGCGTTCGGTCAGGGCGGCCACATCGGCGCGAAGCAGGGGCGGATCCTCGTGCGGCGCCAACGACTCGGTCAGTTGGCGGACTTGTCCGAACAGCGAAGCCAGCCCCGGACTGATGCGAGGAAACGCACCTGGGCGATCGTCGTCATGCGCGATACTCGCCATGACTCCGGCCAGGATCTGCGGTTCGATGCCGCTGAAAGCGTCGGCGCGGATCAGTTCGGTGATGAGGAGCGAGTGATCAATGCGGATCAATCGCGCCCATTCTCCGTCGTCGGTGAGATGGCAGGTTGGCGTCAGGTAGCCGAACTGCTGGAGCACCTCGGTTCGAGCCTGGAAGCGATGCCACAGGCCGGTGCGGAGCGCCTGGACCGTCTTGATATGGCGATGGATTTCCTGGCGGAGCCGCAAGGCCTGGGCGTGGTCCTTGTGGCAGGCCGGGCGCGAGGGGCAGGTAGGGCAGGGGAATTCATCGTTCAGCGTCTGCGCAATCTCGCTCTCGGCGCTGTCCTGCTCTTCCTCCACCAGGATCGGCAGGGTCGGGATCCGGACCGGCAGCTCCGACAACTGCTGGGTCAATTCGTCCAGGCTGTCGGACGTACACCAGGGGTAGCCAGGCGCTTCAGCCACCTCGAACGATCGGTCGAACACCTGGGTGACCATACTGGCCTGGCACTCCGTCACGGCGCCGTCTGGGCGTAACACGGTGACCATCGGGCTCCGCTGACCGCGGCTCCGATATTGCCGCAGCACGATGCCGCGTCCCTTCGACAATCCCACGACGCGGCCGGGCGTCAAGAAGTGGAGGCGGGCTGCCAGCTCAGGCGGCTCGCGGCGTCTGACGTGGACACGATGCGCCTTCTGCTTCCGCGCATAGTCGAAGACCTGCCACTGCGTGATCCAGTCGGTGCAGACGCGGGGACCGTAGGGCTCCATCTGAACGTGGAG
>Ga0184633_10000985_pt1 | contig 11422 bp, 4 predicted proteins | sample PLM31_170_b1_FD_133156 | JGI IMG/M metagenome (GOLD analysis project Ga0184633, IMG submission 133156) | Groundwater sediment microbial communities from an aquifer in East River, Colorado, USA - PLM3-1_170_b1 | ecosystem: Environmental > Terrestrial > Soil > Riparian zone | place: USA: East...
GCGAACCAAGTCAAGGAGGAGCGCGCCCTACGACTCGCGGGCGCCGCGTCGGCGCTCCGGGATTCCATGGGCGCGCCACCCACGCCGCCCGATCGGGCCAATCTGGAGGGACACCTCGCGAGCGCGCGAGAGCGGCTTGGAGCACCTTCGTCCACCGCCGCGTTCGAAAAGGGCAAGTCGATGAGCATCGATGAGGCAATCCGGCTGGCAACCGACGGAGGGACGGCAGAGTAGGCTTACTAATCTGCCCCATCCGGCCCCCCTCCTTGACTTTTCAGCCCTTCTATGCTATTGTGGGACACTAACCTAACGGATCGATCTCCGAGGGGCGCACCGTCGGTGGGGTGACATGCAACGACTCGGACGCTCCAGGATTGCTCAACGATTAATGCAAATTCGCCCGTCCGCGGTCCTCCTGCTCCTCGCCCTCCTCCCCCTCGATTTCGTGCCCTCGCCGACATTCGCGCGACCACCCAAGATCTCGGGCGGCAGCTACGACGCCCAACCGGAATCCTCCCGCCGTCCCGGTTACGGATGGAGCGGAACGCTCAGCGGCACGCTGATCCGCCAGAGCACGGCCACCACCTCCTGGTTCCTGTATCCGGGCGCGTGCACCGAGCGCTACCTCGGGACGTGGACTCCGAAGTCGTTTCCGGTCGCCGATAGCCTCAACACTTACAGCGAGTTCACCTCGGGCCCGTACACGGCAGCGGATCTGTCGCTTTCGGACAAGCAATGGCACGTGGTGGACGCGTCCACGCCGGCGTCGCAGCGTCCCGACATCCTTCATGGGAGCCGGAGCATCTGGTGCGGGAAATACCAACCCGGATGGGTGCTTCCCGTCGGGTATTCGAGCGTGTCGTACCAAATTCTATATATCGATACCGGGACGCACGGCTCCACGTACAATCTCACGTTCAAAATGAACGTGAGCGCCGAGCTCGACTACGATTTCCTCTACCTGATCGGCGGCGGTTCTTCGGGCGCGGCCGACACCCTGGGAAACAACCGCGCCTATTTCGACGACATCATCGCGAACGACGTCGGCGGCCCGGACGGAAGCTCCGATCTGCTCGTCTCGTGGTCGGGGAGCATCAGCGCCACGACTCCCGGCGCGCTCTCGATCAACGCGACCGCAGGTCCGGTCCACATCAGAGGCTCGGGCGGAGGAGCGTCGGACACGCTCACCACCACCATCACGATGCCGTCGGACCACCGGGGGCTCTATTTGGTGTTCGTATCCCAGGACGACTTTTCGTCCCAGGATGGACTCTGGCCCTTCGGCAAGGGGCAGGTACTCGACCTGATCTCGACGAGCGACAACGGCTCGATCTACAACGAACAGACACCTGCCGGCGGAACGGACTCCTACGGCGGCGACGTCATCCTCGGCACTCCGGCCGCCCCGATCGTCTCCGCTCGGATTCCGGTCGGCATCGGGGGGCTTTGGCAGGTCCGATCGGGCGCGAGCGTGCCGACCGCCGACGCGTGCTCCCCGCAGAAGGACCTGGCGACCGACCGCTTCTTCTTCGGGGGAGATCCATCAACGCTCCTCACCATCCCCGGCACGTACAACTCCATCGTTGCGTGCACGTTCCCGATCCCGGCCGGAACCGCGGCGGTGATCGCCAGGTGGAACGAGTATCTCGATCTTCCCCGCGGCTCCGGGTTCGTCCAGCTCGCGGAGTACCGGTTCTACAAGGGCGGGATTTGGTACGAGTGGCGCAACACCTCGCCATCCCGTTCGGTACACGCGGGCGAGAACCGGTCGTGGGTCTCGTTCGTGGATGAGCTGGCCCACGCCTCGCAGGCGGATTCGATCCAGGTCCGATACTCGCTCCGTTGCATGCCGACGTTTGCCACCGACAAGGTCAACTGTACGTCGGTCAGCATCGGAAAACTCTACGACGATTTCCGACTCGAGGCCGTGACGGGCGTTCCGCTCCCACTCTTCGGCGCCTTCGCGGGCTCCTTGATGCAGTCCACATTCGTTGACGGTACGATGACCGGCACCAATTGCTTCTCGCCCCCTTGCTGGCCGGGGATCCGGGGAACGGCGGCGCTCCCCGCCGGAGTCGGCATCAACGACAACATCAATTCTCCGATCGGCGACTCCCTGACCGTCGCGCTGAACACCGGCTTGCGCCAGAACGGCATGGGAATCAACTGGGAGAAGGGGTTCGACCAGACCGTGTCGGGCGGTCTGGCGATCGCGCACACGAACGGCGCGTACAATTCCCTCTTCGACCGGCCGCGGATGATCTTCCGTCTCTGGGACCCGGCCACGAAAATTTGGAGCAATTTCGATTCGACCGCCCTCGACGCCGACGCGGTGGTGATCAGCGGAACCGACACGTCCGTGGTCAACAGCGAGTTCCGAATGGACTGGCCGCCCCGCGACAAAGTGGACGCGGGGGCCAGCCTGCCGGGAGGCTTTTCGATCGGCGGCTTCCAGTACGGGGCGCCGGTTCGCTCGCTCTATTCCGACCTGGCTTTCCTGCCACGCGGGACAAGGATCCAGTACTACTTCAAGGCGGTGGACATCAACGGCGGGGTGACCTACCAGTTCTCCCCGGACGTGCCGGCGTACGAGGTGCAGGATCTTCCGACGCTGCCCGGCGGCGGGAGCGCCATAGCGCCCGACATCATCGAATTCACCGTTCTCCCAGGCGTGTATGCCGCGGGATCGGCGGGGTCGCTACTCGCGGGTCGGATCAACACACCAGTCCTGAACCTGGACGGCGCGTACACGTCGTGGAGTTTTACGCAGGATCCGGTGACGCAGGCGCTCAGGGGCATGGGCGTGCGGGCGGACCGCTACCGCTTCCAGCAGGGATACGAATCCGGATCCAACGTCGGCGGACACGAGCTGTCTGGTTACCGCATCGGAAACCTGAGTAACTATTTCCCCAACCTCAACGACTACGCCATCCAGGATTCGCTGGCCGCGTGGTATCGGATCGTCATCCAGTCCTCGCACCTCAGAACGTTCCCGGTCGTTGAGGAGCAGGACGCGAAGCTGGTGAACCAATGGTGGAACGCTTCGACGGGGCCTGACGGCGGGGACCGCTGCATCTTCGGCTCGGGGGATGACTTCTTCAACTTGCTTCTGACCATCGCATCTCCGCCCGCGACCGAGCAGATCTCGCTGGCCGGGGACGTCTTCGGCGTTTCCTCGCTGATCGACGCCTGGTCGGGCACGTCCACCACCCCGTATCCCACGATCGACGATCGCTTCGCGGCGCAGAGCGCGGGCCCCGGCCTCGCGCCGCCGAACACGTTCGCGTACCCGCTCGACGGCGGATGCGCCGGCAGAAATCGATTCGATGGCCTGACCCTGGTCGCGTCGTCAGACGTCGCGGGGTCCGCCTTCTACCCGAGCGGTACGGAGCTGGCGGGAGTCGCCCGCATGAGCGAGAAGGACGGGGTCGCCGACAAGGACCGGAACAAGGCCCTCGGCTACGGCTACTCGATCCAATTCATCCGCCAGACGGGCATCCCCACGACCGCGTCGAACTACGTCCACACCGGGGTGGAGAACCGGATGCGCGTCCTCTACAAGTTCCTGGCGAGCTGCCGCGGGGCGCGCACCGGCGCGGCGGCGGACACCGGCAAGTGCTGGCCCTGCCCGACCGACCTCGACATGACCGGCGAATGGGCGGCCCTCTCCGGTTTCGTCACGGGAACCTGGGGCCCACTCTATCCGATCCAGGCCAAAGGGATCGCGGCGGGCATAGAAGAGCCCGCACCCGGAACCGTCCCCTTCGTGAACGCGCTTTCCCAGAACCGCCCCAATCCGTTCAATCCGGAGACTACGATCCCGTACTCGACGGCGGTCAAGGGACGGGTTGTGATTCGGATCTTCGACATCTCGGGGCGGGTCGTCCGGACGCTGGTCAACCGGGTCGAGACCGAGGGCATCCACACGGTTCGCTGGGACGGGAAAGGGGACCGCGGGACCAGAGTGGCGAGCGGGGTCTACTTCTACAAGATCGAGTATCCGGACGGAACGGCTTCGGCGAGGAAGTTGACGATCCTACGCTGATCGGCCGCGGCCCTGGCCCCGTCGCACGAGGCCGCGCGGCCCCCGCGACCGCACGGCGGTGCGCGGGCGGCGCGGGCGGCGCGCCCTAGCGGAGCAGCACCATCTTGACCTGGTCCTTGGCGCCGCCCTCTCCGTGAGCCACGGCGTAATAAATTCCGGACGGAACCTCCTGCCCGCGTGAGTTCCGGCCGTCCCAGGTGACCTCGTGGCGACCGCGCGGGTAGAAGCCCTCCCGGATCACACGCACCGACTCGCCGCGCGCGTTGAAGACGCGAATCGCGATCGTGCCATCCCGGCCCGTCGCGAAGTGGATGGTCGTGTGCGGGTTGAATGGATTGGGACTGTTGTTCAGCAATACGACCGCGGCATCCGTCGCCGACTCCGCGTTCAGCTTGATGTACGCGAAACCGCGGAAGCGCCGCCCGACTCCGTTCGAATAGGCCTCGAACCGTAGCGGCACGTCCCTGCCGACGAGGCCTCTTTCCAGCAGATAGGCCACCACCTCACGCCGATTCCAGTACACGTCGATGTAGGGGACGCCCGACTGCTTCTTGTCGGTGAAGACCGGAAACACGCCGCCGGTCGCCATGTCCGGCTTGGCCAGGAGGCCCTCCAGCGTGGGGCTCGGGAGCACGGTGTTGCGAAGCCTGACGCCCTCGAGCGGGCCGTCGAATGACGCGCATTGGTACCCCGCCGCCTGCGTGCTCGCCGGGAAGCTCAGCGACGCGGTGATGTTCTGGCCGTCCGATCCGAGCTGGAGGGTGTGCGGTTGGAGCACCACGCCCAGCTGAAGCGGCGCGAAGCAGTTGTAGATGTGCTCGCCCCTCCAGATATTGGGTCCCGGGGTTCCCGGGGCGAGATCCGAGCCGGCCGCCATGGACGTGAACACGAAATAGTTGTACTCGATCCCGTCGGGCGAGGTGTGCAGGTACCCGGAGACGTCGGCGTCCGAGTCGGCCGAGAGATCGATGGAGATCGCGCACTTCGATTGAGACGCCAGATCCAGCTTCCAAATGTCCGGCAGCTGCTCGCTGTCTTCGTTCTTCGGCGCATGGTAATAGAGCGATTTTCCGTCACTCGACCAGGAGGGCCTGCGGTGGTAGACGGGAAAGGCCAGCGGCTCCGCGAACGAGGTCGAGTGAGGCGAAGGCGTCGTGAGGTCCACGATGGCGAGGTTATCCGGGCCGTAGAAGTTCGTCTGGTAGGCGATCCGGGTGCCGTCGGGGCTCCAATCGGGCTGTTGCTCGGCGCTCCGGTCGTCGAAGGTGCGGCGGACGGGCGACCCCACGGTGGGGAATACCGCCACCGTATAGATGTCGAAGCTGAGCCCGCTCTTCGTCGACCCGAAGGCGAGCGTCGCACCGTCGGGGCTCCAAGCAGGATATCGGTGCGCCCCGCCGCCGCCCGGAACGACGAGAGTCGGATTTCCCACCGGCGTTGCGGCGATCGCGATGTTGTCCGAGAGCATGAATTCCTGAACGTAGATCGTGGGATTCGCGGCGGTCGAAGTGGTTCGCACGTACGCGAGATATCGGCCGTCGGGGCTCCACGCAGGATCCACATAGGAAACGAGGCCGGTCGCGTCGCGCAGGAGCGGGACGCGGGCTTCGTTGAGCGTCGGCAGGTTGATGCCCGCGCGGGCGACGATTCGGTGGAGCCAGATCTCGCGCGAGGTCTCCCGGCCCGGGGTCGCGCTCCGCGTGGTGAATGTGAAATACCGCTCGATCCCATCGGCCGCGGGGAGCGGACGGAGCGAAGGGGTCTCGTACCGGTTGAAAATCTTGCTGTCGGGGGTGAGCGGGTCGAACGCGCCGCGGAATCCCGCGGAACAAACCGCAGGCGCGAGCGTGAGGGCGAAGATCAGGGCAACGGAAACGGTAGGCTGTCTGATGGCGCGTCTCCCCCGATAGAGGGGCGCAGTATAGCAGAACCGGCGCCCGGAATCAAGGTTCCGCCTGGGATTCCGCCGGCGGAAGGGGTATAATCGGAAACTGGAGTATTCCCCGCGCAAGCTCCCGCGCGGCCGCCGGTCACATCCTTGCTCGAGGTCGGAACGGAATGGCCGAACCCCCGGCCCGAATCTCTCATTACCAGATCGAGTCCCTTCTCGGTCAGGGCGGGATGGGGATCGTGTATCTCGCCGAGGACGTCGTCCTCCGCCGTCGCGTGGCCTTGAAGATTCTGGCGCCCGAGTTGGCGCGCGACCCGGATGCCCGCCGCCGGTTCCTGAACGAGGGGCGTGCTTCGGCCACCCTGAACCATCCCAACGCGGCCACTCTCTATGAAGTCGGCACCGAGGGTGACGAGCTTTTCCTGGCGATGGAATACGTGCCGGGCGTCACACTCAAAGAGTGCCTCGGGACCGGTTCGATGCCGTGGGTCGACGCGCTCGACATCGCGCTCGAGATCCTCGCGGCGCTCCGCGAAGCCCATGCCCGAGGGATCATCCACCGCGACATCAAGGGCCAGAACATCCGTCGCACCCCGGACGGCAGGATCAAAGTCCTCGATTTTGGTCTCGCCAAGCTCTCCGGCGGAAGCACGCTGACCGAGGAAGGCGCGATCCTCGGCACCGTTTCCTACATGTCGCCGCAGCAGGTCTGCGGCGAGGAAGTGGACGGCCGGAGCGATCTCTACTCGCTGGGCGTCCTCATGTACGAGCTCCTCACGGGCCGCCTGCCGTTCACGGGCGACCAGGAGGTCGCGGTCGCGCACTCGATCCTGCACGAAGATCCGATCACGATCCGCGAGCTGACGCCCGACATCCCCGCGGAGCTCGAACACATCGTGTTCAAGGCCATGATGAAGAACCTCCCGTCGCGCTACCAGAGCGCTCAGGAAATGGCGGACGATCTGGCGCGCTTCCGAGAGCACGACCGCCGACGCCGCGCCGGTATCCAGGAGGAGATCGATCTGATCGCCACCCAGGATGTCTACACCGCCCGCCGCGAGCGCTTCCAGGCGCCGCTGGTCGGCCGCGACGGGGCACTGGAGCGGATCCGCGGCCTACTGCGGGAGGCGCGCTCCGGCGAGGGAATGGCGCTCTGCCTTTCCGGCGAGGCGGGGGTTGGGAAGACCCGGCTCCTCGAGGAGATCCGCCAAACGTGCCGCCGCGACGGCACGCGGGTGATCATGGCGCCCTGCCTCTTCGGTGGAAGCGCCAGCTCCTATTACCCCTTCGCCGAAGCGTTCCTCCACTATTTCTCGCTCCGCGGGGTCTCGAACGGACCGGCGCTCCAGACCTTCCTCTTCGATCGCGCCCCGAGGCTCGGGGGATCGATGCCGGTCTTGAGCCGCTTCCTTCGCTTCACCTTCGCGGCCAACGGTCCGACCAGCGAGGAGGAGCTTTGGGAGGTATTGGACCAGCTCGTCGCGTTCGTTTCGGACGAGCGACCGCTGGTGCTCGTCATCGAGGATCTCCAGTGGGCCGACGAGGCGTCGCTTCGGCTCTTCCACTTCCTGGCGCGGCGAGTTTCGCGGCGCCGCACGCTTTTGGTCGGCACGTACCGTCCCGAGGAGATCGTGACCGCGCCAGGCGAGCGCCAGCACCCGCTTCCGGTGATGCTCCAGATGTTGAGCCGAGAGGATCGGTTCGAGCGACAGGATCTGCCGCGGCTTCGCCGCGAAGACGTCAGGGAATTCCTCGATCGGCTCTACCCGGCCCACGCCTGGGGCGATGATTTTCCAGCGCTCCTCTACCGCGAGACAGAGGGGAATCCCTTCTTCATGGTCGAAATCTTGAAGCTCCTTACAGCCGAGAAGGTGCTGGAGGAGCGGGGCGGGCGCTGGACGCTGCGGACCACGGTGGACCGCATTTCCATCCCGGAAAAGGTGTTCGACGTCGTGATGAGACGGCTTGGCCGTCTCGGCCTTCGCGAACGCGAGATCCTCGAGCTTGGCGCGGTCGAGGGCGACGTCTTCCACTCGGGAACCATTCTTCGCGGGCTCAAGATCGAGCGGATGGCTCTGCTCAAGACGCTCCAGTTCCTCGAGCAGGCCCACCACCTCATACACGCGGCCGGACCGCACTACCACTTCGATCACGCCAAGATCCGCGAGATCCTCTACGCGGCCATCCCGCCCGAGCTCCGGATCGAATACCACACCGTCGTGGGCCAGTTCTTGAGCGAGAGCTTCGGCGACTCGGAGGAGCACGCGGGCATCATCTCCCACAACCTCCTCGCCGCCGGCCTCAAAGCCGACGCGATCCCCTACCTCACGCGGGCCGCGGCCGCGGCCGCGAGGCTCTTCGCCCATACCGACGCGATCCATTACCTCGACCATGCCGAGCGCGTGCTCCACGAGATCTATCCCCTGGCGCCCCCTGCGGACCAGGTCCGCCTGCTGGCCGAAATCCGCGAGCGCCGAGGGGACGAGGAGTACGCGAGCGGCCACTACCGCGAGGCGATCGCGAGCTACGAGATGGCTCTGGAGCTCGACCGCGCGACCGGAGAGCCGCGGATGGAGGCCGAGCTGATCCGCGCCATCGGCCGGGTCCAGTATCTCCTCGGACGGGCGATGGAATCGCGACGGTCCTACGACGAGGCGATCGCCCGCTACACCGCGCTCGTGGCGGACACCCGAGCGGCCGGCGATGCGAAGGGCCTCGCGAACGCGTGCCGCGAGCTGGGCAAGCTCCATTTCTTCCGAGGCGATCTCGAGAACGCGCAGAAGCACATCGAAGAGGCCCTTCGACTGGCCGAGATGCTCGGCGCTGGAGGGCTCGAGGCCGCGGCGTGGAACAATCTCGCCGGGGTTCACTACCAGCGCGGAGAGCTGGAGGCGGCGTTGACGTGCCACCGCCAGGCACTCGGGCTCCGCGAGCGGAGCAAGAATCCTACAGACCTTGCGCAATCGCACAAGAACGTCGGCATCACGCACTACCGGTTGGGCGAGCTCGGCGAGGCGGAATCCCACCTCGAGGAGGCGCTCGGTCTCTACCGCAAGACCGGCGACCGGCGCGGGGAGGCGGTGACGCTCCGCCATCTCGGAAACCTCCACTACGAGCGCGGCGACCATACCGGCGCGCAGCGCCACTGGGAGGCTTCGCTCTCCCTTTGCCGGGAGCTGGGGAACAGCGAGGACCTTTGCCGTTGCCTCAACAATCTCGGCGTGCTCCACTTCGAGCGCGGGCACTACGCCAGCGCCCATCGCCTCTATCAGGATGCGCTGGAGACGACGGTGGAGACCGGATCGAAGGACCACCTCCTCACGCTTCATATCAACCTGGCCGAGCTGCACCTGAGCCTGGATCAGCTGGTGCGGGCGGAGGAAGAGCTGGCGCGGGCCACCGAGCTGGCGCGGGAGCTGGACGCCGGGGCGGCCCTCGCCGAGATCCACTCGCTCAGGGCCCGCATCGCGGCGGAGTCCGGGGAGTCGGACACCGCGCGGGCGGAGGCCGACCGCGCGCTTGGCCTGGCCGAACCGAGCGGTCACGCCGAAAACCTGGTGCAGGCCCTTCTCGCATCGGCTGAAGCCGCGTTTTGCGCCTCCGACCACGCTCGGGCCCGCGAGCACGCGAGGCAGGCCCGGGACGTGGCGCGCTGGTCGCGGATGCGCCATTTCGAGCTTCGCGCGGCAATCGCCTCGGCGCGGGCGCTCTGGCTGGGGGGCGACACCTGGGGCGCCGCGCAGGAATTGCGCGCGGTCGTGCCGCTCGCGGAGGAGGCGGGGTTCATGCCGCTCGCCGCGCGATCCCACGATCTCCTGGGGCAGATCCTCTGGCAGGCGGGCGACGCCGAGGGGGCCGCATCGGAGTTTCTCCGTTCGGCCGACCAGATGAAGGATATGATCGCGGCCCTCGGCGAGGAGGATCGCCGTTCGTTCGTGCACCATCCGGAATGGAAAGCCGCGATCGGGAACCTGCTCGACACGCTGATGCGTCTGGGACGGCGGGAAGAGGCGCTCGGCTATCTCGTCCCGCTCGGGGTCGGCACGTGCGACGTGGAGCCGGATCCCTCTCCCAGGGTCGAGTCCAGCCGGGTGGTCTCGTGATGGCGCGACGCTCCGTCATCGCTCGACTTCTCACGATCCTCGCCCTGGCCGCCGGCTGCTCGGGCCGCGCGCCCGATCCGACCTCGCGCTCCGACGCCGCCACGATCGGTGGCAAGACGCTGGGGGTCCAGGTGGCGACCGTTCGTCGCTTCGCCGATAGCGGCCCGGCGTTTTCCACGTTTCTCGAAGCGGAGCGCCAGGCGGAGCTGGTCGCCGAAATCGCGGGGGAGATTCGCGAGATCCGCGTGAAGGAAGGCGACCGCGTTTCCGAAGGGGACACGCTCCTTCGAATCGACGATCGCGACGAGCAGCTCGCGTTCGAGCGGGATCGGGCCGAATACGGCTGGGCCCGATCCCAGTATGAGCGGGTGATGCAGCTCGATCGGGAAGGGCACGTGAGCGCGCAGGAGGTGGACCAGGCCCGGCTCCAGATGGAGCGCGCCGACGCGGCGCTCGGGCTCTCCCGCGTGGCGCTCACGCGCTGCGCCGTCCGGTCTCCCATCTCGGGTCTCGTCTGGATGATCCGCGTCGAACCGCTCCGCCACGTCACCGTGGGACAACCACTCCTTAGAGTGACCGACCCGCATCGAATGCGGGCGTCGGTCTACCTCCCGGCCGAGTTCCGAGGCTCGGTCGGGGTCGGAACCCGCGTGCAGCTCGAGCCCGCGCGCGGCGGCGCGACGATCGCGGCGGTGGTGAGCCGCGTCGATCCGTTGACCGATCCCGCGAGCGGCACGTTCAGGGTGGTCGCCACATTCCGCCGCGGCCGATCCCAGCCGGAGCCCGGAGCGGAGGTCCGCCTGGTCCTGCCGGCGAGCGCGGGCAACAGCGCGTGTCTCGTCCCGCTCACGACCCTCGTGCAGTCGGTGGGCGACTCCACATGGGTCTGGCGATACGACGCGGGCCGCGTGCGGCGCTGCCCCGTGCTCTTGGGGCCCGTTCGAAGCGACGCCATCGTGATCGACACCGGATTGGATCCGGGCGCTCAGGTGGTCGTGGGCTCGAGCCAGGCTCTGGAGGACGGGGCCGCGGTCGAGGTGGTCGTCGCCCGGTGAGCCAGTACCCCAAGCTGCGCGGCGACCTCGTCATCCGCAAGGTGGCGGAGGGAGACGACGTCGCCTACACCGTCTGCGACTCGCACCGCGACAAGTACTTTCGCATCGATCCGTACACCAGGCTGGTGGCCATCCAACTGGACGGAAAGCGGTCCCTGACCGAGGTCTCCCGCCTCTGCCAAGAGGCGATGCCGTACAACGATTTTTCGCTTCCCGTCGTCGAGGAGGCGGTGCAGGACCTCGATGCCATGGGGGTGCTCGAGAATCCCTACACCAAGAATCTCCTCCTCCTCGAGCGCGCCCGCGCGAGCCGGCCGCGCATCACCGA
>Ga0184633_10000986_pt1 | contig 11415 bp, 10 predicted proteins | sample PLM31_170_b1_FD_133156 | JGI IMG/M metagenome (GOLD analysis project Ga0184633, IMG submission 133156) | Groundwater sediment microbial communities from an aquifer in East River, Colorado, USA - PLM3-1_170_b1 | ecosystem: Environmental > Terrestrial > Soil > Riparian zone | place: USA: East...
ACGGGATGCCGTTCGAGGGCGCGCCGGTTACCGAGTACCCGACCCTTGGGACCACGGAGATGTGGGAGATCGTGAACATGACCGGGGACGCGCACCCCATTCACATTCACCTGGTCCAGTTCCAGCTCCTCAATCGCCAGAAGGTCAACGCGCGGCGCTACGAGCGCGCGTTCACGGAAGCGAACCCCGTAATGCCGGCCCAATCCTATACGCCCGTTCCGGTGGAGCCGTACCTCAAGGGGAAGCCCACCCCGGCGGACGCCAATGAGCGCGGATGGAAGGACACGTTCCGGATGAATCCCGGCGAGGTGACCCGCGTCCTGATCCGATTCGCGCCGCAGGACGAAACGCCGGCATACACCTTCGACGCAACGGCCGAGCCGGGGTACGTGTGGCACTGCCATATTCTCGAGCACGAAGAGAACGACATGATGCGTCCGTACTACGTCGTCGCACCGGGCGCCGCGCCCGCGCTGGCGGCGAGGCTCGAGACCGCGGCCGCGGTTCAGAGCGCGCCGGCGACAAGGCTCTGGTCCCCGAATCCGAATCCGGTCTTCACCGGCTCGAACCTGAGCTTCAGCCTCCGGAACGCGGGGAACGTGGAGCTGGATCTCTTCACGGTGACGGGGCGGCACGTGCAGCGCATCGCGGCGGGCCAGTATGGACCCGGCGAGCACACCGTGGCCTGGCAGCGGCGCGGGAGCGCCGGCGAGCCGCTCGCCAACGGAGTCTACGTCGTCCGCTTCCGGGCGGACGGGGTCAGCCACAGCCAGAAGTTGATCCTGGTTCGATAATGAGCATGGAAGTGCGGGAGGCCCCGTTCCCGGGCGGGGCCTCCCTCCATCTCGGCCCGGTGCGCGAGGAAATGAAGTCCAGGCCGCGCCCGCCCGCCATTGACCCGCGCCGAGGCCGCCCCCGACCGAGCGCGTTCGGAGTCCTCACCGGCGCGGTCGCGGTGCTCCTCGCCTCCGCGCCTTCGATCGCGGTGGCCCAGTTTACGGCCGTCACCAAGCATCCGCTCGGGCAGAACGGCAGCCTGTTCGGCGTGGCCTGGAGCGACTTCGACCGCGACAGCGACCAGGACCTCTACCTCACCTGCGACGGGCCGAACGTGCTGCTCCGCAACGACGGCGGCGGCGATTTCTCGGAAGTCGCGGCGCCTCCGCTCGACAATCCCGATAACGGGGGCGCGGCGGTCTGGGGCGACTACGACAACGACGGCGACCCGGATCTCTACCTCGTAAACTATTTGACGGCGAACAAGCTGTTCCGAAATGACGGCGCCGGTGGTTTCACCGACGCGACCGCCGGGCCCCTCGGCGATGCCGGCCCGGGACAGGGGGCCGCGTGGGCGGACTACGACCTGGACGGAGACCTGGATCTCTATCTGGTCAACTACGGCACGCCGAACAAATTGTTCCGAAACGATGGAGGCGGCGCCTTCGTGGATGCGACGGTCGGCCCCCTCGGCGACGCGGGCTGGGGACTGGGGGCAACCTGGGGCGACTACGACAACGACGGTGATCCCGACCTCTACATCACAAACGACGGCCCCAACCGTCTCCTGACCAACGACGGAGGCGGCGCTTTCACGCGCATCACCGGCCTGGCGATCGAGGACTCGGGGCCGGGACAGGGTGCCGCTTGGGGCGACTACGATAACGACGGGGACCTCGATCTCTACGTCGCGAACTACGGCACTGCCAACAAGCTCCTGAGAAACGAAGGTGGGGGCCTGTTCACGGCTCTTACGAACGGGCCGCTCGGCGACCGGAGCAACAGCACCGGCGTCGCCTGGGGCGACTACGACAACGACCGGGATCTGGATCTCTACGTCGCCAATTACGGGCAGGCGAATGCGCTCCTGCGGAACGACGGCGGCGACCTGTTCACGGCGATCACCAGCGGTCCGCTCGGCGACGATGGCAACGGCACGGGGGTGGCCTGGGCCGACTACGACCAGGACGGCGATCTGGATCTCTATCTCGCCAACGACGGTCAGGCCAGCAAGCTTCTCCGGAACGATCTGGCGCCCGGGAATCATTGGCTCGAATTCGAGCTCGTCGGCCGTGTCTCCAACCGCTCCGCGATCGGGTCGCATGTCATGCTCGTGGCCGGGGGGGTGAGCCAGATCCGAGAGGTTTCGGGCGGGTCAGGCTACATGTCGCAGGACTCACCCACGCTCGAGTTCGGGCTCGGTGCATCTGCGGCGGCGGACAGCGTCGTGGTCAGCTGGCCCTCGGGCTATGAGGAACGATACTCGAACGTGGGGGCGGATCAGCGCCTCACCTTGACCGAATTGGACGTGGTGGCGGTCGAGGAGGATTCCGCGCCCGTGACGCCGCTCGCCCTCGCCGCCCCAGCGCCGAATCCATCACGCGGCGCGGCGCGGCTCCGCTTCGCGCTGCCGGTGGCAGCGCACGCGCGGCTCCGCCTCTTCGACATTCAGGGCCGTCTCGTGGCTACCCTCGTGGATGGAGTGCAGGGCCCGGGCTGGCACTCGATCTCGTGGTCGGGCCGCGATGCCCGCGGACGCGGCGTCGCTTCCGGGGTCTATCTGGCGCGGTTCGAGGCGCTCGACGAGGTGAGGAAGCACAAGATCATCTGGATTCCCTGACCGTGGACCGAGGCCGCTCGACCCGGTAGAGCGATCGGAGTTCCCGGGCAGCTCAGTCGAATTCGTTCTTCGGGTCCGCCGGAGTCTGCTCGATGCCGACGCGGCCCACCACGACGTCCGCCAGCGCGTAGCTCTCTCCCTTCATCTTGAAGCCCGAGAGCCGGCGAAGCATGGCGAGCTGTCCCGTATGGGTGAGCGCGTCCGCGATTCCGCCTTGGAACACGCGGCCCGGATCCCGGCGGATCGGAGCGCCGGAGCCCAGGTAGTCGTCCAGCGCCTTGAGCGCGGCGAAAAACCGTGCGATCTCCTGTTCCCACGGGAGCGGCTTCGCGGTCGTCCAACTGGGCGCGCCTTGCACCATTCGGAGCTTCCAATCCATCAGGTCGCCCATGTGGGCCAGGATATCCACCGGCGCGGGCGACTCCGGCGACGCGCGGTACTGTCCGTAGGCCTCGGGCGTTCCCCGCACGGTCTTTCCGGCGCGGTAGGCAAGCGTGGCCAAGGCGTGCCTCAGAAACGTCCGGGTGGCGGGGTCGTCGGCAGAAAGCGTGCTCATCGAAATATCCTCCGCGAAATTCGGGTTGGGTCCGGCCCCATGCGTCCATATTAACCGTCGGAGCGCGCCATCCCGCAAGGGTCGCTTTCGGGCAAGGGCCGCTTTCGAGACTCCCTCGGACACCGGCCTCGAGTCGTGAACCCGGTACGGGAGGGGGCTTTACGGGGGCCATTTACTCGAACGCGTTCCTGTGAGACGCTCGTGCCCTCACGGATTCGCGCGTCCGCCGCGGTCGCGGGCGCCGTCATAGGAGGAGATGGAAATGGCTACTACGGTTGCAACTAGCCGCGCATCCACGGATGGGAGGCGTCAAGCCCTGCGCAAGGTACCCTTTTTCGTGGCCGCGCCGCCGGAGCTCCAGGAAGCGCTCATCGAGGCGTCGTCGGTGGTTCGCATCCCGGCGGACGAATACTTCCTGCGCGAGGGCGATTCCTGCGCCCATTTCGCGATCCTCGTCTCCGGAAAAATGCGGGTCTTCAAGCTCGCGGAGAGCGGTCACGAGATCACGCTCTACCATGTAGGTCCCGGCGAGGTCTGTCCCTTGAACGTCTCGTGCATCCTCTCGGACCGTCCGGTTCCCGCCATGGCCATGGTCGAGGAAAACGTCGAAGCGATTGCGATTCCGTCGGACACGTTCCGGCGCCTGATGGCTCAATTCGAGCCCCTGCGGACATTCATTTTCCAGATGTTTGCGACCCGCCTCGCGGAGGTGATGTCGCTGGTGGAGGAGGTGGCGTTCAAGCGGATGGACCAGCGGCTGGCGCGCCGCCTGACGGAACTCTTCAAGCAGGGCGACGGGTCGTATCGCGACATCGAAATTACGCATGCCGAGATCGCAGCCGAGCTTGGAACGGCGCGCGAAGTCGTCAGTCGCTTGCTCAAGGAGTTCGAGCGGCTAGGCGCGGTCCGCCTCTCTCGGGGACGGATCGTGCTCCGAAACGCGGCCTTGCTTCAAGAGATCGCATCGGGCGAGGTGGAGCGGAGAGATGCACCGGCGGTGCCGCGACGATCCGTGGGGGGCAACCCGCACCCTCGATGAGGAACGAGTCGGTGGGGGCGTGAGGGTCAGGCTGCTCACGTTCAGCGCCGGGCACCGCCGGGATGACTGAAACCATCCTCGCCCCGGAGGGGGGCCATGGTCGGTGACTCGGGTCACGAACGCGGAAGAATTTCGAAGAAAGCCGGGTCCGAGCCGGCCCAACCGGCAGCTGATTCGAGTTGAGGTCGGAAGGGTAGATCAGATAGGCTTTTGGAACGACTGGGCGCCCGCCCGCGTCGCCGCAAGTCCCCCCAGCAGAGGAGGGTGCATATGAAGACCGCCATGGTGCTCCAAGGAGCCGCCTCCGGCCGCTAGGCCCCGTCCGCACCCACCGCCTCTCGGCCGGCGATCACGTCGGCTTCCCCGACAAGTAACCCATCATCCATCACGTCCGTCAGGGACAGAGGTGACTCATCGTGCCCAGTCTGGAATCTTTGGGGTGGACCCCCTATTTCGAGCAGCAGCTCGACCGCGTTCGGGATCGTGAGCTTTCTCCCGCTCGTGTGGTCGAGGAGCAGCGTGGAAGCTATCGGATCGTAGGTGAGAAGGGCCGACATTACGCCGAGCTGGTAGGCCGGCTCCGCCACGACGCCGCGGACGCGGGGGCCGCCTTGCCCTGCGTGGGGGATTGGGTGTTGGCCAGTCTGTCCCACGACAGCGCCACTGGCGCCGACCCCGGCGACGCGCGCGCGCGCGCCGGAGTCTCGCTCGTCCATCGGGTGCTCGAGCGGCGCACCAAGTTCTCGCGCCAGGCCGCGGGGGAGCGGACCACGGAGCAGGTGGTCGCGGCCAACGTGGACACGGTGTTCCTGGTGCAATCTCTCAATCGTGACTTGAACCTTCGCCGGCTGGAGCGGTACCTCGCGCTCCTGTGGGAGAGCGGCGCGGAGCCGGTCGTCGTGCTCAGCAAGGCCGACCTCTGCGCGGATCGGGAGCCGCTCGTAGCGGCGGTCGAACGCGCCGCGCGGGGCGTCCCGGTTCACGTGACGAGCGCGTTTGCCCCCGGCGGACTCGAACCGCTCCAGCCTTACCTTCAACCCGGAAGGACGGTCGCGCTGGTTGGCTCCTCCGGGGTGGGCAAGTCGACGATCGTGAATCGCCTCGCGGGCGAGGAGTTGATGGAGGTGCGGGACATCCGCGATGACGGCCGAGGGCGCCACACCACGTCGGCGAGGCATCTCGTGATGCTGCCGGACGGCGGCATGCTGCTCGACACTCCGGGCATGCGGACCGTGCTCCTCTGGGAGGGCGAGGAGGGGGTGGGGCAGGTCTTCGAGGAGATCGGGGCGCTCGTCCAGAGCTGCCGCTTCCGGGACTGTACCCATGACACGGAACCGGGGTGCGCGGTGCGGGAAGCGCTCGAGTCGGGGACCCTTGACCCGGCGCGATTCCGGAGCTTCCAGAAGCTCGAGCGGGAGGTCCGCCACCAGGCCCGGAAGACCGATATCAAGCTGCGCCAGGCGGAGCAGCGCCGGTGGAAGCGGATCACCATGGAGTACCGCCGCCGGCCGGACAAGCGGACGATTTGAACCCTGACGTGATGTGGCATAATGCCGCCCCATGGATTCCGACTCCTACGCCCGGTTCGCCAAGCGGGACCTCGACAAGATGTCGTGGGCGGCGCCGCTCCTTAACAACCGCTTCGGCGATCTGCTCAACATCGAACTGCGCCATGAGCAGCTCATCTTCATCCAGGGCGACGCGGTGCTTCAAGATATCGGCTACAGCGAGACCGGAAAGCGATTCAGCGAAGCCGAGTACGGCAAGCCGATCCGGAACCTCGAGGATCTCAAGAGGAACGGCTACTGGCTCGTCGGGCGCCGGTACGATCCCGATGTGATGAGGGAGGCGCTCGGCCGCCAGAAGGACGGGTACTACTACTCGTTCTTCAGCAACCAATGCCAGGACTGGGCCGATCGCCTGAAGCGAGGCGCCGAGCGGATCGAGCGGGAGCGAGGGATCGCGCCGGCAGATCGGGGGCGCCTGCGATCTCGGATGTTTACCGAGCAGCGCGTGCTTCCTACGGAGCCCGCCTCGGTCTGGATGGGGCTCGTGGCGCTGGCGCTCGGCGTCGGGGGCATCCTCGCGCCGCCCCTCGCCGGCGATGCTTTCACCGTCGTCCTGGGCGCCTTTTTCCTCGCCTCCGGCGTCTCTCACGTCCTCTACGCGTTCCACGGCAAGGATTGGAGCAATTTGACCTCGGCGCTCCTCACGGCCTTGCTCTACTTCGTCGCCGGTGGGCTCATGATGTGGGACATTGATTTCGCGCGAACGGCGAGCGCCATCGTGATCGCCTGCGCGCTTGGAGTCCACGGCGCGGCGAATGTGCTCCTCGGTCTCTTCAGCAAGCCGCGATCCCACTGGACGGGGAAGGTGATCGCGGGGTTCGTCATGCTCGCGGGCACCGCCGTGGTGGCGGCCCGCTGGCCCGTGAGCGGGAATCGGGCGCTCGGCGTCGTCGTGGGTGCGTCGATGCTCGCCGGCGGGCTCTCGACGATTTGGCTCAGCTGGCGGACAAGAACGAGCGAGAGCGACTAGCTCGTTCGATCCCGTCCCGTGCGCCCTCGAGCTGGAGTCTGCTCCTTTCTCATCGCGTGCTCCTTCCATCTTACCTCGCCCGCGCCGGCGCCCGCCGCGTCGACCGGCTCGAGCCGAAACGTCGACGTGGAGCTCGCCGCCGAGCCGGCTTCCGTTCAGCCGGGCCGGCCATTCCGCGTGGGACTCTCCATGAAGCTGCGCAAGGGCTGGCACACCTACTGGAAGAACCCGGGCGATGCCGGCCTGCCGCTTCGGATCACGTGGCGGCTTCCGGACGGATTCGCCGCGGGACCGATCGAGTGGCCGGCGCCGGAGCGGATTCCCGAGGGCCCATCGATCAGCTACGGCTACCAGGGCGAGGTGTTCCTACCGATCGAGATCACGCCGCCGGACCGGATCGCCGCGGATTCGGTCACGATCGAGGGCTCCTTCGAATGGCTCGAATGCAAGGATGTATGCCTGCCCAGCTCGTCGCTGCTCGCGATCACGCTGCCGGTGGGATCGGTTCCTGCCTCGGCCTCACCCCGAGCCTCGTGGTTCACCGAAGTGCGGTCTCGAATGCCGGTTCCTGCCGCCGGCTGGAATCTGAACGCCGTGGCCGGGCCGCGCGCGATCTCACTCGCCGTTCGCCCGTCGCCGGGTGTCTCCTCGCGTGGAGCGTATCTCTTCGTGGATCGACCGCTCGTCGTGGACCATTCGGCTCTCCAGGGCTTCGAGCGCGTCGAGGAGGGCTTCCGGCTCACGGTTCCCCCTGCGCCGAACTCGCAAGGGCCGCCCGATCGGCTCACCGGCGTGCTCGTTCTCGAAGCGCGCGGCGGAGCGCGGTCGCGAATCGCCCTCGCGGTAGACGTGCCCGTGACTGTAGGGGACCCCGCGCCGGCCCCGATTCCCTCCCGGCGTGGATGGCTGCCGGCGACGGTATACGTGGCGGCGTTCTTCCTCGCCGGGCTCGGACTGGCGCTCCTTCTGCGTCGCGCGGGGCAGGCGCGTCGCTCGTAGGTAGCGACGGAATGGAACCGGGGGCCCGAGTCTGGTGATACAGTACTTGTGAAGGCCAGAGCGGCTCACCGCGCCGACACCCTCGGGAGACATGCCATGATCCGAATTGCCACCCTCTCCTGCCTCCTGTTACTGGGCTCCTATGCCGTGGGGCACGCCGCGGCCATCGTCGGAAAACCTGCCCCGGCGATCGCATTGAAAGACACCGATGGAAAAACGGTGCGACTCGCCGACTTCAAGGGGAAGCTCGTGGTTCTGGAGTGGGTGAACTTCCAGTGCCCGTTCGTCCGGAAGCACTACGGCAGCGGAAACATGCAGCAACTGCAAAAAACCTACACCGAGAAGGGAATCGTCTGGATCTCGATCTGTTCCTCGGCTCCCGGCAAGCAGGGATACGTGACCGGCCCGGAGGCCGAGACGCTCATCGAGGAGAAGGACGCGACTCCCACTCGATTCCTTCTCGATCCCAAGGGCGTGGCGGGGAAGGCCTACGGCGCGAAGACGACGCCGCACATGTTCGTGATCGATCCGAAGGGGATCCTCATCTACAACGGGGCGATCGACGACAAGCCGTCCACCAAGCCGGACGACGTACCCACGGCGAGGAATTACGTCGCCGCGGCGCTGGTCGCGGCCATGGCGGGGGAAACGGTCGAGGTCTCCGCGACTCAGCCCTACGGATGCAGCGTCAAGTACTGAGCCGCCCGAGCGCCTGAGCCTCGTACGCCGTTCAACGAGCCGATGAAGTCGATCCGGCTCGTTGCTGTTTCCCGGCCCGCCCGTTAGACTGTCCGCCCCATGCTCAAGACCACCCCGTTTCATCCCCGCACTGCTCCGCTCGTCCGCGCTCAGACTTGGCGGCGTTGGGCCGGCTACCAGATGGCGAGCGCGTACGACCCGCATCCCGACCGCGAGTACGCCGCGATCCGGAACGCCGCCGCGATCCTCGACGCTTCGCCGCTCCACAAGTACCTGGTCGCGGGCCAAGACGCCTCGCGGCTCCTCGACCGGATGATCACGCGGGACATGACGAAGTGCTCGGTGGGGCAGGTCTATTACACGCCCTGGTGCGATGCCGCGGGGAAGGTGATCGACGACGGCACGGTGAGCCGGCTGGACGATTCGACCTACCGGCTGACCAGCGCGGACTCCTCGCTACGCTGGCTCCAGATGAACGCGGTCGGCATGGATGTGCGCATCGAGGACGTGTCGGAGCGTGTCGGGGCGCTTGCGCTTCAGGGGCCGCTCTCCCGGGCCATCCTGAGCCAGGCTTCCTCCGCCGACTTCACGAAGCTCAAGTATTTCCGCGTGATCGAGACGACGATTCGCGGGATTCCTGTCCAGATATCCCGCACCGGCTACACGGGGGATTTGGGATACGAGATTTGGGTCGAAGCACCCCAGGCCGTGGCTCTGTGGGATGCGCTGATCGAGGCCGGAACGCCGTACGGGATCACGCCCGCCGGAGTCTGGGCGCTCGACATTGCTCGCATCGAGGCCGGGCTCATCATGATGGACGTGGATTATCACTCGGCGCATCGCGCGCTGATCGAAGCGCAGAAATCCTCGCCCTACGAGATCAACCTCGGGTGGGCGGTCAGCACCAAAAAGGGGCCGTTCAACGGTCGGCGGGCGCTCGCGGCCGAGCGGACCCGCGGAGCGGCCTGGGGGTTCGTCGGGCTCGACGTGGAATGGGAGTCCTTCGAGCGCCTATTCCGCGCGCATCACCTTCCGCCCCATCTCTCGAACGTCGCCTGGCGGACGAGCGTTCCGGTCTACCGGGCTGGCGAGCGGGTCGGTTACGCCACGAGCGGCTGCTGGTCTCCCCAGCTCAAGAAATCGCTCGCCCTCGCGCACCTGATGGCCCCGCACGACAAGCCGGGCACGGCGGTCGAAATCGAGGTCACGGTCGAGCACCAGCGCTACCGCGCCGACGCCCACGTCCGGCAGCTCCCCTTCTTCGACCCGGAACGGAAGAAGGCGTGAGCGCCCGGCGCTACGACGCCATCGTGGTCGGCGGCGGGCACAACGGGCTCGTGGCCGCCGGCTACCTCGCGCGCGCGGGCCGGAAGACGCTCGTGCTCGAGAGACGCCCCTTGGTGGGCGGCGCCGCCGTGACCGAGGAGATCTTTCCGGGCTTCAAGTTCTCGGTCTTTTCCTACGTGGTGAGCCTGCTCCGCCCCGAGATCATCCGCGATCTGGATCTTCCCAAGCACGGGCTCCAGATCCTGCCGCTCGAGAGCACGATCACCCCGCTCGAGAACGGCGACTACCTGGGCTCCTGGGCCGATCCCGACGAGAACCGGCGCGAGCTATGCCGCCACTCGACGCGGGACGCCGACGCGATGGTGCTCTTCGGGCGGCTGATGCATCACATGGCGATGGCGGTGAAGCCGATTCTCGGCATGGTGCCGCCCGATCCGGCCTCGCTCGCGCCCTCCGACTTGCGCGGACTCCTCAAGCTGGGAGGGCATTTCCGCTCGCTCGGGGCGGAGCGGTTCCACGCGCTCCACAAGCTCATGACGATGAGCAGCGCCGACTACCTGGACGAGTGGTTCGAGTTCGGACCGCTCAAGGCCACGAAATCGGCCAGCGGGATCATCGGAACGTTTCTGGGCCCGCGCTCCCCTGGGTCGGCCTACGTGCTGCTCCACCACTACATGGGCGAGCTCGACGGCGCGTTCCGTGCCTGGGGCTTTCAGAAGGGCGGAACCGGCGCGATCAGCGGCGCCATCGCCGGCGCCGCTTGCGCATTCGGCGCGGAGATCCGCACCGACGCGGCCGTCGAGCGCGTGCTCGTCCGAAACGGCAAGGCAACCGGCGTCGCGCTCGCGAGCGGGGAAGAGATCCAGGCGGGCGTTGTCATCTCGGGTCTCGATCCCCGGCTCACGTTTACGCGGCTCGTCGAGCCCGGGTCGCTTCCTCCCGAATTGGTCGAGGGGATCCGGCGGTACAAGTTCCGCGGTTCCTCGGGGAAGGTGAACCTCGCGCTCTCCGGGCTGCCCGACTTCACCTGCCTGCCCGGTCTAGGCCCGCACCTCCGCGGTGCCGTCTCGATCAGCCCGAGCATCGAATATCTCGAGCGGGCCTACGACGACGCCAAGTACGGCGAGTTCTCGCGGAACCCGTACATGGACATCGTGATTCCATCGATGATCGATCCGGGGATGGCGCCGCCCGGAAAACACGTGATGAGCATCTTCGTCCAGTACGCACCCTACCAGCTGAACGGGGGCTGGACCGATGCCAAGCGCGAGGCCTTCGGGGACGCGGTCGTGGACACGCTGGCCCGCTACGCGCCCAATATCAAGTCGTTGATCCTTCACCGCCAGGTCCTGACCCCGGCCGACATCGAGCGCATCACCGGGCTCTCGGAGGGGAACATCTTCCAGGGCGAGCTCGCGCTTCAGCAGCTCTTCTTCCTCCGGCCGGTGCCCGCGTGGGCCAAGTACCGGACCCCAATCCGGGGCTACTGGCAGTGCGGCGCCGGAACGCATCCGGGCGGCGGGATCATGGGCGCCTCCGGGCGGCTGGCGGCGCTCGAGATCTTGAGGGACTCGCGATGACATCCCAGAGATTCGATGTCGCGGTCATCGGCGCAGGCGCCAACGGCCTCGTTGCCGCCGCCGCGCTGGGCCGCGCGGGGTTGCGTGTCGTGCTTCTGGA
>Ga0184633_10000987_pt1 | contig 11408 bp, 7 predicted proteins | sample PLM31_170_b1_FD_133156 | JGI IMG/M metagenome (GOLD analysis project Ga0184633, IMG submission 133156) | Groundwater sediment microbial communities from an aquifer in East River, Colorado, USA - PLM3-1_170_b1 | ecosystem: Environmental > Terrestrial > Soil > Riparian zone | place: USA: East...
CTCAAACTCCCCAGCGCTCGGCGTGCCCCGGCGGAGCCGTGACACGCCTCGAATCTCCGCCACGCTCCTAGGCTCGCGCGGCGTCCTTCGCCTCGCGGGCCGCGCCGGGCGTCGAACGCTCCATCAGCTTCTGCTGGAAGACCTGCAGCACGTTCGAGACAAACCAGTAGAGGACCAGGCCGGCGGGCAGGTTCAGGAACATGAACGTAAAGATGAACGGCATGATCAGCATCATCTTGGCTTGGCGGGGGTCGCCCATCGTCGGTGTCATTTTCTGCTGCACGAACATCGACACGCCCATGAGGACCGGTAGGATGTACGTCGGATCGGGGCCGGCGAGATCGCAGACCCAGAGATCCACGCCGAAGACCCGGCCGAAGCAGAGGAAGGGCGCGTTCTGCAGCTCGACGGACACCGACAGCGCCAGGTAGAGCGCGTAGAAGACGGGCACCTGCGCCACCATCGGCAGACACCCGCCCATCGGGTTGACCTTGTACTTGCGGTACAACTCGAGCGTCTCGCGCTGCAGCCGCTGGGGATCGCTCTTGTACTTGCTCCGGAGCGCGTTCACCTGCGGTTGGAGCGTCTGCATCGCCTTCATCGAGCGCATGCTCTTGACGGTCAGCGGATAGAAAAGGACCTTCGAGAGAATCGTGATCAGGATGATGGCGACGCCGTAGTTGCCGACGTACCGGTACACCCAGTTCATGAACTTGAGGATCGGCAGCCCGATCCACTCCATCGGGAGTCCGCCCCACTTGCGCGGGACCGGGAACCCGCCGAAGTTGAGCGAACCCTCGAGTCCGTGCGCCTCGAGGCGATCGGACTCCTTCGGGCCGATGTACAGAAGGACCCGACCTTCCCACGCCTGGCCGGGCGCGATGGTCGGCGTCGCCCGTACCCCGACGGTCACCCGCACGGCCTCGCCGTTCTTGGCCTCGGCCTTCTTCTCGCCGGACACGGTGAGCTTGAACCCGCCGGTCTTCGGGATGAGGGCGGCGAGATACCACGTGCTGCCGATCCCCATCCACGCGCCGTCAACTGTGTGGTTACCGACCGCGGCGAGGTCCTCGAGGCGCTCGACGTGACCCCCGGTAGACCACACGACCTCGGTGGCCTGCTGGCCGAGGAACTTCTCGGTGGCGTTCTTCGCGGGTGAATGGGCCATCCAGGGCAACGCAACGGTGGCCGTCCGCGGCATGCCGGTCGCGTTCTCGACCCGGATCCGGGCATCGATGGTGAACCCGTCCGCACTGAAGCCGAGGGTTTCTGTGACCCTGAGCCCGCCGTTTTCACCGCGTAGCACCAGTTCGCCGCTCCGCCGATTCCGGCCGAGCGTAACGGCGTCGGGGGACATCGCCATCGAGACGACCTCTCCCGGCCGCTGCTCGGTCCCTATGATAAGTCCTGCGGGCCCGAACTCACCGACGCCCACCATCGGCTTGTCGCCTCGGTACTTGAGGGTCCACTCCTGGAGCTTTCCGCCTTCGCTGCTGACCACAGCGTGGTAGAGGGGCGACTCCACAACGGCCGTGCGCTGTTCAGGGCGGGGGCCCTGCCTGGACTGTACCGGCCCCGGCGGCGGGGCGGGAGCGACGGCGGGCGCCTGTGCCTGGGGCGGCGGCGCCGGAGCGGGAGCCTGCTCAGCCGGCTTCTCGCCAGGCGGACGGGTTTCCTGGACAGAGGGGAAGAACAGCGCCTGATACAGCACCAGGAGCCCGGCCATCAGGACGGCAGCAAGAATCGCTCGTCTTTCCATCGTTACTCCCGCCGCCGCCCCCGGGGCGGTGGCGGATCATAGCCTCCCGGATGAAACGGATGGCAGCGCAACAGGCGCCGAAGCGCCAACCAGGCGCCCCGACCGGCACCGTGCTCGATCACGACCCGTCGCGCATACTCCGAACACGTCGGCGCAAACCGGCACGCTGACCCAAGAATCGGGGAGATCAGCCGCTGATACCCGACGACCCCCGCGACCGCCGCACGCGTCAGCCATGTCACCGCGGAGTCCTCGCGACGGTCGCGGGAGCCACCATTACGGCAAACGCACCTTGCAGGTCGCCGACGAGCATCCCGAACTCCGCGTCGAGCGCGCGCCTCTTACCGATGACCACCAGATCCACGGAGCCCGGCGCCGCGCTCCGGGCCGCCCGGTACGCCGCGCGTAGCCGCCGACGCAGCCGATTCCGGTCGACGGCCCGATTGATCTGACGGCTCACGGCGAAACCCACGCGCCGGGTGGGGCCTTCCCGCCACAGCACAAGGAGCGCCGGCCGATCGATCCGATTGCCCCGGTGAAAGAGCGCCTGAAATTCGGCGCCAGTGGTCAACCGCTCGCTGCGGGGGAGTCGGCCCGCTAGACGGTCAGGCGTTTGCGCCCTTTCGCGCGGCGCCGTTTGAGAACCTTCCGCCCGCCCTTCGTCTTCATGCGCTCGCGGAAGCCGTGAGTCTTCTTCCGGCGGCGCACATTCGGCTGGAACGTCCGCTTCATGACCGTCTTCCCCTTTTCGATTTTCGCGCCGACGTAGTGTAGACATCGCGAGAATTCAAGTCAACTCACGAAGGCCTTGCAGCCTTCTCTCCGCCTGTGCTAGGTTGCGACATTCCTTGCTCCGCCAGGTGAGGTGCCGGTTCCCGATGTTCATCCGCGCGGTCCAGATCCTCTCACGCTCAGGTTACACCGCTATCCACACCCGTGGATAACTGTGTGGGTAACCCCACCGAACGCCTGTGTTGAATGGCCTTTGGGCGCGCATGCTGGAATCAGCGGGTCGCCGCCTCCCGTCGGCGGTCGTGGACTCGTGGGTGCGTCCGTGCCGCCTCGTCGCCGTGGAGGGCGACCACCTCCGGATCGCCGCGCCCAATAAATTCTCGCGTGACTGGCTGGTCCAGCACCACCTCGATGTCCTCAAGGCCGCGGCCCAGGAGTGTGTGGGGGGTCACCCGCGCGTCTCGATCGTCATCGATGAGACCCTCGACTCCGCGCCTGTCGATGCTCCGCCCGCTCCAACCCGCAGCGCCCTGGCTCCGGACACCGTCGACGGCCTCAATCCCCGCTACACCTTCGACAGCTTCGTCGTTGGCTCGTCCAACCAGTTTGCCCAGGCCGCTTGCCAGGCCGTGGCGGAGATGCCCTCCCGAGCGTACAACCCGCTCTTCATCTACGGCGGCGTCGGGCTCGGCAAGACGCACCTCCTCCACGCCGTCGGCCATCAGGCCGTGAAGCTGTTCCGCGGCCTCACCGTGGTCTACTTGTCCTCCGAGCGCTTCACCAACGAGCTGATCAACGCGATTCGCTACGACCGGACCGCGGAGTTCCGCGGCCGCTATCGCACGATCGACCTCCTCCTCATCGACGACATCCAGTTCATCTCCGGGAAGGAGCGGACGCAGGAGGAGTTCTTTCACACCTTCAACGACCTCTACGACTCGCGCAAGCAGATCATCCTCTCGAGCGATTGCTCGCCAAAAGACATCCCCGAGATCGAAGAGCGGCTGCGGTCGCGCTTTGAATGGGGGCTCATCGCCGACATCCAGCCGCCGGACTTCGAAACGCGAGTCGCCATCCTCAAGAAGAAGGCCGCCCTCGAGCGCGTGCTTCTGGCGGACGACGTCGCCTACCTCATCGCCGGCCGGGTCAAGTCGAACATCCGGGAGCTCGAGGGCTCCCTCACGCGCATGATCGCCTTCTGCGCGCTCACGAGCCGCGAAATGAGCATCGACCTCGCGCAGGAGGTTCTCGCCAACCTCTGGGGCGAGGAAGAGAAGATCATCACGATCGAGCAGGTCCAGCGGAAGGTCTGCGACGCCTTCGGCGTAAAGCTCTCGGACCTGAAGGCCAAAAATCGCACCAAGGCCGTCGCCTTCCCCCGTCAGATTGCGATGTACGTCGCCCGCCAGCTCACCCACGCGTCCCTCGCCGAAGTGGGTCGCGCGTTCGGCGGAAAGGACCACACGACCGTTCTGCACGCCGTCACGAAGATCACGCGCCTCATTCAGGAGGATCCCAAACTCCGCAAGACCGTCGACTCACTTATCCAGGGGATCCAGCTTTGATCCACACGTTTTCGCGCCTCGTCCACGGACTTATCCCAGACCTCGCCTCCTTCCAACCCCGCCGTAAACCGGCGTTTCTACCTGTACGGAATTGTCCACACCGCTTGACGACTACTACGACTACGAGTTGTTTTCTTTCTTCTCCCTAAAAACTGGAGAACACTATGGACGTCGTTCTCGACCGGGATGCGTTCCTCAAAGGGCTCCAGATGGTTCACAATATCGTCGAGCCCCGACAGACCCTGCCCATTCTCGCCAACGTTCTGGTGGAGACGGAGGCCGAAGCGGTGCGTGTCACGGCCACGGACCTCGAAGTCGGCGCCCGCGTCTCGATCCCCGCGAAGGTCGCCAAGGGCGGAGCGGTCACCGTGTCGGCGCGCAAGCTGAGCGAGATCGTCAAGGAGTTGCCCGCGGCGAGCCTCAGCTTCAAGGTGGGAGAGAACGCGTCCGTAAACCTGCGATGCGGTGGGTCGACCTACCGCCTCGTGGGGCTTGGAGCGGAGGATTTCCCGGCGGTCGTGCCGGCGGCCCCGGGGGCCTGGCTCACCGTGGAGGCCAAGACCCTCCGCGAGATGCTGGCGCAGACGACGTTCGCCATCTCCCACGACGAGAGCCGCTTCGCCCTGAACGGCGTGTTGTTCGTGCTCCAGCCCAAGGAACTCCGACTCGTCGCCACGGACGGCCATCGGCTGGCCGTCGCGGTGCGGGGCGTAGGGCAAGGGCTGAGCGGCGTAACGGGGATCGTGCCCCGAAAGGCCGTGGTGGAGATTGCGCGCGTGCTGGGGGCGAGCGAGGACGTCCAGATCGCGATCACCGAGAACCAGTTCGTCCTGCAGATGCCCAACTTCGTCATGACCGCCCGCCTCATCGAGGGCCAGTTTCCGAATTACGATGCGGTCGTCCCGCGGGGCCACCCCGGAAAGCTCGTGATCCCTCGGGGGGCGCTCATGGCGGCGCTCCGTCGCGTCTCCGTGATGGCCGAGGAGCGCAACAAGCCGGTGAAGCTGCTCCTCCGTCCCGCCAGTCTCACGCTCTCCGCGGCCAGCCACGATCTGGGCGAGGCGGAGGAGAGCCTCGCCGTTGACTACGCGGGCGAGGAGATGACGATCGGCTTCAATTCGCGCTACTTCCTCGAGGCCCTCGCCCCCATCGAAAAGGACGCGATCGTCTTTGAATTCAGGGACGGATTGAGCCCCGGCGTGGTCAAAAGCGTCGAGGACGACGGGTACTGCTGTGTTATAATGCCAATGCGAATTTAGCGAGGATCTGGCTCTGAAAACAGGAGTTCACATAGGGTGCAGATCGGATGGATTCAGCTAGTCGACTTTCGTAATTATCGCACCCTCTCGTACAGCCCCGCACCGCAGCTCAACCTCCTCACCGGGGCCAACGCCCAGGGCAAGAGTAACCTCCTCGAGGCGCTTGCCGTTGTCCTGACTGGTCGGTCTTCCCGAACGTCGCGTCTGGCCGAGATCCCGCGGTGGGGGGCGGAGGTCGTGTCGCTTGCCGCCGAGGTGGGACGAAATGAGGGCAGCCGGACGATCCGGCGGACCATCGCGAGGCGCGAGGACGGCTTCTGGCAGGGCGCGGGCGACGAGTGTCCGTGGGCGCGTGTGGTGACGTTCGGATGGCAGGATCTCGAGATCGTCAACGGAGTGCCGGCCGTGCGGAGGAATTTTATCGACGGCTTCGCCGCGCGACTCTACCCGAGCCACCGGGCGGCGTTCGTGCGCTTCCGGCAGATCCTGGCCCGGCGCAATCACCTCCTGCAGGAGCGGCTCCCCGAGCGCGTCATGGCCAGCCGGCTGGCGCCGTGGGATGAGCAGTTCGCAGTCGTCGGCATGGAGCTGATCGACCGCCGGCGCCGTGCGGCTGCCGCGCTTCAGACGGAGATCGGGCGGATCTATCCGACCCTGGCCGGGGCCGGGCCCACGCTCGCGGAGGAAGACAAGGTCGAGATCCGCTACCGCGCGTCCATCGGCGAGGCGACGGAGCCGGCGGCGCTGCTGGCCGCGCTCGAGACTGCGCGCGCCGCGGAGGCGCGGCGGGGGCAGACGCTCGTCGGCCCGCACCGGGACGATCTCGCGATCGAGCTGGGTGGCGTCGACGCGCGGGCCTTCGGGTCCCGGGGCCAGCAGCGGCTGCTTGCGCTCGCGCTGCGGCTCGCGGAGGTCCTCCCGATCACCGAGGCGGTGGGGACGGCACCGGTCCTTCTGCTCGACGACGCGCTCTCCGAGCTGGACCCGCGCGTCCGCGATAACGTGATGCAGGAAATCCGGGGCGTGGAGCAGGTGTTCCTGACCACGGCCGACGCCGTGGAGGCGCCGGGGGCGGCGCGGTGGATCGTCGCAAAGGGAGAGGTGGCTCGCGCATGACGGCTGAGACGTACACGGCGAGCGACATCAAGGTCCTCGAGGGTCTGGAGGCCGTCCGCAAGCGCCCGGCGATGTACATCGGCGACACGAGCGCCTATGGGCTGCATCATCTCGTCTACGAAGTCGTCGACAACTCCGTCGACGAAGCACTCGCCGGCGCCTGCGACAGCATCAAGGTCATCCTCCATTCCGACGGCTCCTGCTCCGTGGGAGACAACGGCCGTGGCATCCCCGTCGACACCCACAAGGAGAGCGGCAAGTCCGCGGCCGAGGTTGTCCTGACCGTGCTGCACGCGGGCGGCAAGTTCGATCATTCGGCGTACAAGGTGTCGGGCGGCCTGCACGGCGTGGGCGTGTCCGTCGTCAACGCGCTCAGCGAGTGGCTGGACCTGGAAATCCGCCGCGGCGGCAAGACGTGGACGCAGCGCTACGAGCACGGGGGCATGCCCACGGGGCCGCTGACCCCCGGCGAAAAAAGCTCGAAGCACGGCACGATCATCCGCTTCAAGCCCGACCCCGAGATCTTCGAGGAGACGGCCTTCTCGTTCGACACGCTGTCGAACCGTCTGCGCGAGATGGCGTTCCTCAATCGCGGCCTCAAGATCGTCATCGAGGACGAGCGCGACGAGCGCAGCCACACCTTCCTCTACAAGGGCGGCATCATCGAGTTCGTCAAGCACCTGAACCAGAACAAGACGCCGATCCACCCGAAGGTGCTGTTCTTCGAGGGCACGAAGGGCGACATCGAGATCGAGGTGGCGCTGCAGTACAACGACGGCTACCAGGAGAGCGTCTTCTCCTTCGCCAACAACATCAACACGCGCGAAGGGGGCACACACCTCACGGGCTTCCGCGCCGCGCTGACCGGGACGCTCTCGACCTATGCCCAGGCCAACGGCTACCTCAAGACCTTCAAGGGTGGCGTGACCGGTGACGACGTGCGGGAAGGTCTGTGTGCCGTCGTGTCGGTGCGGCTCCCGGAACCCCAGTTCGAGGGGCAGACGAAGGCCAAGCTGGGCAACACCGACGTCAAGGGACTCGTCCAACAGATCGTCAACGATAAGCTCGCGGAGGCCTTCGAAGAGGATCCCACCACTGCGCGGAAGATCGCCGACAAGTGCGTCCGCGCGGCCCAGGCCCGCGAAGCCGCGCGTAAGGCGCGCGAGCTGACGCGCAAGAGCGGCCGGGACGACGAGGGACTCGCTGCGAAGCTCGCGGATTGCTCCGAGCGCGATCCCCAGTATCGCGAGCTCTTCGTCGTCGAGGGGGATTCGGCCGGCGGCTCCGCCAAGCAGGGGCGCGACCGGCGGACGCAGGCCGTCCTGCCGCTGCGCGGCAAGATCATCAACTCGGAGAAGGCCCGCTACGACAAGGTCCTGTCCCACAATGAAATCCGGCTGCTCATCTCGGCGATGGGCACGGGCATCGGGACCGAGGAGTTCGACCTCACCAAGCTCCGCTACCACAAGCTCATCCTGATGACCGACGCCGACGTCGACGGCGCCCACATCCGGACGCTGCTCCTGACCTTCTTCTTCCGCCACATGAACGCCATCATCGAGGCGGGGCACCTCTTCATCGCGCAGCCGCCGCTCTTCAAGGTCAAGAAGGGCAAAGTCGAGAAGTATCTGATGAGCGAGCGTGAGTTCGAGGAATTCTTCCTGGCCGCGTGGGTGGGGAGCGCCGGTGTGAAGGTCCCGGGGACGAAGGCGCCGATCACCGGCCAGCCCCTTCTCGACCTGCTGCGCGCCGTCTCCGAGTACCGCGGCGTGTTCGGCAAGTTCGTCCGGCGCGGCGTGCCCGCGCCCGTGCTAGCCGAGCTGCTCCGGACGAAGTTCCGCGGGACGAAGCGGGGCGTGGGCCACACGGAGATCGGCGAGGCCATCGTGAGCGCGGCCGCGACCGTCAACGGCTACAGCATCCGGGTCCAGCCGGGCGAGAATGGGGATGGCCACACCGTGACCATCGCGGGCCCGCCCGCGGTGTCTTTCAGCACGGCTCTGTTCAAGTCGGCCGACGCCGCCACGCTCTACGAGCTGTGGGAGAAGGTGGCGGCGGCGGCCAAGGGGCCGACCATGATCATCGACGAGGTCGGCAAGGAAACGCTGGTGAAGGACCTCGACGCGTTGCTGCGCGTGGCGCTCGAGCTGTCGCGCGCGGGCACCACCTTCCAGCGCTACAAGGGGCTCGGCGAGATGAACCCCGAGCAGCTCTGGGAGACGACGATGAACCCGGAGACGCGGACGCTGCTCAAGGTCACCCAGGAGGATGCCGTCGGCGCCGACGAGATGTTCACGGTGCTCATGGGTGACGCCGTCGAGCCCCGCCGGGCCTTCATCGAGAAGTACGCCCTGGACGTCGCCAACCTGGATATCTAATATTTAACGGAGGTGCGAGGCCGGCGTGAACCGTAGGTGGCCTGATTCAGGAGGGTGTGGCTCCGCACGCCCGGTCACTCCGTAGGAGAGCGATGCCAAACGAGCGTCAGGTTCCTGTTCCGATCGAAGAGGAGATGCGCAAGTCCTACCTGGACTATGCGATGTCCGTCATCGTCGGGCGCGCGCTGCCGGACATCCGCGACGGCCTCAAGCCTGTGCACCGCCGCGTCCTCTACGCGATGCAGGAGCTGGGGCTCGTGTGGAACCGCCCCTACAAGAAGTCGGCGCGGGTGGTCGGGGAAGTCCTCGGCAAGTACCACCCGCACGGCGACTCCCCCGTGTACGAAGCGCTCGTGCGGATGGTCCAGGAGTTCTCCCTGCGCTACCCGCTCGTGGACGGGCAGGGGAACTTCGGCTCCATCGACGGCGATCCGCCCGCCGCCATGCGCTATACCGAAACGCGGCTGGCGAAGATCGCCCACGAGATGCTGGCCGACATCGACAAGGCGACGGTCAACTTCGTCCCCAATTTCGACGAATCGCTCGAGGAGCCGGTCGTCCTGCCGACACGGGTCCCGAACCTCCTCGTCAACGGCTCTTCCGGGATCGCCGTGGGCATGGCGACCAACATTCCGCCCCACAACCTCACCGAGGTCATCGACGGACTGGTGATGCTGATCGACGAGCCGGGGACGACCATCGAGCAGCTCATGAAGGTCATCACGGGGCCCGATTTTCCTACGGCCGGGTACATCTACGGCGGCGCCGGCATCCGCGATGCGTACACGACGGGGCGCGGCTCCATCATGCTGCGGGCCAAGGCCCACGCCGAGAAGATGCGGGGCGGGCGCGAGGCCATCATCATCACCGAACTGCCGTACCAGGTGAACAAGGCTTCCCTCATCGAGAAGATCTCCGAGCTGAACCGCGACAAGAAAATCGACGGCATCTCGGAGATCCGCGATGAGTCGAACCGCGAGGGCATCCGGGTCGTGCTCGAGTTGGGCCGGGGCGAGATCCCGCAGATCGCGATGAACCAGCTCTACAAGCACACGCAGATGCAGACGAGCTTCGGGATCATCATGCTGGCCCTCGTCGACCGGCGGCCGCAGGTGGTGAACCTCCAGGAGATGCTGGAGGCATTCGTCCGCTTCCGGCGCGAGATCGTCACCCGGCGTACCCGTTACGACTTGGCCCGCGCCGAGGAGCGCGCCCACATCCTGGCCGGGCTGCGCAAGGCGGTCGAGCACCTCGACCTCGTCATCCGAATCATCCGCCAGGCCGAGAGCCCGGACGCCGCCAGGGACGCCCTCATGAGCCGGCTCGACCTCAGCGAGGTCCAGGCCAAGGCGATCCTCGACATGCGGCTGCAGCGCCTCACCCAGCTCGAGCGCCACAAGCTGATCGAGGAGCACGAGCAGACGCTCGCCCTCATCCAGGAGCTGAGCGGCATCCTCGCCTCGGACGCCAAGCTCATGGCCATCATCAAGCAGGAGCTGCTCGCGGTGAAGGAGGAGTACGGCGATGCGCGACGCACGGAGATCCTGACCGAGACCAGCGAGCTGACGATCGAGGATCTCCTCGCCGACGAGGAGATGGTCGTCACCATCACGCGCTCCGGCTACATCAAGCGGACGCACGTGGAGGCGTATCGGAGCCAGCGCCGCGGCGGCAAGGGCGTGACCGGCATGGAGACGAAGGAGGAGGACATCGTCGAGGACTTGTTCGTCGCTTCGACCCACTCCTTCCTCCTCTTCTTCACGAACCTGGGCAAGGTCCACCGCCTCAAGGTCCACGAGATTCCTGAAGGCGGGCGACAAGCGAAAGGCAAGGCGATGGTCAACCTGCTCTCTCTCCGGGAGAGCGAGAAGGTGGCGGCCTGCGTGCCGGTGCGGAATTTTGAGGACGGCGGCCACATTCTCCTCGCCACCCGTCGTGGCGAAGTGAAGAAGACCAAGCTGGACGCCTACGGACACATCCGGACCGGCGGCATCCAGGCGATGGACCTCGAAGAGGGCGATGAGGTCATTAGCGGGCGGAGAACCGACGGAACCCGGGAAGTCATGATCGCCACCAAGCACGGCATGATCATTCGGTTCTCGGAGGAGGAGATCCTGGCCAAGAGCCGCGGCGCGGGCGGGGTGCGCGGCATCGATGTCGAAGAGGGCGACGAAGTCATCGCCGCCGACGTCGTACAGGAAGGATCGCTGATTCTGACGGTGACCGAGCGAGGCTTCGGGAAGCGCACGCCGCTCGAGGAGTATCGCCTAACCGGCCGAGGCGGGAAGGGCATCATCGACATCAAGACGGGGGGCCGCAACGGCAACGTCGTCGGCATGCTCCAGGTTCGCGCCGGCGACGACGTTCTCGTCGTCACCACCAAGGGTAAGCTCATCCGCATGCCCGCGGACACCGTCTCCTCGCAAGGCCGGAATACGATGGGCGTGCGCATCATGGATCTGGACGCCGACGACCGCGTCGGCTCCATCGCCCGCGTGGAGGCCGAGAGCCCCGCCCCCGCCGAGACGGCGTAGCGTCCCCGCGCCGCCGTCTCCTCCTGCCCCGTGCTCGACCTCAAGCTGATCCGCGACAATCCCGA
>Ga0184633_10000988_pt1 | contig 11403 bp, 8 predicted proteins | sample PLM31_170_b1_FD_133156 | JGI IMG/M metagenome (GOLD analysis project Ga0184633, IMG submission 133156) | Groundwater sediment microbial communities from an aquifer in East River, Colorado, USA - PLM3-1_170_b1 | ecosystem: Environmental > Terrestrial > Soil > Riparian zone | place: USA: East...
ACCTTCCTGCTCTCCACGTCCATCCTGACGGCGAACGTGCCGAACCTGGTCCTGGCGGGCACGGTGGAAGCGCTGTATACGATGCCGCTCGGCTATGTGCCCTACCTGGTGCTGCACGCGCCTGTCCTGGGCGTCCTGAAGGGCCTCCTGCTGATCGGCCTGATCGGCCTCATGTTCCCCGACCACGTACGGCCCATGGCGCGCTCGGCCGCCACCGGCGGCCCGCTGACGGTGGCGGAATGGCGGCTGACCGTCCTCCTCGCGGCCACGCTGGGGCTGTGGGTCACCGACGCGTGGCACGGGCTGTCGCCGGCGTGGATCGGCCTGGCCGCGGCGGTGCTGTGTCTCCTGCCGGGGGTCGGCTTCTTACCGCCCGAGGCGTTTGGCCAACTGAACTTCCGCACGATGTTCTACGTCGCCGCGATCCTCGGGCTGGCGTCGATGATCCGCGACACGGGGCTCGGCACGCTGCTCGGACACGGGTTGCTGGGGGTGACCCCGCTCGATCCGCAGGCGCCGTTCTGGAACTTCACCGCGCTCGCCGGGCTGACGACCGTGCTGTCGTTGGCCGTCCCGAACGGCGCGCCGGTGCTCTTCACCCCGATGGCGGCCGAGGCCGCGGCGGCGACGGGCTTCGGTCTGCTCACGGTCGTGATGATGTCGGTGCTGGGGTTTTCGACCGTGGTGTTGCCGTTCCAGGCTCCCCCGATCCTCCTCGCGCTCGAGCTCGGCGCCGTGCGGCTGCGCGATGCGACGCGCCTCAGTCTCGTCTCAGCGGCGCTGACCCTGCTGCTCCTCGTCCCCGTGGACTACCTCTGGTGGCACTGGCTCGGTCGCCTCTAACCTCTGGGACGCGATGCGGCGCGTCGGCGACACACCAGGCGCTTCTCAGCAGTGCCCCGCCGCGTGGCCCCGCAGACCCCGCCCGTGCTCGAGCTGCGACGACCGAGGCAGCGTGGGGAGTGGGAGTACACAGCTGCCGCACAAAATTCGCGGTTGCTATCGGAAAGCCTTACACCCCCCGGACGCCGCCGGCGCAAGCCCCTCTACCCGCTTCCCCCGCAGCGCCGTCTGGCGAGCCCGCGCGCGCCCCAGCGCGGCGTTGACCGGTCCGCCGACTGCGGCGCTGCCTGCCCGCCGGCCACCGATGCGGCCCGCCCGCGGCCTGGGGGCGCGCGCCACCGCAGGGGCTGCAGCGCGGCACAGTGGGGGCGCTGGGCGGGCGCTCCCGCGGGGGCGGCGTAAAAAGTGCTTTAAACTTCCTATCCGCGACGTATGCAAAGGGAAAGCCTGGAGAGAACTCGCCTTGGCGAAGGACCTTGCCACCAGCCCGCTCGGCCTCCGCTACGGCGACTGCAATGTCTTCCGGCTTCTTGAGGCGAAAGCCAAAATGCGCAATGCCGCCAGGTGAGCCAGCCACGGCTGGATTGCGCTCGAACGCCAACACGTCGAACGGGCCTGGCCCTTGAACCTGAACTTGCGTTTCATCCCGGAAGTACTCGCGCACGCCAAACAGCTGTGTGTAGAACTCGAGCGATCGCTGCGGATCGCATACGGCAAGACTGATGTGAGTGAGACCGTGAGTTTCGACCATGGCAGGTATCGGCCTTATTTCGGTGTCGTGGGGGGACAGTCGATCAGGAAGCGCATCATTTCTGTGCCGTTGCGGGTGACATAGAAATCGACCATCTTGGTGTTACCGTGACTTGTCGAGCGCGAATCCGCCCTCGCTTACCATGGCAACCAGGCGCTTGGCGCTCTCGGCGAGATTGAGGATCTGTTCCTGATCGCTCAGCTTGCGCCCGCCCACGGTTACTCCTTCTAGTAGCGTCTTGACCTCGGGAAAGGTGAAGGGATTTCCCTCCAGAACGCCCGCATCCCACACAAACTCCACCAGCATGCGCCGCAGCCGGAACACCGCGCGCTCGCGTCCACCGCGCGGCGCCTCGAAGGCAACGCCCGCGCGGTCCCAGCGGAAACCGAGTGCATCGAAGAGTTCCATACCCGGCATTCTAGCGCCGGGCAGCTCATCGCAACAGCAATTTCCGGGTAGTTTTGGCGATAGCCCGATACAGGATTCAGATGGCTGACCTGAAGAAGGAAAGCCCGATCCTGCCGTCCTCAATCAAACCAATTCGCCATTGCAAGGAGCCGTGTTCGAATTTGACGTCATAGACATCCGAACCATCGGGGTCGACTCGCTTTAACTGCACCGATTCCACGCGTCCCAACGATGACAGCTGGCGCTGAATCTGCACTAGCTGCACGCGCGTGGCCACAGCCAGTTCGGGAACCATTCCGTCGTAGTCGGGCTTGCCACTCGCAAGTTCGGCGATGTGCTGACGCAACTTCGCTTCGCTGCCGGACGCCGGGATCCCGTCCCGGATTCTCTTCTCCAATGCATCCGCGATCTTCTTGGCCAGCGCATCATCGATGCGTGGGGCGATCAATTCACGTCCGTTCTGGCGCAACACGAGCCGAGAGGCGCGACCGTCGGCATCCGTTACGAACGTGACCTGGGCATCGGCCACTTTCGCGAAGTATTCGCGTTCGCTCTTTGCATAAATTTCCACCGGCGGTTGACCGGCTATTTGCCCGAACAACCGCTCGCCGCTGCGAGATATGGCGATGATCTTGTTGCCCGTGACCTGGTAATGACCCACGTAGCGGTCGAACACGCTCGGGTCGACTTTGAGCTGCGCCTGCGATGCCGCCGCAACCGCGCCAGCCGGCGCCATGGTAGCGGAAAGCCACTCTTTGGCGGCGGCGTACTTGAGCAGCGTTGCCATCAAAGGGCCACGGCCGGAGGTATCCTGATCGTGAAAGCACTGCGCGGCGGCAATGACGCGACCCTTGCCGTAGGCATATTCGACAAAAGTGGGCTTGCTCATATCCGCGGTGATCTGGCCCGCAGCCATTTCCGCTGCGAGCACCAGTGAGCCGGCCGGCACTCCCAGCAGATACCCATGGCTTGCAAGGTGTGCCGTGATTCTCGGTTTGCCGGCGAGAGGTGTGAGGATCGGATGATCGGGCAGGGTAATGAGATTGTCGTAGGCGGGATGAAGCACCATGCTGACTCCGCCCGGAAGCGCGATCCCTTCGCGCTCCGCGCCATTCATCTCGACCACCAGCATACCTCCTTCGCTGACATAGCGCTCGAAGATCGCGGCGTTATTGCCGAATGCTTTGTAGTAGCCCGTATTCCACTGGGCTCCGGGAATGACAACGAAGTCATATCGCGACAGGTCGACTTTCGACATGTCGGCCGATGGTTTCACGTCAAATGGCAATTTCAAATCGCCCAACACATTCTCGAAATCCGGGTGCCGATTCCAGGAGGGGATGTCGCGCAAGACCAGAGCCTTGCCGAAGGGTGCGGCGGCTGCAGCCGTTGCCGGCCTGGAAGTCCCCTCGTAGAGACCGACTGCAATGAGGATGGAAGCGGTCGCCAATAGCAGTTTCTTGGCGAGATTCAGACGGAGTGAGATTTTGACGGACATCTTCTTTCCTCTCTTGAAACTTCCAAGCCACAGTGGCATAACGTGCGTCCGACGCCCCAGGTCATTTGCGCATGCTTTGATAGTGCCCCGAGGGGGTGATGACTTTCATGGCCGTAACGCCGCCCTTCTCGAGGACGAATTCATAGTACACGTCCGAGAACTCCTTCCGACGGAACTGATGCTTTTTATATGGAAACATTGGTATGACCGTTTGTCCAGGAAACGCCAGAGACAGGGTCTGATCGTCTTTTAAAAAGACATGAAACTGCACCCCAGTGGGCGTTTCATATGTCCCGGGGTATTGCGCGAGCACTGTGGGATCCGTCAGCGAGGCATCCGCTTTCCGGGTGAATGCCGCTTCCGCTTGATCCAGCGACATCAGCGCTTTGTCCACATCCCCCTGGGGATTGGTCGAGAAATTCACCGACCACTTCCCCCACAATTCGTCATTGGGGGTATCGAACCGGTCGTAGTGATAATGGCTCAGCGGCAGTTGGATCTTGTGAAAGTCAAACTGCAGTGCCTGGTCTTGTAGCCCGATCTGCAGCATGCCGTAGGCAGGGTGCTCGTACTCTCCGACGTAATCGGCCAGTGCGTGGGAGGATTTGGTATCGGGTACCCGATCGCCACCAGCCTTGGCCCGGGCGGCCTTCCCAGCTGCCTTCTCTTGCCTGCGGATATGTAAGAACCGCTCGTTCCACGGGGTCTGCTCGAGACCGAGTAAGCGTTCATAGACGTTGTAGATAATGACGTTGGGCAACGGACCGCAGTGACCGCAGAGCACCAACACGATCACCCCGATCTGCTCATGAGGCATGGAGGAGACTTGGGAGAAACATCCACCAATGGCCCCGCCGTGATAGGTGAAATAGGTGCCCCGGTATGAGGCACCCAATCGCCCCATGCCGTAGATGGGATTGAGCAATTCCTTGTAGCCTCGGGTTTCCAGATCGAAATTGGGGGTGGCAATGGCTGGCTCCAGCGTCGCTTTGAGCACGCGGGATGGGATGACCTGGTGCTCCTGATATGTGCCGCCATGCATCACGGCAATCAGCCAGCGCGCCATATCCTGTATGGTGGAAATAATGCTGCCAGCCGGCCCCACGCCAGCGCTATCCTCATAATGCGGCGTCTGTATGAGCTGCACCGAATCGCGTTTCTCTCTATAGGGCACGCTGTGATCGGGCTGTTGCTTCATCTCGGCGACGGAGAATACCGTACTGTGCATGTCCAGCGGTCGCAAAATCCGCTCCCGTACGAAGTCCTCCCACGGTTTTTGGCTCAGTTGTTCGACGATGTAGCCTGCGGCGGCATACATCAGGTTGTTGTACAGAAAGGTCTGGCGCAGCGGCTGGCGGGGGTCGAGATACTTCAACCGCTCGAACAGCTCCTTCCTGGTGAAGTCTGATTTGTACCAGATCATGTCGTGCCGCGTGATACCTGTACGGTGGGCGAGCATGTCCCGGATCGTTACCGTGTTGTTGAGTACGTCGTTGGAGAACTGAATGCTGGGCACGTACTGGCGGACGGGCTTGTCCCACTCCAGCTTCCCCTCTTCCACCAGCATACCGACCGCCACCGCCGTAAACAGCTTGGTGTTGGAGGCAATCTGGAACAACGTGTTGGCAGTCATGGGCAGTTGCTTCTCGTAATCACGGTAGCCGTAGCCTTTGGCGAATATCAGCTTGTCCTTGACGACGACACCGACCGCGACCCCAGGGGCATTCCAATCCTGGAGAACTTTTTCCATGTAGCGGTCGAAACCTTCCAGCTTTGAGGAGTGCCCCTCGTCCTGCGCAGGCAGAACCGACGGGTGGAGCAGTCCGATGAGGGGCATGACCAGCACGAGCAGGCAAACCTTTGTCACACTCCAATGGTTCTGAAAACCGATGAACATATCACCTTCCTCCTCGTCTAGGCTGTGGTACGCCCACAGAGTCTCTGTCTTCCTGTGCATGGCGCAACATCATAACACTGCTCCTCCCTCGGCACCTCTCCCGAGCACCTTCCCCTCCCCATGCCTGCGCAAACCTCGCCAACTCATGGTAGTGCTGTGATGTTATGGATGGTCAGCCCTCCTCTGTGGGGAGAGTCCGACAAAGAGCCGACTGTCCACATCGACCAGCGGATCGACGCCCCCGACGCTTTGGCCACGGCAAAACCGCGCTGGAGCAGCTGCTCCAGGATGGTGAGGGCACGCTCTGCACCGTCCCGTTCCAGGATGGCATGCAACGCCTCCCCAAGCGTCTGGTGTGTAACAAAACCGTGCGGGATCGCCACGTCCATCCCCGTGATCTGGGTGATCTCCTGATACCTGTCGGAGGTCAAGCTCAGGGTTGCGAAGCCCCACATCGCCTCAAACGACGGAGCAAGGGACACTATCAGCCCTGGATCGCGTTGGAGATGCGCTCCCCGTTCGCCCCCCGAGCAGCCCCAGCAGCCCCAACGGCGCCGGCTGCCCGTCACCCAAAACCAGCCAGGGCCAGCCGCCGCTGGCGCGGCGGGGGATGGTGCGCGGGGCATGCCCCCCCGAGCTGGGGGGCACGAGGGGGCGCCGCGGGCGGTGGAAAAGGCCGTGTGATTTTCCTATACTCAGAAAAATCAATAGGTTATCCTGATAATCGCCAAACCGTGTCAGAAGTGCGTATAACACTCCTGCTCTCCATAACTGCTTTCTATACCGCAGTTACGCGCACGGCGGGGCCGCCGGCGGGGGGATGCTGGGGGGGCCAGGGGGTGCGCTCCTGACGGCGCCGGCAAAAATGCCGTTTGAATTTCCTATACGTCGAAATGGGTTCCGCAGCGCGCCGCGCGGAATCGCCGGCGTTAGCAGGTGACGCGCTCCGCCGCTGGGCAGGAAAAGCAATTGAGGACCGTGTGTAACTCCTGGAGCCCGCGCTCCCAGGAGTTACGTACAAACTTTGTTGAACCAGCAGAAAGGAGCAAGCTTTGTTACTCACCCAGTTAGAACTTGAGCACGTCTTGAGACAAGTGAGGACCGCTTTTCCCAACCTTGTTGACTGGGAATACAATAACGAGGTTGATGCAGACTATTTCGGCTTCACGATCTGGGGGCGTTTTGTTCCTCAAGAAGACGCCGAGAGCCTATCAGAACGGCGCTTTTACGTCACTTTTGACATTTATCAAGACAAATGGCGCGGGACTGTGACTATCGGGCAGCACTCTTACCTGTGGACGAGTGCGGATGTTGGAGACGCGCATTTGGTCAGCACGGAACCTTGCGCAAGTTTGGAAGAGGCGATAGCAGCGTTGAAGGTCAAAATAGCGGATGTAGCCAAAGCTTTTTCCGCGGTTTAACCTGGCCAACAGCGGGGCAGGTTAATACTTCTTTGGATGTTAAAGGCAACAGGCTGAGTCGTGACCTGAACGCGGTCTTGGTCACGTCCACCGAAGATGGGCGCAAGATTTCGGCGATGGCGGAGCGCTGGCTGGGCTTTGGCGAATTGCGCCGCGGCGCAAGGTCTCGACCCTCCATCTTGCGGGGTTTTACTCAAAGCTCCGTCTTGCACTTGGCTTGCAGGAGGCTGTGCACCGCGTCGAGCAGCTCGTACCGACCACACGGCTTCTGCAACGTCTGCTACGCACCCATCGCCGCTGCCACGCGCAGACAGTCCCTCCCCTCCTGAGTGGCCTGTCTCGGCGGCGCAGCACCGCGCTCCGCCGTGCTCCGGGCCGCTCCAGCGGGGCTGCCGCGCACGCTGGGAGCGCAGCCAGCGCCGTGGGCAAGGCGTGACCGCTGGCGGGGACGCTGGGGAGGGCGCTACCGGGGCGGTGGTGCCAAAAGGCCGTTGGCATTTCCTATCCGCCAAGCTGGTGCCTGGCGCGGCGACGAACCTCTACCCGTAGAGTTTTTTGCGCGGCGCCCTGGTCGCCCCCCGCCGGTCCCGCCGTTTCAGCCCTCCGCGGCGAGCCGCTCCTGCAGGCGCCGCCCCAGCTCGCCCAGCTCCGCCGCCTCCATCTGGACAATCCGCTCCGCGACCACTGCCGCCGGCGGCTCCCCGCTTGGCACCAGCCGCGGGCGCAGGTGGCGTGTGAGCGCCAGCAGCTCCCCCGCCTCCATGGCGGCGAGCTGCGCCACTACCGCCTCTAGCGGGAGCCCGTCAAGGCGCCGGCGCGCGGCCTCCTCCAGCAGGGCGCAGAGCCCGTCGAGCGGGCGGAACGGGCGCAGGTAGGGCGCGGCTGCCGTGACAAAGGCCGCGCGGATGACGTCTGGGACGAAGGCATCCGCCTCCAGGCCGGAGGGCTCGCCGTCAATCCCCCCCGTCTCGCGCACCCAGTTGGTGGTCTTGCTGCCCGTGGGGAGGATGTACCGGCCCAGGGCGACCTGCGCTGTAGTGAGGCGCTCCGGACGAATGAGGGGGTGCAGCGTGACCTCCTGGACGCCGAACGCGTGGAGCTGCGCGGCGAACTCGCGCGCAATCCAGTAGCCGGACGGGTCGTAATCGACCACCGAAAACAGCTGGAGCGCGGGGGGCTCCGCCAGCACCCCCGCGTGCTGCAGGGCATGCACGAGGTACTCCGTGGCCAAGCTCGACGGATAGCCGCCCAGGGCGAGCGCCGTGGCGTCGTACGCCTGGGCGATATCGCGCACCAGGGCAAAGCGCCCGTCCTTCTCGGCAAAGAGGATCACGGTGCCATTGGTCTGCCCGACCGCCCGCGTCTGCGCTCCTTCATCGAGAAAGCCGAAATCGCGGTAGTGAAAGAGGCGATGCCGCGTGACCAACTCCACAAAAGCATCGTAGACCAACTCAGTCGCGCGGCGGCCTTCCACGGGAACCCCCAGGCGCGACAGCACCGGCTTGATGTCGGTGTACCAAAAGCTGCGCAAGTTGCCGGCGATGGGCGCCCGCCGGCCGTCGCGGATCGCCGTGTACGCCTGCCAGATCAGGTTTTTGATGACGCGGGTGGTGTTAATCTTCCCCGAGCTCGCAAAGGCAAAGAGCCGCCGCAACTCCTCGGCCGAGAGCTGCCGGAGGTCCTGGGGATAGTTGCGGATGCCCTCCCCGGTCAAGAGGTGCGAGAGCAGATCCTCGTCGTCCATGGCGTCTCCCTCTTACCGCTGGGTCTCCTGCCGCAAGAATGCCTGTTCGAGGAGGTCGTCCACGCGCAGCCGGAGCAACATGGTGTAGCCCAACGTCCGCTCGTTATAGCCTTCCTGGACCAGCGCCTCGGTGGCTTGCTGGTGGAAGGTCTCCAGAGCCTCCGGGCCCAGGGTGGCGCGGAAGGCCTCCAGGCGCTGCGCCCGGGCCTGCTCCTCCTGCTGCTGGCCGAGGTGGGCCTGGAGCTGCGCTTCCGCCTCACGCCGGGCTTCCTCGGCTTTCTCGGCGGTGCTCCGGGCCTTGAGGGCGTGATGCAGGATATGGGGGAGGAGGCCAAAGGAGGTGACGCTGGGAATGTGCTGCACGGCCCACTCCACCGCGAAGGTCAGATCCTCCAGGCTGAACCCCTCGGTGCGGAGCGTGACCGCCAGGGCCGTGTCCCGCGCCAGCTTCTGGGCGGAGACTTTGGTCCCCAGCATGGTGTAGAACTGCTCCACCAGGGTCTGGAGCCGCTCGTCCTCCCCCAGCGCCTCCGGCCGCGGGCTGCCATAGCGCTGCGGCGCCAGGACCAGGGTGTATTTCACGCGGCGCTGGTCCTGCTTCATCCGCCCCTTCTCCCACGCCCGGACGAAGCCATTCTCCATCCCCCACTGGGCACACCGCTCAATGATCTGCTGGTTGCGGGTGCGCCGGGCCGGATCCAACTGGAGCTTCTCCATCCAGGCGTCGAGGCTCCACGCCACGGTTTGGCCTTCCCACATGAGGCAGAAATCCGCAAAAGTGGTCACCGCTTGATCCGGCCCATGCGCGGTGATGAGCTTGGGCAAGTGGGCCGGCATGAGTTTGAAGCGGCTCAAATCGGCCCCAATCAAGACATTGATGGCCACGGCATACTGCTGGATGGTGCCGTCCTGGTCGGTGTCGACGCCGTAGCTATCGAGGAAATGCCCATGGAGTTTCTTACCCCCACCACTGCCCAGCGGCATCTCCACTTCGACATAGATCTCGAAGAGATTGTGCAGGGCCCGGTGGACCCGCTCGCGCTGGCCGGGCGAAAAGTCGTTCTCCTCCAGGCGCGTGTACCCCAGGACGTCCATCAGCTGGGCGGGCGTAAACCGGACGATGGCGTTATTCTGCTGGTGGGCCAGGACGTAGATCGCCCGCAGCACCTGGCGCTCGAGCTGGTAGAGGCGCACCTGCCGCCCGTCCTGATCCCACAGCGCGACCTTGACGGCGAGGACGACATCGCGCCCGTAAAAGCGCCGCGCGTCTTTGACCACGCCATTGACGAGTTTATCCAACGCCGTATAGTGATGGGTCTGATACACCGCCTGTAAGACCTCCGTCGGATACTTGACCAGATCCGTCATCCCCCGCTCCTTCCCCGCCCTGCCGGTCAGGGCGCGTTCGCGCCGCCGCCTTGGACCTCCCAGTCTCGGCGCTGGTCGCTTGCAGTCCCGTTGCACGCCCCACGCGCTAGAACAAACTTCCCTACCTCGCTTGGCAACTTTCCCTACCTCGCTTGGCAACTTTCCCTACCTCGCTTGGCAACTTTCCCTACCTCGCTTGGCAAACTATGCCTCTCTGTATCTCTCACTATAAAGGGAAATTAAATTTGTTCCCTACCTCGCTTGGCAACTTTTTCTACCTCGCTTGGCAACTTTCCCTACCTCGCTTGGCAACTTTCCCTACCTCGCTTGGCAAACTTCCCTACCTCGCTTGGCAACAGCCCCTCTCGAACTCCTTGTTTTTACGAAGACTAGAAGCCTGTTGCGGGCTCTACAAGTTTTTTCTACATGTTCTTTTACATGTTTTTCTACATCCGCGCGCACGACCCCAGCCAGAGGAGGGAGACACGGCCACCCACGGCTCACCCTGACACACCTGGCCTCGCCTAGGCGCTCCACGCGACGCGGAGAGCGGGCCGTGGTGCGGGGGGCCTGCGGGCGGGCGTTAGCGCCGCTCGGCGAAGATGGCGGCGTTCATCCGCGCCACCACGCCAGCGGTGTGCGCGACCGACAGGTGGGCATAGCGTTTAACCATCTGGAGGGTCTTGTGCCCCAGCACCTCGGCAATCTCCACCAGACTGGCGCCGTTCATGGCCAGGTACGAGGCCGCACTGTGGCGCAGGTCGTGGAAGCGAAAGTCGGCGATCTGCGCCGCCTGTAAGGCCTGCGCCCAGGCATAGCGCAGGTCGATGGGCTGCCGGCCGTCGGCGCGCGGAAACAGCAGCGGCGTGTCAATGCGGCGCACCTTGGCGAGTGTCTGGACTTCGGCCAGGGCCAGGTCCGCCAGGGGCAGGGTGCGCCGTTCGCGGTTTTTGGTGTGCTGCAGGGTAATGGTGGCTCGCTGCAGGTTGACATCGCGCCAGGTGAGCTGGAGGAGTTCCATCTTGCGCGCGCCGGTGGCCAGAGCCAGGACCACCAGGGAAGAGAGGGTGCGGTTGTGACTGGCCCGACAGGCGCGCAACAGGCGGGTGCGCTCGGCCTCGGACAGGAAGCGCACCCGCCCGCGCGGCTCGCGCAGGTGGCGCACGCGGCGCAGGGGCGAGGCCTCCAGCCAGGCCCATTCCGTCACCGCCACGCTGAAGGCATGGCTGAGGCTGGCCAGGTACTGGTTCACCGTGCCGGGAGCGCGGCTGACGGCCAGCTGGTCGCGGCAGGCCGCCAGGCGCGCCGGCGTCACGTCGGTCAAGCGCTGCGTGCCCAGCGGCATTTCCCCACGCTCGAAGCCGCGCACTACACCCTCGGCGAGCTCATTGAGCGCTACGGCCGCGAGGTCCTGCCGACCAAGAGCCCCCGCACCGCGGTCAATCAAGCGGCGCAGCTGGCCTGGTGGCGCGC
>Ga0184633_10000989_pt1 | contig 11402 bp, 8 predicted proteins | sample PLM31_170_b1_FD_133156 | JGI IMG/M metagenome (GOLD analysis project Ga0184633, IMG submission 133156) | Groundwater sediment microbial communities from an aquifer in East River, Colorado, USA - PLM3-1_170_b1 | ecosystem: Environmental > Terrestrial > Soil > Riparian zone | place: USA: East...
AACGTCAACAACCAGAACATCGGGATCGGCGTCGCCTTCATGCTCCTGTTCGTGCCCGGCTTCTATGTCGGCGCCGACATGTTCCAGGCGATGATCATCGCCCTCGCCCTGGCCCTCCCGATGGCGTTTGTGTACGCGCTCTTCGCGGCAGCCATCCCCCGGTCCGGCGGGGACTACGTGTACATCAGCCGCACCCTGCACCCCCTCCTCGGCTTCGTCGCATCGTGGAACTGGGTCGCGTGGATGACGGTCTACATCGGGGTGCCGGCGGCCTACCTGGCGCAGTACGGCCTGTCTGGGTTCTTTCGGATCCTGGGCGTCGCCACGGGAAACACCGGACTGATCGACGTCGGGAACTCGTTCGTCAATCCTGACGTGACGCTCATCGCCGGGACCGTCCTGATTGCCTTCTTCGCGGTGATCTTCGCCGCTGGCACGAAGATTTACTTCAGGCTCCAGAACATCGTCTTCGCCATCGGCATGATCGGCGTCGCGGTCGCCATCGGCCTCGCATTCCTCGGTAGCTCCACCGACTTCGCCGCCAGCTTCGACCGGTACGTTGCAGCCGCTGGCGGCGTAGCGAACGCGAGCAGCCTGGCCGTCGAGCCGGCGGCGTATTCCGCCGAACAGACGATCTTCGCCTCCACCCTGCCCCAGTTCATCGTGCTCTTCGCCATCACCTCGAGCTTCCTCGGCGGCGAGATACGACGGGCCCGCGCCAGCCAGCTGCTCGGCATGCCTGGCGGCGTCGTCTTCGTCACCGTCTTCATGTTCCTGCTGACTGCCGCAGTCGTCCGCCTCGCCGGGCCGCCGCTCCTCGGCGGGATCAGCGCCAACTACTTCAGCCCCGACGCGCTGGGCCTGTCGTTCGTGCCCGCCTACAACGAGCTGGTCGCCATAGCCTTCATCGACAACCTCCTGCTCGCCCTTCTTCTGGGCTTCACGTTTGTCTTCTGGACCTACGTCTGGCTCCCGATCAACTTCCTGGCATCCACCCGGGCGCTGCTCGCCTGGTCGCTCGACGGCCTGCTGCCTGCCCGTGTCAGCCAGGTCAACGAAAACCGACACACTCCTACCGTGGCGATCATCATCGTCGCCATCCTCGGCTGGCTTTCGCTCTTCCTCTACACGCGTGGGGTGATCAGCACGCTCTACGGGATCTTCGGCTGGATCCTCTCGTTCCTCCTGTGCTCGATCGCGGCGATCTTCTTCCCATACCGGCAGCGAGCGGTCTTCGAATCGTCGCCGGTGAACTGGCGGCTGGGCGGCGTGCCGGTGATGTCGATCGTCGGCGTCATCGCCACCGCCGCGCTCCTCTACGTCGAGTGGATCTGGTGGGTCGATCCGGTCAATGGGCTGCAGGCCACCCCGGACGTCATCGGCGATCACCGGATGTGGATCGCGACCGCCGGCGTGCTGATCTCGGGCGCCGTCTGGTACCTCGTCGCGCGAGCGCTCCAGGCTCGCCGGGGGATCCACGTCGAGCGGGCCTTCGCCGAGATCCCGCCGGCGTGAGCTTCCGGACGGAGCGGACGGCGCCGGTCGCGCTCGTGACCGGCGCCAGCTCCGGCATCGGTGCCGCCACCGCCGAGCTCCTGGCGCAGAGCGGCTATCGCGTGGCCGTCCACTTCCGCTCAGGGCGTGATCGCGCCGAGCGCCTGGCGGAGTCCATCGGCGGTGGCGCCTACCAGGCGGACGTCGCCGAGCCCGAGGCAGTGGTGGCGATGGTCACGCGCATCGAGGCCGAGCTCGGACCGATCGAGGCGGCCGTCTGCAACGCCGGCTTCTACGAGGAGCTGCCGCTGGCCGACGTGACCGATGCGGCCTGGCAGCGCACCCTCCGCGTCCTGCTCGGTGGCTGCTTCCACGTCTCCCGCGCGGTGGTGCCGGGCATGCGCCGCCGCGGCTCGGGCTCAATCGTCACGGTGGCCTCCGAGCTGGCGCTGGTCGGCGGCGTCGGGATCGCTCCCTACGTTGCGGCCAAGGCGGCGGTGATCGGCTTCAGCCGTGCTCTCGCTCGCGAACTGGCACCCGAGATCCGGGTCAACGTGGTGGCTCCCGGACCGGTCGACACGCCACTCCTGCCAGACCGCGATCGGCAGCCGGTCTACGCCGCGACCATTCCGCTACGCCGGATCGGACGACCCGAGGAGATCGCCGAGGCAATCGTCCACCTGGTCCGCGCGACGTTCACCACAGGCCAAGTCTACTCCCCCAACGGGGGCACGGTCATCCAGTGAGCCGCGTCGTGCTGGTCACCGGGTCGGCGGGCGGGATCGGGCGGTCGCTCGTCATGCGCTTCAGCGCTGATGGGTGGCAGGTCGCGGCGTCAACCCACCACGGCGGAGAGCTTGCCGCCGACCTGGCCGACCCCGGCCATGCGGCACGCCTGATCGATCGCGTGATCGAGCGGTTCGGCCGTCTCGACGCCCTGATCGTCAACCATGCCACCATGGCGATGGCGGCCATGGACGAGCATGACCCGAGCGACTGGTGGCGCATCGTTGACACAAACCTCTCCGGCGCCTTCTACCTGGCACGCGACGCGGCGCCTCACCTGGTCGCGGCGAACGGTTCGATCGTGTTCATCTCGAGCGAATGGGGCGTCAGCGGCTGGCCGCGGGCAACCGCGTACGCGGCCAGCAAGGCGGGGCTGATCGGCCTCACGCGGGCTCTGGCCCGCGAGCTGGCGCCGACGGTGCGCGTCAACGCGGTAGCGCCCGGCGCGATCGACACGGCGCAGCTGGAGATCGACGCTCGCGACGCAAACCTCACGCTCGCCGAGATCCGGGCGCAGTATGCTCGGACCGCACCTTTGCAACGCATCGGCACACCGGCGGAGGTGGCGGCGAGCGTTGCCTTCCTCGTCTCGGCCGACGCCGCCAACTACACCGGACAGGTGCTCCATCCGAACGCCGGTACGACCACGCCCTGAAACCCGATCCCGATGACCAAACGACGACTCACCATCTTCTACGCGTCCGACATCCACGGCTCGGAGCGGGTCTTTCGCAAGTTCCTAAACGCCGCGCCCTTTTACAAGGCCGACGCCGTCATCTTCGGTGGCGATATCACCGGCAAGGCCCTGATCCCGGTTGTCCAGACCTCGCCGGGTCGGTTCCGTGTCGAGCTGTTCGGGCAGGTCCATAAAGTTGAGGCCGGCACTGCTCTCGACGAGATCGAGGAGCGCATCCGGACCAACGGCTTCTACCCGTACCGCACCACCCCCGACGAGCAGGCACGCATGCACCAGGACCCCGACCACCTGAAGGCAGCCTTCAGCCGGGTCATGGCCGAGACCGCTGAGCGCTGGGTCACGCTCGCCGACGAACGCCTCCGTGCCGCCGGGATCCCAGCCCTCATGATGCCCGGCAACGACGACGATCCGGCGCTCAAGCGCATCCTGGGCCAGGGAGACTGGATCACCGACGCGGAGGGACGCTGCGTCGAGCTCGAGGGTTACCAGGTGATCAGCTTCGGCTATTCGACCACCACCCCCTGGCACAGCCCGCGCGAGATCACCGAGGAGGTGATGGCCACCACCATCGACGAGCTCGTTGCGCAGCTCGACCCGGCGCGGCCGGCGATCTTCAACTTCCATGACCCACCGCACGGATCGGGGCTTGACATGGCGCCCAAACTTACACCGGACCTCCGTGTCGAGAGCGGCGGTGGTCAGCCGCTGCTGGAGCCGGTCGGCAGCCGGTCGGTGCGCGCCGCGATCGAGCGCGTGCAGCCGGTGCTCTCGCTTCACGGGCACATCCATGAGTCGCGCGCCGTGGCCCGCATCGGCCGCACCCTGACGATCAACCCGGGGAGCGTCTACGGCGAGGGGACGCTGCAGGGGGCACTCATCACCCTCGAGAATGGTCGAGTGGTGAGTCATCAGCTCGTATCGGGCTGAAGCAGCCAAGGATTGAGGAAGCGACCATGGCGACCACGGCAACCGGGGCAACCGGGAGTCACTTCCAGCGACAGGCGACGGGACTCGTGCGAGAGGCGGGTACCTGGAGCACGTTCATCTACAACGTGAACTTCATCAGCATCGGCCTGATGATGATGTTCGTGCTCCAACTGGAGCCGGCGTTCTACCCCGGCGGTAACATGATGGGGAGCTACGTGCTGGCGCTACTCATCGTGCTGCCGACCAGCCTCGTCTTTTCCATGCTGGCGGCGGCCCTTCCCCGCTCTGGCGGCGACTATGTCTACGTCAGCCGCATCCTGGGACCGCGGCTGGGGATGATGTCGTCATGGATCAACACCCTCTGGTGGTTCATCTACGGCGGCGTTCCGTCTGCGTTCTTCGCGCGCTTCGGCCTGGGGCCGCTCTTCCGCAGCGTCGGAGTGATCAGCGGCAACCAGGGCCTCGTCGAAATCGGAAACTGGTTCATCACGCCCGTCGGCACGATCATCACCGGGGCCCTGTTGGTCCTCCTCCTGGTCACCGTCTTCAGCCTCGGGCTCAACGTCTACTTCCGGATCCAAAATGTCCTGTTCGTCATCGCCGTGGTCGCGTTGGGCCTGATCGCGTTCGTGCTAATGACCACTCCGGCCAGCGTGTTCGAGACGAACTTCAACGGGTTCTGGGGACCTATCACCGGCAACGCCAACGCGCACCAGGCCGTCATCGACGCGGCGGTCGCGGGCGGCTTCGTCGAGGCGCCCACTGATTTCTACTGGACCCTCATCCCGATCACGTGGATCTACCTCGAGCTGGTGTTCAACCAGTCATCGGCCTACATCGGCGGAGAGGTGAAGCGCGCGTCGCGCATCCAGCTGTGGTCGATGCCGATCGCGGCGGTCGTCTCGGTCAGTGTGGCGATGGGGCTCACCGCGCTCTTCCAGGCCACCATCGGCACCACCTTTATCGGCGCCCTGGGCTGGGATCCGTACCTCGCCGACGGAGCCGTCCTGGGCCTTCCGTACGCGATGCCGTTCAGCGAGCTCGCCGCCTATCACGCCGGCAACATCCTCGTCGCGCTGCTGGTGGGAGTCGGCTTCGTCTTCTGGAGCTACACGTGGCTTCCCGGCCAGATCCTCAACGCCTCGCGCAACCTGCTGGCCTATGGCATCGACGGCGTGCTCCCGGCGAGGTTCGGCAGCGTCAGCTACCGGTACCACACCCCGATCTTCTCGCTGGTGGTGGTCGGGGTGCTGAGCGTCGGCGCCCTGATCGTGTACGCCACCAACCCCGACTTCACGACGCTGGTGGGGATCGTCGCCTTCATCGTCAGCTTCATGATCGTGTCGGTGGCGGCGATCGCGTTCCCCTACCGTCGGCGGGCGGTCTGGGAGGCGTCGCCGGTCGCCTGGCGGCTCGCAGGCGTGCCGGTGATCACCATCGTCGGAGTGCTTAGCCTCGGCACGCTGCTCGTCGCCGAGTGGGCGTACCTCAACGACCCGCTATCCGGGGTGAACATCCTGAACGGCCTGACGCCGATCCTGACCGCAGAGGACGGCTCCCTGACCAAGGATACGGTGCGCTTCCTGATCGCGGCCGGGACGGTTATCTCGGGCCTGGTCGTCTACGAGATCTCGCGGATCGTGCGTGCACGACGAGGCGTTCGGCTCGAGGCCAGCTTTGCGGAGATCCCAGTGGAGTGAACGAGACCGATCCCGGCCCGGCCGACCCCGCGGTATCCATGGATGCCTTCGCGTGGCCGGCCGGCTACCGGGCGGCGGCGGCCTTCACATTCGATGTCGATGCAGAGAGCGCCGTGCTCGCCGATCGGCCGGAGGCCGCCGATCGCCTGAGCGTCATGTCGCACCAGGCCTATGGGCCCCGCGTCGGAGTGCCGCGGCTGCTGCGGGTCTTGGACCGCAACGACGTTCGGGCCACCTTCTTCGTCCCGGGCTACACGGCCGAACTGCATCCCGAGGCGGTCATCGCCATTCGTGACGCTGGCCATGAGATCGGCCACCACGGCTACCTGCACGAGCCGCCGCACAAGGCCACGGCGGACGAGGAGGAGGGATACCTCGTGCGGGGGCTCGAGGCGCTGGATCGGGTCGCCGGCGTCCGTCCGACCGGATACCGTGCGCCGTGGTGGGAGGCGACCTACCGCACTCCGGGACTCCTGGCGCATTACGGATTTCGCTACGACTCCAGCCTTATGGATGGCGATCGGCCGTACCGCCTGGCAGTCGGGTCTGACCCGGGAGCGCCAACCCTCGTCGAGATTCCGATCCAGTGGGCGCTGGATGACTGGGAGCAGTACGCCTTCCTGCCGGGCATCACCGGATCGGGTGTGATCGAGACGCCGGCCAAGGCGCTCGAGCTGTGGACCGTCGAGCTCGATGCACTCGTCGCAGAGGGCGGATGCTTCGTGCTCACCATGCACCCGTTTCTCTCTGGCCGCGCGTCGCGCGCCGAAGCGCTGAGCCGGCTCATCGCCCACGCACGGGCGATCGAAGGACTATGGATCGCCACCCTCGACGAGATCGCCAGACATGTGGAGGCACTGCCTCTTGACCCGGTGGTCCACCGCCCGCCACCCCTTCCAGCCCCCTGAACCGCCCGGGATCATCTCGAGGCTCTGTCGCCCGGGGTGCCGCCGTTGGCCAGCCCGCGGTGGGTAAAGCTACGCGCGGAACGGCCGCAGTGGTATCTCTGAGGAGCTGGACCGGCGAGGCCGCTGGGCACACCCTCTTCCTCCAACGCCTCGTTCCTCACCGCGTTCAGGCGCTGGAGGAGCCGCTCGCGCCGGGCGCTCCGTCGTCCATTGAGCTCCCGGCGAAGTGGCAATGTGGGGCACCGCGACCGACCGGGCTATGCTTCCTGACGGGCCGTTAGCTCAGGGGTAGAGCATCCCTGCCGTATCCGCCGCTTTATCCAGCCTCCGCCGCGCCGAGCCCGGCCAGCCACTCCCCGCGACCGAGAATCAGAATGCGTCGCAAGCTGAGAGGCGGGTTTGAGCCCGGTGCGACCGGCGATCTCCTACTCGCGCCGGGCAGCCCGGGCCGAGCTCGGCTGAGCCCTTATCTGAGCCCTTATCAGTCGTGTCCCATGCGTCCCAAGGTGACTCGTGCGTCCCACCGTGACGCTCGGTGGGACGCATGGCACGGATTACTGCGCATCCGGTATGCGGTACCACCTCTTCAGCGGGGTCGCGATTCGTGCTCAAATCGAGCCGATTTCGGTCCTATGGGCGAAATGGAGCACCCTTACGCGGCCGAGCCGGTCGAGGAAGAGTGCATCAGTGCTTTTGGGTCGCGGGAGTAGGCTGGTTGCCTATCGGTCTGGAGTCGCAGAAAGGAGCGACGAAGCTATGCGGGGAGTCGAGTGTGTAGCGCCGAACTGCGCGCACCTGCACGCCGAGAATGACGAGCAGCTAGTTCAGGCCGCGATGCGTCACGCGGCGGAAGTACATCCGGAGATGCCGTTCCCGGAGTCAGCGGCTCGTGAGTTCGTGCAGAGCGGAGCCTATGACGACACGCAGCACGCGCCAGAGGCCAGCGGCCGTAGCGGCTAGTCGAGCAGCACCGCGATTTTCTCGCGGGGTGGCAGACGTGGTCTGCCACCCCGCCGCCAGCGCCGAGGTCCAATGTCCTAATCGATTCCTCATCTGCGCCTCATTCCACCCGGTCCGCCGGCGCCTAGCGTTGGCCTCGTCTCTCGGATCCATCGAATTGGAAGGAGCAGGTCAATGCACGTTCAGATCGTCACCTTCAACCTCAAGGGCCTCAGCCATGAGGCTTGGAGCGATATCGCCGACCAGGTCGCGCCAAGCTATGTCACCGTCCCCGGTCTCATCTCGAAGGTCTGGCTGGAGGATCGGGCCGCGAACCGGTACGGCGGCGTCCTCACCTGGCGAGACCGCCAGGCGATGGAGGAGTTCGCGAAGACCGACCAGTTCAAGGCGACGCTCACGAACCCCAACCTGGCCGATCTGTCGTCGATCGACTTCGCGGTGATGGAGCGGCCGACGCGAGTCACCGCGGGCGCCCTGGCGGCGATCGCCTAGACGGATGCGCGGGACCGACCGGGTCGGGCCTGGCTCGGCCCGGTGTATGCTCGATCATTCGAAGAGGGGCCAGCCATGAGCCCTCGGGTAGGAGATCTCGTCGCGGAACGCGCCACGAACACGTTCGTGGGGCGGGCCTTTGAGCTCCGCATCCTGCTCGATGCGCTCAAGGCTGACGGTCCATCGGTCATTCATGTCCACGGGATCGCGGGCGTCGGGAAGTCAAGCCTCCTGGGGGCCTTCGTTCACCGCGCGCGGGAGCAGGGCGCAGCGGTCGTCCAGTTCGACTGCCGGTCGCTCGAGCCCACCGAGCGGCGGTTCCTCGACCACCTCGCCACCGAGCTCGGCCAACCGTCAGGGAGTGTCGAGGAGGCTGCCGAGGCCGTGGGCGCCCTGGGCGAGCGGGTCATCGTCGCGCTCGACTCCTATGAGCTGTTCCGGCTCCTCGACACGTGGCTGCGCCAAGCGTTCGTGCCCGTCCTGGACCGCCACGTCCGGGTGATCCTCGTCGGGCGCGAGCCGCCGGTCGCCGGCTGGCTCGCGACGCCCGGCTGGGAAGGGATGTTCCGCGGCCTGACGCTGGGTCCCCTCGACGAGGTGGACGCCCTCTCCCTGCTCGAAGGCGCAGGCGTCGGGGCGGAGGAGGGTCAGCGCCTCAACCGCGCCGTGCACGGCCACCCGCTTGCTCTCCGGCTGGCCGCCTCAGCTGCCCTCCAGCGCGACTCGCTCGACCTCCAGGAAGTGGCGATCCAGAGCGTGGTCCAGGAGCTTGCCCGGCTCTACCTGTCGGATGTGCGTGACGTGCGCACTCGCCGGGCACTCGAGGCCGCGTCGGTCGTGCGCCGAATGACGCTACCGCTGCTCGAGTCAATGTTGCCCGAAGCGCCAGCGCAGGAGGTCTTCGCCCGTCTTCGGCGACTGCCGTTCGCGGAGGTTGGCAGCGACGGACTCCGGCTCCACGAGGCGGTTCAGCAGGCGATCAGCACGGAGCTGCGGTCCGTGGCGCCGGACCTGTACCGCGGCTACCGGCGGGCCGCTTGGCGGCACCTCCGGACCGAGCTGCGAACCGGCGGGTCACCGGACCTGTGGCGATATACGGCTGACATGCTCTACCTGCTCGAGAACCCGCTCGTGCGGGAGGGCTTCTTCCCGAGCGGGGCGCAGGAGTTCGTGGTCGAACCGGCCCGTCCGGCGGACGGTACCGCGCTGATGAGTATCGTCGCCCGATACGACGGACCCGAGGGTCAGCGGCTGATCCGCGGCTACTGGGATCGTGCGATCGATGCCTTCCACGTCGTGCGGCGGCGGGACGAGAGGATTGTCGGCTTCTACCTCATGCTCGACAACCTGGCGCTCGACAGGGCGCCTATGGAGGCCGACCCGGTCGGTGCGCGCTGGCTCGACCACCTGCGACGCGACCCGTTGACGCGGGGCCAGCGGGCGGTGTTCGTCCGGCGCTGGTTGAGCGAGGAGCACGGCGAGGGCCTGTCTGCGGTCCAGGCGTCGTGCTGGCTCGACAGCAAGCGGACGGTCATGGCGCTCCGCCCGAGCCTGCGGCGCTGCTATCTCGCGATGCGGGACCTTGACCCGTACCTGCCGTTCGTGACGAAGCTCGAGTTCCGCGAGCTGCCTGAGGCCACAGCCACCGTCGATGGTGCCGTATTCCGCACGGCTCTCCTCGACTGGGGCCCGACATCGGTGGACGGCTGGCTGGCCCGCCTCGTCGCCGACGAACTGGGGATTATCGAGGACGACGGCCGCATCCTCGATGTGGCCGCGCGCGAGCTCGTCGTCGACGGCAGGCGCGCAAGCCTGACCAAATTGGAGTTCGGGGTCATGCGGACGCTCTGCGAGCACGAGGGCAAGGTCGTGAGCCGCGCCCGGCTCATCGAGGACGTCTGGGGCTACGACTTCGTCGGCGAGAGCAACGTCGTCGACGTGATCGTCAGGGGCCTGCGGCAGAAGCTGGGACCGTGCGCCTCGACGATCGAGACGGTCCGGGGTGCGGGCTACCGGTTTAAGAGGGCGCTGTCCTCATAGTGGCGGATGGCAGGTCAGATGGCCACCCGTCGGAGGTCGCGCCGACGTCCAGGCGATAGCGATCGGCGCAAGCGTTCGCCAAGATTGCTGCGCAAGTCCTCGGGCTGCCCAAGCCCGAGCCGTGAGGACTGCCTAGCCATCGTGCCCGAGCGTAAGCGTGCGGACCGGGGCGGCCAGATCCAGCGTGTCGAGGCGACACTCTATGGGCGCGGCGTGCCTCTTGCAGCGGGCGCTCTCATTCTTTGTCCCGTTCTGCTGCCGGAAGTGATCCGTCTGCTCGCTACACCAGTCTCGATTGTCTCTTCAAAGCTGCCGGGTTCTTGGCCACCCTACGACACATTGGCAGCCGCGTTCGTCGTGGCTTATGGCTTCCTTCTTGGTATGGCGAGCCTTGCTCTGGCTCAATTGCGCCATCTTTGGCAACAGCGGAGCCGTCTGCGCCAGGCCGACGCTTGAGGGTCGTCGTCCGCCGCTCCTTGAGGGGGACAGGCGTCTTCAGAAGGACCTCCTTTTGGAGAACCGGCAGGGAGCTATGGAATGAGCGTCGGTCTTGCCGCTATTCGAGCCAACCCCTTTTGGATCCCGTTTCTGAAGGCGTCGACGCAGAGACCTGCATGCTGCGGCGACGTGTCCGATGAATCCGATTCGGCAGCGGGCGGACCTCGCCTGACTCACAGTAAGGGAGTCGGCCTATATCCCTCGTCATGAGGACCCGCCCTCGTCCAGAGGTAGCCCGCTGCGGGGCTCCGGAGCTTCCATGTCGCGCTCAGCGGCTGGCTCTTTCAGGTCAATACCAGCCAGGCCCAATCGCTGGCGGCACCGACAACCTGGGAGAGGTTCTTGCAGACCAAGGTCCAGACTGTCACCGAGAAAGCCGTCCACCCAATAGCCAGACGGTGCGACATCGGCCTCTGCTGAAAGCAACGCTAACAAGGCGCAGGTTGCCAAACCTGCACCTAGGACAGTAAGCGCGACGACGCTCGGGGCAGGCGCGCCCGTCTGTCCTGGAAGGTATCCCTCGGCGGCAAGTGTTCGCTGCTGGTCTGGCGGGAGATTCTCGGCCCGGATGACGTCGCCCGAGATCGCCTTGCGACACCATAGACACGGGGTTGCCGGGGTCACGATGCGGATCTCGGCCACGAGCGCCGCGAGTTCGCCACTAGCCTTGCCGGCGGCCCTCACGCCCACATCGATGAGCGGGAGGAAGAATTCTGCCGCGATATCATTCAAGGCTGCCCGGCTGCCGTGCGTGTCGGTGCCACAGATGATGACGTCGGCATCGAGCAAGGCGGGGCGCGTCGAGGCGTCGCGTACATCGCCGTCGACCCTGGTGATTCGTGACCCGAGCATTAGTGTGTCGAGATGCCGGCCCACTACATCAACCTTCGGGGGCGGCGC
>Ga0184633_10000990_pt1 | contig 11400 bp, 10 predicted proteins | sample PLM31_170_b1_FD_133156 | JGI IMG/M metagenome (GOLD analysis project Ga0184633, IMG submission 133156) | Groundwater sediment microbial communities from an aquifer in East River, Colorado, USA - PLM3-1_170_b1 | ecosystem: Environmental > Terrestrial > Soil > Riparian zone | place: USA: East...
AGCCGAGCGAGAAGCCTGGCGCTCGAGAATATCTTTCATCGTGTTTGCCGAGCCGAGGACCACGATTACATACCAACGTCCTTGCTGGGTTTCCACGGGAAAATAGAACGCTCCCGGTTCTCCGGCTTGCGGAGCGCGCGACGCGGTCAACCACGCGGGTAGTTGCTGGCTTTCGTCCGTTAGTTCAACGGCGCTGCGTAGGGGAGGCAAAGGGACAGCAGTGATCTTCGTATAACGAGGGCTTTTGTCAGGGTTCTGACCCGGCGCGTAGTCCTTACTGAGACTGTCCCGAACGTCTCCGTTGCTATCGACCACAAGCACGTTACGGACGCGCCCATTACGTTCGTCCAGAAGTGGTTCGCGTACATTGCTTTTAATTTGATCGAGATACTTATTACTCGAGATGCTGTTAACGCCCAGTGCGACCCCGGCCATTATGGCTTGCGCCTGCTCAACCAGCATGTGGGCGTTTTGTCGAACCGAACGCAGGTTGACGTAATACTGGACACCGAGCGTTAGTCCCAAAAGAACTACCAGCAGCAGCACTAGTCGCGCGCGAAAGCTGTTGAAGAGCTGAAGTGTCCTCATGGCAATTTGACGGCGTCTTCCCGTGGGATCGTTGTCATCATTGAGCCTTTCCTCCGATTAACAGAGCACAATGGGGGCTCGTTGTCACGAGTTGTGTACAAAAGATCACTTTTGTGTTGCCGCCGACGATTTCAGATGTTATAGTTGACCCCGGTCTCGAATCAATGTCCCCAGGGACCGCCAATTTTGGGAATTCTCCCGCCTCAACGTAGCAGGACCGAAGGTCCATAAACAAACCAGGAGTCGTGATGAGAGCATTTGAATACTCTCAGGGCTAGCAAGTTAGCTTTTGCATTCAAGAACAGGCATTTCGCAAGCCCCTTCTATTGCGTTACGCGGCGTAGAATTTTTCGGCGAGGCTCACGCGAGTGAGCCAACAAAGCCTTGGAAAGGTAATAAACCCCTGATGACTTTGACGAATCGACACCCCCGCACGTTTTCCTTCGCATTTTTGCTAATCGTTCTTCTTATTCTCCCTTTTCAAATTGCAGACGCCGGCAAGAAGCGCCCCGGCAACAATGCTCGCGGGAAGAATACCCGCCGCGGAGCCGTGCGCGCCGAAAAGGGAAGGAAACTTTCGGCGAAGGAACGTCGTGCTGCCAATCGTCGTGAGCGGCTTTCCGCAAGAGACTCCCGGCGCGGCGGAAGATCTCGCTTGTCGCGAAGAGAGCTTCGCCGCGAGAGAGCCAGGGAACAAAGTGCATCGCTAAAGGCGATTGAGCGAAGATTGCGCCGTCCGCTGACTAAACGCGAGCGAGCTGCGGAGCTACGGCGCCTCCAGTCACAACGCCGACGCGAAATTCTCGAAGCCAGGCGTCGAGCCGAAGCCGCCCGGCGGGCTGCGATTGCTCGCCAGCAAGCGCTCGACAAGGCTCTTCGCGACGAAGTTCAAGGCATGATCGCCAGAGACAATACTGCCGGTGAAGACCCGCAGGTCCGTCGTGTAGCAATCAACGCACTGGGCAACCGCGCTGGAACAGTCGTAGTGATGGATCCAATGACTGGGAAAGTCTATTCGATAGTCAACCAGGAGTGGGCACTGCGACGAGGCTTCAAACCGTGCTCAACAATTAAGCTGGTCACGGGTGTGGCCGGCCTTTCAGAGAACGTGATTCCGCCGACTGAGTTGACCCTGGCGTCTGATCGTGGTCGCATGGATCTCACCTCAGCGCTTGCTCGCTCTGACAACCCGTATTTCGAACGGGTAGGTAGCGGTCTCGGCTTTGACAAGATGATCCATTACGCGCGCGAGCTGGGTTTAGGTGAAAAAACCGGGGCGAATGTTCCTTTCGAATATCAGGGCCGCTTGCCGGAGATGAAACCTGGCTTTGCTCTTCACCGGATGTTTTCCTACGCAGATGGGTTCGAGGTCACAGCGTTGCAATTGGGCAATCTCGTGTCGGCGATGGCCAACGGCGGAAAGTTGCTTGTGCCGCAGATTACAAACAATGAGGATGGTGTGAAGTTCAAGCCGAAGGTACGCCGCAAGTTAGACATCGACGGTAACGTCTTGCAGCGGATGATCCCGGGAATGATCGGTGCAGTCAATTACGGTTCCGGACGGAAGGCCTACGATCCGCTGCAAACGGTGGCGGGAAAGACTGGCACGTGTAACGGAGGCGGAGGAAGCTGGGTAGGGTTGTTCACTTCTTATGCACCCCTGGCCAATCCCAAACTGGCAGTGGTTGTGATCACTCGCGGCACTGACGCTCATCGTCATCTGCCTGCTGCAGTGGCCGGCCGAATCTATCGCGATTTGAATCAACGCTTCGGCACTCCCATAAATCTGCAGATCGCCTCCACGCCTGATGATGAGGAAAATGAGATTGGCACCGGGGAAGGTGAAGACATGATCGCCGATCAGAACGGCACGGATGCCGAGGGCGCTACCAATTCATCCGCGGCCACCGCTTCCCCAACTCATAAACTTCTACCCGCGACGTCACCTAACACGGTCAAGCGAGTGATAATGCCAATCAACTCCCAGACTCAGAAAGCCGACACGCAGAAATCTTCCGCGCCAACGAAGACTTCCATGAAGCCGCCGACACAGACACAGCCTGACAACAGACCGCGTCGAACTCAGGAAATACAGCCGTAATTTGCAAGGGAGTTGTAATCCCTGGGAAAACCAATCTGCGCCGGAGCCTCGTAAAACTGTCACTAGGTCCGGCGCAGATGCTTTAGGAGAGCTTTTTCTCTCACTTGCGGAGCATTCTTGCCTTGACAGGCTCGTAAGAGTTGCAGGAATATTGCGGGCGTTCTTTTTGGCTCTATTTCAACTCGACGAAACTGTGGTTCTCTCCTGACAGTCACCGCAGATCGGCAACTGGTTTTTGTAAGTCCGCATCTTAGTGTGTCGCCTATTGCGACGCAGGCAGCCAAACGTTGGCCCCCGCAAGGATAGCTATAAGGGAGAACTTGGAGGTTCTGAACAACTAATGAAGAAGATTATTCGGGTATTGGCAATTTACGCGACCTTGGGGCTGATGGCACCGTTCGCACAGGTTACTCAACTGCAGGCGCAGACGCCGACGCCATCGCCAGCGGCAGCGGCGACTCAAGGCCAGTGTACTGATGAAAGCAAAGCTGCCTGGTATGCCGAATTCACAAAATATCGCACTACGGATCCCCCGAAAGCTTATAGCGCAGCCAAGAAGTATTTAGGCGCGTGCCCGGCAGAAGAAGGCGCGATACCAACCTATCTTAAAAAGTGGGTTATCGCTTACGATAAGGAAAATCGTAAGATCAGGCTCACGGACCTTTTCGTTAACCAGAGAAAATATGCTGAGGCCATACCTCTTGCCAAAGAAATCCTGGCAGACGAGCCAGACAATCCTGCAGCTCACATAGCTCTCGGTTATGGCGGTTATGTGCTGGCTGTAACTACAAAGAACGAATCAGGGAATGCGGAAGCGATTAATTACGCGAAGAAGGCGATTCAGCTTATTGAGTCGGGTAAGGTGCTTGAGAACTGGTCTCCATTCAAATCGAAGGACGACGCGCTTGGTTACCTTTACTATTCGGTAGGGTTCCTTGAGCGCACCAGCAATCCCACTGAAGCACTCACTTACTTTATCAAGGCAGCGCAGTTCGACAGTGATATCAAGAAGAATCCGCAGACGTATGCTTTCATTGCCGCGGCTTATGAAAACGAATATGCCAAGCAGTCGGCGGATTATGAACGCTTGTACAAGGACAAGGATGAGACGCCGGAAAGCAAGCTGGCAGTAGAGAATATTAACCAGATTGTAGACAGAATTATCGACGCGCTCGCCCGCGCTGTGGCTGTCTCCGGTACCGATGCCAATGCTCAGGCATCAAAGGCTCAATGGCTCGCGCGGCTAACGGAACTTTATAAGTTTCGTCACAACAAGTCGGATGCCGGTCTGAACGAGCTGATTGCCAGCGTCCTGTCAAAGCCGTTGCCGCCCGTGCCGACGCCGCTTACAACGCTCCCGGTTACCGCGCCAACAACGACAACCACGCCGGCAACTGGAAGCACGAGTACTACTGGTTCAACTTCGGCTGCAGTGCCTCCGGCGACGAATAAAACTACACCCGCAGCTTCTTCCTCGCTGACGACAACTCCGAAAACAACTACGGCACCTGCGGCGGCAACGACCGGCACGAAGGCTCCAGTTAAACCGAAAACGCGAAACAATCATCGTCGACGTCACTAAAACCAAACCAGCTCTTAAGGGCTCTTCATTTCACAGCCGGAAGCTTTGTCACTCCAGTTCGACGACGCTTCCGGCTTTGTTACAAGTAAACTAACCTTGAAGAAAAAGGGTCTTACACTTCCAGATCTTGACCTCCTGGAGACCACTCTCTCTTACCAGTTTCAGAATCGTGCGTTGCTGGAGCGGGCCGTCACGCACCGCTCATGGGCCCACGAACAGGTGGCGCCGGGAGCAGAAGATCAAGCGCGCCAGCTTCATAACGAAGCCCTGGAATTCCTCGGTGATTCCGTGTTAGGCCTGGTAGTAGCTGACTACCTCTGCAAGGCTTATCCGGCCGGTACCGAGGGTGAACTCTCTCGTATGAAGCATCGGTTGGTTAGCGCGCCGACCTTGGCGGAAGCTTCGCTGCGCTTGAACCTGGGCGACTTTCTACGCTTTGGGCGCGGCGAAGAGAAGAGTGGAGGCCGGCGCAAGGATGCGTTGTTGGCTGACGTGTTGGAGGCGCTGGCCGGTGCGATTTTTGTTGATGGCGGGCTGTCCGCGGCAACTGCCTTTGTACAGCATGCGCTAGGCGAGGAGTTACAAAAGGTTACTCCAAGCGCAGCGGCAGAAGCTGACTACAAGACAATGCTCCAGGAGAAACTCCAGGCAGAGCGACGGCCGGCCCCAAAATATTCTGTGGTCGAGGCAGTTGGGCCGCCACACCGCCGCACCTTCCATGTCGAAGTGAGTTGGGACAATGGCAGCGTGCGGGCACAAGGTCGGTCGAAAAAGACTGCGGAAGCGGCGGCGGCTAAAGAGGCCTTGGCCTTCATGAGGACGGAGAAGAAAGAGGCGTGACGATTGACACTCGCCGCGAAGGGTTTGCCACGCTTCCTTTGTTCGGGTTCACACGGCACCCTCGTCGCTGCGGCTCCGGATTCTGACAAACAACTGAACTTGACCGCGGCAACGAAGGTATCTAGGATGATTTGAAGATGATAAGCAATCCTTCCAGCGGGCCAGCTTCAACCAGCGTCTCGGAAACGAAAGTGGCACCGAAGACGTCTGCCTTTTCCCGAGTCTTTAATCGCAACGGACACGAGGGGTCGACGGAACCGGAAACAAAACCAAAGGGTCCGCCAAAGTCTGTTTGGCGTGAGTATTTCGAGTCGGCTGTGGTTACCGTAATCATGGCCCTGTTTGGCATGACCTTCATCGTGCAAGCCGTGAAGGTGCCGACGGGATCCATGCAGAATACGATCATGATTGGGGATCACCTTCTGGTCAACAAATTCATTTTCGCCCCTGGCGAGTCTGCGCCCTTTTTGCCACAGCGGGAGATCAGGCGTGGCGACATTATAGTTTTTAAGTATCCGGGAAATCGTTACGATCCAAAGCGTGACGATCGGCCAGACAATAGACCAATAACGACCAACTACGTTAAGCGAGTTATTGGACTGCCCGGCGATCACATCAGGATTGAAGGCCGGAATGTCATAGTCAACGAGCAGCCTTTACCGGAACACCGCATCGAGGCGGCCGATAAGAATGACAACAAGTCACCGCTCGTAGTTGGCACTGATCCTCCACGTAAGTCGGGCGAAACTTACAATGTCTATTACCGTCCCGGCTCGGGCGATGAACAAAGTAGCGAAGCCTATGAAGCCTTCAAGCATGAAGGAAACGGACATGAACTAGTTGTTCCTCGGAATAAGTACTTTGTAATGGGTGATAATCGTGAAAATAGCGAAGACAGCCGCTACTGGGGTTTTGTACCGCGCGATCTGGTGATTGGCCGGGCGATGTTTGTTTACTGGTCATACGACGAAAGTGCGCCGCACAGCGATGCCCCGTTTCCTTTCAACGTCATTTCGGATTTCATCGGCAACACCCGGTGGAGTCGTACGGGCACGTTGGTGAAGTGATTGGTTGTCCTCGTGCTGCTGCTCAGCAAACAACCCGGTCGCTAACACTCCCGGTTCCGACAAGATTTCCCCACTCTAACCCCCCCTGGCAAAGGTCGTATTCTCTCAATCCGCGACGTGCTAGAATCCGCCACTCGCGGATGTGAGTCGTTGTTCAGAGGCTTTACATCCACGTCTTCAATTCCTACAGCGTGACCTACGGTTCGCTCGGAGCTCTGATTGTGCTTATGCTGTGGTCCTATTTTACCGGCCTGGCAATTCTCATTGGCGGCGAGATCGATCAACTCAGAGTTGGAACAGAGCGCCGGAAGATCATGAAAACGCAGATCGACATTCGACCCGTCAGCCAGGAGGTGTTTCTGCAAATCGCCGGCGCGATTATTTCCGTTGTCGTACTTTCATTTCTTCTAATACTGATGCCAGGGGCAGTGCGGGCGCAAAAGAAGCCAGTTGCAGCGAAGTCTGCAGCCGCGAGAACAAAGACGGATCAGTCTAAAACCAATCAGAAGAAGACGCCTCAGAAGAAGGCTCAGGCGCGCCCTGCGGATGAGCTGGCAAAACTCCGAGAGGAGTTCATCAAGGCCACTAATGATTACAAAGCCAGCCTGGAAAAGCTGGGGGAGAGCTATGAAAAGAGTGTGCGCAAAGCGGAAGCTGAACTAACTAAATCAAGGGAACTGTTCTCCGCAGGTTTGATCTCAAGGAAGGCGGTGGAAGCGGGCGAGGTCGCGGTTGCGCAAGAGAAAGATAAGGTGGCCGAAGTAAACCGCCGGATGGCCAACGCCGACTCGCAGATTGCCGAAACGCTGCTTGAGGCGGAAGCTGAAACAAAACTGGCGAAGAGCAAGCCGTTGCCGAAGGGTGGCATGATAAGAACTGCCTCGCTCATTCGCTACAATGGGAGCGCCGTCTGGGCTTTGTCAGAGGCCTGGAAAGTTCAGCGGTTCTTCCTTGACGCGTTTAAGCAGCCGTTGCCGATCGCTGTTTTTGGCCAGGGCTCTATTCACGATCGCTGGCGCCTTGATCATCACAACGCGATGGACGTCTCGCTTCATCCGGATGGCCCGGAGGGACGGGCGTTGCTGGGCTTCCTGCGCGCCAATGGCATTCCTTTCCTGGCGTTTCGTGAAGCAATTCCAGGCACGGCCACCGGACCGCACATCCACATCGGGCGTCCGTCGCATAGATACTCAGAGTAAAAAGCAGACAAGATTTACAAGATTGACAGGATAGACTGACCGAGCAGGAGGTTTTCTTGAGTAGTCTTGTTCGTCTTGTAAATCTTGTCCGCTCGATCGATTTGTCAGAGAGACATGAGGAGGAGCAGTGTCCAAACAAGTAATCGCAACCATTTTCGTAATCGCACTCTTTGCTTTTGGTGCAGTTTCGACAACCGCACAGGTGAACCAGTCTAAGTTACAAGATATTTCGCTAACTCAATCTAAAGCGTCGCATTTCGCGCGCCTGGCGCTGAAGTGTGTTGCCCGGGAATACCCAAACAAGCCAGAGCATGTATTGAACGATGCCGGCGACGTTGAAAGTCCGAAAGCGCTGCACCCCGCTTTCTACGGTTGCTACGATTGGCACTCATCCGTTCACGGCCACTGGATGCTGGCGCGTCTGCTCAGAATGTTTCCCAACCTTCCGGAAGCAGGAGATATACGCAAAGCGATTGGCGCGAACCTGAGCGAAGAAAATATTCTGGTGGAGGCTGCTTACCTCAAACAGAAGAACCGTCAGTCGTTTGAGCGCACCTACGGTTGGGCGTGGCTGCTGAAACTTGCCGAAGAACTTTCCCTGTCCAATGACGCTGAAGCGAAGGCCTGGTCCCGCAATTTGCGACCCCTCGTGGACGCGCTGGTTAATTCGTACATTCTGTTTCTGCCTAAGCAAACTTATCCGATTCGCACGGGCGTCCATCCCAACACCGCTTTCGGGCTCGCTTTCGCGTATGACTATGCGAAGACTGTAGGTAAGGAAAAACTTACGAGCCTCATTGCTGAGCGGAGCCGCACCTATTTTGCAACAGACGCGAATTACCCCGGCGCGTGGGAGCCGGGTGGTGAAGACTTCTTCTCACCTGCGCTGATGGAAGCTGATCTCATGCGGCGTGTGATGAGCGCGGCAGAGTTTCGCCGCTGGTTTCACCGTTTTCTGCCACAGCTCGCGGCAGGTGTACCAAAGACATTACTTCATCCGGCAACCGTAACAGACCGCAGCGATCCCAAGCTCGTCCATTTGGATGGACTCAATCTCAGTCGCGCCTGGTGTATGCGCAGCATTGCCACCGCGCTGTCGGCGAAAGATCCTGCGCGAAAAGTCCTGGTCAGCTCCGCGCGTCTGCATGCCAGCGACGCCCTGGTTCACGTAGCCAGCGGCGATTACGCCGGTGAACATTGGTTAGCCTCGTTCGCTGTTTATTTGCTTTCGACGCCTGAGCCTTGAAAGCCAGTGAAGATGGTCAGCGACGGCTAGGCTTGCAGGGAATCGACGTCTTACGATTAAATCAACGCCATGCTCAAAACACTTATCTCGGTGTGCGCGGTTGCAGTCATTTGCTGTGGCTGCTCAAAAAATTCTGGCACGGTCGGACCGAACAGCACGGCGGCGCAATCTTCCAGTAGTTCAACGCAGTCGCAAAATGCCCCGGGTGAATTGCGTTATAAAGTCCCTGAAGGTTGGACAACGGAGAGGCCGACTTCCGACATGCGCGTGGCGCAATACAAATTGCCAAAGGCTGAAGGCGATGGCGAAGACGCCCTCCTGGTCCTCTATTATTTTGGTCAGGGTCAGGGCGGATCGGCCCAAGCTAACATCGACCGCTGGATTAACCAGACAAAACAGCCAGACGGACAGCCCTCCAAAGAAAGAGCGAAGACAGATACACTGACTGTTAACGGACTGCAAGTTAATACGGTCGACGTGACGGGCAACTATGCTGGAGGAATGTCGCCGGACAGTGCCCCGGCGAACAACAAATCGATCTATCGTCTACGCGCCGCCGTCATCGACACGCCCGAAGGCTCTTACTTCGTGAAACTGACCGGCCCTGAAAAGACCGTTAGCCATTGGGATCAGGCCTACACCGATTACATCAAATCTTTCGAATTCAAATAATCCCCCGTCTTTGTCGCTCCCTGGTAAATTTCTCTTGACACTATTTAGCAAAATAGCTAAATTGCCAATGTATGAAATCAGTGTCGAGAGTTTTTAAGGCGCTTGCGGACCCCACAAGACGCCAGATCCTGCAGGAACTGAAGGACGGCGAGCTCTCTGCCGGCGAAATCACCGCCAAGTTTCCTATCTCCGGCCCCTCGATTTCTCGCCATCTCTCCATCTTGAAGGGCGCTGATCTGGTCGCTGAGCGCCGCGAGGGCAATAAAATTGTTTACCAGCTCGAGCCCGAACAAGTCGCGGGAGTGGTCGGCGACTTCCTGAGTGCCGTTTGTCCGACACAGGTTTTGCGAAACCGTAAACGCAAAAGGAGCAAGTCATGAAGATAGCAATTACGGGCGGTACCGGGTTTGTCGGGCGCCATCTCGCGCAACGCCTCGCGGCCGAGGGAGTTGAAGTGCTTCTTCTTGCTCGAAGCGCTCGCGAAGAATTGAATGGCCGAGGGATGACGTTTGTCGCGAGCGATCTTTCCGACCCCGCTGTTTTGCGGAAGGCGTTCGCAGGTTGCGATGCTGTTGCGCACTGTGCGGGGATCAATCGTGAAATCAAAGAACAGACTTACCATCGCGTGCATATTGAAGCTACCAGGAATGTGATTGAGGCGGCGAGCGACGCCGGAATTAAGAAGGTCGTATTGATGAGTTTTCTACGCGCGCGTCCAAACTGCGGCTCGGCCTATCACGAATCAAAGTGGGCGGCCGAGGAATTAATACGAGCTTCAGGCCTCGATTATACGATCATCAGAGCGAGCATGGTTTACGGTCGCGGCGATCACATGCTCGACCACTTGAGCCACGCCTTGCATACCTTTCCGTTGTTTGCGATGGTCGGCCTAAAGGAGAAGGGAATTCGCCCGCTCGCTATTGAGGACCTGGTCGATGTGTTGCGAGCGGCTTTAGTTGAAGGTCGATTAACCAGACAAACTGTAGCGGTAACCGGCGCCGAAGAGTTCTATCTTAGTGAGGCTGTGCGTCGTGTGGCGCGAGTGACTGGTAAGAAGGTCCGCATGGTACGGGCGCCAGTTTGGCTCCATTATGGCTTAGCGCATTTCTGGGAGTTGACTATGAAGATACCGCTTGTTGCTCGCGCACAGGTGCGTATTCTTTCTGAAGGCGTCGTCGAATCAGCACTGCCTTGTGACCTACTGCCTCCAGACCTTTTGCCCAAGCGGCGATTCACCGATGACCAGATACTTAAGGGCCTGCCGGTGGCAGGTGGCTTCACTCTGCGCGATCTGAGGTGTTGTGCCTATTCCTGAATCCAACCCGATTGTTCTCTACGACGGTGTTTGCGGACTCTGCAATCATCTCGTCCAATTTCTTCTCAAACGCGATACCCACGACCGTTTTCGTTTCGCGTCGTTGCAAAGCGAATTTGCCAACAACTTGCTAACGCATCACGGCGTGGACCCGCATGACCTCGACACAGTCTATGTCGTGAAGGATTACGGCCAACCCGACCAGAGCTTGCTCGAGCGCTCGGATGCGGTCTTCTACATGCTGGCCCAGCTCGGCGCCGTTTGGAAGTTGGCGGGGGTTGGGCGCGTGCTACCAAAAGCATTTCGGGATGCGGTCTACAAGATCGTGGCGCGTAATCGCTATCGCGTTTTCGGCAAACATGAATCCTGCATGCTGCCGGAACCACAACACCGGGCCAAGTTTTTGGATGTGTAAGAAAGCGACTGGCCCCCAATCGGAGCAACTGGGGGCCAAGTCGGTCGCATAGCGATTCGTATTCAAGCGTTTCCGCGCGTGCGGGTGCGCAGTTCCTTACCTCCGCCTGCGCGAGGCTGCCCGCAACTTCCGGACTTGTCCTTTCAGCTCGGCGATCTCTTTCTGTTGCTCCTTGATTGCGTTGAGCATGGTCCAGAGAATCGGATCATTGTTGACCATTAGGTATCCATTGCTGTTCTTGGTCACAGCTTCAGGAATGACCTTCTGCAGTGACTGAGCCCCGAAGCCGACGTTTTCTGTTTCCGACTTGAGCCCCAAAGCGTTGTTTTGCCTGTACTGGTAGCGGATCGGCTGCAACTGCATGACGGCTTTGAG
>Ga0184633_10000992_pt1 | contig 11391 bp, 10 predicted proteins | sample PLM31_170_b1_FD_133156 | JGI IMG/M metagenome (GOLD analysis project Ga0184633, IMG submission 133156) | Groundwater sediment microbial communities from an aquifer in East River, Colorado, USA - PLM3-1_170_b1 | ecosystem: Environmental > Terrestrial > Soil > Riparian zone | place: USA: East...
AGCGTCGGCGTCGCGGCCAGCCCCGTTGACGGGATGACTGTTGACTCACTCGTCGATGCCGTGGACAAGGCCCAGTACACCGCAAAGCGATCCGGCGGCAATAAGGTGCACCTAGCGGAAACTTACTCGTAAAGGCGGGATAAAGGGATAGGGGGATAGAGGGATAAGGTTAGGCCCAGCCGTGCACAATGTCGGGCGCCCCAGTATCCCCTTTTCCCTTTATCCCCTTATCCCGCTCTTGTTGGAATGAGCCTCTCCGTCGGTATCGTCGGTCTTCCCAACGTCGGTAAGTCCAGTCTGTTCAACGCGCTCACGCGTGCCGGCGCAGCTGTAGCGGGATACCCATTTACAACAATTGAACCGCACCACGGGATCGCCGGTGTCCCGGATCCGCGGATCGAAGCCATCGCCGGTGTCACGCATCCCGAACGCACTGTTCCGGCGACGGTTGAGTTCGTCGACATCGCCGGGCTCGTCCGTGGCGCGCACTCCGGGGAAGGGCTGGGCAACCAGTTCCTGGCGCATATTCGCGAAGTAGACGCGATTGTGCATGTGGTGCGCTGTTTCACTACGGCTGATATCCCGCATGTGGAAAGCTCCGTTGACCCCGTGCGCGACATTGAGATCGTGGAAACCGAGCTGGCGATGGCGGATCTTGCGGACAAGCCCGCGCTCTACGTGGCCAATATCGGCGAGGAGGATCTCCCCGCAGGTCCTTGTGCCGAGACGGTCATCGGGCACGCGCAGTCCAAGGGGGCGATCGCCCTTCCGCTTTCTGCAAAGCTGGAATCCGAGGCTGCGGAGCTGAGTCCTCGAGAAGCGGGCGAACTCCTGGGAGCCTATGGATTGACTCAACCGGGTCTGCCGCGTTTGATCCGCGCGGCCTATGATTTGTTGAACCTTATCACCTTCTTCACCACCGCCTCGAGGGAAGTCCGCGCCTGGCCTGTTCCGTCCGGTACCCGGGCGCCCGAAGCCGCCGGCAAGATTCACACAGACATGCAGCGTGGCTTCATCAAGGCAGAGGTGATTGGCTGGCGCGAACTGGTCGAGGCGGGCTCACTGCAGCAGGCAAGGGATCGGGGCCTGGTGCGCCTGGAAGGAAAGGAATATGTGGTTGCAGATGGGGACGTGGTGCTCTTCAGATTCGCGGTGTAGCCATCCCCAAAATCCGGTGCTATAATCGGGAAGCCCCGGAGGTCAGTTGGGGGCTTCTTTACGTCATTTGGAGGCATTGCGTGAAGAGCTACGACCTGGTTTTCGTCGTCCGCCCGGACCTGGAACAGGATGCGTTCAAGGCGCTTGTAGAGCGTGTCACCCAACGCATCACGGATCAGGGCGGCACGGTTGAGGTTGTGGATACGTGGGGGAAGCGGCGCATGTCCTTCTCACTCAAGAAGAACCGGGAGGGACTCTACGTCCACACACGGTTCTCTCTGGATCCGGCGAAGGTCGCCGAGGTCCGCCGGGCTGTGAGCCTCATAGAAGAAATATTGCGCGCGACGATCACGAACGCTGTGGGGAAGACACCGGAACCAAAGTCTGCCGAGGCTCCGGCAGCAGTTCCAGCCGCGGTCGCGTCGCCTGAACCACCGGCACCGACACCGCAGGGTGCCACTGGAGCGTAACACGTGCTCAACCGGATCGTCCTCATTGGCCGTCTGACTCGGGACCCCGAACTCCGCTATGTGCCCAGTGGCCACCCGGTCGCCAGCTTCACGCTGGCGGTGGACCGGTCGTTTGTGAATCAACAGGGCGAGCGTGGGACGGATTTCATCGACGTCGTGGCCTGGCGGCGGCTCGCGGAACAAGTGACCCAGCACCTGAACAAGGGACGGCTCGTCGCAGTGGAGGGCCGTCTCCAGATCCGGTCATATGAAACTCAGGATGGCCAGAAGCGGAAGGTCGCCGAGGTCGTTGCCGATGGCGTGCGCTTCCTGGACCGGAAGGCCGTCGGAGCAGGCGCAACAGCAGAGACGCCGGCGCAAGACGGCGAGCCGGAGGCTGCTGAGGGCGAGGACGACGTCCCGTTCTGAGATGACATCAACACGGAGAGACCATGCCCGAGGGTGATCGCGACAGAGATCGAAGAGGCAAGAAAGAGTGGCGGGGACGTCGCCCGAAACGGAAGAATTGTCAGTTCTGCAGCGAGAAAGCGCAGTTCGTTGACTTTAAGGATGTCATGCGATTGCGCAGGTTCGTGACCGAGCGCGGCAAGATTCTTCCTCGCCGGGTGTCCGGGAACTGCGCGAGGCATCAGCGTGCGTTATCCGGTGCCGTGAAGCGCGCCCGGGAACTCGCTCTGCTCCCCTATACCGCTGAATAACGAAAGCGCGCCCACGCACAAGCGGGGCGCGATGGGTCCTGCCGTGGGAATCCGCGGGCTCACCGAAGGTGCCATTCTCGCTACTCTCGTCGCCCTGCTCGCGCTCGCGGCGCGATATTTGCCGGTCATTCAGTTCGCTGCAGCGTTAGTGTGTCCCATCCCACTCACCTTCCTTGTCATCCGGCAAGGGATGCGCGTCGCTGTGCTTGCAGCGCTGGTTGCCGCTGCCGTCGGCGCGATCGCGGGCGGACCGCTGACCGGCGTCGCGATCGTTCTGACCTTTGCGCCCATTGGAATCGCGCTGGGTCTCGGCGTGCGCAACCGCTGGGCCCCCGGAACCATCGTGCTGGTATGCGCTGCGGTCGCAACGGCCTCGTTGCTCATCAACCTAGGGCTCACGTTGTTCATCGCGGGCGTGAACCCGTATACGGTCATGTTCGAGAGTATGCAGCAGGGACAGGAGCAGTCGCTGCGGCTGTATGAGCGCCTCGGCATCGACCGCAAGCACCTCGAGCAGGCTTCAGGTGTGATGAAGCAATGGCTGGAGCTCATGCCCCGGCTGATGCCGCTGCTGATCGTGGGTGGTGGCGCGTTCGTTGCACTCGTTAACTTTCATGTTGGACGTCTTGTCCTGCGCCGCTTCGGGATCAATGTACCGGCGCTCCCTCCACTATCGACATGGCGCACGCACCCGGCGATCCTGTGGACCCTGCCCGTGGGATTCGTGCTCGGCGTAGTCGGACAGGGTCGCAATCTGGCGGTCGAGACCGCAGGATTGAATATCTCGTTCTTCGCGCAGATGCTGTTACTGCTGCAGGGGTTATTGGTCGCGTGGTCGTTCTTTGATCGCTACGGCTCACCGAGGTGGATGCGATGGATCATGATTGGATTGGCGTTTACGCAACCCATCCTCAATGTCGTAATATTCATCCTTGGACTGGCGGACGCCGCGTTTGATCTCCGTGGCAGGTGGAGACTCGCGAGAGAGGCGCGCTCATGAAAGTCATCCTATTGAAGAACGTCCCGGGGCTCGGGGAGCGGGGGCAGGTCAAAGAGGTCAAGGATGGTTACGCGCACAACTACCTGCTGCCGCGCGGGCTGGCTGCGGAAGCCACTCCGGGGAATGTCCGATCACTGGAAGGGCAGAGGAAGGCGGTCCAAGACCGCGCCAGGCGTGAGCAAGACGATACGGAGCAACTGGCGTCCCAGATCTCCAAGATGGTACTGGAGATCCGAACCCGGGCGGGTGAGGGCGGACGTTTGTTCGGTGCCGTAACCGCCCAGGATGTGGCGGAAGCGCTCGCGGGGCAGGGTGTCCGGGTATCTAAGAGGCAGGTGGAGCTTGACGAGCCCATCAAGACCGCGGGATCCTACAAGGTACCGGTCCGGGTTAGCCCGGGCGTGGTTGTCCAGGTTGAGGTGAACGTCCTCGGGACATCCTAAATGCACAGAGTAAACAAGATCGCACCCGCCATTAACCCAACCGGCTCGCTGTCTGTGCGCGAGACGTTGCGCCGCAAAGTGGCCGCGCTCTTTGGCATTCTGGAGGGACTCTACGGGGTCGAGCGCCTGCAACGCCGCGCAGAGAAACTCAGCGCGCTCGGGCTGATGCGCAGCCGCCAGCTCGGCCGCCGCGTGCTCGCGTTACAGCGGCTCGTGTTTGATGACTCGCAGATCACCTCCATCCCGCGTGAGCCGGAGATCCCGGCGATCCTCGAGGATCTCCAGGAGCGGGTAGCCGACCTGATGGCACGCAAGTCGGTCGAAACAGAGCTCGACCGCCGGGTCGCCGATCGGATGCGTGAGCGCCAGGATGATTACCTGCGGGAGATTCGTCTGCAGGTGCTGCAAGAGACGGCAGGACCGGAGACACCGGCGACACGCCGGAAGCTCCACGAGCTCGAGCTGCTCGAACAAGTCCGACTCGCCCGCACGGCACTCGAAGCGTTGCGGCCAAAGCGGTTGAGACACGTGGTGGGCCAGGAGCGCGCCATCCGCTCACTGCTCGCGAAGCTCGCCGTCCCGATCCCGCAACATGTAATTCTCTATGGGCCGCCGGGCGTCGGCAAGACCACCGTGGCGCGACTCGCCCTCGAGGAAGCGAAGCAACTCCGGCACACGCCGTTCGGAGAGGACGCGCCCTTCGTCGAGGTCGATGGCAGCACGCTGCGCTGGGATCATCGCGAAGCCACGAACCCGTTGCTGGGCTCGGTGCATGACCCGATCTATCAGGGCACGCGGCGTGATTTCGCCGACGCCGGCATCCCCGAGCCAAAGCTGGGTCTCGTGACGAAGGCGCACGGGGGCGTGCTGTTCATCGACGAGATCGGGCAGCTCGACCCCGTGCTGCAAGCAAAATTGTTGAAGGTGCTGGAGGACAAGCGGGTACGCTTCGAGTCGAGCTACTATGATCAGGACAGTCCGCATCTCCCCGCCTACGTGCGCCGGCTGTTTGATGAAGGCGCACCGGCCGACTTTGTCTTAATCGGCGCGACCACCAAAGAGCCCGAAGAGATCAGCCCGACGTTGCGATCGCGGTGCTCCGAGGTGTTCTTCGATCCACTGTCACCTGAAGACATCCAGCGGATTGTCCGTCAGGCGGGGCGGCGCCTGCAGGTGGAAGTCGGCACGGACGTGCCCAAGACCATCAGTGACTACACGATTGAGGGCCGCAAGGCGGTGAGCATGCTCGCCGACGCGTACGGCGCGGGGCTCTATCGCCGCCGGGGCAGCGGCGGGCTGCGAATTACGCTGCGTGATCTGCACGACGTGATCCGCGCCGGCCGGCTGTCGGCCAGCGCGCCGGCGAAGGCGTCCGGAGTCCCGGAAATCGGCAAAATGTTTGCGCTCGGCGTGACACAGTATGTCGGCTCAATCATCGAGATTGAAGCCACGGCGTTCCCGGTTGGGAAGCGCCAGCGCGGTACGATCCGGTTCAACGAAACGGCGGGCTCGATGGCCAAGGATTCGGTCTTCAACGCGGCGTCAGTCATTCGCCGGCTCACCGGCATCGACGTCAGCCACTTCGACGTGCATGTGAACATCATCGGCGGCGGACAAATCGACGGACCGAGCGCCGGTCTTGCCGTCGTCCTGGCGATGCTCAGTGCGATTGAGCGGCGGCCGTTGCGTCAGGATGTCGCCGTGACCGGTGAAGTGTCAATTCAGGGAAAGGTCAAGCAGGTCGGAGGAATTCCAGAGAAGATCTACGGTGCCCGCCAGGCAGGGATGCGGAAGCTCGTGCTCCCGGCAGAGAACCGCCTCGACGCCCCGCCGGACGTGAAGGGTATCGAGGTCGTTTTTGCCTCCTCGGTTGAGGATGTGCTACCGCACGTTGCCGTCGGCCGTCTTCCCAGCAAGCCCATCACACAAGGATAGCTCCGTCGGGTCAATTGCTCACCTTGTCCTCAGGTTATCCACAGTAAATTTCATGTCAATTCCCAGCTCGTCCACAACACCCCCACAAGGGAACCCACAGCCCGGCCCCTAAGTGCCAGTGAGGACCTAGTTTGCGCTTGACAAACCAAACATTTGTTCGCTAGTATCCTTTTACCAGCGAACGGAGGTTCGCCTGTGTCGATCGTCACTTCTATTGAGCGAGTTCCCCCGCAGAACCTTGACGCCGAACAAGGGGTACTGGGCTCAATGCTCCTCGACCGCGACGCGATCGCTCGCGTCGTAGAGCTGCTTCGGGCCGAAGACTTCTACCGAGACGCCCACCGTCGGATCTACGAAACGATGACTGAGCTGTTTGAACGAGGTGAGCCGGTCGACCTGATCACTGTCACCGACCGCCTTCGGGACAAAGGACAGCTCGACGACGTGGGAGGCGCGGCCTACATCACGTCGTTGCTGAACACGGTTCCAACAGCCGCGAACGTGGAGTACTATGCCCGCATCGTCCTTCAGAAGTCGATGCTCCGGCAGCTGATCGCCGCAGGGACGCAAATCGCCCACATGGGGTTTGAAGGAGAGCAGGATGTTGAGGTGCTGGTGGACCGGGCCGAGAAGCTGGTCTACAGCATCGCCAACCGCAGGCTGCTGCAAGAGTTTCTGCCCATCCGGGAGATCCTGAAGGCAAGCTTCGAGCGGATCGACCGGCGCTATCAGGACAAAGGCACGGTCACAGGTGTCGGCACAGGTTTCACTGATATTGATCAACTCACGAGTGGGCTGCAGCCGTCAGACCTCGTGATCGTCGCCGCGCGTCCGGGCATGGGGAAGTGCTTGAAGTTCGATGCAGAGATTGTCGATGCGTCGAGCGGCGAAGTCATCACCATCCAAGAGATCGTTACCCGGCGCAGCACGATGCTCTGGACGCTGACTGCGACGGGAACGCTGGCGACGACATCGCCCTCCCAGTTCGTCGACGACGGTATCAAGCCGGTCTACCGCGTGGCGACAGCGTCGGGCCGGTTCGTCGAAACCACGCTGTCTCACCCGTTTCTCACGACACGGGGCTGGAAGCCATTGTCCACGCTGTCCGTCGGGGAACCCATCGCCGTGCCGTCGCGCCTGCCGGTATTTGGCGGACTCGATCTCCCTGCATTTGAGGTCAAGCTGCTCGCGTATCTCTGCGTCGATACGATGCCCGCCTCGGCAGTGATAGCGACAGATTACGCCGACGCGGTGGCGGTGGCCGAGGCAATCTCGGCTGCGACGAAGCCGACCACCAGAGAACGGGAAGCGGGGAACGGGGAACGGGGAACGGCACGAGTTGCAGCTGATGAGTTGCCGCCGGTTCGCGGTGCTTCGCAACCCGAGGTGGAGGCGGCACTGCTCGCGCGGCACCGGGCGCTGAATGCCACGGGCGAGCATCGCTACATTCCGGAACTGGTCTTCAGCCTGGCGCGCGAAAAACTGGCCCTCTTTCTCTCACGGCTTCTGGCATGCGCGAGCGTTGTCGAGATGTCCGACCCGGATCTCTCGCTCACCGTACGCTCGACGTTCCCATCAGCGCGGATGGCCAAGCAGGTCCGTCACCTTCTTCTGCGCTTCGGGATATTTGCCGTGCAGCGCATTCAAGAACTGGAGATCAAGGGCGACTCGGTGCGCCACCTATTCAAGGAGGTCGGGATCCTCGGGCTGGAGCGTCTCCGGATGTGGGCGCGCCACGATCAGGCCCAGTTGCTCGAAGCCGGTGACCTTGCTTGGGATCCGATTACCGCGGTCGAGTACATCGGAGACTTCCAGGTCTACGACCTGACCATTCCGGAGACCCATAACTTCATTGCCGACGACGTCTGCGTCCACAATACGACCCTCTCGCTCAATATTGCGCAACACGCCGCGATCATGCACCAGACTCCGGTGGCGATCTTCAGCCTGGAAACGTCAAAAGAGCAGCTGGTGCAGCGCTTCCTCTGCGCGGAGGCGGATGTGGATGGCAGCAAGCTGCGCACCGGTTTTCTTTCCGATTCGGACTGGCCAAAGCTCGCACGCGCGATGGGCCGGCTCTCAGAGGCGCCCGTCTTCATCGATGACTCCGCGACCATTTCCGTTATTGAGATGCGCGCAAAAGCGCGCAAGTTGAGGGCTGAGCACGGCCTTGGATTGATCGTCGTGGATTATTTGCAGATGATTCAGTCGTACAAGCGAACGGAGAACCGGACCCAGGAAATCTCCGAAATCGCGCGCTCGTTGAAGACGCTGGCAAAGGAGCTCGACATCCCGCTCATCGCGGTTTCGCAATTGTCCCGCGCTGTAGAAATGACTGGCACGCGCCGTCCGATGCTCTCTCATTTGAGGGAATGCGTGTCTGCCGATACCGTGGTATGGGATGCAGATATCGGCCGCCGTCACACTATTGGTGAACTAGCCAGCAGGCCAGAGTGGCCACGACTCTTGTCATTGGGCGGAGATGGGAGATTGGTGCCTGTCCGTCCTTCAGCGGTATTCGAGAAAGCTGAAAATGACGTGTATGAGATTCGAACAAACTCGGGGCGCCGTCTTAAAGCGACTTGGAACCATCCGATCCTAACCCCAAAGGGCTGGGAGAAGGTTGGACAACTCGGGCCTGGCACTTTCGTCGGAGCTGCCGGGGGAGTTACAGCAGAAGGCGTTGGCATGCCCTTTCTGTCTCATCGACTGACAGCGCTCCATCCACCCGTCATTGCGAGGAGCGAAGCGACGAAGCAATCTGGTAGGGTGACGGTGATCGAAGCACCAACATTAGGAGAGGTATTCTGGGACGAGATTGTTGACGTTGTTCCAAAGGGCACAGTACCTGTTTTCGATCTGGTGATGCCTGGTACTCACAACTTCATCGCGAATGGGCTCGTCGTTCACAACAGCGGTGAATTGGAGCAAGTCGCGGATCTCGTTGTCTTTATATACCGCGAGGACTACTACAATCCCGAAACTGAGAAGAAGAACATCGCCGAGATCATTATTGCCAAGCATCGCAACGGACCGATCGGTACCATCGAGCTCTTTTTCCACAAGGAGTTCAGCAAGTTCGCTAATCTGGAGCGGCGAAGGACGTAGAGACATGTATCATCTCCCTAGCGATAACTTCTCTCGGAAGATTGCAGTTTCAATCTCACCTCGGGGCATCGTGCATGATGACATTCGTCCGGAAGACTTTGTACCTAAAGATGCGTTCACAATTGTCGATTCACGCGGAAAGCGAGCCTTCCCCGCGATTGCGAAGAACTCTAAGTTAGTTACAATCATCGAGGATGCTGTGCGGCGGGTCCCTTCACATCACCAGCTTTTCTGTGGGGACAGTCGCCAAATGAATTTTCTTCCAAGTGCGAGCGTACATCTGGCTGTGACATCGCCACCCTACTGGACACTGAAGGAGTATCCTCGGCGCGAAGGTCAACTTGGATTGATCGCAGACTATGAGGCTTTTCTCGAGGAACTCGATAGGGTCTGGACGGAGGTTTTTCGGGTTCTGGTTCCAGGTGGCAGGTTGATTGTTGTTGTTGGCGACGTATGCCTTTCTCGAAGGCGTGTTGGGAAGCATGTGGTCTTTCCTCTACATGCCGGCATCCAGGAGCGTTGCAGACGGATAGGTTTCGACAATCTGGCTCCTATCATTTGGTACAAGATCGCGAATGCTACGCTTGAGGTGGATAATGGGTCCACTTTTCTTGGGAAGCCTTACGAGCCGAACGGCATTGTTAAGAATGATATCGAATACATCTTGTTTCAAAGAAAGCCCGGAGGGTATAGGAAGCCGTCTCTAGCGGCCAGGATCTTATCGATTATCCCTGAGGCACTGCAACGAGAATGGTTTCAGCAGATATGGACGATGAAAGGGATGTCGACTCGCCGGCATCCTGCTCCCTTCCCAGTGGCTCTTGCCGAGCGCTTGGTTCGTATGTTTTCGTTCGTCGGAGACAACGTGCTGGACCCTTTCATGGGTACTGGGACCACAAGTGTTGCAGCCAGCAAATGGGGACGCAACAGCGTGGGGATCGAAATCGAGGATGGGTATTTCGAGCTCGCGCGTGCGCGACTCTCTGAGAAAGCGAAGGAACTCCAATTAGCCCTGGCATAGATCAGGGTGCAGTCCAATCTGGAGGGAGCCTAGTCGCCCGACTGAATGACTAACGGGAAGTTCCGTCTTCTCGAAGCCTTTCGAACCTCGTTTGCTGGCACCGTCTACAGACACCGCGATCCCACGATTGGGAACAAGATTGCCCGCGAACTCTTCGAGGATTTATACTACCACAAGGTCTCGGTGCGCTTCTCTGGGGAGATTGACGAAAGAATTGGTGCAGTGAATCGCGGAGGCACGGTTCACGGCAGGCTAATCAGAAGGAACGACAGTTTCTTCGGACTTGTGCCTGCAGGAGTTGAAGTGAGCCCTCTAGCTGCTGGTGTCTCTGTTCCAGAAGGATTGGTTGCAGAGCCACGCGTAGGTGCCGAAGTCAAGATTTTGGCTAAAGCTCAGTTGAAGCAAATTGATCGCGTCGTCAGTGATTTGCATAATTTTGTTGGTCGAATGAATAAGATAAACGGGCGCTGCATCAATATAGCCGTAGTCGGTATCAACCATGAGCAGGAGTACATCGGCTACGAAGGCAGGAGACGCTTTCGTGGTCGGCTGGGTGCGCAGGAGCCCACGAAAGTGGCCACAAAACTCGAGGAGCTGCGAGATGAGTATGACGAGTTGCTTGTATTATCTTTTCGTGCCTCAAATCAGTCACCCTACCCATTTTCGTGGGTAAGTGATGTAAGGGTCAATTTGGACTATGGAGCTGCGCTAAGAAGAGTCGGGGTTTTGTATCAAGAGCGCTTTCGGGCGTGAGCAGTGTCTTCGCTCTTCTTTCCTCCATCTTCTTTGCGGGCAATGCCGTGTGCGTCCGTCTTGCCCTTCGCGGCTCAACCGCGGCGACGGCCACGCTTGCGTCTGTGGTCACGAATATCGCTGCGCTTTGGCTGCTCGCTGCCTTCACCGGCTCGTTATCGCGTGTCTTCCAGCCGGCGTCGCTGATCTTTCTCGCTGCCGGTGCGTTCGCTCCGGCGTTCGCGCGGCTCACCTACTACGAGAGCATCAGCATCATCGGCGTGGCTCGGGCCTCCACGCTGAGTAACACGACGCCGATCTTCACGGCGATACTCGCGGTGCCGATCCTCCACGAGCAGATGACCTGGCGATTAATCCTTGGGACGCTGATGGTGGTCGCCGGTGTCGCTCTCGCCGTGAAACCTGAGGATCGAAAGCCGGCCGCCCGCTCCGCCGCGGTCGCGGAGGCCGCCACGCCGCATCCGGAGCCGGCCGGTGGGTGGATGAGCCGTTTCCGTGGGTCTTTGCGCGGCGACCAGCGGCGGACGTTGGGGATCCTGCTGGCCGTGAACACCGCCGTCATGGCGAGCATTTCGTTCCTTCTTCGAAAAACTGGGCTCGGGTTTTTGCCCGACCCGACGCTGGCCGCGGCGTTGACCGTCACCGGCTCGCTTGTGCTACTGGCGCCCTTTCAAGCCGTGCGCTGGCGCCGGGACCCACTGCGGACGGATCGCAACAGCCTCACATACCTCGTCGCGGGAGGGCTGCTCACGACGGCAGGCTTTCTTTCGTACTTCCTCGCGCTGAATCTTGGGGACATCGTGCG
>Ga0184633_10000994_pt1 | contig 11374 bp, 12 predicted proteins | sample PLM31_170_b1_FD_133156 | JGI IMG/M metagenome (GOLD analysis project Ga0184633, IMG submission 133156) | Groundwater sediment microbial communities from an aquifer in East River, Colorado, USA - PLM3-1_170_b1 | ecosystem: Environmental > Terrestrial > Soil > Riparian zone | place: USA: East...
CCAAATTCCTGAACAAAAAAGACCCGCAGCTAGTCGTGATCGACGAAGTTTCTGGCCAGCTACTGGCCTTCTTAGGCGCCCCACCCACGCTAAACGTGCTTTTCGTTGGAATCGATGCGAGCCAGCCGGGGTTCTTCTACTGGCCGGTTCCGGTCAACTGGAAATATTTGGTACTGGGTTTTATACTTTTTCGCGTCTTCGATATCTGGAAGCCGTTCCCCGTGCGCCAGGCGGAGCGGTTGCCCGGCGGCTGGGGCATCATGGCCGACGATTGGCTGGCCGGCATCTACGCTGCGCTCGGGCTGTGGCTGGCCAGGGCGCTGGGACTATAGTGAGCAACAACGGCATCCCACGCATCGAGCGCGTCGCACCCGCCGCGGCAATTCCCAGCGGCGAAATCGCCATCCACGGCTCGGGCTTCACGCCGCGCGGCAACGCGCGCCCGCGCGTGCACTTCGGCGAAGCCGAAGGCAGCCTGCTCGTCTCCACGGATAGCTTCCTCATCGCGCGCGTGCCCGAAGGCGCGGCGAGCGGCACGGTGCGCGTGGCCACGGCGCGCGCAGAAAGCCCGCCGCATCCGATCTCCATCGGCGTGCAGATCGCCGACAACCTGCATCCCGTCTCGAATCCCGCGGTGGACGCGCAGGGCAACATCTACGTGACGTTCAGCGGGCCGCGCGGCAAGCGCGTGCCGGTATCGCTCTACAAGATCACGCCGAACTACGTGGTGAAGCCGTTCGTCACCGAGCTGATGAACCCCTCGGGGCTCGCGCTCGACCGCGCCGGCGTGCTCTACGTCTCCTGCCGCAACGACGGCACGATCCACCGCGTGACGCCCGACGGCCGCTCGCAGCGCTGGCTGGAAGGCATGGGCATCGCCACGGGCATCGCGTTCGATGCCGACGACAATCTCTACGTCGGCGACCGCAGCGGCACCGTCTTCAAGATCAGCTCCGACCGGCAAGTCTTTGTCTTCGCGACGCTCGAGGCCTCGATCGCCGCGTTTCACCTTGCGTTCAGCCCCGCGGGCGACCTCTACGTCACCGGGCCGACGACTTCGAGCTTTGACCGCGTCTATCGCATCACGGCGGGCGGCGACGTGAGCGATTTCTACCGCGGGCTCGGCCGGCCGCAAGGGATGGCGTTCGACCGCGACAGCAACCTGTACGTCGCCGCATCGCTTAGCGGGCGGCGCGGGATCGTACGCGTCACTCCCGAACAGAAAGCGGAAGTCGTGCTGAGCGGCAACGGCGTTGTGGGCTTGGCGCTGCTGCCCACGCGCCGCGCCGTCGTGGCCACGACGAACGCGCTCTTCAGCCTCGATTGGGACGTCCCCGGCCTGCCGCTCCTGCGGTAGGTCACGATCTTCTCCTCACTCGCATTCCTAGCAGTTGCGCGTCTCCATCGCATCGGATAAGAATTGAGGCCGTGAAAGCGGAGATCATTGCCGTCGGCTCGGAGCTGCTCACGCCGGACCGCATGGACACCAATTCCCTTTTCCTCACCGAGGAACTGAACCGCTTGGGCGTCGAGGTCGTGCGCAAGGTTGTAGTCGGCGACGAGCGCGGCCAGATCCGCGACGCGTTTCGCGAAGCGCTCAACCGCGTCGAGCTGGTGATTTCCATCGGCGGGCTCGGGCCCACCGAAGACGACCTGACGCGCGAGACGCTGGCCGAATTGCTCGGCCGGCGGCTGGAGCGCAACGACACCGTGCTGCGCGGTATCGAGGCGCGTTTCCGGAAATTCGGCCGCGCGATGCCGGAGGTGAACGTTCGCCAAGCAATGGTGCCCGAAGGCGCCACGATCCTCGAAAACCCGCGCGGCACCGCGCCGGGGCTGTGGCTCGAAGCCGACGGGCACATCGTTGTCCTGCTCCCCGGCCCGCCGCAAGAATTGAAGCCGATGTTCACCGCGCAGGTGGCCGCGAGGCTCGAGCGCCTGGCCGGCGGAAAGCGGCTCTACGCGCGCGAGCTGCGCGTGGCGATGATGCCGGAATCGGCCGTCGAGCAGCGCGTCGCGCCGATCTACACGAAATACACGGACGTGCAGACCACCATCCTCGCCGCGCCGGGCGAAATCCAGCTCCACTTGCGCGCGTGGTCGGGCGACGCCGCAGCGGCGGGGAAGATGCTCGACGAGCTGGTCGAGCGCATCGCGTTCGCGCTTGGCGAAAGCGTTTTCACCACGCAAGGCAAATCGCTCGAAGAAGTGGTCGCGCGCAACCTGAGCCTGAACCAGGCAACGATTGCGGTGGCGGAGAGCTGCACCGGAGGCCTGCTCGCCGAACGCTTGACGAACATTGCCGGCAGCTCGGCGTATTTTCTGGGCGGCGTCGTCTCCTACAGCAATGAGCTGAAGACGGCGTGGGTGGACGTGCCCGCGGAGATCATCAAGGCCCAGGGCGCGGTGAGTGCCGAAGTGGCGCGCGCGCTGGCCGAAGGTATCCGGCAGCGCTCGGGCAGCACGCTGGGGCTCGGCGTTACGGGCATTGCGGGGCCGGGCGGCGGCTCTCCCGAAAAACCCGTGGGCACGGTCTACATCGCGCTAGCCAACGAAACCGTCAGCAAGGAGCGGATGTTCCTCTTCCCCGGCGACCGCGACCGCATCCGCTGGCAGGCGTCGCAGGCCGCGCTCGATATGGTGCGGCGCTATTTCCTGTACACTTCGCGGCCAAAGGAATAGAAAGGACTCCGCGTTGCGCGTTTTTCTCGCGCTCGAAATCCCCGGCGAAGTCCGGACCGCGATCGGCGAACTGATTCGAACGCTCGAGAAAACCTGCCGCGGCGCGCACTGGGTGAGGCCTGACGGGGTGCACGTGACGCTGAAATTCATCGGCGAGGCCGCGCCCGAGCGGATCGAGCAAATCCAGGCGAGGCTGGCGAACATTCGCGTTTCTGCTCCGGTCGAACTGGAGTTTCGCGGCGTGGGATTTTTCCCCAACGACCGCCATCCGCGCGTCTTCTGGGCGGGCATCGCTGCGACGCCGAACCTCGCTGAACTCGCCGGGTGCATCGAGCAGGAGCTTGCGCCGCTGGGCATCCCGCGCGAAGAGCGCCCATTCAAGCCGCACCTGACGCTCGCGCGGTTCAAATCCGAGGACGGTCTCCCTCGTTTGCGCGAGGCAATTGCTTCTGCCGGAGCGCTCGATTTCGGCGCCATGCGCGAAGAGAGCTTCCATCTGTACGGGAGCCGCCTGAAGCCCGGCGGCGCGGAATACATGAAGCTGGCCACGTTTCCTTTCACAGGGGCCGCGCGATGAGCGCGGGCGCAAGGTGGGCGCACGTGTGGATTCCGCTCGCGGCATATCTGCTGGGCGCAATTCCCTTCGGCTTTCTGATCGCGAAGCTGCGGATAGGCGGCGACATCCGCACCACGGGCAGCGGGAATATCGGCGCGGCGAACGTTACGCGCGTGGTCGGCCAGGGCGCGGGCGCGGCGACGCTGCTGCTCGATGCCGGAAAAGGCTGGCTGGCGGTGTGGCTGGCGGCGCGCTTCACCGGCGAAGACATCGCGTGGATGATGGTTGCGGCACTGGCCGCGATTCTCGGGCACCTGTTTCCCGTGTGGCTCGGCTTTCGCGGCGGGCGCGGCGTCGCCACCGGCGTGGGCGTTTTCTTGCCCATCTGCTGGACGGCGGTTGTGGCGGCGCTCGCGATCTGGCTCATCGTCGTGGCATTCTGGCGCTACGTGTCGCTCGGCTCGATTGCGGCGGCGGCCGCGCTGCCGCTGCTCACGTATCTGCTCTACGCGCCGGGCCACGCGCCGCCGCACAGCGTCTCCCTCGGGACGGCGCTCGCGGCGGTGCTGATCATCTGGAAGCACCGGCCAAACATCGAGCGGCTCATCGCCGGCACCGAAGACCGCTTCTCGCTCCGCCGGAGGAAATAGGACAGTCCCGGCAAACATGAAAAAGATCGCCATCATCGGCGGAGGAAGCTGGGGCACAGCGCTCGCGATTGTGCTGGCGCGCAGCCGCCGCGCGCACCGCCTGTCGCTGTGGGTCTACGAAAGGGACATTTGCGAATCGCTGCGCGCGGGCCGCGTCAACGAAGTCTTTCTCCCCGGCTTCGAAGTCCCGCGCGAAGTCGAGATCACCAATGACCTGGGCGAGGCACTGCAGGGCGCGGACATCGTTCTGGGTGTGATGCCCTCGGCGCACGCGCGCGCGATGTATGCGCAGATGCTGCCGCACCTCGCGCCGCACGCCGTGTTCGTCAGCGCGACGAAGGGCCTCGACCACCGCACGCTTCATCGCACCACGGAGATCATCGCCGAAATTGCCAGGGAGAAACTTACGCCACGGGTGGCAGCGCTTTCGGGCCCGAGCTTCGCGCGCGAGGTGGCGCGCGGCGATCCCACAGCCGTTGTGATCGCTTCCTCGGACGCAGAGCTGGCCACGAGCATTCAGGAAGAGTTCTCCGGGCCGACGTTCCGCCTGTACACAAACGACGACGTGGCGGGCGTGGAGCTGGGCGGCGCCGTAAAAAACGTGATCGCCATCGCCGCGGGCGTCTGCGAAGGGCTTGGGCTGGGCCACAACTCGATGGCGGCGCTCATGACGCGCGGCCTGGCGGAGATGACGCGGCTGGCCTGCGCGCTGGGTGCGCGAGGCGAGACGCTCGCCGGTCTCGCGGGCATGGGCGACTTGGTGCTGACCTGCACGGGCGCGCTGAGCCGCAACCGCACCGTCGGCGTCGAGCTCGGCAAGGGCCGCAAGCTCGACGACATCATCGGCCCGATGCGCATGGTGGCCGAAGGCGTGGGCACGACGGCCGCAACGGTGGCGCTGGCGCGCAAAGCAGGCGTCGAAATGCCCATCACCGAGCAGATGCACGCCGTGCTCTACGAAGGCCGCGCGCCGCGCGACGCCATCCGCGAATTGATGGAGCGGCGGCTGAAGAACGAATAATGCGCGCCCGGCTTCGGCCGCGTTGCCCTGGGGCCGCCCTTAGCAAGTCCGCTACGCTGCCCCTTCCTTGCCTGCCTCCGGCGCGCGCACTCCCGTAAAATCGGAGTCTCAGCCGTGGCCTCCGAAAGACCAAAGCGGTTCCTCCCGGGTCGCCCGCGCATCCTCTGGATGGTTCTGGGCGCGCTGCTGCTCGTCAGCTTGCTGCCGATCGGGCTCTACCACCGCCAGGTGCTCAAGCTGAGCCAGGAAAAACTGGTGGACACCGAGCGCGTGCAGCAAAGCGAGGTGACGCGCTCGCTCGCCGAAGAAGTGCAGCTCTTCGACTCCAACCTGCACCAGCAGCTCATCAGCGAGCGGCAGATCCTCGCGCTCACCGGCCTGATCTCGAACGTGGACGATCCGGTGCACGCGCCGCAGGTGACGCGCCTGCTTGAGAACTTTGTCGACAGCAACCCGCACCTGTTGTATCTCACCGCCGTAGGCAAGCAGGCCAAAGGCACCGGCGCCGGCAACTTCCGCGCCGACCAGGACCCCTTTGTGAGCCGGGCGCTGCAGCGCGCGTTCACGTCGAGCATCCAGTCGCTGCATTTCCGCAGCGACCCGCTGGCGCTGGGCCCGGAGAATCGTCCCGCGTTTGTGACGGCCGTGCCGCTGCAGGTGAGCGACCAGTTCACGGGCATGCTGGCCGCGGTCGTCTCGCTCGACCGCATCCTGCGGCGGCTGCAGGAGACGAGCGTGCGCGGACGCGTGGTGTTTCTGGTGGACCGCAACGGCCACATCGTGGCGCATCCCGATACGCGCAAATTCGTTCCCGGCACGGACGTGAGCGCGGTTTCCCCGATCGTCAAGCAGATCAAAGAGCTCCCGCGCGAGCTGCGCGCGACGGAAACGATGCGCTTGACCGTGGAGGAAAACGGCCGTCCGGTGGAGATGATCGGCACCTACAGCACGTTGCCCGAGCTGAACTGGGCCGTGGTGGCGGAGCGCAGCCTGGACAAGGCGCGCGAAGACGCCGGAGTGAAAGAGCTCAACACGCAGGCGCTGAACCTGGTTTTCGTCGTGACGTTTGGCGCGCTGATTCTTGGCTACCTGTTTGCCGTGGGCATCAGCACGCCGATCCGGGCTCTGGCCTACTCCACCCGCGCAATCAGCCGCGGCGAATTCCACGAGCGCACACCGGTGCGCGGCGCCGCCGAAATCAGCGAGCTGGCCGAAACGTTCAACAAAATGGCCGGCGCTATCGAGCAGTTCATCGAGCAGCTCAAGCAGGCAGCGGAAGAAAACCGCGCCCTCTTCCTGGGCTCGATCCGCATGCTCGCCGCGGCCATCGACGAAAAGGACCCCTACACACGCGGCCATTCCGGGCGCGTGGCGAAATACTCGATGATCATCGGGCAGGCGCTCGGCCTCAGCGCCGGGGATCTCGACCGGCTGCGCATCTCCGCGATGTTGCACGACGTCGGCAAGATCGGCGTGGACGACCGGGTGCTCAAAAAGCCCGGGGCGCTGACGCCGGAAGAATTCGAGTTGATGAAGCAGCACCCCTCAAAGGGCGCCAACATCATGCGGCCGGTCGCACAGCTCAAGGAGATGCTGCCTGGCATCGAGTTGCATCACGAACATCTGGACGGCCGCGGCTATCCCTATGGACTGAAAGGCGACGAGATTCCGCTGATGGCGCGCATCATCGCCGTCGCGGATACGCTCGACGCCATGACCACCAACCGGCCGTATCAATCCGCAATGGACCTCGACTACGCCGTGCAGAAGATCCGCGAGCTTATCGGCAGCCGTTTTGACAGTTCCGTCGTAGATGCACTCGAGGCGGCTATCAGCAACGGCACGCTGCGACTGAGTGCAACGCTCGTCGAAGTGTAGCGGAAAGGCCGGCTTGCCTCAGGCGCGTTCCAGAACAATCTCAAACGAAACAGCGGCGTGAATCGCCTGCGGGTCTGCAAAGACGCGAACCGGACGAATCAGCTCGCGGCTTTCCAGCAGCGGATCCTTGCGATAGGTTCGGTCCGGGTCTCCTTCGAACACCGGGTCGGTGGCGAAGTAAAGCTGCGTGATCAGAGTCTTGTGCCCCGGCGAGGAAACCTTGTAGTGGATGTGCTGGGCGACGCGCGTGGGGTAGTGCCCCGGCATGTTTGTTTCAAAACTGTATTCGCCCTTGCGCCCCGGGGAAAGCTGCGCGCGGTAGTGGAAGCCCTCGTTGTCGTAATGCCCTAATGGATCGGCCTGCCAGATCTCCAGAACGGCGTCGGAGAGAGCTTCCCCGCGCGTGTTGAAGACGGCGCCGGAGACCGAGAGCGGCAATCCAGGATCGCCCGGCCGGGTGAGCCGAATGGCACGCGGGGCCTGCGGCTTGTAGAAGGGGCCAAGATCGTTCGGCGGCGTCGGCTTCAGTTTGCGGGCTTCGGCCTCCTGCCAGAACGCGAGCACCCTCGATTCCGTGAGCGGCGAAGCTGCCACCAGCAAGCCGGCAGCGAAGCACTTGCTGAGCACGTCTCTTCGGGAAAGCACAGGATATCGCATAGACGCCTCCGGCAGAATTTTGGCGAGTCTAGTTGGCGCTTCCGGCGAAGTCAAGCCGGCCTGCTTCCCTGCGTCCGCTGGTGTGTTCTGCTAGAATGGGGCTTTTGACGCGCCGGGAAAGAAACCGCCTGCAATGATCACTCTGTTTGGCAAGCCCGAGCCGACGCTGCTCGAGCGGCTGAAGGAATCCGTCGGCAAGACGCGCTCCCAGCTCGCCTCGCACGTCGAAGAGCTCCTCACCCGCGAGCGGCGCATCGACCCCGCGCTGCTGAACGAGCTCGAGACAGCGCTGCTCGCCGCCGATATCGGCGTGCGCACCACGCGCGAAGTGCTCGCCGCCGTGCGCGAGCGCGTGGATCGCCAGGCGCTCACGGACGGCACACAGCTCAAGGCCGAACTCAAGCAGCAGCTCCTCCATGCCCTGGGCAATGGAGCCGCGGGAGCCACGGCCGAGACTGATGCCGCCGCGCAGGCGGCGCCGCGCGTGATCTTCGTCGTCGGCGTGAACGGCACGGGCAAGACCACGACGATCGGCAAGCTGGCCAGCCGCCTCAAGAAGCAGGGCCGCAGCGTGCTGCTTTGCGCGGCGGATACGTTCCGCGCCGCAGCGATCGAGCAGCTCGACATCTGGGCGCGGCGGGCGGGCGTCGAGCTGATCCGGCAGAGGCCGGGCGCCGACCCGGCCGCCGTCGTTTACGACGCGCTAGCCGCGGCAAAGGCGCGCGCGGTGGACGCCGTGATCGTGGACACGGCCGGGCGGCTGCACACGAAATCGAACCTGATGGCTGAGCTCGAAAAGATGAAGCGCACCGCGGCGAAGCTCGTTCCCGGCGCGCCGCACGACGTGCTGCTCGTGATGGACGCGACGACGGGACAGAACGGACTGGCGCAGGCGCGCGAATTCACCGCCGCCGTGGGCGTCACCGGCATCGTGCTCACCAAGCTCGACGGCACGGCCAAAGGCGGCATCGTCGTGGCCATTGCGCGCGAGCTCGGCTTGCCCATCCGCTTCGTCGGCACGGGCGAGAAGATTCAGGATCTCGTGCCCTTCGATCCGCAAGCATTCGTCAATTCGCTCTTCGATTGAGCCGCCGATGGCAGATTCCTCGCAAGACGCCGCGCTACGCTGGATGAACCGCGCCATGAATCTTGCGCGCAAGGGCGAAGCGCAAGCGAGCCCGAACCCCATGGTCGGCGCCGTGCTTGTGCGCGATGGGCGCATCGTGGGCGAAGGTTTTCACACCTACGCCGGCGTGCGCCACGCGGAAGCGATCGCGCTCGAAGCCGCCGGTGACGCCGCGCGCGGCGCCACGCTTTACATTAATCTCGAACCCTGCTGCCACACGGGCCGCACCGGCCCCTGCACGGAAAAACTCATCGCTGCGGGCGTGCGCCGCGTGGCTGCTGCGATACCGGACCCCAACCCCGCCGTCGCCGGGCGCGGATTCAAGCAACTGCGCGCCGCAGGCATCGAAGTAGAAATCGGCCCACTGCAGGAGCAGGCGCGGCGCCTGAACGAAGCGTTCGCTTGCTGGATCACGGCGCGGCGGCCGTTTGTGACGCTGAAATCCGCGCTGACCCTCGACGGCCAGATCACTCTCCCCGGCCGCAAGGGTGGAACCACGCACGTCTGGATCACGTCGGAAGAATCGCGGGCTGAGGTGCAGCGGCTGCGGCACGCCGCGGACGCGGTTCTTTCGGGCCTGGGCACGATTGTGGACGACAACCCGCGGCTCACGGACCGCACCGAGCTGCCGAGGCGTCGCAAGCTGCTGCGCGTGGTGGTAGATTCGCGGCTGCGCCTGCCGCTGCGGTCACGGCTGGTGAAGACGGCTGCGGGAGACGTGCTCGTATTTACGACGCGGCCTGCGGATTCGCCGCGCGCCCGCTCGCTGCGCCGCGCCGGCGTCGAGGTCGTGCGCGTGCCCAGCCGCGGCGGCCGCGTGGACCTCAAAGGAGTGCTGAAGGAGTTGGGCCGCCGTGAAATCCTGAGCGTGCTGCTGGAGGCGGGCGGGACGCTGAACGCCGCGGCGCTTGAAGCGGGCGTTGTGGACAAGATGGTTCTGTTCTACGCACCGAGGATTGCCGGAACGGATCACATGCGGGTGGTGCAGCCTGCCCGCCACCGGCGGGCGATGCCGGTATTGCGGGATGTGAACCTTCGCCGCTTCGGACCCGATTTCGCTGTGGAAGGATACCTGCGCGATGTTTACCGGAATCGTTGAAGCCATCGGCACGGTGGATTCACTCGAGCGCACGGCGGCCGGCGCACGGCTCGCGGTTCGCGCCGCGGACGTTGCGCCGTCGCTCGCCGTGGCGAACAGCATCGCCGTCAACGGCTGTTGCTTGACAGTGGTCGAAGTCTCCGGCGAGACGTTTGCAGCTGATCTCTCGAGCGAAACGCTGGTGCGGACATCGTTCGGGGAACTGCACGCCGGCACGCGCGTGAACCTCGAGCGGCCGCTCACCGCAGGCAAGGAATTAGGCGGGCATTTCGTGCAGGGGCACGTGGACGGTGTGGGACGCGTGGCGCGGCTCGTGCCCGAAGGCTCGCCGCAGAAGCCGGACGGCTGGCGGCTCTCCGTGCGCGTGCCGCAGGAGCTGGCCCGTTACGTCGCGATGAAAGGCTCGATCGCCATTGACGGCATCAGCCTGACCATCGCGGGCTGGCAGGACGGCGTCGTGGACCTGGCGATCATTCCGTACACGCACGCGAACACGAACCTGTCGTCGCTGACCGTCGGCGATCCTGTGAACGTCGAGTGCGACGTGCTGGCGAAATACATCGAGGGACTGCTGCGCGCGCGCGAAGAGGCTGCGGGCGGGCGGCTGAGCATCGAAGAACTTCTGAAGCAGGGATTCTAAATGCGCATTCGAAAAGATGCCGCACAGAAACCGAAGGGGAGCGCCATGCCGCAGGTGACGGGAGTCCTGGAGACGGCATTCCACGTGGACGACATTCGCCGCGCGTCCGCGTTCTACGAAGACCTGTTCGGCTTTCGCAAACTCGACGGCGATGGCGACCGCTTCTGCGCCTACAGCGTGGCCGACCGGCAAGTGCTGCTCCTGTTCAAGCGCGGGGGCACGACGCGCCCGATCGCGCTGCCCGGCGGCGTGGTGCCGCCGCATGGCGGCAGCGGCTCGCTGCATTTCGCGTTTTCCGTGCCCGCGGCAGATCTCGATGCCTGGGAAGACCGGCTGGCGTCGAGGGGCATCGCCATCGAAAGCAGAGTCCACTGGCCGCGCGGCGGGCGCAGCATTTATTTCCGCGATCCCGACGGGCACTTGTTGGAACTCGTCACGCCAGGCTGCTGGGCGATCTACTGACGGTTTTTCCCTGGAGGGACAGCGATGCGACGCAGGAGGCTTTGGGGCTGGCTGCGCGGCCTGGGAATCGTGCTCGCTCTTGCCGGGGCGGCTGCCACGCAGAGCGGACGCCCCGCCAGCAAACAGGCGCGGAGCGTGGACCTGCTGCTGCGCGGCGGGCTCGTGGTGGATGTGTCTGGCGCGGCGCCAGGCTTCGCAGACGTGGGCATCCAGGGCGAGCGCATCGTCTTTGTCGGCGACGCCGTGAAAGCAAAGGTCACCGCAGCGCTCACGATTGACGTAAAGGACCTCGTCGTCGCGCCGGGCTTCATCGATCCGCACACGCACGTCGGCGGCGATTTGTCCGACCCTGCGTCGAGTACGTGTACACGAAGAAGCTGATCCCGCTGCCGTTCGCGATTCGCCAGAGCAGCGTGCGGACAGCAGAAACGCTGCACCTGCGCGACCGCGGCCTGCTGAAGCCAGGCTATTTCGCGGACATGATCGCGTTTGATGCGGCAACGATTGCCGACCGCTCGACCTACGAAGACCCCGAAGTGCTCGCCGTGGGGATGAAGTACGTCGTCGTGAACGGAAAGCTCGCGGTGGAAAGCGGCGAGTACA
>Ga0184633_10000995_pt1 | contig 11363 bp, 9 predicted proteins | sample PLM31_170_b1_FD_133156 | JGI IMG/M metagenome (GOLD analysis project Ga0184633, IMG submission 133156) | Groundwater sediment microbial communities from an aquifer in East River, Colorado, USA - PLM3-1_170_b1 | ecosystem: Environmental > Terrestrial > Soil > Riparian zone | place: USA: East...
ATACAATGGTTTGTGGGACGGCACGACGGACTGGAAGGGCGCGGAAGTGACGCAGGCGCTCGAGAACTTCAAGGCGATGCTCCAGTACGTGAACGCGGACCACGCCGCGCTCACGTGGGACCAGGCCAACCAACTGGTGATTGACGGCACGGCCGCCATGACCATCATGGGCGACTGGGTAGACGGCGACTACGTGGCCAAGAAGTTCACCGGCTACGGCTGGGCCTCCCCGCCCGGCACAAAGGGCATCTACGACGCCCTGTCCGATACCTTCGGCCTGCCCAAGGACACCAAGAATCCGGAGGCGATGAAGGAGTTCCTGGGCGTGCTCGGCTCGAAGCAAGGTCAGGAGACCTTCAACAAGCTCAAGGGCTCGATCTGCGCTCGCACCGACTGCGACTACTCGTCCTTTGACGCGTATCTCCAGTCGTCGGCGGCGGACTGGGGGAAGGACACCATCGTGCCTTCGGTGGTGCACGGCGCGGCGGCCAAGGAAGGTTGGGCCGCTTCGTACGTAGACGCCGTCGGCGCGTTCGTGACCACTCAGGACGTGGCCGCGACGCAAGCCGCGCTGGCAGCCGCCTGCGTGGACGCTGAGGTTTGCAAGTAACCTGAGCTTGTGTTAAAAAGCGGGGCAGCCAGCAGGATCGGCTGCCCCTAGCTTTTGGGAAAAGAAGGAGCTGAAGGAGCTCCGGGGAACTTACCGTTCGGAGTTCCTTCAGTTCCCTGAGTTCCTTTGGTTCCCGCTTGTCAGGAGGTGCCCCTTGACTGCCCGCCGCTTTGACTGGGATCGCATCCTCGCCGTCCTCCTCATCTCGCCGTCTATTCTGGCGATCGCCATTTTCGTTTATGCCTTCATCGCGTGGACAGGCTGGGCCTCGGTGCTCAAGTGGAACGACTTGCTGCCCCTGCAGGCCCTCCCTCAGTTTCCGAGCCTGAAGGTGTTTCCGCCAAAGGCCCCTCTCGCTAAATCTCCGGGGGACTGGCTTCCGTTGGATAATTACATCCGGTTAATCCAAAGTGACCAGCGTTTTCAGAAGGACCTGGAGAATACGGTCGTGTTCACCGTGCTGTTCATCGGGGCATGTCTGGTGATCGGGCTACTGCTGGCGACGCTGCTCGATCAGAAGATTCGGGGCGAGGGGCTGTTCAGGGGCATCTACCTGTTCCCGATGTCGGTCTCGTTTATTGTGACGGGTGTGGCGTGGCGGTGGGTGCTCACCCCCGGCACGCCGCAGAGTGGCGCCGTAGGCATCAACCTGCTGTTTGACAAAGTGGGGTTGGGTTTTCTCAAGAACGGCTGGTACACCGACCCGGACATCGGCATCAAAGCCGTGGTGATTGCCGCAGCCTGGCAGATGGCCGGCTACACCATGGCCTTATACCTCGCCGGGTTGCGCGGCATTTCGGAAGACCTGCGGGAGGCCGCGCGCGTGGATGGTGCAAACGAGTGGCAGGTCTTCCGGCACATCATCCTGCCGCTGCTCCAGCCCGTGACGCTGAGCGCGGTGATCATCCTCGGCCACATCTCGCTGAAAATCTTCGACCTGATTTCTTCAATGACCGGCCCCGGCGCGGGTTTCTCCACCGACGTTCCGGCGTATTATCTCTTTGACACGGTCTTTCGCGGCAACCACTTTGCGCGCGGCGCGGCCATTGCCATTATCTTGCTCTTGATGGTGTCGGTGCTGGTGATACCTTATCTCATCTACAGCTCGCGCACGGAGGTGGAACAATGACTGCCTCACGCCGCGTCTCCCGTATCGTCATTTATGCGATCTTGATTGTGGCGGCGGCGTTCTTCCTGCTGCCGGTGTACGTGCTGGTGGTCACCAGCCTCAAGAGTTACGCCGAAGTCAACCTGGCCACCATGTGGAATCCGCCCACCGGCTTCTCGCTCGACTCGTTCCGCGAGGCGTGGGTGGGCAACGCCGCCAAAGGCACTCAGGGGCTGGCGAACAATTTTTGGAACAGTATCAAACTGGCCCTTCCCGGCACGATCATCTCGACCTTCCTCGGCTCGATCAACGGCTACATTCTGGCGAAGTGGAAGTTCCGGGGCGCGGACGTGATCTTCCCGCTAATCCTCTTCGGCATGTTCATCCCATATCAGAGCGTGCTCATCCCGCTGGTCTCGCTCCTGCAAGTGTGGACGCGCGAAGTGGCGGGCGATTGGATCACGGCCGTGCGGGCGTGGGAAGCGATCCCTCTGGCGATCACGCTGGGCGACTTCCATATCGGGTTGCCGTGGTCTATCCCCTTGCCGGCGTGGTTGCCACCCTTCATCGCCAACTACATTCCGGCCTATGGAACCACCGGCGGACTGGTCCTCGTGCACGTGGTCTACGGCATCCCCATCACCACGCTCATTTTCCGCAACTATTACGTCGGCGTGCCGAACGAGCTGGTCGAGGCAGGCAAGATTGACGGCACGGGGTTCTTCGGCATCTACCGCTACATCTTGATGCCGCTGTCCATCCCGGCGTTCGTGGTCGTGCTCATCTGGCAGTTCACTTCTATCTGGAATGAATTTCTCTTCGCCGTCGTCATCGCGAACAAGGCCGAAGTCCAGCCGATGACGGTCGCGCTCAACAACCTTGCCGGAAGTTTCATCGTCGAATGGAACGTGCAGATGGCGGGTGCGCTCGTGGCCGCCTTGCCCACCCTGCTCATCTACATCATCCTGGGCCGCTACTTCATGCGCGGGCTGCTGGCGGGGGCGTTGAAAGGGTAGTCAACGGATGCCTGCGGCGGATTGCAGGGACGGGATGAGGCAGACACCCGGTGTCTTATTTTATCCTTCCCGCTGATAATTCGGCGCTTCGCGCGTGATCGTCACGCTGTGCGGGTGGCTTTCGATCAGCCCCGCGTTCGTGATGCGCGTCAGGCGCGTCTTCGTCCGCAAATCCTCGAGCGTGGCCGCGCCCGCGTATCCCATGCCGGAGCGCAAGCCGCCCACAAGTTGATAGGCGAAATCGTGTAACGTCCCTTTGTACGGCACGCGCCCCTCGATGCCCTCCGGCACAAGTTTGCCGTTGTGGCCCTGGCCCGTGCCGTAGCGGTCTTTGCCGAAGCCCTGCATCGCGCCGAGGCTTCCCATCCCGCAATACTGCTTGAACCGTCGCCCTTCGTACAGCTCAATCTCGCCGGGCGATTCTTCCAATCCCGCGAGCAAACTGCCGAGCATCACGACATCTGCGCCTGCGACGATGGCCTTCACAATGTCGCCGCTGTATTTGATGCCGCCGTCGGCGATGATGGGGATGCCTTTGGGCCGGGCGACGCGCGCGCACTCGAAGATCGCCGACATCTGCGGCATCCCGGCCCCGGAGATCACGCGCGTGGTGCAGATGGATCCCGCTCCCACTCCGACCTTCACCCCATCTGCTCCCGCGGCGATGAGCGCTTCCGTCCCCTCGGCCGTGACGACGTTCCCGGCGATGACGGGCAGGGTCGGCCACCCGTTTTTGAGGCGCCGCACCGCGCCGATGACGCCTGCCGAATGGCCGTGCGCGGTGTCCACGACGACCACGTCAACGCCTTTCGCGACCAGCGCCTCCACGCGTGCTTCGAGTTCCGCGCCCACCCCTACCGCCGCGCCCGCGAGCAACCGCCCGCGCGCGTCGGTCGCCGCGTCGGGATAGTCGCGCTTCTTTTGAATATCTTTGACGGTAATCAATCCTTTGAGACATCCGTTGGCATCCACCAACGGCAGTTTCTCAATCCGGTGCTTTTGCAGGATGGCCTTTGCCTCTTCGAGCGTCGTGCCTGCAGGCGCGGTCACGAGCGTGTGGTTGGTCATGAACTCGCTCACCGGACGCTGAAAGTCCGCCGGTTCCACGAAGCGAATGTCGCGGTTGGTGAGGATGCCGACGAGTTTCCCGCCGCGCCCGCCCTCCGTGATCGGCACGCCGCTAATGTGAAAGTTCGCCATCACGCTTTCGGCCTCTTGCAGGGTGGCCGTCGGCGGCAGCGTCACCGGATCAACGATCATCCCCGATTCCGAGCGCTTGACCTTTTCGACTTCTGCGGCTTGCGCCTCGATGGGCATGTTGCGATGGATGATGCCCAGGCCGCCTTCGCGCGCGAGCGCAATCGCCATGCGGGCCTCGGTCACCGTGTCCATCGCCGCCGAGAGAATCGGGATGTTGAGGGCGAAGTCCTTCGTCAGCCGTGCGCGCACGTCGGTCTGGTCGGGCAGCACCTCGGTGTAGCCGGGGACGATGAGCAGGTCGTCGAAGGTGAGGGAGTCGACGTGGATGAAGAGGTCTTCGTTCATGGGGTTCTCCTTGTTTATGGCTTATCGCCTATCGCCTATCGCCTATCGCGAATCGTGTGTCATGAACGATACGCCATATGCGATATGCGATAAGCGATATGCGATATGCGATATGCGATTAATGCCTGAAATGCCTCACCCCTGTCACCACCATCGCCATCCCGGCGGCGTCGGCGGCGGCGAGGGAGTCCGCATCCCGCACCGAGCCGCCCGGATGAATGACGGCGGTGATGCCGGCTTTCGCCGCGACTTCCACAGCATCCGGGAACGGGAAGAACGCATCCGAGGCCGCGACCGCGCCTTTCGCCTTTTCGCCCGCGCGCTCGGCGGCGCTGCGCACGCAGTCTACGCGGTTGGGCTGTCCCCCGCCGATGCCCACTGTGGCCTCGCCTCCTGCGACAGCGCGGGCAAACACAATTGCATTCGACTTGACGTGCTGGCAGGCTTTCCACGCGAAGCGCAACGCCGTCCATTCTTCGTCGGTCGGTTGTCGTTTTGATGCCACTTTCCATGCGGTGCTCGCGGGGTCGCCCATGTCCACGTCTTGCCTCAGCAAACCGCGTGTCAGGGAGCGCAGTTCGTAGCGCGGCTCGATCGTCGTATCCGGCATGTCGAGCAGGCGGCAGTTTTTCTTTTTCGCGACGCGCAGCGCGGCGCGGGCCTCGTCGGTGAATCCAGTCGCGGCGATGCACTCCACAAACAAATCGCCGAGCGCCTCGGCGGTCGCGCCGTCGAGCGGGCGGTTGCTGGCGATGACGCCGCCGAACGCGGAGACGGGGTCGCACTCGAAGGCGGCCCGGTATGCGTCGGCGAGCACGGGCGCCGAGGCGATGCCGCACGGCGAGAGGTGCTTGACGATGACGATCGTCGGCTTTTCGAAACTCACCGCGGCCTTCCACGCCGCGTCAAGGTCGAGCAGGTTGTTGTAGGAGAGTTCCTTGCCCTGAAATATTTGCCCGCCGAGAGGCCCGGCGCCCGGCTCAAATGAATAGAACGTGGCCGATTGGTGAGGGTTCTCGCCGTAACGGAGAGTCTGCACCGGGTACGCCGAGACGATGAGTGGGCGGTCGGGAGCAAGATAGGATGAAATGGCCGTGTCATAGCGCGCTGTGGCTGCAAAACCTTTGACGGCCAGTCGGCGGCGCGTTTCCGCCGTTACCTTCCCGGAGCGCAATTCGGCCAGCACCGCTGGGTAGTCCGCCGGGTCGCACACGAGGGTGACGCGTTCGTGATTCTTCGCCGCCGCGCGGATGAGCGTGACACCGCCGATGTCAATGTTCTCGATGGCTTCGGCCAGCGTGACGCCCGGCTTCGCGACGGTCTGCTCGAACGGATAAAGGTTGACGGCGACGAGGTCAAGGGTGTCCCAGCCGAGTTTGATCAGTTCGGCGCGGTCGGCCTCGGTGGGGCGGGCGAGCAGGCCGCCGTGAATCGCCGGGTGCAGCGTCTTCACCCTGCCGCCGAGGATTTCGGGCGAGCCGGTGTAGTCGGCGACTTCGGTAACGAGGAGATTGTTTTCGCTCAAGAGTTTGGCCGTGCCGCCGGAGGCGATGAGCGTCCAGCCGAGGGCGGTCAGCCCTTGCGCGAATTCGACGAGGCCGGTTTTGTCGTGAACGGAGAGGACGGCGCGTGGCATAGTTTGTTCCTTTGGTCATCGGAGATCGGCAATTGGAGATCGGGTGTTGACGAGTTGTTTCATCGCGGCGACGAGCAGACGGTGCTCGACGGCATGCATACGGGCTTCGAGATACTCAAGGGTGTCGTCGGGATGGATGGGGACGACCTCCTGCGCGAGCACGGGGCCAGAGTCCACGCCCTCGTCGGGGACGAGGTGAACCATGATGCCTGCGTGCGTGACCTCGCCGCGCCGGTAGGCTTCGAAAGCGCGCTCGACGGCGTGCGTGCCGGGAAATGTGCCGGGCAGCGCGGGATGCAGATTCACCACCCGGTTCGGGAAGCGGTCGAGAAACGCCGAGGTGAGCAGGCGCATCCAGCCCGCGAGCACGATCCACTCAGGGTGATACGAGGCGACGAGGCCGGCGAGGTCGGCGTCGTAGGCGCGGCGACTTTGAATGGGGAGTTTGAGCCTGTGGATGGCGGGGACATTGGCTCTGCGAGCGCGCTCAAGGCCGAAGGCGTCTGCATTGTTAGAGATCACGGCGACGACGCGGGCCTGGAGTTCGCCCGAGGCGCAGGCGTCGAGGAGGGCCTGGAGGTTGGAGCCGTGGCCGGAAATAAGAACGACGAGATTGGAGATCGGGGATTGGAGACTGGTCATGCCAGCACGACTTTCTTTTCACCAGGAGCTAGTTCGCCGATGACGAAGGTCTCTTCCGGGATGCCGGCTTGTAAGGCGGGGAGGTCTTTAGGAGCAATGACGGCAATTATACCGATGCCCATGTTGAAGACGCGGTACATTTCTGCGGTGGTGATATTGCCGCGCTGTTGGATCAACTGGAAGAGTGGGGGCACGGGCCAACTACCGCGACGCACCACGGCACCTATGCCGTCGGGCAGAATGCGGGGAATGTTCTCGATAAAACCGCCGCCCGTCAAATGCGCCAGTGCTTTGACTGCGGATGGCGGATGGCGGTTGGCGGATTGGAGGAGTGATAAATAGGAGCGGTGAGGCGCAAGGAGGGCATGGGCGAGCGGCTGTCCGAGTTCGGGAAAGACGGTGTCGAGGGGGACATTCTCAAAAACCTTGCGGATGAGAGAGTAGCCATTCGTATGCGGGCCGGAGGAGCTCAGGCCGAGAAGCAGGTCACCGGGCTGCAAGTCAGGGCGAGGGAGGAGGGCGGCGCGGTCAACGACGCCCACGATCGTTCCGGCCACGTCAAATTCTCCCGGCAGGTACACGCCAGGCATCTCTGCGGTCTCGCCGCCGAGCAGCGCGCACCCGGCCTCGCGGCATGCGGCGGCGACCCCGCTCACCATTGCGACGACCCTCTCGGGGTCAAGTCGGGAACCTGCAATGTAGTCGAGAAAAAAGAGGGGCCGCGCACCCTGCACGAGGATGTCGTTGATGCAGTGGTTGACGATGTCGTGCCCGATGGACTCGAATCGTCCAACTTGCGCGGCGAGTTTCACTTTTGTGCCCACACCATCGGTGGAGGCGACGAGCACGGGATCACGCATGGCCTTGAGAGCGGAGGCGTCGAACAATCCGCCAAACGCGCCGATGCCCGCAAGCACTTCCGGGCCGTAGGTGGAGCGCACGGCGTCGCGCATAAGTTCGACAGCGCGGTTGCCGGAGTCAATGTTGACGCCGGAGGCGGTGTAGGCAGAATCGGTCTTAATGAGCGCCATGAGATTTCGCTCCCGTTTTGTTCGCCGCTATCCGCTTCTGTTCGTTTGTTCGCTCAATCGTCCGTTGAAGACGCTTTGTCCGATATCTCGCCGGTACTGCATCCCTTCAAACCGGATTTGCCCAACCGCGTCATAGGCAGCAGCGATAGCTGTCTTGAGATCGTTTCCCCATCCCGTCACCCCCAGCACCCTCCCGCCCGCCGTCACGACCTTGTCGTCTGCCTGCCGTGTGCCTGCGTGAAAGATGACGGCATTCTCGAATTTTGAACCCAGCCCGTGAACCTCATGCCCGCTCGCGTACTGGCCCGGATAGCCTTCGGACGCCAGCACCACGCACGCCGCCGCGCCATTCTTCCAGCGGATGTCCAGCGCGGCCAATCGCCCTTTGGCGCAGACTTCGGCGATGTCGAGCAGGTCCGAGTCGAGCAGGGGCAGGATGGTCTGCGTCTCCGGGTCGCCGAAGCGGCAGTTGAATTCGAGGACGCGCGGACCGGCGTGAGTCAACATCAATCCGGCATACAACACGCCGACGAAGGGGCGGCCTTCGGCGCACAGGCCGTCCACCGCGGGTTGAAGGACGGTGCACGTGATTTCTTCGACCAACGCGGGTGAGCAGATGGGGGCCGGGGCATACGCGCCCATCCCGCCTGTGTTTGGCCCGAGGTCGCCGTCACGCAGACGCTTGTGATCTTGCGCCGGGGGCATCGGGCGCACGGTCACGCCGTCGGTGAAAGCAAGCACCGAGACTTCCTCGCCCGTCAATCGCTCTTCGATCACAACCTCGTCCCCCGCCGCGCCGAACTGGCGTTCAACCATGATCGCGCGCAGTGCGGCCTCGGCGTCATCAGCGCAATCCGGCACACTAACGCCTTTGCCCGCCGCGAGACCGGAGGCTTTGATGACGACAGGGTAGTCTACTTCGAGTAGATGGCCGATGGCCTCGTAGAAGTTGGTAAAGGCCGCATAGCGTGCTGTCGGGATGTTGTGCCGCGCCATGAAGGCTTTGGCGAAGGCTTTGGAGGATTCGATCTCTGCCGCCGCTTTCGAGGGGCCGAATACGCGCACGCCCGCTGTTCGCAGCTCGTCAGCCAGTCCGGCCGCCAGCGGCGCTTCTGGCCCGACGATCACCAGATCAATCTCCTCCTGGCGTGCGAAGGCGACGAGCGCGGCGGAGTCCTCGGCACGGATAGGCACGGTGTGGGATCGTTCGGCTGTGCCGGCATTTCCGGACGCGATGAACAGTTGTGACAGGCGCGGGGATTGCAGGATCTTCCACGCCAAAGCATGTTCACGTCCGCCGGAGCCGACGACGAGGACTTTCATGGTTTCCCTTTTACGCTGAGAACGCGGACATCGCACGGTTGACATGTTGCCCGTCTTGATGCGCTTTGCGCTCTCGGCGTGCTCTGCGGTGAAATCAGGCAATCGCTTTCTCGAAACCGGTCTTTGTGCGCTCCGCGTCCACTTCAATCGGATACACGCCCGTGAAGCAGGCGTTGCAGTAACCTCCCGCGCGGCCAATGGCGCGCAGCATGCCCTCGAGCGAGAGGAAGTGGAGCGAGTCTCCGTCCACGTGATCGCGGATTTCGTCAATCGTCATCCGGTGCGCGATGAGTTCTTCGTACGTCCCCATATCCACGCCCATGAAGCATGGATGCGCGATAGGCGGGCAGGTAATGCGGAGATGAACTTCGCGCGCCCCGGCGTCGCGCAGGAGTTTTACCAACGGGCCGGAAGTGTGGCCGCGCACGATGCTGTCATCAATCATCACCACGCGCAGCCCGCGCAGGTTTTCTTCCAGCACGTTGAACTTGAGCGCGACGCCCTGCCGCCGCAGCGAGTCCGTTGGCTCGATGAACGTGCGCCCAATGTAACGGTTCTTGATGAAGCCGTCGTTGTAAGGAATGCCGGACGCACGGGCGTAGCCGATGGCGGCCGGCACCGACGAGTCCGGGACGGCGATCACCACATCCGCCGCCGCGGGCCCTTCTCGTGCGAGTTCCTCGCCCAACCGTTGTCGCACCTGATGCACGCTCAGCCCATCCCAGAAACTGTCGGGCCGCGAAAAGTAGATGTGTTCGAAGACACAGCGCGCGAGCGGGGTGACGGGCGGCAGGGCTTGCCGCACGCGCAGCGCGGTGTCGCTGAGGGTGATGATCTCACCCGGTTTCACTTCACGAATGGCATTGCAGCCGAGGGTCCGGAGCGCGCCGGACTCCGAAGCCGCTGCGTGGCCTCCGCTGGGGAGGCGGCCCACGGTCAGCGGGCGAAAGCCCCACGGGTCGCGCACGGCGAGCACACCCTCGCGTGTCAACAGCACCAGAGAGTACGCGCCGCGCCATTTCGGCATCGTGTTCCGGATCCGCTCCTCCCACGTGTCGCCTTCTGCGCCCGCGAGCATCATGGTGATCACTTCACTATCCGACGAGGACGACAGGCCCGCGCCGCGCGCCAGCACTTCGCGGCGGAGTTCGGCGGTGTTGATCAGGTTGCCGTTGTGCGCCACGGCCAGCGGCCCGTATTGCGTCTCGATCAGAAACGGCTGGGCGTTGCGGATGGACGAGGAGCCGGTGGTGGAATAGCGCGTGTGGCCGATGGCATAGTGACCTTGCAGCGGCGCGAGGCTCTGCGGCGTGAACACCTGCCACACGAGGCCCACGTCCTTGTGCACGCGCGCCATCACGCCGTCCGAGACGGCGATGCCGGCGGCCTCCTGCCCGCGATGCTGGAGCGCGTACAGCCCGAAGTAGGCCATGCGCGCCACGTCTTCGTTCGGCGCGAAGATGCCGATAATGCCGCATTCGTCGTGGGGCTTGTCGTTGATGAGCATTTGTCTCTCTCTGGTCGTCCACCACAAAGACACGAAGTCACCCAATGGTCCTGGTGGCCTTGTGGTTCATTTCATAGACTGGTCGTCGTCCAGGATTTTCTCTGCCTGCTTCTTCTGGAACTCCACCACCTTTGCGCGGATGGCCGGGTCAGCGAGGCCGAGGATTTTCGCCGCGAGGAGCGCGGCGTTCGCAGGCTCGAGCACCACAGCCGGCGCGATGCCGGAGGGCATGCGCAGTGACGAGAAGATGTCTGCGCCGCCGAAGGCCTCGCTCGGGGGCGGGCAGGCGATGACGGGGGCGGTGACCGCGCCATCGGTGAAGCCGGAGAGAGCATTGCTCCGCCCCGCCACGGTGACATACACCTTGGGGCGCAGGTCGGCTTCGTACTCGCGGAGCATGTGCAAGACGTGCTCCGCCGTCTTGTGCGCCGAGCCGATGCGCAGCGCCACGGCGAGGCCGAAGCCTCGCGCCGCCTCGGCAATTGTCTGACAGTGGGCTTCGTCCGCTTTGGAACCCAGGAGAATGACGACGAGCGGTTGTGTCACCGGAGGATGCCTGCCTTTCTCAAGTTCTCGATCAGCCTCGGCTCGACCGGATATGCGCCCGGATTGAACGCCTGCCCGGTGAGCATCTCGTAAATCGAAATGTACCGCTGGCTTGCCGCGACCCACAGGTCGTCGGGCATGACGGGCGGCCCGCCATCGCCGCGATAACCGTGTTCTGCGTAGGCGAGGCGGACGAACTCTTTATCGAAATTCTCCGGCTCTTCGCCCAGTGCGAATCGCTCCGGGTACGAATCGGCCTTCCAAAAGCGCGAGGAGTCCGGGGTATGAACTTCGTCAATCAACAGCACACGGCCACCGGAATGCTCAGGGTCGGGTGCGCGGCCGAACTCGTATTTCGTATCCACGAGGATCAGCCCGGCCCTCCGCGCGATCTCCTGC
>Ga0184633_10000996_pt1 | contig 11362 bp, 14 predicted proteins | sample PLM31_170_b1_FD_133156 | JGI IMG/M metagenome (GOLD analysis project Ga0184633, IMG submission 133156) | Groundwater sediment microbial communities from an aquifer in East River, Colorado, USA - PLM3-1_170_b1 | ecosystem: Environmental > Terrestrial > Soil > Riparian zone | place: USA: East...
ACAGGAGCCCCGGGTCGTCCGGGCCCGAACGAATCTTCCGAAGATCGGTGGCGCGAATCGCGCCGTCGGTGATCGGCACCTCGTACGACTGGTCCGTGCGGTTGTCGGTGATCGTCAGCGTGTTCTTGTTCATCGCGCACTCCCTGTCCGGCTCCGTCGCCGATACGTCGAACAACCGTGGTGATAGCCGTTAGTGCAGAACCACGCCAGCTCGTCCCGGGACGGCGCCCGTGCTGGTCCCTGACGTAGCAGGCAATGAAACCCGTGGGGGTGGTTGGGTTCCTGGGCTCCATCGCTCGCCTCGAGGAAGGGACACGCCAACGTAGTCCTCCTGAGCCTCACGCCGCGAGCGGCACTCGCGTGAGTGGCGCGATGGCCGGCCGCTCGACCCGTATGTACTCACCCATCGGCATGCTGACCTCCTCACGATGCGTCCCGCTCTCGAAGACCATCTCGACTCCCGAGGCGAACCCGCGATCGAGGTAGACCGGAAGCCCGAAGACGCGTCCGAACGGTGGCATGGCGCCGATCTCGCAACCGGGGAACAGCTTCTCGAGCTCGTCCTCGCTCGCCAGGGTGAGATCGTACCGGCGGCTTCGCCGCCGCAACTCGGGGAGGTCGAGCTGCCCGGTCGCTGGGAGAACGGTCATCGCGTACCCGTCAGTGTCCCGGACGATCACGACCTTCGCGAGCCGGCGCCCGGGAACGTGACAGGCCGCCGCGCGCTCCTGCGCCGTGTACACCTCGCGGTGGCCGATCACCTCGAACGGCGCCCCCTCACGGGTGAGAAGCTCCCGGAGCTCGGGGATCACGATGCGCCTCCGACGGGTCTCCCTCCCACCGGGAGCGCGGGCGGCCACTGCCGTCGGAACGCCGCATCGAGACACCGGCGCTGGCAGGCGATGGCGCTTGGGGGCTCGAACCTGCTGCAACTCAGCACGGCGATCGTGTTGCGGAATCCTGGCAGGCCTCGCTCTTCAAACTCCACGTCGACCCGTTCGCGGGCGGTCGCGCACCAGAAGTGTCGACGCCGACGGACGAAAAATCGTGGGACTGCGAGCGGGAGCAGCAGGAGCAGGACAGCCAACAGGCCCAATGCGAGTCCTGCGGTGACACCCTGGACGACGATCTCTTCGACAAAGTCCATTCGCCCCTCCATCCAATGCGCCAAGTCGGTCTTGGAGCCGATCAGCGAACGATAGAGGACGCAATGGACGTGCCAGGCGCGAGCGCGCAGGGAACCTGCGCTGAACGAACGATTTTTCTAGCGCGTGAGTCGGAAACGGTTGCGCGACCGGGGCGCCGACGCCTCAACTGGAGAGCCTGCGCCCCAGCAGTGCGCCCCAGCCGGCGCCGGCTTACGATCAGAGCTGTTTGGAGGAGTCCAGCATTTTCTCGACGAGCGAGATGAAGGAGGCGGCGGCAAAGGGCTTGGCGAGATAGCCCGATGCGCCCGCCGCCAGCGCGGCCATCCGGCTCGCCTCGGAGGCGAAGCCCGTTACCACGATCGACGGCGTCGGTGTCGGCCGCCGCCGCGCGGCGCGCACGAGCTCGAGGCCGTCGCCGTCCGGCAAGCGAAGGTCGGTGATGACGAGCGCGAGCGGCTCCCGTTCGACGATCACAAGCCCGTCGCCGCGGGAGCCGGCCGAGACCACCCGGTATCCTCTTCGGCGAAGCAGGCGCTGGTAGTTCGCGACGAAGTCCGCCTCGTCATCGACGACGAGGATTGGATCCATCGGCGGCCGCGCCTACGACGCCTTCACGTAGGCGCGCAGCAGATCGGTTTCCGTGATGATCCCCACCAGGTGGCCCCCATCGACGACCGGGAGGGCGCCGATCTTGTGATCGAGCATCAACAGCGCCGCCTCTCTCGTATCCTGGCGCGGGCTGACGGTCACGAGGCTCTTCGTCATCACCGACGCGACCGTCAGTCGCGCGAGCAGGTAGTTGATCTCCCAGACCGACAAGCTCGTCGCAGGCGACGGGAGATTCAGCCGAATGTCGCGGTCCGTGACGATGCCCAGGAGCTTTGGCCCGTCGGCGATCAGCACGTGACGGAAACGCTTGTCGATCATGAGCTGACGCGCATCGAGCACCGGCGTCTCAGGACCCACGGTGATCGGGCTGGTGGTCATGAGGCCGCGGACATTCATGGTTCCCTCCTCCTAGCCACCCTTCTTCGTCGGATCGGGGGCGGCGGCCCCAGGGCAGACCTTCTGCATCTCGGCTTGATGCTGCTGCATCATGCCGGTCATCTGCTCGTGCATTTGCTTCATCTGGGTCATCTGCCCGTGCATCTGCTTCATCTGAGCCATTTGCCCGTGCATCTGCTTCATCTGGTCCTGCATCTGCTCCATCATCTTCATCATCTGCACCATCCGTTCGTCCTCGGGCCCGGACGCCGGGCGCTGGGCGAGCGCCGACCCCAGGAACGCGCCGAGGAGCGCGAGCATCGCGAGCCCTGTAAGCAGAGTTTTCATCGTCATGGCTTACCTCCCTTTGACGGTCAGGACGGGACACGGCGCGGCGGTGACGACCCGTCCCGCCACGCTGCCGAGGAACAGCTTCGCGAACCCCGAGCGCCCGTGCGTGCCCATCACCACCAGGTCCGCGCGCTTCGTCTTGGCGATGCGGGCGATCTGCTCGTGAGCGGCGCCTTCGGCGAGCACGCCCTTGCCGCGGACGCCCGACTTCTTCGCCTTACCCAGCAGCCTGTCGAGCTGCTTCCGTGCCCACGCCCTGGTCGACGCCGCGAGATCCTCGTACATCTTCGGAGAGACGTAGCCTTCGCCGGCCACCGGGACGATCGGATTGATGACGTGGACGATCAGCAGCTCGGCGCGACTGGCCTTCGCCATTTCGATCGCCTTTTTGAAGGCCGCGTTCGACGCCGCTGAGAAGTCGGAGGGATGGAGAATCCGACGCGTCATGAAATGGTCTCCCACGCGGCGCGCGCGATCACTTGCGCCGCAGTCTGGCGCATGAGGAACACCGGAACCTCGGCCTGCGACAGCACGGCCGCCGCCACCGAGCCGAAGAGCAACCGGCTCAGACCACTCCGGCCGTGCGTTGTCATCGCGATCAGGTCCGCGTCGACTTCGCGGGCGCCGGCGAGGATCTCGGCAACCGGCTCGCCTCGGCGTACCGCCGTCGTCACGCGCACGCCCTGGGCGCGAAGCTGGGCGGCGATCGATGCCAGGTACTCCTCGGCCTCGGCCCGGAGCTTCGCCACGTCCTCGATGACCACGTGCCGCGTTCCCTCCACCGCCATCGGCGGCACGGGCACGAGGACGCGGACGACGGCGACTTCCATGTCGAGCGGCCCGGCGATCTCCAGGATGAATGGGATGATCGATTCGGCCACCATCGAGCCGTCGAGCGGGACGAGTGCGCGCTTATACATGGGTACCCCTCCTTGCGGCCGCAGCCCCGACCGGAAGATCCACCGGGGCGCTCTCGGCGCGAACGACGAGAATCGGAGTCGTCGTCCCCCGCAATACCGACTCGGCGACGCTGCCCAAGATCAGGCGACCGAGACCGGTCCGGCCGTGGGTGGACATCACGATCAGATCGGCCTTCTGGACGTTCGCCGCCTCGACGATCGCGGCGGCGGCCGGGCTGTACCACACATGGGTTTCGACGCGCCCGAATCCCCGATCCTTGAGGCGCCGGACGACTGCCGCGAGGTACTCCTCAGCCTCGCGAACCGCCATGACCTGGGCCTCGACCGTGTCGGCGCCGGGCAGCGCGTAGGCCTCGGCGGCCCGGAGCAGGCTGAGCGTTGCGCCGTTCTTCTCGGCGAGATCGAGCGCAGTCCACATCGCCGCTTCGGCCAGCACCGATCCGTCAAGCGGAACGAGAATCTTGTCGAGCTTCATATGTCCTCCCCGGTCGCCGTTTCTTTGCTCGAGCGACCACCGGTGGTTGAGCAACGCGGATGCCAGCGACAGACACGAATGAAAACAAGGTGTTGGCAGGAGTCCCTCGAGCCCCGATGGGGACGTGAAGCCTCGGTGGGACACCGCCGCCCCGCGGGCGACGGCCGAGCGTCAGCCGCGAATCTGATACTTGTTGATCAACCGGTGGAAGGTCTTCCGGTCGATCCCTGCCGCCTTTGCCGCGGCGGACACGTTGCCCCCGTGGCGGTCGAGCAGATCACGCAGGTACGAGGCCTCGAGCACCTGCATCCACTTCTCTTTCGCGTCCTTCAGCGGCAAGTCGCTGCTCGACGGCGGCGTCGGGCCGGAGATAGTGGCGGTAACCGGGCCACGGACTGTGGCGCCCTGCAGCAGATAGTCCGGCAGATCGCGCCGCGTGACGAGGTCGCCATCGGCGAGGGCGCAAGCCCGTTCGACGACGTTCTGCAGCTCCCGCACGTTCCCGGGCCACCCGTACGCCTCCAGCGCCTGGAGTGCCGCGTCGTCGACGCTCGTCACTCGGTCCTGCCCGTAGCGCTTGAGGAACGCATGGGCCAGGAGCTTCACGTCACCCGCGCGCTCGCGGAGCGGCGGCAGCGGGATCGCGATTACGTTGACGCGATAGTAGAGCTCCTCGCGGAACCGGCCCTTCGCCACGGCGTCGCGGAGGTCACGGTTCGTCGCCGAGACCATCCGGACGTCGACGTCGATCTGGACGGTTCCCCCGACCCGCCGCAGCTGGCGCTCCTGGAGCGCGCGCAGGAGCTTCACCTGGAGGGCGACCGGCAGCTCGGCGATCTCGTCGAGGAAGAGCGTGCCCCGGTCGGCGACCTCCATCAGGCCCTGCTTTGACTTCACGGCGCCGGTGAACGCGCCCCTCTCGTGGCCGAAGAGCTCGGACTCCAGGAGCTGCTCGGGCAGCGAGGCGCAGTCGACCGGCACGAAGGCCCGCGCCGCGCGCGGGCTGTTGGCGTGCACCGCGCGCGCGATCAGCTCCTTGCCGGTACCGGACTCGCCGAGCACCAGGATGTTCGCGTCCGAGCGCGCCGCCTTGCGCACGAGCTCGAAGACCTTCGTCATGGCGGAGCTTCGCCCGATGATGTTCTCGAAACCGAGCGTCCCCTGGAGCTGCTCGCGCAAGTGGCGGTTCTCGAGCTCGAGCGCGCGCTGGCGGAGGCCGCGCTCGACCGCCACCCGCAGCTGGTCGACCGAGAAGTTCTTGGGTAGATAGTCGAAGGCGCCGTCCTTGATCGCGGCCACCGCGGACTCGATGGTGGCGAACGCGGTGACCAGGACGACCGGGAGGGCGGGGTCCACGGTGCGCGCCCGTCGGAGGAGCTCCATCCCGTCCATGCCCGGCATCTTGAGGTCGGTCAGCAGGAGGTCGGGACGCTCGGCCTCGACGAGGCCGAGCGCCTGCTGCGGATCGGTCGCCGTCAGGCACTGATATCCCGCGCGCTTGAGGATGCGGGCGCAGTTCTCAACCATGTCCGGCTCGTCGTCGACGACCAGCACCCGGCTCGTCGTCACGCGAGCTCTCCGGCACGGGCGCTCCGGAAAATCAGGACGAACGTCGTCCCCTCGCCCGGTCGGGACTGGACGTCGACGATCCCCTGGTGCTCGCGGATGATGCCGTAGGAGATGGAGAGACCAAGCCCGGTGCCCTCGGCCTTGGTCGTGAAGAACGGGTCGAAGATCTTCGGCAGCACCTCCGGCGGAATCCCGGGCCCCGTGTCGCGGACGACCAGGCGGACGCCGCCCGCGGGCTCGGTCGTGGCGCTCGTCTCGACGGAGATCTCGCCCCCGTCCTTCACCGCGTCGCGGGCGTTGGTGACGAGGTTCATCACGACCTGCTGGAGCGCGTTCGCGTCCCCCCAGATCGGCGGCAGCCCCGGCGCGAGGGCACGCCGGAGCGCGACGCCGTCCCTGACGATCGTCTTCTCCACCAGCAGCAGCGTCTCATCCACCACTTGGTTCAGGTCGACGCGACCCTGCTCACCCGACGGGTGCCTGGAAAACGACAGGAGCCCCTGCGCGATCCTGGCGACGCGCTGGGCGTGGCGGTGGATCACGCGCAGGTCCTCCCCCAGACCCTCCGGGAGCGGCTTGGACTCGGCTTCCAGCAGCATCAGCTCGGCTCGTGACGTGATGATGCCGATCGGATTGTTGAGCTCGTGCGCGAGACCCGCGGCCAGCGTGCCGAGCGCCGCCAGCTTCTCCGATTGCCGCGCCACCCGCTCCAGGCCGATCCGCTGGGTGATGTCCTCGACGAGCAGCACCGCGCCCGTGGGCAGGCTGCCCTGGCGAAGGAGGCTGCCACGGATGTTCCAGGCGACGTGCTCTCCTCGGAGCGTCTCGTGCGCGACACCGTCGAGCTTGAACTCTTCGATCTCGCCGCGCAGGAGCTGCTGGAGCGGTTCCGCCACGGCCTCGCGTTTGAAGTTCGGGTTGACGTCGAAGAGGGCGCGTCCCGACAGTTCTGCCTCTGTCACGCCACACCATTGCTCCATCGCGGGATTCCAGGCGACGATCCGTCCCTCGCGGTCGAGCGCGATGAGCCCCTCGCGCAGGCTCTCCACGACGTTGTGGATGTACCGGTCGCGCTCGTGTGCCTGGGCCGTCAGCGACGTCACGCGGAGCCGTTCGCGCTCCTCGACATCGGCCAGGACGCCCACGCTGATCGCGGCGCCGAGCAACATGAGGATGCGGATCGATGTGTTGGCGACGTCGACCCCCTCGATCGTGGGCCATGCGACGACGAGATACGCGGCCGCGGACACGACCGCGACCGCGACGCCCCGCTTGATGCCGTAGTAATACGATTGGAGCGCCGCGATCAACGGCAGAGCGAGGTACAGCGCGCTCCGGGCGCCTCCGGTGAGATAGATCAGCACCAGCGCGAACGCCTGGTCGACCAGGAGGACGTAGAAATTGAGGCGCAGGGTGGCGGCGGGCCGCCACCAGAGCGCCGCCTCCACGGCAAGGCTGTAGGCGAAGAAGGCGATCACGGCGGCCGCCAGTAGCGCCGACTGCCGGTACTCGCGCGGCGCGAGTACGAACCACGCGACGGCGGCCAGCAGGGCAAGCGTTCGAATGAGAGGGAGCGCGAGCACCCGCGCGCCGCCGACGCGCCGGGCCAGCCGATCGAATAGCCGGTTCAGCTCAGGCATTCCGCACCATTATAGAGGTAGGGGCGGCCACACTGTGGCGCAGGCACCCCACTGCTCGAGCCCGGCGGTCTGCAGTAGTCCTCCTCGGTCGAGCCCCCAAGTTCACGCAGACGCGCCGAAAACGCGGCGCCCAGCCGGCGCGCGAGCACCGCGGCACGGCACGGTACACGCCTTGCAGCCTCACTTATCAGGGAGACTACGGCTTGGATCGCGACGGGCATCGATGATCGTCATGCTCTGGCCACGCGATTGCCTAGCAGTTACGCGGAGGACGTGGGATGGCTCAGAAGAAAAAGACCGATGCTGCACGCAGTCGAAAGGTCAAGGCGGCGGTGCGCCGCGCCGCGACGATCCTTCAATCGGACCGGCCGCGTCGTATCGACCTGCACGTCGCGCCCCCCAGGCTGGCGGAACGTCACCACGCGCGCCCAGGAAGCGGCATTAAAAAGGCGCGCGCGGTGATGCTGCCGAAGCGACCGTCGCGGCCGGCATGAACGACATGGAGCGAGTATTGTCGGCCGACCCGGCGTGACTGAAGTCGAGGCGAACCTGGCGGCCCGCGCGTCGCTGGTGGAAGGCTCCGGGCGCTGAAAGCGGGCGCGGGAGGACGTCTCAATACAAGTGGCAGGGCACCAGGTGACCCGGATCTGCTGCGCGCCCTCGACCACGTGATCGTTGGTCAACACGTAGCCGCGCGCGTCGAAGATGACGCCGGACGCTTACTTCCCCCTGACGGTCAGGACCGGACACGGCGCGGCGGCGACAACCCGTGCCGCCACGCTGCCGACGAACAATTTCGCGAGCCCGGTGCGCCCGTGCGTGCCCATCACCACGAGATCGACGCGCTTGGATTTGGCGAAGCGGACGATCTGCTCGTGGGGGGCGCCCTCCAGGAGAAACCCCTTCGCGCGGCCGCGTGCCTTTTTCGCCTGCGCCAGCAGTTTGTCGAGCTGCTTCTGCGCCCACGCTCGGGTCGACGCCGCGATCTCGTCGTACATCTTCGGCGAAACATACCCTTCGCCGGCCATGGGCACGATCGGGCTGAGGACGTGCACGAGCAGCAGCTCGGCGTGACTCGACTTCGCCATTTCGATCGCCTTGCGGAAGGCCCCGCGCGACGCCCGGGAGAAATCGGTCGGGTGGAGAATGCGACGAGCCATTGGTGACCTCCCCTGGATCAGTAGAGGTGGCAAGAGACCACGTGCCCGGCCGCGACCGCCTTGAGCGCGGGCTCTACCCGTGAGCACTGCTCCATGGCGAACGGGCAGCGCGGATGGAAGTGGCACCCCGAGGGCGGATCGATCGGCGACGGCACCTCGCCGCTGAGAATCATGTCGTCCCGCGGCGCGTCCGGGTCGGCGGGCAGCGCCGCCGCGAAGAGTGCCTTCGTGTAGGGATGGAGCGGGTTCCGGTAGAGCGATTCGGTGTCGGCGTGCTCCACGATGCGGCCGAGGTACATGACGGCGGTGCGATGGGCGATGTACCGCACCGTGGCCAGGTTGTGGGCGACCAGCAGGTAGCTGAGCTGCTGCCGGGCCTGGAGGTCCTTGAGCAGATTCATGATCTGGGCGCGGATCGACACGTCGAGGGCCGAGACCGGCTCGTCGAGGACGATCAGCTCGGGGTCCGAGGCGAGCGCGCTCGCGAGCGCGATCCGCTGTCGCTGGCCGCCGCTGAACTCGTGCGGGTAACGGCTGGCCGCGGCCAGCGGGAGGCCGACCTGGTGCAGGACCTCCTCGACCCGCTCCAGCCTGCCGGCCTTCGAGACGCGCCGGTTCACGACGAGCGCCTCGGCGATCGTGTCCCGGACCCTGAGCCGCGGGTTCAGGGAGGACCAGGGATCCTGGAAGACCGCCTGGACCCGCGTGTGGTACTTGCTGAGGTCCGCGCCCGTGAGTGCGTGGACGTCCTGGCCGTCGAGGAGCACGCGCCCCGCGGTGGGCCGCTCGAGCCGGAGCAGAAGTCGTGAGGTCGTCGTCTTACCGCAGCCGGATTCGCCGACCAGACCGAGCGTCTCCTGCCGTCCGATCGTGAAGCTGATGCCGTCGACCGCCTTCACCTGGCCCGTGGTCCGCGCGATGAGCAGGCCGCGAGTGACGGGAAAGTGTTTCGTGAGATTCTCGACACGGATCAGCGGCTCGGCGGCGATGGCTCCACTCTCCAGCATGCGGCCTCGTGAGCGGGCCCGACGGGCAACGTGGGCGGGTATTCGCGACGGCAGCGGTCGTCCACGTAGCGGCAGCGCGGCGCGAAGCGGCAGCCGACCGGCAGGTCGTGAAGGGGGGGCGGCTGGCCCTCGATGGACGGCAGCCGCTCCACGCTCGCCTCCATCCGCGGCACCGAGGCCATCAGCGCCTCGGTGTATGGATGGCGCGGAGCGCGGAAGAGGGCGCGCGTCGGCCCGCTCTCCACGATCCGCCCGGCGTACATCACCGCGACCCGGTCGCACATCCGCGCGACGATCCCGAAGTCGTGGGTGATGAAGAGCATCGCAAGCCGGGTCCGCGCCTGGATCTCCTTCAGGAGCGTCAGGTACTGGAGCTGGATCGTCACGTCGAGGGCGGTCGTGGGCTCGTCGGCGATGAGCACGCGGGGCTCCCCGGCGACGGCGATGGCGCCCACGACCCGCTGCTTCATGCCGCCGCTCATCTGATGCGGATAGGCGCGCATCCGCTGCTCCGGCGCCGCGACCTTCACGCTGCGCAGCGCCTCCTCGGCTCGGTGCAAGAGCGCCGGCGCCGCGTCGGCATAAAGCATCCTGAGCGCCTCGACGAGCTGGTCGCCGATGGTGAACACCGGGTTCAGCGAGGTCTGGGGATCCTGCAGGATCATCGAGATCCGCCGCCCGCGGACCCGCCGCATTTCGGACTCACTCTTCGTGACGAGATCCTCGCCCTGGAGCAGCACCTGCCCCCGGACGATGCGGCCGGCCGGCTCCGGCAGCAGGCGAAGCACCGAGAGTCCGGTCATCGTCTTGCCGCAACCCGATTCGCCCACGAGGCCCAGGGTCTCGCCCTCGCGAAGGGCGAAGCTCACCCCGTCCACCGCCCGCACGACGCCCCAGCGAGTGTAGAGGTACGCGTGGAGGTCTTTCACCTCCAGCACGACCGGCGCCGCGGCATTCAACGCGCGCGCGACTCCTCAGACCTGCCTGAGACGCGGGTCCAGCCAGTCGCGGAGCCAGTCGCCGAACAGGTTGAAGGCGAGCACGACCAGCATGATGGCGGCGCCGGGCACGACCGCGAGCCACCAGGCGCTCGCGATGTGGCTGCGGCCGTCCGCCACCATCTGGCCCCAGGACGGTGTCGGCGGCGGGATGCCGGCCCCGAGGAAGGAGAGCGAGGCCTCCACGATGATGACGAAGCCGATGTGCAGGGTCAGAAGGACCATGAACGTGTTCAGGACGTTCGGCACGATGTGGATGGCCATGATGCGCAGGTGCGAGCAGCCGTGGACCCGGGCCAGCGCGACGAAGTCGCGAGTCTTCACGGCCAGGACGTCGCCACGGACCACGCGGGCGAAGCGGGCCCAGATGAGCACGGTGATAGCGATGGCGATGGTCTGGAGGCCCTGCCCCATGCTCACGGCGAGGAGCAGCGCGATGAGAATCGTCGGAAACGTCAGCGTCGCGTCGACCACCCGCATGAGGAAACTGTCCACCCGGCCCCCGAGATAGCCGGAGACGATGCCGACCATGAGCCCGACGCCACCGCCCGCCAGGAGTGCCGCGGCCGCTACGATCAGGCTCACGCGCGCGCCGTAGATGATGCGGCTCAGGACGTCCCGGCCGAGGACGTCGGTCCCGAGCAGGTGCTTCGTGCTCCCGCCCTCCTGCCACGCGGGCGGGCGAAGCTTGTCGGGCAGCGACTGCTCGGTGGGCGAGTGGGGCGCGATGAGCGGTGCGAGCACGGCCACGAGGATCAGGAGGGTGATGATGAACAACGAGGCCCACGGCAGTCGCGCCAGGTCCCCGCGCGATCGGGGGCGAGCCAAGACGTCGGCCGACGGTGAGGACCCGAAGCCGACGTCGATCCGTTCTTCGACCCGCGCCATCTAGGCGTACCGGACCCTGGGGTCCAGGTAGGCGTAGAGAATGTCCACGCCGAGGTTGACGCCAAGCACGATGATCCCCTTCAATAAGATAATGGCCTGGAGCAGCGGGTAGTCCCGGAAGATGACCGCCTCGTACGTGAGCCGTCCGACGCCCGGCCACGCGAACACGGTCTCCGTCACGATCGCGCCGGTGATGAGCAGCGCAAAATAGACGCCGAACAG
>Ga0184633_10000997_pt1 | contig 11361 bp, 11 predicted proteins | sample PLM31_170_b1_FD_133156 | JGI IMG/M metagenome (GOLD analysis project Ga0184633, IMG submission 133156) | Groundwater sediment microbial communities from an aquifer in East River, Colorado, USA - PLM3-1_170_b1 | ecosystem: Environmental > Terrestrial > Soil > Riparian zone | place: USA: East...
GGAGGTCGGCGTCGCGGTCGACGTCGGCGCGAGCCGCCTGTATCGCGACGGCCGCTACCAGTGCGGCGCCACCGACTACGACGCCGACGGCTGGAGCGAACGGCTCGTGCGGCTGGTGGACGAGTATCCGGTCGCGTCGCTCGAGGACCCGTTCGCCGAGACGGGCGAGCTCGTGCGGTTCACGCCGCTCGTCGACGAGCGGGCGCGCGTCGTCGGCAACCAGCTGTTCGCGAGCGACGCGGCGCGGATCGCCGCGGCGGCGAGCGACGGCCTCGCTTCGGGCGTGGTCCTGCGCCCCGAGGCCGCAGGCACGCTGAGCGAGCTGCGGGGCGCTTTCGACGCTGCGCGTACCGCCTCCTGGCCGGTGTTCTTCACCGGCGATGCGACGGTCGAGGACACGAGCCTCGTCCATGTTGCGACCGCCTGGCAGGCGAGCTACATCAAGCTCGGCGGCGTCGGCCGCGGCAGCCTCGCCCGCTGGAACGAGCTGATCCGCATCGAGGCCGAGCTCCGGCCCTCGCCCTCCCTGCTCCACATCGAGAGCGCCGCCCGGCTGGTGCACTGAGCTGCGGCCGGCCCGGCTCGCTTCGATATAATCGACTTGCGGCAGGCGCTGCCGCGCCCACTCGCGCGAGCCCTCGCCGCCATGACCGCGCCGCCGGGCGCCCAGCACCATCTTCGCGGCATCCTGCTGATCGTCGCCGCCGTCAGCACGTTCGCGCTGATGGACACCACCGCCAAGTACCTGTCGCGCACCTACCCCGTGCCCGGCATCGTGTGGGCGCGCTACGCCGCGCAGACGCTCTTCCTCGTCGTGGTGCTCGCACCGCAGCTCAGGCTCGGGCTGCTGCGCACCCGCCGGCCCGCGCTCCAGCTCCTCCGCGGCGGCATTCTCGCCGCCTCGACGGTGTTCTTCTTCTCGGCGCTCGCGCTCATGCCGATCGCCGAAGCCGTTGCAATCACGTTTCTCTCGCCGCTCCTCCTGACGGCGGCGTCCGCGTGGCTCCTCAAGGAGCGCGTGCGGCGGAGCGCCTGGGCCGCGCTCCTTGCGGGGTTCATCGGCGTGCTGATCATCATCCGGCCGGGCGGCGGGGTCTTCACCCCGGCCGCGATCCTGCCCATCCTGACGGCCGTGTCGTTCGCCGCCTACCAGCTGCTGACCCGCAAGCTCGCGGGCGTCGACTCGACGATGACCACGCTCTTCTACAGCGCCATCGTCGGGACGCTGCTCCTCGCCCCGGGACTGCCGCTCTACTGGCGCTTCCCGGAGAGCGGGTTCGACGCCGCGCTGTTCGCAGTCCTCGGCGTGCTCGCGAGCGCGGGCCACTTCGTCCTGATCCGGGCGTTCGAGCACGCGCCGCCGTCGGTGCTCGCGCCGTTCGTGTACTCGCAGCTCGTCGCGGTGCTCGTGCTGGGGTACCTCGTCTTCGGCGACTTCCCGGACGGCTGGTCGCTCCTCGGCATGGCGATCATCGTGCTCGCGGGCGCGTGGATCGCCGCGCGGCAGGCGCGGTAGCGCCATGGAGATGAGCTTCAGCTCGGCGGTGGTGATCCTGGTGCTGGTCGTCAACGCTCGCGGTGCTCGTGTTCGCCGAGCGGGTCGTGAGAGCGGTTGGCGAGCGCGTGCTCGCTGCGTTCAAGCGGCTCGTCGGGTTGTTCCTGACCGCGATCGCGATCGGGATGCTGCTGCGGGGGGATCGAGGAGTTCGTGCGCCAGCTCGCGCGAGTCAGCTGACCCGCGACCGCTAGGTCCGCTCGAAGATCGCGGCGATCCCCTGCCCGCCGCCGATGCACATCGTCACGAGGGCGTAGCGTTTGCCGGTACGGGCGAGCTCGTAGATCGCCTTGACGGCCAGGATGCACCCGGTCGCGCCGATCGGGTGGCCGAGGGCGACCGCGCCGCCGTTCGGATTGACCTTCGCGGGATCGAGACCGAGGTCGCGCGTCACCGCCATGGCCTGCGCCGCGAACGCCTCGTTCGACTCGACGACGTCCATGTCCGCGGGCTTGAGGCCGGCCTTCTCGAACACCCGCTTCACCGCCGGAATCGGTCCGAGCCCCATGACCTGCGGGTCGACGCCCGCGTGCGCGTACGCGACCAGCCGCGCCATCGGCTTCAAGCCTCGCTGCTGCGCCGCGCCGGCCTCCATCATGACGACGGCTGCTGCCGCATCGTTGATGCCCGACGCGTTGCCCGCGGTCACCGTGCCGTCCTTCTTGAAGGCCGGTTTGAGCTTCTGCATGTCCTCGATCTTCGCGTCCCGACGCACGTGCTCGTCGACGGTGAACGCCACCGGTCCCTTCTTCGTCTTGACCTCGACCGGGACGATCTGGCTCGCGAAGTGGCCCTTCTCGAGGGCGTTCGCCGCGCGGTGGTGGCTCTCGAGCGCGAACCGGTCCTGTTCCTCGCGGGTGATGCCGTACTTCGCCGCGACGTTCTCCGCGGTGATGCCCATGTGGCCGTGGCCGAACGGGTCGTGCAGCGCGCCGACCATCGCGTCCACGACCGCAGCGTCGCCCATGCGCTGGCCCCAGCGCCCGGACGGCAGGAAGTACGCGGCGCGGCTCATCGACTCGGCGCCGCCGCCGATCACGCAGTCGGTGTCGCCGAGCAGGATGTGCTGCGCGGCCGACACGATCGCCTGCAGCCCGCTGCCGCAGAGGCGGTTCACCGTCAGGCAGGGCGTGCCCACCGGCAGCCCCGCCTCGATCGCCGCGACCCGCGAGACGTACATGTCGCGCGCTTCGCCGTGAATGACGCTGCCGAGAACGACGTGGCCGACCTCGGCGGGATCGATCCTGGCGCGCGCCACCGCCTCGCGCAGGGCCGTCGCGCCGAGCGCCGTCGGCGGAACCTCCTTGAGCGCGCCACCGTAATCGCCGATCGCCGTGCGCACGCCGGAAAGCACGACCACTTCACGAGCCATGATGACCTCCTGTGGGGACGCCGATCCGGTGGCGGATCGCCGCCGCGCCGTCAGCCCTTCGAGGTGGACTTGCCCTCGTCGGGGTCGGGCTCCTGCTTCGGCGCAGCCTGGCCCCCGAGACCGCCGAACGGGAAGGCGGAGAGCATCGTACGGGTCTGGTTCTGGAGCTGGTCCTGCATCTGCTTGAACATCGCCTTGCTCTGCTCCATGTACGTCGCCATCAGGCCCTGCATGGCCGGCCCCTGGAACGTCAGGAATTGCGACCACAACTCGGTCGTCTTGCTCGGATCGCCGTAGAGCTGTTTCGACTGCTCCTGGATCGACTTCTGGATCTCGACGAACGCCTGGACGTTCCGCTCGAGGTAGCTTCCCATGATGCCCTGCATGGCGTTGCCGTAGAACCGGATGAACTGCGTCAGGACGTCGTGCGAGAACATCGGCGCGCCCGCCGACTCCTCCTCGAGGATGATCTGCAGCAGGATCTGCCGGGTGAGGTCCTCCCCGGCCTTGGCGTCGATGACCTGGAACTCCTCGTGCTTGAGCACGAGCTCCTTGACGTCGGCGAGCGTGATGTACGACGACGTCTGCGTGTCGTACAGCCGCCGGTTCGGGTACTTCTTGATCAGCCGCAGCGATCCTGCCATGGCGTTCCCGTCCTATAGTGAGCAGCGCCGACCCTTTGGAGCCTCGGGCGCCTCGCGCCCCGAGTTGATTAAACCCCCCGCCGGGAGTATTTTGCACTGCAAACCGGCCCGACGTCTTGCCTTATTCCGAGGAGGCTCCCGATGCCCAATCCGACCGAGCAGCTCGCGGCCTGGAATCAGGTCGCCTACGAAGCCACGATGAGCTACGCCCGCGCGAGCCTGGCGAGCGCCGAACAGCTCCTGCGGCTCAACCTCGAGACCGCCCGCGCCACCCTCGAGCAGGCCACCAGGGCAACGCGCGACCTCATGTCGGTGAGCGATCCGCAGCAGTTCATGACCCTGCGCACGAAGCTCGCGCAGGACAACATGCAGCAGGCGGCGACCTACGCGCAGAGCGTGTACGCGATCGTGAGCCAGACTCAAGCCCAGCTCGCGAAGCTGTTCGAGGAGCAGGTCGCGCGCGCCTCGAAAGACATGGCGGCCGGGGCCGAGACGCTCGGGAAAACCGTGCCGGGCGGCGAAATGCAGTCCGCCGCGCTCAAATCGACGCTCGCAGCGACCTCCGCGATGATGGACAGCCTGAACCAGGCCACGCGGCAGTTCGCGGAGCTGTCCGAGACCACGATGAAGGCCGCCGCGGCTCAGATGGTCAAGGGCGCGGGGAAGAACTGAAGCGACGTCTCCGCACGCACGCGCCCTGCTCCGCCCTCCGAAGGGCTACGACATGTGCTGCCCGCCGTTGATGGCGATGTTCGCGCCGGTCACGAACGCCGCCTCCTCGGAGCAGAGATAGATGATCAGCCCCGCCACCTCTTCCGGCTTGCCGAGCCGTCCCAGCGGGATCTGCGGCAGGATCTTCGAGTCCAGCACGTCCTTCGGGATCGCCATCACCATCTTCGTGCCGATGTAGCCTGGCGAGATGGTGTTCACCGTCACGCCCTTGCGCGCGACCTCCAGCGCGAGCGACTTGGTGAAGCCGTGCATCCCGGCCTTCGCCGCCGCGTAGTTGGTCTGGCCGAACGCGCCCTTCGAGCCGTTCACCGAGCTCACGTTGATGATCCGGCCCCAGCCGCGCTCGACCATGCCGTCGCAGACGGGCTTGGTCATGTTGAAGACGCTGTCGAGGTTCGTCTTCAGCACCGCGTCCCAGTCGGCCTTGGTCATCTTCCTGAAGGTCATGTCGCGGGTGATCCCGGCGTTGTTGACCAGGATGTCGATCGGGCCGATCTCGGCCTGGACCTTCCCGACGCAGGCCTGGCACGACTCGAACTCCGCGACGTCCACCGGGTACGCGGCAAAGCTGTAGCCCTTCGCTTTGTACTCGACGAGCCAGCCGGCGGCATTCTTGTTGCCCGATGAGTGGGTGACCACCACCCGGTAGCCGGCGTCGTGCATCTTGGTGCTGATCGTCTCGCCGAGGCCGCCCATGCCCCCGGTGATCAGCGCAATCCGCTGAGCCATGTAGTCCTCCTGTGTGCCGCGCTTGACGCGCGATTATGGCACGCGTCAGAACGGCGGGCGCGCTGCAGGCGCCTGCTGCCAATCTCCCGCCGTGCTTCGCGCGCCAGCCCTTCTCCAGGGTCGCATCCCCACGCGCAAGCGCGCGGGGCCCCTGCTCCGCCCTCCGAAGGGCTACTCCATGTGCAGCCCGCCGTTGATGGAGATGTTCGCCCCGGTGATGTAGCCGGCGTCGTCGGAGGAGAGATAGGCGACCAGCCCCGCGATCTCCTCCGGCCGGGCGAGACGCCCCATCGGAATCGAGGTCACGATGCTCTGGAGGACCTCCGCCTTGATCGCCCGCACCATGTCGGTGTCCACATAGCCCGGCGAGATCGTGTTCACCGTGACGCCCTTCTTGACCGTCTCCTGGGCGAGCGCCTTGGTGAAGCCGTGCATTCCCGCCTTCGCGGCCGAGTAGTTCGTCTGCCCGAACTGCCCCTTCAGCGCATTGACCGACGAGATGTTGATGATCCGCCCCCAGCCGCGCTCCATCATTCCCTCGATCACCTGGCGGGTCACGTTGAACACCGAGTTGAGGTTGGTGTTGATGACCGCGTACCAGTCGTTCGGCGACATGCGGCGGAACACCCCGTCGCGCGTGATGCCGGCATTGTTGATCAGGACGTCGATCGGGCCGATCGTGGAACGGATCCGGTACATCATGTCCGCGCACGAATCGTAGTCCTCGACGTTCCCCTCGGCGGCGTAGACCTGGTGGCCCGCGCCGCGCATGGTCCCGATCCACTCGTCCTTCGTCTCGTAGCCGGGCAGGCAGTTCGCCACGACCTTCGTGCCGTTCGCCGCGAGCCGTTTGCAGATCGCCGTGCCGATCCCGCCCATTCCCCCGGTGACGAACGCTACTCGCTCCATCAACGTGTGCCTCCGGCACGAATTCTCCGGGACCGCGGGTGAATCCTCGCGGTCCCGACCATGCATTTATCGTTCAACTGCAAGCGCCACACCCATGCCGCCGCCGATGCAGAGGCTCGCGAGGCCGCGTCTGGCGTCGCGCTTGATCATCTCGTGGATCAGCGTCACCAGGATGCGGCATCCCGACGCCCCGATCGGATGCCCGATCGCGATCGCGCCGCCGTTGACGTTGATCTTCCTCGCGTCCCAGCCCAGCTCCTTGTTGACCGCGATCGCCTGCGCGGCGAACGCCTCGTTGATCTCCATGAGATCGGGCGAGTCCTTGGTCCAGCCGGCCTTCGACAGGCAGAGCTTCGACGCCGGCACCGGCCCCATCCCCATGATCTTGGGATCGACGCCCGCCGACGAATAGGCCGCGATGCGCACGAGCGGCTTCAGGCCCAGCGCCTTCGCTTTCTCTTCGCTCATCATGATCACCGCGGCGGCGCCGTCGTTGATGCCCGACGCGTTGCCGGCCGTGACCGTGCCGGCCTTGTCGAACGCCGGCCGCAGCTGGGCGAGCTTCTCCGCCGTCGTGCCGGGCTTCGGATACTCGTCGGTGTCGAACACCACCGCCGGCCCCTTTCGCTGCGCGATCTCGAGCGGGATGATCTCGTCCTTGAACCGGCCCGCCTTCTGGGCGGCCTCGGCCTTCTGCTGGCTCGCCGCCGCGAAGGCGTCCTGCTCCTCGCGCGTGACCCCGTACTTCTTCGCCACGTTCTCGGCGGTGACGCCCATGTGGTACTGGTTGTACACGTCCCACAGGCCGTCGAGGATCATCGAGTCGACGATCTTCGCGTCGCCCATCCGGTAGCCCTCGCGCGAGCCCTGCAGCAGGTGCGGCGCCATGGTCATGCTCTCCTGGCCGCCGGCGATCACGATCTCGGCGTCGCCGCTCTTTATCGCCTGCGCCGCGAGGTGCGTCGCCTTGAGCCCCGACCCGCAGACCTTGTTGATGGTCATGCCCGGGCACATCTCGGGCAGCCCCGCCTTGATGAGCGCCTGGCGGGCCGGGTTCTGCCCGGCGCCGCCGGTCAGCACCTGGCCCAGGATCACCTCGGACACCTGCTCGCCCTTGATCCCGGTCTTGGCGAGCAAGTGCCGGATCACGTGCGCGCCGAGCTCGGCGGCCGGCAGCTTGGCAAGGGCGCCGTTGAAGCTCCCCACGGCAGTGCGGCCCGCGGCCACGATCACGACATCACTCATCTCGTTCTCCTTCGGCTGAAATCGACGCGCTGGCGGGTGTCATACCACCCGGAATTTCACGTACCGCCCAGGCGCGTCTTCGATGGGCTTGCACTTCGCGTTGCCGGGTCGTCCCGGCGCCTTGACCATGTCCCCGGCGTGTCCCGCGAGCCAGCGGTCCCAGTCGGTCCACCAGCTTCCGGCATGCTCGGTCGCGCCGGCGAGCCATTCGGCCGGGAGGCGCGGAAGACGATCGTTCACCCAGTAGCTCCGGCGGTTCTTCGCGGCCGGGTTCACGACGCCGGCGATGTGGCCGCTCGCGCCGAGCACGAACCGGAGCTCGCCCTTCAGCAGCTGGGTCGAAGAATAGGAGGTCTTCCACGGCACGATGTGGTCCTCGCGCGTCGCGAGGATGTAGGTCGGAAGCCGGACCTTCCCGAGATCGACCGGGACGCCGCACGTCGCGACCTTGCCGGGGACTCGCAGATTGTTCTCGAGATAGGTGTTGCGCAGATACCAGCAGTACCACGGGCCCGGCAGGTTGGTGCTGTCCGAGTTCCAGTAGAGGATGTCGAACGCCTCGGGTTGCTTCCCCTTGAGGTAGTTGTTCACCACGTACGACCAGACGAGATCGTTCGGCCGCAGCGCGTTGAACACCGTCGCGAGGTCGCGGCCGGGCTTGACCCCGCCCCTGCCGATCGTCGCTTCGGCCGCCTTGACGCTCGCCTCGTCGACGAACACCGCGATGTCGCCGGTCTCGGAGAAGTCGAGCAGCGTGGTGAGGAGCGTCGCGCTCTCCACCCAGTCGTCGCCGCGCGCGGCGAGGATCGCAGCCGCCGTGCCGAGCATCGTCCCGCCGACGCAGAAGCCCAGCGCGTTGACCTTCGGCGCCCCGCCGATCTCCCGCGCCACCTCGAGCGCCTTCAGCACGCCGTCGCGCAGGTAGTCATCCCAGGTCAGGTGGCCGAGCTCCGCGGTGACGTTTCGCCACGACACCATGAAGACCGTGTTGCCCCGTTCGACCGCGTACCGCACGAACGAGTTCTCGGGCGAGAGGTCGAGGATGTAGTACTTGTTGATGCACGGCGGCACCATGACCAGCGGCCGCGCCCGCACTTCCGGCGTCGACGGCGCGTACTGGACGAGCTGGATGAGCTCGTTCTCGAACACCACCGCCCCCGGCGTCACCGCGAGGTTGCGGCCCACCTCGAACGAGCCCTCGTCGGTCTGCGAGATCCGGCCCTTCTCGGCGTCGCCGATCAGGTTCCTGATCCCGCGCGCGAGCGTCTCGCCGTTCGAGTCGAGCGCGGCCTTGAGCGCCTCCGGATTGGTCGCGGCGTAATTCGCGGGGCTCATCATGTCGACGAACTGGCGCGCGAAGAACTGCAGCCGGTGCTTGGTTCGCGCGTCCACCTCCGCGGCCTCGACGAGGCCGTAGATGAAGCGTGCGGTGAGCAGGTAGCTCTGCTTGAGATAGTCGTAGTAGGGGTTGTCGCGCCACGCCGCGGCCACGAATCGCCGGTCGCCCCGCTCGGGTGCGATGACGGGCTCGGCCGCCTCGCCCCGCTGGCGCGCGAGCGTTGCCGTCCAGAGCCGCGCGAACTCGCGCTGGTAGTCGGCCTGGAGCTCGGTGACCCGCGCCGAGTTCGCCGCCCACGCGGCGAGCTCCTCGCCGCTGCCGCCCTGGGGTCGGGCAGCGAGCATGCTCAAGAACCCCTGCATCGCGGCCTGCCCTGCCTGGGCAGCCTGCGCGAACGGCGAGGAATCGGAAACGGACACGGAGGTTGCGGCGCAACGGCTCCTGACAGAATCGGACGAGTATTGCACCGCACAATGCGGGCGTCAAGGCAGGCTCCGCCACCGGACGTGTCCGCCGGCCAGCCTGCCGGAGGACGAGTGCGAGGGTGCCCCTACACCCGATAGTAGCTCCGATACCACGCGACGAACCGCCGGACCCCCTCCTCGATCGGGGTCGTCGGCGAGAACCCGACCTCGCGCTCGAGGTCGGCGATGTCGGCCGCGGTCGCCACCACGTCGCCGGGCTGCAGCGGCGCGAGCTCGAGCTGCGCCTTGCGGCCGAGCGCTTCCTCCAGCACCTGGATGTAGCGCAGCAGCTCGACCGGCCGGTTGTTTCCGATGTTGTAGATCCGCCAGGGTGCGGGGCTCGTCGCCGGGCTGACCGCTGCCGCCGGATCGGGCTGCGGCGGCGCCCGGTCGATCACGCGCACGACCCCCTCGATGACGTCATCGATGAAGGTGAAGTCGCGCTGCATCTTGCCGTCGTTGAACACCTTGATCGGGCGGCCCTCCAGGATCGCGCGCGCGAAGAGGAATGCGGACATGTCCGGCCGGCCCCACGGGCCGTAGACGGTGAAGAATCGCAACCCGGTGCACGGCAGGCCGAACAGGTGCGCGTAGGCGTGCGCCATCAGCTCGTTCGCCTTCTTCGTCGCCGCGTACATCGAGACCGGGTGGTCGACGTTGTCGCGTTCGGCGAACGGGAGCTTGGCGTTCAGCCCGTAGACGGAGCTCGAGGAAGCGAACACTAGGTGGCTCACCCGCGCGTGCCGGCAGCCCTCGAGGACGTTGGCGAACCCGACCAGGTTCGCGTCCACGTACCGATCGGGGCGCTCGACCGAGTAGCGCACGCCCGCCTGCGCTGCCAGGTGGACCACCACGTCGAAGCCACCCCCGCGGAAGAGCTGCGCGGTCGCCTCGCGGTCCGCGAGGTCGAGGCGCTCGAAGGCGAACCCGGGCCGCCCGGCGAGGCGGGCAAGCCGCGCCTCCTTCAGCGCGACCTCGTAGTAGTCGTTGAGATCGTCGACGCCGACGACCTCGTCGCCCCGCGCGAGCAGCCGCTCGCACAGCGCCGCCCCGATGAAGCCGGCTGCGCCGGTGACCAGCCGCTTCATGCGCGAGCCTCGGGGCGTGCCCGAGGGCGGAGCAGGGGCCCCGCGCTTCGCGCGGGGATGGGGCGACGGAACGCGGAGCCTCGGGACGTGCGACCGTGGAGTCGCCCCGAGCCGCCGCTCCGCTGGCCGAAAGCAAAGGGCCCGCGCTCCGCGGCGGCACCCCGGAGGCACGCAAGGTGCCCGCGTGAATGAAGCATGGCGACTGCACCGCGTGCCGCAGCGGGCCCGCGGCTACAATGGGTTCGCAGGAGTTGCGCCATGTACATCATCGCGATCGCGTGGATCTATGTCACGTTGCTGATGGCGGCCACCGAGTCGAGCTTCGTCGGCGGCGTCCTGACCTTTCTCCTCTACGGGCTCGGGCCGCTCGCGCTCTTCGTCTGGGTGTTCGGCCGTCGCCGGCGCTCAGTCCCCGTGCGCCAATCGACCGATCAGCCAGACGGTCATCACCCCGAGTCCGATCAGTAGCACCTGCTGCGCCGTGGCGCGGAGCTCGGTGCGCTTGTGCAGCCCGGGAATCAGGTCCGCCACCGCGACATAGATCATGCTCGCGCCCGCGAGCGCGAGCAGCGTGTTCACCCACCCTTCCAGCGCGTGCAGCGCGAAGTACGCGCCGAGGGCGCCGACGACCATCGCGAGGCTCGACAGCAGGTTGAACGCGAACGCCCGCGCCTTGCTGTATCCCGAGTGGAGCAGGATCAGGAAATCGCCGACCTCCTGCGGGATCTCGTGGGCGATCACCGCGGTCGCCGTGACGAGCCCGAGCGCCGTGCTTTCCATGAATGCCGCGGCGATGAGGATGCCGTCCACGAAGTTGTGGAAGCTGTCCCCGACGAGGATCAGCATGCCGCTGCGCCCGTGGTCGTGCTCCGGGGGGCGGCGGTCGACCTCGATGTCGTGGGCGTGGGTGTGCCGCCAGAGCACGAGCTTCTCCAGGACGAAGAAGCCGAGGATGCCGGCGAGCACCGTCGCCGACACCGCCTGCAGATCCGCGGCGTTGCCGAACGCATGCGGCAGCACCTCGAGAAACGCCGCGCCGAGCAGCGCGCCGATCGCGAAGCTGATGAGCGCGTTCACCCAGTGGGCGCGCGCCGCGAACGAGACCAGCGCGGCGATGCCGATCGAGAGCAGGCCGCCGATCACGCTCGCCGCCGAGATGTAGACGAGCGTCGCCATCACTCCATCCAGACCAGGCTCGCGAACCGGCCGGTCGTCCGGTCCCGGCGGTACGAGTAGAAGCGTTGGCCTTCCGCGTGCGTGCAGAAGCCGCCGCCATAGACCGCC
>Ga0184633_10000998_pt1 | contig 11360 bp, 8 predicted proteins | sample PLM31_170_b1_FD_133156 | JGI IMG/M metagenome (GOLD analysis project Ga0184633, IMG submission 133156) | Groundwater sediment microbial communities from an aquifer in East River, Colorado, USA - PLM3-1_170_b1 | ecosystem: Environmental > Terrestrial > Soil > Riparian zone | place: USA: East...
AGCTGATAGCTGATGGCTGAAAGCTGAATATGGCATCCCAGAGTCCATTCGCGGAGCAAGAGAAGACAGCGGGAGCGGCGTTCGCGGAGCGGTTCGGCGTCGAGCTGCCGGAGCATTTCGGCGATCCGGGCGAGGAATATGCCGCGGTTCGGGAGGCCGTGGGGCTGGTGGACGGGTCCTTCCGGGGCCTCATTGGGCTGACCGGGGGCGATCGGCTTCGCTGGCTGAACGGCCAGGTCACCAACGACGTGAAGGACCTGAAGGCCGGGGAAGGAACGCTGGCCGCGGTCCTGAACGTCAAGGGTCACATCCTGGCGGACCTGGCGGTCTATGGGCTGCCCGACTCGGTGTGGGTGGACGTGCAGCGGGACCGCGCGCAACTCGTCCGCGACACGTTCGATCGCTACATCATTGCCGACGACGTTTTGGCCGAGAATGCCAGCGAGCGGTATGCCCACCTCATGGTGGTGGGGCAGGAAGCGCGCGCGCTGATGTCCGAGGTGGTGGGGCTCGGTGTGGCGGACCTTGCCGCCTGGCATCACGCAGAGGCCTGGCTCGGCACTCTGCAATTACGGATCATTGCCAGTCGTTGGCTGGCGACGCCTGGCTACGACGTGATTGTGTCGGCGGATGAGGCAGGCAGGACCTGGGAGGCTCTGACATATCTTGGCCAATCCCGCGGCCTTCTCCCAGTAGGAATGGCGGCGCTGGATGTTTTGCGGGTAGAGGCAGGCTGGCCGTGGTACGGGGTAGATTTCGATGACAGCAACCTTCTGATGGAGTCCCTGACCCGCGACCACGTCAGTTTCACCAAAGGCTGCTACATCGGGCAGGAGGTGGTCATCCGGGTCGAGCACCAGGGCCACGTCAACAAGAAGCTCGGTGGCCTGCTGATTTCTGGGGAGCTGGTGCCCGCCCGCGGGGCGGCCATCCTGTCAGGAGACCGCAAGGTCGGGAACGTGACCAGCGCGGTCAGGTCGCCCGCCCTGAACCGGGTGGTTGGCCTCGGGTACCTCCGCCGCGAAGTCTGGGACCCAGGCACGAAACTCCGCATCACCTCGGGTGACCACTCCCTCGAGGCCGAGTTCACCCCCCTGCCGTTCATTCCACACGGCTAACTCCTTTCTCCCGTCTTGGCTTGACCCACTATGCGGGGTCTGGTAAGTTCGCGGCTATCACTGTTGCCAATGCCTCTCGAGAACTCTCCTCGCGAACCAAATCCACTCTCACGGAGTCTTCCATGACTGACCCGGCCGCCCTGATCCCCAGGTTGGAACAGGCGCTGGCCTTCGCCGCCCGGCAGGTCCGGGCCACCCTCGAGCAGTATCCGGACTTCCATCACATGTACACGCGCGGCGGCCGGTGGAAGCACGAAGGGGAGGCCTGGACCCACTGGTGCGATGGGTTCCTGCCGGGAATTCTGTGGCTCTTGCACCGCCATACGGGGGACGGCTGGTTCCGACAGCAGGCGGAACGGTACTCGCGGCCTCTGGAGCCGCGCCAGCACGACCGGAACGTGCACGACCTCGGCTTCATATTCATGTCCACCTACCACCACTGGTACCGCCTGACCCGCGACCCCGCCCTCAGGGATGTCCTGATCCAGGCGGGGCGGACCATGGGGCTCCGGTTCCAGAAAATGGGCAAGTATCTCAGCTCCTTCATCGGCCCGCAGTCGGTGTTCATCGACATCATGATGAATGTCGGCGTCATCTTCTATGCGTCGCGGGAAACGGGGGATCGGGCCCTTCACGAGATCGCCATGGATCACTGCCTGACCACCCGGCGCGTCCTGGTCCGCGGCGACGGCTCCACGGCCCACGAGGGCATCTTCGACCTCACGACCGGCGAGTTCCTCCGCCAGAGCACGCACCAGGGATACCGGGGGGACTCCTGCTGGTCCCGCGGCCTCACCTGGTCTCTGTACGGGTTCGCGATCGCATACCGGTACACCCGGGACCGGCGGTTCCTGGAGACGGCCGAGCTTCATGCCGATTACTACATCGAGCACACCCCGCAAGGCGGGGTGCCGCCCTGGGACTACGATGCGTCGCAGGAACAGCGGAAGCAACCAGACAGTAGCGCGGCGGCTATTGCCGCCTCCGGCCTGTTGGATCTCGCCGAGTTCACCGCCTCGCGGGCCAAGGGGCGGCTTTACCGGGACACCGCCTTGCGCATCCTGGAGACGCTGACGGGTGAGGAATACCTGGCCCACGCGACCCCTGGCTGGGAGGGGATCCTCAAGCACGGCGTGTATCACATCCACAAGGGCCTCGGCGTGGACGAGTCGGTGATGTGGGGCGAGTACTTCTTCGTCGAGGCCCTCACCAAGGCCTTGACCCTGCCGGCTGCATGAGGGGAAACGCCGTGGGCTTCCGAGGGCGGCATACCATGCGCACAGCGAACGGTGGTCATGGGGAGTGATCAGGCGACCGGCCGGGGCGGCCTTCGGAGCCGCCTGACCCTCGCGTTTCTGCTGGTCGGGCTGATTCCCGCCGCCGTGGCGGGACTCCTGGGCGTTCGCCAAAACCTGCAGACAGCGCAGGCGGCCCGGCTGGAGAGCGAGGAGCGCTTGATCGCGCTATCGGCGCAAGCCGTCGCGGCCACCCTCAGGAACGCCCTCCACATTCTCCAGGTGGCAGGGGAAGAAGAAGGGCTGCGTCAGGCAGTCCAAGTTGGTGACCGCCCCAGCCTGTTGGCCGAGGTCCGCGCCATCCAGCAACATTCCCCAGACTTCGCCTCGGTTTTCGTGCTGGACGTTAACGGCATCGCCCTGGCGAACAGCCTGGATCCCGGCGTAGTCGGGCAGGGTTTTCGGGAGCGGGAATACTTCGAAGGAGTCATGCGATCCCGCAGCGCATACGTCTCCCCGGTGCCGTACGTCGGGGCGGCCACCCGGGTCCACACCCTGGCCGTTGCGGCGCCGATCTGGGGCCCGCAACGCGAACTCCTGGGCGTGGTGGCAGGGACCTTCACGCTCGAGCGTCTGAGCCAACTCCTGGCCCCGGCACGCGCCGCGGGATCTCGGGGGATGGAACAGGGCCAGGTGTACCTTGTCTCTCCTTTGGGTGTGATCCTGGCTCATACCGATCCGAGCAAGCGAGCGACGAAGGTGGCCGAGGCAGACACGGGGGTCCGGGCCGTCTTGGCGGGACGGCGCGGCTCCGTCACGTGGGAGGACGAGTCGGGAGAAACACAGCTTGGGGTCTTCGCACCGCTCCCGGAGATCGGCTGGGGCCTGGTGTACACGCATCCATACCAGTCGTGGCTCTCCGCGCCGGAACTGGTCCAGGGCCTTTTGCCGGCTCTGCTGGTGGTCCTGGCCCTGGCGGCCGTGGCGGGCGCCCTGGCGGCGCGCACCCTGTCCCGGCCGATCCTGGACCTCCAGCAGGCGGCGTCCCGCCTGCGCGAGGGGGCATTCGCCACGCGCCTGCCCGAGGATCGGCGGGACGAGTTGGGCGACCTGGCGGCGGCGTTCAACCGGATGGCGGCTGCCCTCCAGGACCTGTACACCAACCTGGAAGCCAAGGTGGCCGAGCGGACTGCCACTCTCAAGGCCACCAACCTGGAGCTGGCGCGCGCGTCCCAGGTGAAGTCGGAGTTCCTGGCCCGCATGTCCCACGATCTCCGGACGCCGCTGAACGCCGTGATCGGCTTCGCCGATCTGCTCCTCCTCCAGCAGGTGGGCCCCCTGAATGACAAGCAGCAGCGCTACCTGGGGCACGTGGCCAACGCGGGCCGGCACCTGCTGGTCCTGATCAACGACATCTTAGACCTCACTCGGGTGGAGGCTGGGAAGCTGGAGATCCATCCGGAGCTGTGCCACGTGCCCACCATCCTGGAGGAGACCCTGGCCCTCTTCCGGACGCAGGCGCTGGCGCGGCGCATCACTTTGGCGGTGGAAATCGGCTCTCCTCTGGGGGACCTCATGGCGGACCGGATCCGCCTGCAGCAGATCCTGCACAACCTGGTGTCCAACGCCGTGAAGTTCACCCCGGAAGGAGGCATCGTCACGGCCACCGCCCAGCAGATCGGGCTGGAGCTGGAGCTCAGCGTGCGCGACACCGGGGTGGGGATTTCACCCGAAGACCACCAGCGGATCTTCGAGGTGTACGAGCAGGTCGGCTCGGCCGAGGGGAGACAGAAGGGAACGGGCCTGGGCCTGGCCATCACGAAACGGCTGGTGGAGTTGCACGGCGGGAGCATCCGGGTGGAGAGCGCGCCCGGCCAGGGCAGCCTTTTCACCGTCCGGCTCCCGGGGGCGACTCCGGTCGAAGTCGAGCCGGGGGGTGCGGACGCCTCTCGGCCGCTGGTCCTGATCATCGAGGACGACCTGCGGGCGGCCGAGATGATCCGGGCACACCTCACGATCGGGGGATACCGCGTCGTCCTCGTCGCCACCGGCCATGCCGGTCTGGGCGCGGCCAGACGCATGCAACCACACGCCATCACCCTGGACCTCGGTCTGCCGGACATGGATGGGTGGGAGGTCCTCTACCGGTTGAAGCGGGAGCCGGCCACCCAGGGTATCCCGGTCCTGATTGTGAGCGCCCAGGAGCGGGGAGAGCTCGGGCTCTCCCTGGGGGCAGTGGACTGGCTGGTGAAGCCGGTGGATCCACAGCGGCTCCTCGCGGCCCTGCGGCGCTGCCAGGCGCTGGGGGCCATCCGGCAGCCGCTTCGCATCCTGGCGGTGGATGACGAGCCGGTGGTGCTGGAAGCACTGGAAGCACTGCTCATCCGCGAGGGGCACGAGGTCCTGCGGGCCGAGGACGGCGAGGAGGCTTTGCGCCGGGCGGCGGCGGAGCGGCCAGACATCATTCTCCTGGACCTGCACCTCCCGGGCCTGAGCGGCTTCGAGGTCGTGAATCGCCTGCGACAGACCGCCGGGCTGGAGCAAGTGCCCGTGATTGCCTTTTCAGGCAAGTTCGTCACGGTCGAGGAACGGAATCTCCTCACGCAGCAGGCGGTGCAGTTCGTCGGCAAATACGGGCCGGTGGCCCTCAACCGGCTGCTGGACGATCTGCGATTGATCGCCTCTCTGGAAAACTGAACGACTCCCCGCTCCAACACCCCCATCCACGCCTTCCCCCATACCTCACCCAAAGGGGACCCGGTACGGGAGGAAGGGGTAGTGTCGTCTTCGCCGGAAGGCGAGGTGTCCCGACCATCCCCTGTCGGGGATCAGGAGGTTGGGGCCGACCCGGCTTTCGCGGCCAGGGCGGAGCGGAGTTGGCCCTGCAGGGAATCGCGGGCCTCGATGAAGGCCGGGCGGGAGGCCGGGGAGACCGGGTTGCCCGGAAGAAAGGTTTCTTTCAGGGGATTGACGAAGCGTCCGTCTTTGATGATGCGATAGTCCAGGTGGGGGCCGGTGGAGAGCCCCGTCAAGCCGACGTAACCGATGACCTGCCGCTGCTTCACCGTGGCGCCGGCCCGGATGACCTTGCCGAATCCCGACAGGTGATTGTACATTGTCTTGAAGTTCGCCCGGTGCCGGAGGATCACGGTGTTGCCGTTGCCTCCCTTCCAGCCCGCGAACTCCACGATCCCATCGGCCACGGCCCAGACCGGCGTGCCATGGGGGGCGGCGTAATCCACGGCCAAGTGGGGCCGCACGCCCCCCAGGATCGGATGGCGCCGGCCACGGCTGTACCGCGAGGTGATCCGCGTAAACTCCAGCGGGGATTTCAGGAAGGACCGCCGCAATGACTCGCCCGCCGGCGTATAGTAGCCGCCGCCGTCCTTGTCCCGGAAGTAGATCCCGGTGTGCGTCTTCCCCTCGCTCTCGTACTCGGCCACGAGGATCCGGCCGTACTTCACGAACTGCGTGCCCGTGGAAACCTTCTCTACCAGCATCCGGAAGCGATCCCCGGGTTGTGAGTCGGAGGCAAAATCGAAATCCCAGGCAAAGATCTCGGCGAAGTCCAGGACGAGCTGGGCCTGTTCCCCCAGGGCCTCCATGCTCTCAAAGAGATTCTCTTTCAACGTGCCCGCCACCAGCACCACCCGGCGGTCTACCGGGACGTCGCGCCGGGACGCCGTCCACGCATCTCCGTCCCGCCAGGCCTCCACGATGTCCACCGGGCTTTGACGAAATACCACCTTCGTGACGGTACCCGAGGCGTCGTGGTGGAATTCCAGGGATTCCCCAGGCTTGAGACGCCGGAAGTCCAGGTGCGGTCGAAAGGCCTGGACGATCCGCGCGGCGACGTCCTGACGGATGCCATGGGCCAGCAGGGCATCCACGAACGTCCGGCCTCTTTCCAGGGTGCGAATTATTGGTGGCGGGGAAGCAGGAATCGCGGGGGGCTGGGTTGGACGACCCCAGAAGAGAGGCAGACCGAGCGCCAGAAAGATGATGGCCAGGCCAACCCCTCCCAGGAGGAACCACTTGCGGGATCGGACCAGCCGAGCGCTACCTTCCGTCGTTACGATTTCCGGCGCTTGATGCGGGAGCATCCGACCTCATTCGTGAAGACGGATCCGGAACCGCAACCCTCCGAGTGATTCTGCCTGATGTCCAGCAAACCAGATGTGTGGGATCTCGCTATCGTATAGCAGGAAATCGAAGTGGTGCGCAAGAGTTTTCTGCCTGGCCTTCATCCTGCGACCCTCCCTCATCCCCCCCTCCACGTTCGGCCCGGGCCCTGGGTCCGGGGATCTCGTCGGCTTCCGGCACAACAAAGTAGCCAGGCCCAACCCTAGTCCCTCACCCGCACGATGATCTCCACCTCGACGGAGATATCCAGCGGCAACTGGTTGGTGCCGACGGCCGAACGGGCGTGCTTCCCGCGGTCCCCGTACAGCTTGATGAGCAGTTCCGAGGCCCCGTTCATCACCCAGGGCTGCCGGGTGAAACCGTCCACACAGGCGACAAACCCCAAGAGCTTGACCACCTGCTCCACTTTGTCGAGGTCGCCGATCAGACTCTTCACGCAGGCCAGGCAGTTGACCGCGCAGAGCTGCGCGGCCTCGTAGCCCTGCTGTTCGGTGAGCTCGCGACCGAGCTTCCCGGTGAACTTGGGCTTGCCGTCCACCATGGGCCCCTGACCCGCCGTGAACACCAACTCCCCAACGCGCACGGCTGGGATGTAGGCCGCCACTGCTTTCGGTGTGGGCAGGAAGAACCCCAGTTTCTCCAGCTCCTGTTCGACTCGCATCGCTCCTCCTTGACATCGGATATCGTTGGGACCCTTGCCATCATTGCCTAGCCGGCACGTCCCCTTTCGAGGGCAGATCGCATTGTCTCGATTTCGCGCTTCACGGCATCCATGCCTGGGAACTTCCGATTGGCCCGGCGGTACCAATATTGGGCGTTGCCCTGATCGCCTTCCACAATGTGGATGATCCCATGCAGCCAGGAGCCAATCTCGGTCTTGTCCTCTTGGGCGATCTGATGCGCCCCGTCCCAATTCCCGGATTCAACCATGTCCAGGGCGCGCAAGAGTTCTTTGCTCATTTGTCCTCGAAGCGATGCGCCAGCCGCCCCGAGGCGGATGGTGACCTGCTTTCGGACGCGAGTCAAGCCCTGGGGAGCTTGCGCTCCCAGACTCCTTGCTCAGATAAGAATTTCGTCTGACTTTCTCCTTGACACTGGAATCGTAGAGAGCAATCCTCCGGGCATTATTGAGGGGCCAAGTGGCCTCCCGCGGTGGAATCCCAGGCCTTCCACGGCCTCGCGGCACCGCTATATTCCTGTCAACCGTTCACATTCCGAGGGTCCGCAGGTACATCACTGCGAATTGAGTCCACTGTCTCCCTGCAACCCTGTTGGGAAGGCGCGGCCAGCGCACCGCCGGTTTTCTGGTCCCCGGCGAGCTGCTCGCGCGGGCGCGGGCGCCTGAGGAGCTCTCCCAGAAGCGTCATGAAATGCACCGGTTGCGGATTTGAAGCACCGCCTGATTTCGCCTTCTGCCCGAAGTGCGGAGGCAAGCTTCCCGCGGGATGTCCGTCGTGCGGTTTTGCCGCTCAGCCCGACTTTGCCTTCTGCCCCAAGTGTGGTGCGCGCCTGGCCGCCGAGCCGGCGAAACAGCCGGCCCGGGCCGCAGAGAGTAGCGCGCCAGAGACTGACCGGCGACCGGTGACGGTCCTGTTCGCCGACCTCTCCGGCTTCACGGCGTTGAGCGAGCGGCTCGACCCCGAGGAGATCCGAGCCCTCCAGAGCGACCTCTTCCAGGAAATGGCCTCGGTCATTGACCGCTATGGCGGGTTCGTTGAAAAGTTCGTTGGCGATGCGGTCATGGCGGTCTTTGGCGCGCCGGTGGCGCACGAGGATGACCCCGAACGCGCCATCCGGGCTTCCATCGCCATGCACGAGGTGATGCCGGCGCTGAATCGTCGGTGGGAGCCTCGTGCCGGCCGACCGCTCGCTCTCCACGTCGGCATCAATACCGGACCCGTCGTGGCGGGCAGTCTCGGCTCGACGGGAGATGCGGCGTACGCCGTCACCGGCGATACGGTGAATACCGCATCCCGGCTCCAGAACACCGCCCAGCCTGGGCAGACCCTGGTCAGCGGGGCCACCTACCGCCTCACGCTGCACGCCTTTGCCTTCGAACCGCTCGGGGACCTGGCGGTGAAGGGGAAATCCGACCGGCTTCCGGTCTACCGGGTACTCGGGGTGCTGGGCGCGCCGCGGTCCGCACGAGGTCTCGAGGCGCATGGCCTCATGGCCCCGCTGATAGGCCGGGGGGAAGAGTTGGACCAGATCGTTGCCGCCTTCGACCGCATGCAGCGCGGCCGCGCGCAGATCGTCAGCCTGATCGGGGAGGCGGGGGTCGGCAAGACGCGACTGCTCAGTGAGTTTTTCCTGAAGCTGGAAACCGGCGGGCAACCCAAGACGACGGCCGTGCGCCGCGCCGCGTGTTCCTCCATTGGCGAGCAGCCGTACGGCGTTGTCGCCGCCTTTTTCCGGGAGGCATACGGCGTCGCGCCGGATGATTCCCTGGAGGTGGCCCAGCAGAAACTCACCTCCGGGCTGCAAGCACTCGGCGCAGGCGAAGACGAGGTATCGCGCGTCGCGCCGGTCCTCGGGTACGTCCTCGGTTTGGGATCCGGCGACCCGTTGCGTCACGTCGAACCCGAGCAGTTGAAGCGGCAGATCTTCCTGGCCCTGCGCACGCTGTGCGAGCGGCGCCTGCAGCGTGGCCCTCTGATGCTTGTCGTGGAGGATCTCCACTGGGCGGATGCCGCCTCCGTTGAGATACTGCGCTTCCTGGTGGACCGCCTGGCCGATCGCTCACTGATGCTCTTACTCACGTACCGGCCGGAATTCGACACCAGCACCCTGGTTTCCAGCCGGGCCACGCACACCGCCATCCGCCTGGCCCCATTGTCCGCCGTGGACACCGATGGTCTCCTCGCCGCGTTCTTCGGCCCGTCCGCGAACTGGCTGCCAACCGCGTTGCGTGAGCTTATCATCGGACGCGCCGGTGGCAATCCCTTCTACCTGGAAGAGATCGTGCGGAGTCTGATCGCGTCCGGCACGCTGGCACGAAGGAACGGCGGCTGGGCGTGCACGATGGACGCAGGGACGGTGGTCGTTCCACCCACCATTCAGGGGTTGCTGTTGTCCCACCTCGACCGGCTACCGGCCGGAGCGCGGCGCCTCATCCAGGAAGCCGCGGTGCTGGGGCCTGTATTCGACGTTCAGGTCCTCCGCAAGGTCTGCAGCGAGCCGGAGGCCTCGGAATCCAACGTGGAATTTCTTCTGGATGCCGAGCTGCTCGCAGAGGTCCCGCGGGCGACCGGGAGGCATACCCCGGCCGCTGGCGAGGGGCACTACCGATTCAGCCATGCCCTGGTGCAGGAGGTGGTCTACCAGAACCTCCTGGTGCGGCGGCGCACCGACTTGCATGGGCACATTGGCCAGGTGCTGGAGGCGTTGTGCGGGTGCGGCGAGCAACCGCAGCGGCTGGAGGACATGGAGGCACTCGGGCATCACTACAGCCTCAGCGCCGATAAGCCCAAGGGCGCGCGCTACCTCATGGCGGCAGGCGACTGGGCGCGTGCCATCTATGCCAACGACGATGCGCGTCGGCATTACGAACGGGCCCTGCAGACGCTGGAGAAGTGCGGGGGTTGCGACGGAGAGCGGTTAGCCGTGCGGGAACGGCTAGGGGATCTCCTGGGTCCCATCGGACGGCGCGAGGTGGCGCTGGAGCACTACGAGGCGGTGCGTGGAGCCGCCGAGGCGGCTTCCGACCGGGCGATGCAGGCTCGTATCGACCGCAAGATTGGCGGCCTGCACTGGGATACCGGGGACCGCGATCGTGCCTTGGCCTGCTTCCAGGCTGGCCTGACGCTCCTGGAGAAGGATGCCCCACACATTGAGCTGGCACACCTCTACCAGGAAATGGGGCGGCTGGCATTCCGGGGCGGCGACAACCATGGCGCGATGGAGTGGGCCACCCGGGCGCTGGGTCAGGTGGACCGGCTGGCCGCCGGATCCGCGGGATCTGCGGTCTCAAATTCCTCAGAGAAGGTGGAGGCTGCGGCGGCCATCTCGCACGCCTACAACACGCTGGGCGTTGCCCTGGCGCGGCTGGGCAGATTGAGGGAGGCCGTCGCCCACATCGAGCGCAGCCTGGCAATCGCGGAGCCGCATGGGCTGTTTCAAGCCGCGTGTCGAGGCTATACGAACCTGGGGGTACTCTACAGCACCCTCGACCCGAGCCGGGCGATCGAGACGTGTGTGAATGGGTTGGAGATGGCCAAGAAGATCGGCGATCTCGGCTTCCAGTCACGCCTGTACGCCAACCTGGCAGTCGCCTACTGCGCTCTGACCGACCAGTGCGAGGAGAGGGGGATCGGCGCGGCGCAGGCTTCCGTAGACCTTGACCGGCAACTTGGGCAGCTCGACCACCTGGCGATCCCGCTGATCGTGCTGGGACAGATCTACCAGTGTCATGGCGGCGATCCGGCGCGAGCGCTCAAATGCTACACCGAGGCGCTGGGCCTCGCCGAGGAGGCCGGAGAGCCACAGCTCCTGTTCCCCTGCTACGATGGCTTGGCTACCCTGTATCTGGAGATGGGAGATGAAACCCAGGCCGAGCAGTATATGCGCAAGGCCCAGCAGGTGTGCGAGCGGGCAGGGCTGGAGCCGGACTCGCTCATCGTCTTGCCCTTCCTCACCTGAGGACACCACCCACGGAAAGGGGGACCACACAATGACGCTGGAGCCACGCCGACTACTGCAGCCGGGAGACCAGGCGCCAGCCTTCACGTTGCCGGCGATCAACCGCGAGGGAGTCGTGTCGCTTGAGCATTGCCGGGAGAAGGGCGCCGTCCTGGTCGGATTGTTCCGGGGGCTCCACTGACCGTTCTGCCGCCGCCAGCTCGTGCAGCTCGGCGCGACGCAGGAG
>Ga0184633_10000999_pt1 | contig 11355 bp, 13 predicted proteins | sample PLM31_170_b1_FD_133156 | JGI IMG/M metagenome (GOLD analysis project Ga0184633, IMG submission 133156) | Groundwater sediment microbial communities from an aquifer in East River, Colorado, USA - PLM3-1_170_b1 | ecosystem: Environmental > Terrestrial > Soil > Riparian zone | place: USA: East...
AAACGTGAAACGTAGGCCAGAAGCGTCATGGAGACTGTGCGTCCGAGGGACCGGTTAACGTTTAACGTAGAACGATTCACGGCTTTACTCCCACGTGGCGACCGGCCAGCCTTGCCGACGGGCGATGCGCGCCATCCCTCTGATCGGATTCACGACCGTCGGATATCCTACCAAACGGAGCGCCTCAACGTCGCCTGGACTGTCCCCGTACGCGTAGCTGTGCTTCAAGTCCAGTCCCTGTTGAATGGCAAAGGACTCGACCATGTCTCGCTTGCCCTCCCCGTAAGGGAGCGGAGACAGGAGTCGCCCGGTGTATCCATCCCCGGTTCGCTCGGGCCTTGCCGCGAAAACGGTCTCCACGTCCAGAACGGTTGCGAGCGGTGTGACCAGAAAGTCCAGCGAGCCGGTGGACAGCGCGAGGCAATGCCCAGCACGTCGGTGTACCTCCAGCGCGGTCAGACCATCCGACGAGAGCTTGGGACAGATCTCCGACCGGACGAACTCCTCTGCAAGTGGTTCAATGACCGAGGGACGCTTTCCAGCGAGGTAGAGTTTCTGCGTGCGCAACGGATGCAATGACACCGGTGGGATATGCCGAAGCAGGAACCACAGGCTGCGCGCAGCCTCGCTCCATCCAACCAGGCCACGCTTCCAAAGATAACCGAAGAAGCGGATCTCAATCGCGCAGCCAGGAATTAACGTATTGTCCACGTCAAAGAATGCCCCCACACGGACGCCGGAAGCGGTAGACGGTGTAGGTGTCTGTACTGGGGTAAGCATCAAACCTCTGGAGCGCGGAGCGGGCCCTGTCGCCAGCATGCTATTTGGGTCATCTGTCGCATGCTGAGAGAGCGATTCTACCGAACGGGCTGTTGATTGACAAGCCTTTTGAGGCTATAATTCCGCCGGCGCCGAAGTGGTGGAACTGGTAGACACGCACGTTTGAGGGGCGTGTGGGGCAACCCGTGCGGGTTCGAGTCCCGCCTTCGGCACCATTTCTATCCCTTCCTCAGCCTTCAAGCACTCTGAATCAGAAAATCCGAGTCGCTGACGACAGAAAACCAGCCTGTGCCCGTTTTCAACAGGCAGAACGTGTCACTATGAAGAATTGCAGATGTGTTCTCTTCGTCCCGCTGTTGTTTATTATGTCCTGCGCAACGCCCGTCCCACATGCAGGTGACTACTATCAGCAGGTTCCACAGTCCTACCTGGGGTTACATGTGGATATTGACTTGCTGAGCACATCAAAACTTTCCCAGGACAACAGACGAGTGGCAGAGGAGCTTCTGAATTCTTACTACAGCGCTGAACACAGCCTCACAGAGTATATAACCGCGCTCGAGATGAACCTTGATGCCAATGAGCAACTGAAAAACAAATATACCGTCGCTGATTCCATTGTCGGTGGTTTGGCCGGCTTATCATCTATAGGGGTTATCTTTACCACGGCGGCGATCGCCGCTCCTGTCGCTGGAGTTGTTTGGATAGGTGTTGGGCTGACGATTCAACATGTCAACATAGGACCTGAAATAGAAGAGGCTCGTAGACGTCTCAACGAAGCCCAACGATTAGCACAGATTTTCCCTGAGGTACGAAGAGCCTTCAGGGCGGTGGTCTTCGCGGATTCAGACGTAGATGCCGACAGGAGATTCAAAATATGGAATGTCTTCTCCGAAAATCTCAAAATTAAGGTTCTGCACTTTTTTGCTAAGCCGGTCGAGTAACGGTCATGTCACACCTGTTCGTCAAACGGGAGTCCCATGAAGAAGTGGTGTCAGGGGAATGTTCATCCCCTGACACCTTGAGCAAGGCGCCAGGAACGACGTCCTGCCGCGAGACCGCACCGTCTTTCATTCCTCGCATCACTGCGTGACGATCTGGCTGGCGATTTCCGACAGGTCTTTCGGGTACAGCACGATCTCGATGCGTCGATTCGACGTGCGCCCTTCCTCTGTGTCGTTGCTGGCCACTGGCCTCGTGTCTGCGTAGCCGCCCGCCGATATGTTGGCCCGGCCCACCCCACCATTCTCGATGAGATAGCGGATGACGCTGGTAGCCCGGGCTGTGGAAAGTTCCCAGTTGGTCGGGAATCGCTCTTTGATTTTGGCCCCGATCGGCACGTTGTCGGTGTGCCCCTCGATTCTAATCTGCTTGTCGGTCACGTTTTTCAGAATGTCGCTCACCTGCTTCAACACTTTGAGGCCGGCCGGTTTCACATCGGCCCGGCCCGAGTCGAAAAGGACTTTATCAACCATGTTGATCGTCAGTCTGTCCCGCACTTGTTGGATCCTGATATTGCCCTTGGCGATCTCGGCTTCTAACGATCTGGTCAGGTCCGCGTGGGTCTTGGTCAGTCGCTGGATCTCGGCTTCCTTCGCAGCTCGCTCCCTCTCCAGGCTGGCCTTCTCCGCCTCCTCGGCCTTGAGCCGTTCTTTCTCCTGCTGGAGGGCTGTCTGCAGCCGCGTGATCTCTTCCTGCGCCGCCGCCGCCCCGCTCATAAGCTGCTGCGCCTGGGCACGGGCCTGGGTAAGAGCGGCGGTCATCTGCTCCTTTTCCTTGTCCAACGCCGCGATGCGGGCGTTCGCGGCGTCAAGCGCCGTCTTGGCGCTGCCGAGATCTTGCTGGGCCGCCTCCAGTTGTTTTTTAAGGCCCTCTACCTCGGCGGTCGCCTGCTTCTTAAAACTGTCGAACTCCGCAGCGGTCTTGGCTGAAACCTTGCGCGCCTCCTCCAGCTCAGCGAGTGTTTGTGTGTATGTGCCTTTAGTTACGCATCCGGTGACCAACATCGCACTTAACGTGATCACCGCAACGGATGTGTAGTTCATATAATTCCCTCCCTGTCACGGAATTCGTGAGTGTCTGACGATACACAATCTCGGTCATTTGATGCAACCCTATACGTGACGTGCTCTGGATGCACCGGTGTCTCTTATCCACCCAGTGAGCGTACATACGCCATGACATCCAGGAGCTCCTGGTCGTTCAGAATACCGCGCAGGCCGGCATGGTCGCGCCTTTCCCGTCCGCGATGATAGCCAGCAGGTCCTGGTCCGTCTTGTTGCGCACGTCGGGGGCCGTCAACTTGGTTGCGGGAGGCGTCGTGGCCTTCGCCATCGGTCCATCCCCGAGCCCTTGGGGGTCGTGACAGACAACACAGTACTGCTCATAGCGGGGTTTTCCTTTCGTGGGGTCCCCGGTTGTTGCGGCCCGCACGACCGTGACGATGCTCACGCCGATGAGTAACCCTGCCGAGATGCGTCCGATCCATCGAAGAGCGGTGCCCATCTGGAACCTCCTCATGCCCATGGGGTAGATCCAGCCACAAGCTGGGCGCTCAACTCGCACGCCCCATTCTCTGCCTTCGGCCCCTAACGATACCTGATCCTATGGCAGGCGGCAGCCTCGTGAGTTATTTTTTCAGCTGAGGGCATCGGGTGTCCTCTCCGCAGGTGAGAACGATGAGTCCTCGCTGAATCTAGAGGCAGCGAACAGTTGTGCAAGCTAAAGAGAAACAGACCGGACCGGCCGTTGAGGGCCGGCCCGGTCTGGATACAAGGGGGTAGGAGAGAGAAGGCTGACGCTACTTTCCGCCTTTGTCGTCTTTCTTCTCATCCTTCGGTTCGCTCTCGAACGCTTTCGGATCGATGGGTTTCTTCTTGTCTTTCTCATCCGTCGGCGTCGGCGCCGGAGTTGGTGCCGGAGTTGGAGTTGGTGCCGGATCGCCCGCCTTGATGTAGGTGGCAGTCCCGAAACTGAGCAGCAGCGCAAACGCCATAAGTCCTATCAACTTCTTCATCTTGAGGCCTCCTTTTGTTATTGTGATGGGTTTTCACCTCGCGATGAGGGTGAACCAGTACAAGAGAAAATAAAAAGCAAACATCGGGCCATTGCACACCGGACAGGGTCTAAAAATCGAGAGGGACGAATTCTCAATGAGATACGTGCTGCCGACAGCTCAGGGTGAGTAGAACGCTGCGAAGAGTGGCGGAGCGTCTTGTATGCTGATCCCTACACACGACAGGTTGGAACCTACAGTCCTGCTAGTGGAAGGCAAGGGTTATCTCAAATGTGCAGCCCTTCCGACAGAAAAGACGAGGGGGAAAATTAGGGCGTCATTGAGAGAACCCCGCAGAAACCGGTACAATGCACTCTGAATCGCAATAGAAAACTCGGAGATTGCGTGCTCAGGCTGGTACGTACTGAGCGTGATTGCTCGCTTAGTGTTGTACATGACCGTCGCACTCGCGATCGAGCGTCGCTGGGCGCCGGCAATGAGTGCGTCTGTTCCTGCCCCCCAGCTTTCGTAGTGGCGACTACTGGGCTATAGTCTGCCCCGCACGCTATGACATGTCGCTCCGTGTCCCCTTAAACACAAGCTTAAGCAGAACAGGGGAAACCAGCGTGGTGAGCATGACTACGGCCACGATAGCCCCGTATTCTCCTTCGGCGATGATTCCGTGGTAGAGGCCCACACCGGCGAAGATCAGCCCGACCTCTCCACGGGGAAGCATGCCCACACCGATGGCCAAGCGGTTGACTTTCTCGCCCAGAGCTCCCAGGCCTGCTGCCAGTTTCCCGACGACAGCGGCGGCGGTGAGTCCCCCGGCGAGTAACAGGACCGGCCAATTCTGCGCGTAGAGTGGATTGAGGTAGCGCAGGTCCACGGCCGCGCCAATCAGCACAAAAAAAATCGGTACGAAGACATCGGCCACCGGCCTGACCTTCTCATCTATGTTCGCCTGGTGTTCTGTTCTCGCTAAGACAAGCCCGGCCGCGAAGGCACCGATAATTGGAGCCATGTGCATCAACTCAGCGACATAGCCGAGCAGTAGGGCGAACGTCATGGCAGCGATGATGATCCGCCCGCGAGTGTTCATGTGATTGACAAGCGTGCTGAACAGGTGCGCGTACCGAATGCCAACCAAGATGGCCAGGCCAAGAAACAAGAACGCCAATGCGGCGGTCCGGCTGACTTCAAGCCAGGACACGTTGCCAGACTCAGCGAGCCCCACGATCACTGACAGGGTGACGAGACCAAGGATGTCGTCAATCACGGCGGCTCCCAAGATGATGTTGCCTTCCGTGGTCTTTAATTTGCCCAGATCGAAAAGCACACGGGCCGAAATCGCAACGCTTGTGGCGGTCAGAGTCGCGCCGACAAAGATCGCTTGCAGTGGGGTCATGTGAAGGGCCACCGCCAACCCGTACCCCAGCACGAATGGAGTCACAACACCCAGCGCCGCGACTGCCGCCGCCGACCAGCCGACCTTCAGGAACGATTGCAGGTCTGATGCGAGCCCAACCTCGAATAAAAGCAATATGATGCCGACCTCTCCTAACAACTTCAGGGTCTCAGTCTGTTCCACCCAGCCCAGCACGCTACCTCCGACCAGGACGCCGGCCAGTAGCTCGCCCAGCACCGATGGCTGCCCAACGCGGACAGCCAACTCACCCATCACTCGCGCAGAGACATAAATCGTGATCAGACTCCAGAGGAAATCTTTCAGCTCCATGTGACCGAGCGCATCCTTTTATTTGATTAGGTAGGGACACGATACTGGAAGCAGGCACTCAACGCAATCGGGCAAACAATTTCACAACGCTGGCATTGACTTCGAATGCCAAGCGCTTCAAACTTCGGCAGGTATTTTTGATCTTCCTGGCTTACGGTGAACCGTTATGTGGATGGTCCGACTCAACGCGGTGCTCGGCAGCTTCGTGGTGACGCTTGGTTTCTGGCTGATCTGGGAGGAGTTCCCGCCCACTCTTGCGGTTGCGATGTCGCTTGTGGTTGCGGGGTTTCTCGTTTGGCAGGGCTCCACGATTGAAGCCATCTGGGCGTGGGTGACGCTCTTGCTCGGTTTAGAGAGCCTGGCCTGGCCGATTGTGACGATGGTTCAGGTGCGGATGGCCTTAGCCGAGCCCACCGAACAGCAGATGGGGGGTATCCTGACGGCAGTGCTGTTTGGTCTCGTCTCGTCCATCTTCTGGCTGACATTGTCGTACGGGATCTACAAAAGGATGGTACGGGGAGAGACCCAAGCGGTCGAAGCAATTGGCGAGGGAGGGTTCGCTCGGGGAGGAAGTCCGAAAAAGAAAGACAAGAAATAATAAGGAAAGGGTCACACCATCTCCACCGGGTCCACGTCCACTTCGAGTTTCACTCCACGTGTTCGCTCTGCCAGTTCGAGTTCCTCGAGCGTGGCTCTGACCGTCTGCCGGCCGGCTTCGGCGTTGACCGACTTGACCAGAAGCTGCCAACGGAATCGTCCACGGAGCTGGGACACGGTTGACGGGATCGGGCCCAAGATGGTGATGTCGCCTCTCGCGTCCTGGTTGCGGGCCGGTGAGACCTCTGCGACCCGACCGCGAGAGACGGCCGCCTTGAGCAATGCGGCCCAACGCTCAGCGGTCTCTCGAACCCGTCCAAGGTGCTTGCCGGAGACGCACAGGTTGATGAGGTGCGTGAAGGGTGGGTAGCCGAGCGTCTTCCGAAAGGCCAACTCTTGGTCATAGAACATGGTTGCGTTCAGGCTGACCGCTGCGGCAATGGCGTGATGACTCGGGAGGTAGGTCTGAAGCACAACGCTCCCACCTGCGTTCCCAGGACGAGCCAGCCTCACGGCATCCAGCAGCGCATGGTGGGTCCGCTCGGCCGACCGGAAGTCAGGCAGATGCAGGCCGGCGTCGGCATGGGGAAGCCCGACGAACCCCACGGCAGGCAAGGGAGGTCCCTGGAAGAGCATCTGGGTGCCGATCAGGATATCCAGTTCGCCGGCTGCTGCTAGCCGGCGAATCGCCTCCGCCTGGGCGGGCGTGCGCGCGGTGTCCCGGTCCAACCGGCCGATCCTGGCGTCGCGAAACAAGCGGCGGATCTCCTCCTCGATCCGTTCGGTGCCGAACCCGACCGGCTCAAGTCTCGCAGCGAGGCAGGAGGGACAGGTGTTCGGGATGGGGAATGATGCGCCGCAATAATGACAGGCCAGTCGGCCGGCCCGTCGGTAGAACGTAAGCGTGACACTGCACTGTTGGCAGCGTGGCGAGGCTCCGCAGTCCCGGCACAGAAGGGCTGGGGCGAACCCTTTGCGGTTGAGAAACAGCACCACTCCCGCTCGGGTCCCGAGGGCGGCGCTGATGCCGGCAATCATGGGTTCTGACAGCAGGGTGCCGTGGGGAAGCCGGCGGAGGTCCACTGTCTGGATTGCGGGAGGTGCAACCGTCTCGCTAAAGATGTCCATGTTTAATGGGTCCAGGGTGCCTCTGGTTTCCAAGGAAGGGTGCGCTGACCCGAGCAGCAGCACCGCCTCGTGCTGACGGGCACGCATCCAGGCCACCTCACGAGCATGGTAGCGCGGCTCTTCCTCCTCTTTGAGAGAGGGGTCCTCTTCGTCTTCGACGCAGATGAGCCCGAGGGAGCCGAGCGGCGCGAAGACCGCCGACCTCGTCCCCACCACTACGCCGGCGAATCCCGCGCGGATCCGACGCCAGGTTTCGGCGCGCGCGGCGGGCGAGAGCCCGCTGTGCAGGAGTTCAAGCCGGTCACTCCAGCATGTGCTGGCGCGTGCTGCGATGGCGCAAGCGCGGGCGATCTCCGGAGCGATGATCAGCACGGTCCGATGCCGCGCGAGCGTTTCATCGGCAGCCTGGATTAGGCAAGCCAAGCGCTGGACGGGGGAAGCCTGTAGGAGGAACGTCGTATGGCGTGTCGTGTCGAGCGCGACCCGCAGACGGTCCCACCATGTCGGGAGGCGTGGTGGGACAGCGGCGGGCTCCTGCGGCCGGCCGGTCGGTTGCGGCAAACTGGCAGGGCCGCTACCGCGGGTTGTCAAACGACCATGACCGGTCGGGCGGTCTTCGAGCTCCGTTTCTGCGAGCACGATTTCGCGTACCCAGCCTCGGCGTTTCAGAGTTGACAGGGTTTGAGCCACTGTTCCCGTGATGGTTCGCCGGAGGGAGGCGAGGGTCAGACCCTTGGGCGCTCCGGTGAGTCGAAGCAGGATCTCGCGGGCCGTGGATGAGAGCCGATGGGTCTGCCCCGGTTTCCCTTCTGTCTTCCGGCCGGAATCCGTGATGACGTAGCGGAAAGACCGCGTGCGCGGTGCCGATGCCGGCAGGATCAACCGGATACATTGTCCCCACGGAGCGAGATACCGCTCGGAGACAAGACGGGTCAACTGCAGAAGCTCCGGTGGCAAGGCTGCATCCGGTGTCTTATCCAGGAGCGAGAGAATCTCGCGCAGGCGGCGTTTGGCGGGATCACCCGCCTGGTGGCCGGGCGCATCAGCCTTAGGAAGCTGCGACGAGAGGGAGACCACCACACCCTGGAGCGTGCTTGAGCCGAAGGGAACGCGGACCTGGCTTCCCACCTGAATCCGGCCTTGGAGCCGAATCGGAATCAGGTAGGTGAATGATCGATTCAGATGCCTGGGAACAATGACCTCCGCACAGGCAGGCGATTCGGCATGAGTGAGCGTGGTTGGCACGGGTGAGTCGGACTCAGAGGCACGTAACTTGGGAAGCATGCGGCATTCTAACAGGCATGCCCAGGGGTGACAATCAGGTTACGAGACGATGCGCCGACATGGTCGCGTGGACACCCAACCAAGATCGGAGGGGTCTGGGAAGAGGTACGAAATGGAGGGATCGAGCCGGGTGGCTTACTGCGTTGGAGCCTGACGTGCTTCGGGCATGACAGCGTGTCGCGCTTCTCCGTCCGACCGCCCCATTGAGTGCTCCGGCGCGGTGTCGGACCGCTCTTTCGGGTAGAGTAGGATCTCAATCCGTCTGTTTTTGCTCTGTCCTTCCTCCGAGGCGTTGCTCGCCACCGGCCGTGTGTCTGAATACCCGGCTGCCGACAGAATTGCCGGGTCTATCCCGCCTTCCTCAACGAGGTAGCGAACTACGTTGTTGGCGCGAGCCATTGCCAACTCCGTGTTGGACGGGAACTGTTTGATCAACTTGGGACCGATCTCCATGTTGTCGGTGTGTCCTTCCACCCTGATCTGCGCGTCGGTCACGTTCTTGAGAAGATCGCCCACTTGCTTGAGGACCTCGGCCCCGGCCGGCGTGACCTCAGCCTTGCCCGATTCGTATTCGAGCCGGCCCACTAAGCCGCTCAGCTTGACCTTGTCCACCTGCGGTCTACTCGGTTCTATGGCTTTGGCGAGTCGATCCGGCAGCAGCTTTTCCTCCTTGATTGGGAGCGGCTTCTCCTCTTGGTAAACAGTGTCTTTGCTGGCTCCCTTGAACGTGAAGCGGTCGCTGCGCAGGATTGGAGTGAGCGAGCGCGAAATCAGCGCCGTTGCGGTGTGATCTTCCAACGCGATCACCTTCAATTCCCCGACAGGCCGATGGGGAAGACCGGCCATAACCCGATACACTTCCAACCGGTCTCCGAGGGCAAGACCCTCCTCACGCCCCCAGTCGACATAGACCACGTTGCTTTGCCCGATCAAAGTCCGCCGGTCTTGAACGTCCACGATCACGCCCGGGCTATCAGGGAGCATCCGACCAGGAAGAGGGGGCGGCTCGTGGGGAGGAGGAACAAATCGCATCGCGCGGTCCCCGGGGTTGATGGAATGATACGAGCGCTCGATCGTAACGGTTGCCAGGTCTTGGTCAATCTTGGTCACCCTGACGATTCCCAATATAATGAACAGGTCCCCCAGGTAGCGTCCGTCCAGCGGGTGGAGCACCTTGTGGAGGCGCCTATACAGGGTCAAGAGGTCGCCCGGGGAAGCCTCGTCAGCCTTTGGCAGCGATAGGAAGATAGGATCGCCCACGCCGAACATCAGTTTGTCGCCTGTGTACGCTGCCCCAACTGTCCGGGTCACAAATCCGTCTGTCGGCAATGAATCACGGATGAAGCCGGCGGCGAATGCAACGGCCGACTCTCCATACCGCACCTCCTTTGGTACGGAGTCCGATGAGCCGAGATCCGCAGGGGTTGCACTGGCCGGCCAGAACAAAGCCCACACCAGGGCGGAGAGGAGAAACGTCATGGGACGAGTCATGCGCAGCATCACCGTGTATGGACGACGTAAACATATCAAATCGTGGTAAGTTGTCAAGCAAAGTTCTGAAGTTCGACATGCAAGGCCAACAGGTTTGACAGACGGTTTGACCGGGTATAGGGTGATCCGAATGTGACTATGGCCGGCGATCGGAAGCGTGGTGCGAGAAGACCGGAGTGTAGCCAGGAGATCCACCGATGAGCGAATCCAAGCGAACCGCGGAGACGGGCCGAGCCTCCGGAGGGAGCCCCAAACGTCGCATTGAGACCCAGATCCATCGGCGGAAGAAGGCCAAGGCGGTGTTTCCCCTCGAAGTCGAATGGGATGCGGATTCAGCGAGTCCTCCGATAGGCCTGCGGATGCCGTCTGACAAGATGAACAAAAAAAAATGAACGGAGCCACGCGCCAGGTTGGCAGACCACGTTCTCCGCTCCCGCTCCAACTTCAGTAGCTGCCTTCACCGAAGACGGACCAAATCCGTAGAAATAAGGCAGTTTTTCAATCGCGCGTCGGAGGTTAGGGCTTTCGACGGCATACGGTTAGGTCCTTTGAGCGCTTGATTTATCAATCAGATCGGGGCTAGGATGCTAATTCCTACTTTGGAAGTCAATGGGTTTGACGCGAGGCCTGTGTGAGCGGGTACGACCTGCTGCTTGACTATTTAGGCCGGTATTTTCCGATTCTGTTGTTCATCGGAATTGCGCTGGCGTTCGGCGTCGTGACGCTGCTGATCAGCTATCTCGTGCAGCCCAAGTACCCGGAGGCTGAAAAGCTCAGCCCGTACGAGTGCGGCAGCGAACCGTTCTCCGATGCTCGCATGCCGTTTCCGGTCCGGTATTACATCTTTGCCATGTTGTTCGTCATCTTCGACATCGAGGTGATCTTCCTGTACCCGTGGGCCGTGGTGTTCGACAAGATCGGTCTCATCGGGCTGGTGGAAATGCTGGTCTTCATCGGACTATTTCTGGTGGCGTACGTGTACGCCTGGAAGAAGGGGGCCTTGGAATGGGACTGATTTTGAAGAGCGCGCAACGTTAACCGTTCAACGTTAAACGCAAGAGCGGGTCAGAATCACTCACGTTTAACGATTGACGTTTAACGAATAACGAGGCTTCAGATGGGACTGATTCAAATCGGACGCCATGAAAAGGACGGCGAACTGGACGTCATCACGACGACGGTTGAAAAGGTCGTGAATTGGGCGCGGAAAGGCTCGCTCTGGCCCATGACGTTCGGGCTGGCCTGCTGCGCCATCGAAATGATCGCCGCGGTTTCCTCGCGCTACGATATGGATCGGTATGGGGCCGGCGTGTTCCGGGCCTCGCCTCGCCAATCCGACCTC
>Ga0184633_10001000_pt1 | contig 11348 bp, 13 predicted proteins | sample PLM31_170_b1_FD_133156 | JGI IMG/M metagenome (GOLD analysis project Ga0184633, IMG submission 133156) | Groundwater sediment microbial communities from an aquifer in East River, Colorado, USA - PLM3-1_170_b1 | ecosystem: Environmental > Terrestrial > Soil > Riparian zone | place: USA: East...
GCCACGTCGGGATTGTCGCCGGGCAGCACGAGCTGCGCGAGGCGGGCGTTCACTGCCTTGATTGGCCCCAGGAGGTACTCGAGCACGTCGGTATAGTGGATGCCGATCTGCAGCATGACGCCGCCTGGCATCCCCTTGGCGGTGTAGCGCCACGAGGTGAGATCCAACTTGCCCAGTCGATCGCGGCTGATGTTCGCCTCGGCGTTGACGAGCTTGCCGAACACGCCGTCGTCGATTTGGCGGCGGATCCAGCGGAACGGGCTCTCGCGGCGCCGCTGGTAGCCGAGGGCGAGCACGACGCCGGCCTTGCGGCAGGCCGCCGTGATCGCCCTGGCGTCGGCGATCGAGTTGGCGATCGGCTTGTCCAGGAAGACGTGCTTGCCCGCCGCGGCCGCGGTGCGCGTCGTCTCGAGGTGGACGTCGTTGGGCGTGGTGTTGACGATGGCCTCGACGGCGCGATCGTCGAGGATCGCCTCGTAGCGCTCCGCCGCGCGGCCGCCGTACTTCCCCGCGAACGCCTGCCGCTTCTCGGGCGAGCGGCTGTAGCAGGCGACGATCTTCAGCTTGTCGGAGCGCTTGATCGCGTCGGCGAGCACATCCGACCACCAGCCCATGCCGATGCAGGCGACGCGTACCGGTTCGAACGCCATCAGCCGATCCGGTGGCTCGCGCCGATCGACTCGACCGCCTCCCGCGCGATCCGTTCGTCGAACTGCCAGTCGCCGCCGGCCACGCCGATGCCGCCGATGCATTCGCCGTCGACGATGATCGGGCAGCCGCCCTCCATCGCGGTCCAGCGCTCGGGTCCGGCGGCGAGCGCGAGGCCGAGCGCGTGCACCGTGTCGAGCGCCTGGCCCTGCGCGCCCTGGGACGTCGTGGGTCGCCGGTTCGAAGCCGCGCAGACCGCCTTCGTGGTCGCCGAGTGCACGGTGTGGAAGCGGCCGCCGTCCATGCGCTCGAGGAGGATTAGGTTTCCGCCGGCGTCGGCGATCGCCACCGTGATCGCGACGCCCGCCGCCTCCGCCTTGCCGATCGCGGTGGCCATCATGTGCTTGGCGCCGGCGTGGGTCAGGCGCTTGGTGTTCGCGACGTACATGGCTTCAACCTCTCGCTGGAATCGAGTCGCGGTAGGCGATCTGGACATCGACGCCGTTGCGGAGCGTCTGGTACACGACGCAGTACCGGTGCGTCAGCTCGAGCAGCTTCTGGCGCTCGCCCGGGCTCGCGTCCGAGTCGATCGTGATGAAGAGCCGGATCTGTCGGAAGCCCACCGGAGCGTCGCCGCCGACACCCAGCGTGCCGCGGAAGTCGAGATCGCCCTCTGCCTCGAGCCGGCCGCCGCGCACCTCGATTCCGAGCGCCGTCGCAACGGCCGAGAGCGTGACACCCGCACACGCGACCAGAGCCTCAAGGAGCATGTCTCCCGAGCACGCAAACGCCCCACTGCCCCCCGTAGCGGGGTGGAGGCCGGCCTCGACCAGCGCGCGGCCCGTGGCCACGCTGCAGGTGACGTTCTCGCCCAGCGCCCCCTCCGCTCTCAGCGTCACCAGGGCAGCGGCGGGTTGGTCCCGATAGCGTTGCTTGAGAGGTGCCTGGAGCGCGCGTAGCTCGTCGCGATTCATGTGGGCTCCGTTGCGAAAGGGAGGCGCACCGCGCCTTTACTGGTCGGACCGGCCGGCATTATGGCGCACCGGCTGCGCGCCGCCGCCCATCGCTTGGGAGGCATTGCCGCCTATCGAGCGGGAGCCGCCACCGGCATCGGCCGCGCGAGCCGCCAGACGGCGAGCAGAACGAGCGCGCCGACCACCGTGGCGCCAGCGGTGACGTCGAGCCTCGGGGACACCGTGGCGACGGCACAGGCGAACAGGACGAGGCGGAGCGGCCAGGCGATCGGCCGCAGGCCGAGCGTGCCTTGCATGGCGAATGACGCGAAGGTCACCATCGCCGCGGCGAAGAAGACCGAGTGGAGAATGTTGACGAAGCCGCCCTCCATGTTCAGGCCGGGATTGAACAGGAAGTAGAACGGCAGGATGAACCCGCCGATCGCGAGCTTGATCGCGTACGGGCCGAGCGCCATCGGGTTGGCCCCGGCGATGGCGCCGGCGGCGAAGTTCGCCACCGCCACCGGCGGCGTGATGGCCGAGAGGCAGGCGAAGTAGAGCATGAAGAGGTGCACCTGCATCTCCGGCAGGTTGAAGTTCCCCCGCAACACCGGCGCGAGCAGGGCCGCGCCCATGATGTAGACAGCCGGCGTCGGCATGCCCATGCCGAGGAGGATCAGGAACACCGCCGAGAGGAGCAGCGTCGGGATCAGCAGCCCGCCCGACAGGGCGTTGATGAGCAGCGTGAATTTGCCGGCGAGCGCGCTGATCTCGATCGCGCCGATCACGATCCCGGCCGCCGCGACCGCGCCCACCAGCGGTACGAGCTGGGTGATGGTCTCGGTGCAGCACTCGACGAAGCGGCGCGGCCCGATGGCGCTCGCGCGCACGAACCAGCTGAGGACGATCACCGCCGCGGTCGCGCCGGCGGCCACGTACACCGGGGTGTAACCCATGACGAGCAGCGCGATCAGGGCACCGAGCGGGAGGAGGTGGCGCCAGCCACGGGAGAGCCCGACGCTCAGGGGCACGATCTGGTCCTCGGGCATGGGGCGCTCGTTGTTCCGTACTGCCTCGTTGTGGACGAGGAGGTAGATGCAGGCGTAGTAGAGCAGCGCCGGCAGCAACGAGGCCCACGCAATGGTCGCGTAGGGGATGTTCGTGATGTCCGACATGATGAAGGCGACTGCCCCCATCACCGGTGGCAGCATCGCGCCGCCGCTGGAGGCGGTCGCCTCGATTGCGCCCGCGCGCGCCGCCGGAATGCCCATCTGCTTCATGATCGGGATCGTGAGCGGCCCGGTCGTCGCGACATCCGCGGTCGGGCTGCCCGACACCGAGCCGTACAGCCCGCTCGCCGTCACGCAAGCCTTGGCCGCTCCGCCGCGCATGCGACCGGTGACTGCGCCGGCCAGATCGAAGAACAGCTGGCCGCCACCCGCCTTGTTGAAGAAGTTGCCGAACAGGACGAACAGGAAAGCGTACGTCGCGGCCACTTCGAGCGGCGCGCCGAAGATCCCGTTCTCCATGATCGTCATCATCTCGACGAAGTAGCGGACGCTGTAGTTGTCGTGGTGGAGCGCGCCGGGCATCCACTCGCCGAAGAAGGTGAACGCGAGCAGCACCATCACGAGCGACGTGAGGCCCCAGCCGACCGAGCGCCGGCACAGCTCGATGACGAGCAGCACGAGCGCGAAGCCCACCACCGCGTCGGCCAGGGTCGGCTGGGAGAACCCGCGGCTCCAGTTGAGGAACTTGTCGTGGAGGACGATGTAGTAGAGCGCGACCGCGAACGACAGAGCGGCTAGCGCAACGTCGGTCCAGGCGAGGCGCTTGCGCCCGGGATGCGCCGTCGTCGTCAGGAACGCGATCGGGAACGTGATCGCGATGAAGATCGAGATGTCGAGATGCCAGTTCGCGGTGAAGGCGCGCGCCCAGGTCGCGAACGCTTCGACGGTGCGATAGGGAAGGCCGCTCCCCTTGAGCTGCGTGGCGAGCCAGAGGGCGGCGTCACCGGTGATGCTGGAGAGCGCCCCGATCCACAGGACGTAGAGCGCGGCCGCCACCGAGCCGGCGGCGATCAGCACCGACCAGGCGCCGCCGGGCCGGTGCCGATTGCCTTCGCGCAGCAGACCCCAGCGCGAGCGCCGGGGCGGAGCCGCCGCCGGCGCCGGCTCCCTCGCCGGCGACATGCCGCCGTCCGGCCGGGCGCCTACTTCACCATCCCCTTCTCTTTGTAATAGCGCAGGGCGCCCGGGTGATAGGGGAGCTCGGCGGGGTTGGTCGCCATCTTCTGGGTCGTGAAGCTCGTCTTGAGCGAACCCCCGATGCTCTGCACGCGGTTCTCGTTCTCGGCGATCGCCTTGACGTACTTGTAGACCACCTCGTCCGGCACGTGCGCGCCGGCGAGCAGCGACACCCACATGCGGACCGTCGGGTAGTCCTTCTGCATGAACGAGGGGTAGGCGTCCTTGGGCACCATGTCCATCCTGTTGCTGAAGACGTCGGCGGCCTTCTGGATCATGGCCGGATCCCCGTCGATCCACAGGAGATCGCGCTTGCCGGCGATGTCCTTGATCAGCGAGTCGCCGAGATTGCGCGCGTTCATGAACACGTCGGCCTTGCCGTCGGTGATGGCGGCGAGGCCGATCGCGCTGTTGCCGAGCACGTAGCTGCCGCCCCACTTCTCGATGTCGTCGATCGTGAAGCCGTGGACCTGCATCACCTGGTAGGGCCCGCCGATCGACACCTGCGGGTTGTCCGGCCGGTTGATCGCGAGGCGCATCTTGGGCTTCTTGGCGGCGATGTCGGCCCAGCTCTTGATCCCGTTCGCGTCCGCCCAGGCCTTCGTCATGAGGAAGTGGACGAACTGGTTGTCGTACAACTGCATGACGTAACTGAACCTGCCCTTGAGCGGCTGCTGGAACGGCGTCTTGCCCTCGTTCGCGAGCCGGATCTCGGTGCCGGTCGCGGTGGCGGTCAAGTCGGCCTGGCCTTCGGCGATCGCGAGCACGCCGCCGCCGGGCGAGTTCGGCTTGAAGGACACCGACGAGCCCGGATAGGCGTCGCGCACGACGGCGTTCAGCCCCTCCACCATCGTCCGCGGATAGCCGGACGGGGTCGCGCCGGTGACCGTGGCGGTGACCGGGTTCTTGTCGTTGAAATCGGCGAACGCGGGCGCGGCCCCGAAAGCGAGCGCTGCGGCCGCGAAGATGCGGACGATCGACATCGTTACCTCCTCCTCTTGGTCGAACTGCCCCGTAAGTCTACAGGGCCGCTCCGGCGAAGTGGAGAGCGCGTGGACGCGCGGGCCCGAGCCGGCGACCGGGGGGAGACGAACAGGGAGCTCGGCCCTTTCCCAGGGTCGGGGCGCCGGCGAGGAGGGGTCTACGGTCGCGGCCGGCCGCTCCCTGGCTTCACGTCCGGTCGCGCGGTCGCAGGATCATCTGCGTGCAGCGAAAGAGCGCGATCGTCTTGCCGGTCTGCTCGGCGCGGACCTCGGCGTCCCAGATCTGGGTCGTGCGACCCTTGTGGGCGGGTCTCGCGACGCAGATCACGTCGCCCTCGAGGGCGGTGCCGAGGAAGTTGCTCTTGAGCTCGAGGGTCGTGAACCCGCTGGCGTCCTCCGGGAGATTGCGAACGGTCGCGTAGCCGCACGCGGTGTCGGCGAGCGACACGACGGCGCCGGCGTGGAGGAACCCGTTCCATGCGCACTTGCGCTGCTCGACCCGCATGCGCAGGCGCACCTCGTCGGGCTCGACCGCGAGGCACTCGATGCCGAGATGCCCCGGCAGGTAGTCCTTGCCGCGCTCGTTCCACTCGGCCAGGCTCTGCGGGCGGGTCAGCCGTTCCATCGTGCTCGCCCTCAGCCGACGGGCTTGTCCTCGACCGGCGGCGGAGGCGGGTTTTCCTGGGGCTGCTCGCCCGGTGTCTGGGCTTGAGCTTTCTTCTGCCGCTTTGCCTCCTTCTTCTGTTTCTTGGCAAGGTCTCTCTGACGCTTTGCGAACGCATAGTTGGGTTTGGCCATCGGCGGTCCTGTTCAATGAAGTCCCGGGTTGAGTCGAGCCATGAGAGTACGTTGTTTTGCGTTGGACCGCTCCCGGCGGCGCGGATGCGGTCGCCATCGCACGGTCAGGCGCTTCGGTCGAGGAAGCACTCATCGCCCTTGAAGATCCTGGCGAGACAGGCGCGCAGCTGGTCGAGTTGCTTCTCCCGCAGCTCGAACCCGACCACGATCACTTTCCGGTCGCCGAGGACGGAAGCTGCGTCATCGCCGAACTCCACCACGGCATGATCGCGAAAGAGCTCGAAGGAGGCGATCCCGCCGTGACACGATTGGCTCGGATCATCGACCTCGACGTGGTATCCGTCCAGCCCGAGCGCAACGTCCTGGGCATGCGGCGACTTCTCGCGCTGCAAGCGGAGATACCGTCTGGTGCTGAACTCGGCATCGGCGAAGCCGACCAGCCATGAATCCGGGTCTTCCTCGACCGACACCCAGGCGGCGGTGAAGTCACTGGTCACGATCCGAATAGACTGTCCGAGATTGGACGGCAGCACCAGCGGTCACACGCCGTTCCCCGGGTCGCCGGCCACCGCCGGGAACCGCCGAGCCCGTCTGGGCGGCGGTCTATGGGATCTTGTCATCACCTGCCTCCTCCATGCCGCAGTTACCCAAGGCGCCGCAGGTCCTCGAGCCGGGTCTTCTGCCGACCCTGTTGGTCGAAGTTCGTCGGCGCGAGCCATTGCTCAAAAGCCTTGCGGAGCGTCGGCCACTCGCTGTCGGTCATGGCGAACCAGGCCGTGTCGCGGTTCTGTCCCTTGACCACCATGTGCTGCCGAAAAACGCCTTCATGGGTGAACCCAAAACGGCGCGCAGCACCGATCGAGGGTTCGTTGCGAGTGTTGCACTTCCATTCGAAGCGACGATAGCCCAGTTCCTCGAACGCGTACCGGGCGAACAGGAACACGGATTCCGTCGCAACACGGGTCCGTGCGATCGCCGGCCCCCACATGATGCTCCCGACCTCGATCACGCCGTGCTCGGGCGTGATGCGCAGGAAGGCTTGGCGCCCTTCGCAGCGCTGGCTCGACCGGTCGATCACCGCGAAGAACATCGGATCCTCCGACGCCCCGGCGCGGGCAACCCAGACATCGAAGGCGGCGCGGTCCTGCGGCGATTCGAAGAGGTAGCGAAACCGATCCTCGGCGCCCGGTGCCATTGAAGCCGCGAACAGCTGATCGCCGTGGCGCACCGGGTCGAGCGGCTCCAGGCGGCAGAACCGTCCCTCGAGTGTCACGCGCCCGGGATGGCGGCGAGGTTGCCAGCCAGTCAGCGCGGTCATGTGATCTTGGCCTGCCTCGAGGAGTCCGACACTACTGCTTGGCAACCCGGCTGACTGACCCCAGGTTCATGACCCAGTCAAGCGCGGATCGGCACCAGATCTGGGTGCTGGGGCGCAGCTCGGCTCGCTGGCGAATCGTCCCGACGCGGATCGAGAACGTTGGCGGGTCGACAACCGCCGCCGAGTAGATCGGCGTTCCGCACTCGGGACAGAATGCCTGGGCGCGCTTGGCGCCGCTTGCCGCGGTTTTCACGTAGATCTTCGGTTGCCCGGTGCGCAACTTGAAGTCGTCCTTTGCGGCGGGAACCACCGCGCGAAACGCCGAGCCCGAAAGCGTCTGGCAATCCGTGCAGTGGCAAAGCGTCACCTTGTCGGGGTCGACCACCGCCTCGTAGGTGATATACGCGCAATGGCACCCGCCTTCGATCCTCATGACAGTCTCCTCCAGGCCATTCCACCGAGGTGATGACGCCCGACGCCTTGGTGTCACTGATGGTGGGGCACAGCCCTCATGTGAAGGCCTGCGTCTGGCGCGGCGTCCTCGTCGCAGCGGAGCTCGGTCGCGAATTCCGATGCTCGAGCCAGAGCAGGGTGAAACCGCCCGTGCTTAGGGGTCGCGTCGGCGAGGCGCTTCATGGACCGGTTGCCTCGCCGAAGGAAAGCTCATTGCCGCTCGGATCGACGATCCTGAAGTCCCTCATTCCATAGGGCCGGTCCGCGAGAGGCACCGCGACCTTGGCCCCGGCCGTGGTTATGTGGCCGTAGTACGCGTTGACCCCGACCATTTGAAAGTACACCTTCGAAGTCCCAGGGTTCGCTTCGGGTGACTGCGAGAGATTCACTTCGACTCGATCGCGGCAGACGCTAGCCAGACGGGGAGGTTCCTCCCATTTCCACCCAACCTGGAAGCCGAGAACCCGTTGGTAGTAGTCGAGCGCTTCCGAGAGATCGGTGACCGAAAGGATTGGAACTGCTGCCTCCAAGACTGCCACCTTGTCCTCGGACATAGCCGTTCCCTCGAATATACGGCGGTTAGGCCACACCAACCTGCGAGCCACCAAAGCCGGCGACCGGTAGGCCGGGACATGGCGGAACACTCAGTCCACGCACACGGTACCCACAATTCCTCCCCTGTCTACCTGGGTAGTGCATCCGAACGGGCTCCTTACAGCGGCGCACTCGCCGACGACTTCTACCCCAGGTACTGCAGCTCGCCGATGAATGCATAGGCATGCTCGCTCAATAACCGAGTGCGATGCTGAACGATGCCGCTGCGGCAAGCGCCGCTGCCGTCCGAACGTGGTTCCAGGCCGTCCAGCTGGAAACGTAGTTGGCCCACAGGCTCGCGCCGTCGGGGTCGGCCGGCGCGACCGATGCAAGCGCCTCGTTCTTGGGTACGTTGAACACGATCGTCACCAACAGGCTGCCGATTAGATAGAGCGCGCCGCCGAAGAATAGGTAAACGGCGCCCGGTTCGTGCCACCGCAATAGTGAGGAGATTAACGCCAGGACGCACGCCGCGGCCGTTCCAAGGAAAGCTGCCATGAACCGTGGATTGAGGACGGTGACGTTGACGGATTGCATCGCGGCAATGCCCTCGCCAGGGGGAAGGCGAGCGAGGGCCTTCATCACGAACGCCGAAAAGGCAAAGAAGACTCCGGCGATCAGACCGCAGCCGAGTGCCGCGAGAAGCGTCAAGGCGAAGAGCAATTGGTCAACAGTTGCCACGAGGCCTCCCGCAGACTGCCGCCCAACGCTGCCGTTGAGCGGCGCGCGTCAACTCACGGTGGAAGAGAGCGGCGCTAGACGAACACCAAAGCACGCTTCCGCGCCCCGGTTCGAGTTGATGCTGGGCGTAGGCTCATATGGCACTCGGTGTCTCAGGCGATCCTGTCGCTACGCTTCGTCGCCGATCAGCGCGACCTACAGAGGAGAAACACACTTTCGGACCAGAAATCTGTCAGGGATGTCCCCGGACTCTTTTGTCAACTATCTCCCCGACCGCTCACGCGGCTGACGAGAGGAAACCGTTCCGGGTGGAACAGCGAGTCGGCTGCAAGATCCACGTCTAGGTCTGGCCAATACAGATGGTGGGGTGACTGAAGGTGAACGTTCAGCAGATGACCGATCGGAGCGTCTCTGAACCAGGGGAACTCGGTGAAAGGGACGAAGACTTCCTGGTCCCGGATTAGCAGCCAGAACCCGTGTTTTGAGACGTTTGTTACTTCAACTTCCGAAGTGCTCGTTCCAGGCGCGACGGATGTCATGTTCCTTCTCCCGAATGAGCCGGAGAGCGCGATTGATCTCCGGGTCGCTTAGCCCGTAGTTTCGCGCCAACTCAATCTGCGGCTCAAGCCAAAATTTGGCTTCACCGTTCTCTCCGTGGACATGCACGTGGATCCGGGGCTCCTCTCGTGAGAAGAAATAGAACCGGAAGCCTTCAGCACGAAATACGGTGGGGCTCACGGCACTTATCGTACGCCCTGCGCATCACCGTTGCATCCCGGGTCTAATGCTCGCGTTGAGCGGCCGCCGAGGCGCAAGGCGCCGAGGGTAGCCAACAGCGAAGCTGTTGGCCGGTCCGCTCGAACGCGCGGTTCGGCATCGCGCACCTCACAGCCGTGGCTCCCGACCGCGACTCGTGTGCCAGAACGCCAGCACCTCCAGCGTTCCCTTAGACACGCGATAGTAGAGGTAGTAGCGAATTCGACTGAGCGTCAGCCGACGGATGCCTTTTGTCTTAGCGCGAGGCGCTGGTACGCCGAGACCAGGTTGGGTTGAAAGGAGCGAGAGCGCGCGAGCGACGTCTTCGCGAACTGCACCGGGGGCAGCGGGCCGGTTCTCTTGCCACCACCCTGCGGCCTTCTCGAGCTGAGCGGTCGCGCGTCGCGAGACCTTGATAAGAAGAGGAGCGCTCAACCGAAGCGGCGCAGCCGTTCCAGCAGCTCATCCGCGGTGATGTACTCGCCCCGCTCAATCTCCGCAATCGAGGCGAGCAGCTCTTCTTCCTCTTCCGGCGTCAAGTCGAAGGACTCCTCGTCCTCGCGCAAGACCACCGTCACTTTGGTGCCCTCCGCGAGGGATTCCCCTTCAACGACGACTTTTCCGTCGATGACCGTACCAGTAGCGACTTTCATGGTGCGAATACTACCCCTGAGTTGGGCCAGGAGGCCTGCGACGCCAACGCTCGCGTTGAGCGGCCGCCGAGGCGCGAAGCGCCGAGGGTAGCCAACAGCGAAGCTGTTGGCCGGTCCGCTCGAATGATGGGATGGACTCCCCCCGGCTTCTCGGCATCATCGTGCCAGCTGGCCTCATGTGGTGTGGGGTGTCAGCGCTCAACCGAGGAGAGTCCGAGATGAATGTTACCGCCGCGCTGCCCATCGTGGGCGTCGATCTCGCCAAGTCCGTCTTCCAGCTTGCGATCGCCGATGCCAGTTGGCGTGTGGTCGAGCGACAGCGTCTGACGCGAACCCAGTTCGAGCGCTGGTTCGCCAACCGTGCTGTCGGTCTGGTCGTGATGGAGGCCTGCGGCAGCGCGCACCACTGGGCGCGCTGGCTCAGCAGCCTGGGCATCGAGGTCCGGCTGTTGCCGGCGCCGTACGTGCGCGCCTACGTCAAGCGCAACAAGACCGATGCAGCCGACGCCGAGGCGCTGCTGGAAGCGGCGCGCTGCGCCGACATCGTCCCGGTGCGCGTGAAATCGGTCGACGAGCAGGCCCTCCAGGCCCTGCACCGGACGCGCTCGCTGTGGATGGCCACACGCACCGCGCGGATCAACGCCTTGCGCGGCTTCTGCCGGGAGTTCGGCATCGCGATCGCGCAGGGCGCGCGCGTGGGGCTGGAGCAGATCGCCCGGGTGCTCGCCGAACCGAACTCGGCCATTCCCGATCTCATCCGGGAAACGATGAAGCTGCTCGTCGAGGAGATCCGGCTGCTCGAGGCGCGCGTGGGGCAGCTCGAACGTGAACTGACGCAAACGGCACGCCAGTCGGCCGCGTGCACGACGCTGTTGTCGATTCCTGGCGTGGGTCTGCTCACCGCCACGGCCATGGTCGCCGCGACCAGCGGCAACGTCGGCCACTTTCGCGATGCGCGCCATTTCGCCGCCTGGTTCGGGCTGACGCCCAAGGAGTACTCCTCGGGCAGCACGCGTCGGATCGGACGCATCTCCAAGCGAGGCGATCGCTACCTGCGCATGCTGCTGACCCACGGTGCACGCTCGGTGCTGCGTGCGGCCACCGCTGCTACCCAGGCCGGCCGCGCCGTCGACAGCCTTCGCGCCTGGGCGCTCGCCGTGCAGGCGCGAACCAATCACAACAAGGCCACCTGCGCGCTCGCCAACAAGCTCGCGCGCATCTGTTACGCCTGTCTTCGCGACGGCTCGCCCTACGGGCAGCTCAGA
>Ga0184633_10001002_pt1 | contig 11343 bp, 8 predicted proteins | sample PLM31_170_b1_FD_133156 | JGI IMG/M metagenome (GOLD analysis project Ga0184633, IMG submission 133156) | Groundwater sediment microbial communities from an aquifer in East River, Colorado, USA - PLM3-1_170_b1 | ecosystem: Environmental > Terrestrial > Soil > Riparian zone | place: USA: East...
ACCGCGACGGGCCCCTCATCGCGGCCCGGGTCAGGCCGACCATCGAGTTCGGTCCCAGTGGGCTCTTCAGTCGTATCCGGTTCGCCCTGATCGCCGTTCCCCGAAGGCTTACGGCGCTTTCGCCCTCCGCGCGATCCGCGACGAGAGCGCTTGCGCTTGGCCGGCCCGTCTGCTGTGACCTCGCTGTCAGTCGCTCCTTCGGCCACAGCATCCATCTCGACCGAGGCCACAGCCTCGACAGCGGCCGGCACTTCATCCGGCTCGGTTTCAGACGGTGGAACGTGGATTCTCGGCCTGGGCTTCGGTTTCGGTCTTGATTTCTGCGCCGGCTTCGAAGCTGGCGTGGGCGCTGCGCCGTCGGTCGGCGGAAGCTCGTCCGTGGCTGTCGCCGCTGGTGTCGTCTTGCGACCCCGTCCGCCGCGCGTCCCGCGCCGAGTCCGTTTCTTCTTCGGCAGCCCGTCGGCCTGGACGTCTCTCTGTACCTCGCCGTCGACAGACGGCATCTTCTCGACTGTGACCTCGGCCGAGACTTCGACTGCCGCTTCGGCTTCGGGCTCTGCCTCGACGATGACTTCGACTTCGGAGGTGAATTCGACCTCTGGCTCATCGGCGGCCTTCTTGCGGCTGGGCGCGCGGGTCGGGCGCTCGGCCTCCGCTTCGAACGTGATCGGCGTCGGCACGACAACGTCTTCAGCCGGTGCCGCATACGCCGTACCTTCGAGAGCGCGCCCGACGAGAACGGTGACCTTCTTTCCGACGAGCTTCGCAGCGCCGGCGACCACCACCTCGTAGTCCCCGATCTTGCCGACGCCGGCCGTGGCGTCGTGCAGTCCGACCTCGACGAGCTTGAGCTCGACGGAAGCGCCTTCGCCGACAGGCGTCGCCGGTCGCAGTGCGTCGAGCTTCCCTTGGCCTAGAACGTCGAATTGGTCCAGGTGGACGTGGCCGGTGTCGGCAGCCGGCGTGAGGAAAAAGCGCCGCCGCGTGGCTGCCTCGATCTCCGTGAGCCGACCCCCGCCCGGACCCGCGATCAGTGACAGAACGCGCGGATGAACGGCTATGTGGAACGCCTGAACGCGAGACCCCTTTGCGAGGGCTCGCAGTCTTCGCTCGATCTCGAGCGCGTGGGTTGCATCGGAGACCACGAAGCCGTCGCCGGCGCAGACCGGACAGCGGCTCGTCAGGATCTCGCGCGGTCCGTCGGTGACGTTCTGGCGTGTCATCTCGACGAGCCCGAGCGGGGAGATCTCGACGACGTAGGTCTTCGTTCGGTCACGCTCGAGCTCGCTGCGAAGGGCCTCTTCCACCGTCGCGCGATTCTTCGGGTTCGCCATGTCGATGAAGTCGATGACGATGATCCCGCCGATGTCGCGCAACCGGAGCTGGCGCACGACCTCCTTCACCGCCTCGAGGTTGTTCTTCACGATCGTGTCCTCGAGCCGGCCTTGCGCGCTCTTCCCACGGGAACCCACAAAACGCCCGGTGTTCACGTCGATGACGGTGAACGCCTCCGCGTAGTCGAAGACGAGGTAGCCCCCGGACGGAAGGTCGACCCGGCGCTCGAGCGTCGAACGAATCTCCTGGTCGACGCCCGAGGCTTCGAAGAGCGGCGCGTTCTCGCGATAGCGATGAACGCGCTCGATCATGTGCGGGGAGGTCTTCTTCAGGTAGCTGACGATTCGCCTATGCGTGCGGTCGTCGTCGATCTGGGCGCCGACGAAGTCGCCTGCGAAGAGATCTCGAACGATGCGCAGCGGAAGCTCGGCCTCCTCGTAGACGAGCGTCGGCGCCGATGCGCCTTTGGCTTTCGTTTGGATCGTCTTCCACAAGCGCTGGAGGAAGACGAGGTCACGCTCGATGTCCTCAGCGGATGCGGCCTCAGCCGCAGTTCGCACGATGATCCCGCCGCCCTTGGGATCGAGCTTCCTCACGATCTCCTTGAGACGTGTGCGCTCGGCATCCTCGAGTCGGCGAGACACGCCCGAGCCCTCACCGTTGGGGACGAACACGAGGAAACGTCCGGGCAGCGAGATCTCGGTCGTCAGACGTGCGCCCTTCGATTTCATCGGATCCTTGACCGCCTGCACGAGGATGGTCTGCCCGCGCTTGATCAGATCCTGGATCTTGCGCGCTCCCTTGCGGCCTTCGAGCTCCGGGCCGACGATCTCGTCCACGTACAGAAAGCCGTTCTTCTCGAGCCCTATCTCGACGAATGCCGCCTCCATCCCCGGGAGAACGTTGTCGACGACGCCCAGGTAGATGTTCCCGGCGATGGATCGCCGCTCGGGTCGCTCCAGATAGACCTCGGCGACTCGGTCGTCCTCGAGGATGGCGACTCGCTGCTCGCCGACGTCGACCGAGATCAGCAGCTCACGCTTCGCGGCGGGCAGCGGGGCACGCTTCGTCGGCGTCCGTCGCCGACTACTTCGTTGCGACCGTGTGTCGCTCTTGCGCTCAGTCTTTCGTTCGCTGGTCCGCGCCACTTTGCGGGGCGGACCGGTGCGTCCGTCGTCGTCCGAAGGTCCATCGGCCGGCACGTCGGACGTCGCTCCGGCAGCGGGTGCAGCTCCGGGCTTCTTTCTGCCGCGCCCTCCGCGACTTCCGCGGCGGCGCCTCTTCCTCGGGCCCTCGGGCGCATCCTGCGCCTCCGTGGGCTCCGGTGCCTGGGTCTCAGACGGAGGCGGTACCTCTATGGCAACGGCTTCTCGAGCCGCGGCCTCGTCCTCTTGCGTTTTGCCAAAGCGAAACCAGCGTAGTGCCAAGGTTGAAATCTCCTCTTTCGATCGCGCGCGGGCCCCGGAAAGCCACCGGCAGTTCCGGCCTCGCGCTGCGTGGGTTCAAGACATGGGTCAACACGACCTGTTGCAACCGTAGCAGTCGCAGCGACCGGCGCCCTCTCGATCGAGGCTCGAAGGTGAGCTCACGCTGCCGCAGGGCGAAGGCGAGCGCGACGGGCGCGGACGGCTCGCAGGCGCTGTGCAAGACGCGCCCAAGCCCACGGCTCGACCTCCGCGTACCGTGTCTGGGTCTGGCCACGCGTCGACTCCAGGTACTCGAACCACGCATCCGCTTCTTCGAGGTACAAGAGCTCTTCGGCCAGCTCCGTATTCGGCATCGTCCCTCCCATCCGCTCGGTCGGGGCGCATCCTAGGACCCGGTCCGGACAGCACGATCGTGGGGGGAAACGATGTTTCCCCCCACGAACCCCCCTTCCTCTTCGCGAGGCAGTCAGGGAGCGCCCCTGGCCTCTCGGCCGGCACAGCCGGCCTTCGGCCACCAGCGATTGCTTGTCCGACGACGCTACGGAGCCGGGATTCGCGCTTCGAGCGCCTGCATCGCCTTCGCAAGCGCGAAGGTCCCCGCTCCCGCAACGGCTGCATCTGCAATTGGAGCCGGCAGAACCTGTCTGGCCGATCGGGCGAGTCCGCGTAACGCAAACCCGGCAGCGAGAGCCAGTGCAGCGCCACCGGCGACCAGAGGCATCTCGTTGGACTCCCCCGATCCTGTCGTGATCGCACGAAGCCGAGCTAGCATGCGGATCTGCTCGAGGGCGATCGAAGGTCTGGCAGCACCTTTCTCCGCTCCGGCGACGCCGAGCAAGGCCGCCCGAATCACCGCTTGGCGCACGATGCCGTGTGACACCGCTTTCTGAAGCGCCGGAACACGTGAAGCGAGGTGCGGCCCGTGCTCCGACGCCTCGACGATCCGGTCGGCGATCTCGCGCAGCGGGAAGCCCTCGCCCGCGCGACATTCGACGACGAACGGGGAGAGGACAAAGGGCGGCGTCCAATCGGCCTGAGGCCAGAGCTGGACGATGATCACGGGCGTGTCACGCCGGTCTGCCGCACGGACGAACGTCTCGTCGGCCTCGGAAGGGTCTCCTGCAACGACGCGGACGAGCACCTCGGCGGCCGATGCGCGCGGCTCTTCGTCGACGATCACAGCCCCAGCGACCGCATCGGCACCGAGCTCCTTGGCGAGCTGCTCCGCGAGCATGCCGCTGACCACGATCGGGCCGGCGCTCGCCGGCGAGAGCTCGTAGCGCGCCGTCTGCAGGACGGTGCGCGCCTCGAACGCGAACGCTCGAACCCCCGCGGCGCTCAGAGCGTTTGTCTCCCCCCGGACTCGCCTCGGGCGTGGATGCCCTGGAGTACGCCGATCAGCACGAGGTTCGCGACCATCGACGAGCCACCCACCGTCACGAATGGGAGCGGAATGCCGGTCACGGGCGCAACGCCCATGGTCATGCCGACGTTCACGAATATCTGGAAGAGGAACGCGAAGACGAGCCCACCCGCGACGACGGCCCCGTAAAGATCTCCTGCCACGGTCACGACCCGCAGCGCGCGCCACACGACGAGCAGGTAGAGCAGGAGCAGGATCGCCGAGCCCACGAAGCCGCGCTGTTCGGCGAGTGAGGCGAAAGCAAAGTCCGTGGCGTGCTCGGGCAGGTAGTCGAGCCGCGTTTGGCTCGCCTCGATTACGCCGCGTCCGGTGAGACCGCCCGAGCCGACGGCTGTGATCGACTGGTTCAGGTTGTAGGTGATCCCACTCGGATCGGCCTCCGGATCGAGGGTGAGACGGGCTGCCTGGTAGGGCCTGAGCACCTGGATCCCTGCCCCGGGCAGTAGCCAGAGCACCGACGCGATTCCGATAACGCCGATCGCGAGCACGACGACCAGCTGGCGCCAACGGACACCAACGAAGAAGAGAACAGCGAAGAGCGCCGCTATGTAGACCAGCGCCGTGCCCAGGTCGGGCTGCAGGAAGACGAGGAGGGTCGGAGCCGCGCCCAGACCGATTGCCGAGAAGATCGTTCGCCAGCGCGCGACGCGGCCAACGCGGTCGACGAGGAACCCCGCGATGGCGAGCACGAACAGGACCTTCCCGAGCTCCGAGGGTTGGACCTGGATGAAACCGAGGTCGATCCAGCGCTTCGACCCGCGAACGGTCTCGGCTGCGACGAAGACGACGATCATCATCGTGAGGGTCGCGCCATACACGAGCTGCCAGTGGCGCCTGGCGACATCGACCGGCACCACCGCGGCGACGACCAAACCCGTGATGCCTATCCCGACGGCTATTGCTTGACGGACGACGTAGTAGCTCTCGTCCCCGGGTACGTCGAAGCGGGTGATTCCCGCGATGACCCAGAGCCCGTAGCCGACCAGCGCGAGCGCGGCCGCGAGCAAGACCCAGTCGAGGCGCCGGAGGAACGCGACCGGGGCGGCCTCAGCTCGAGCGGCGACGGTACGAATCCGAGGTTGCTGGATGAGCTCGATCATCAGTCCGTGTCCACGACGACGCTCGGCGGCGCCTCGACGCCGAAGTACCGCTCGAAGACGCGCAACGCTGCGGGAGCGGCGGCGCTCGACCCGTGCCCACCGTTCTCGATCAGCGCACACACCACGAGCCGCGCACCGTCGGAGGGTCCCCACCCGCACCACCACGACTGGTCTTCCAAGTGGTCGCTCGGGTAGCCCGGCAGGGGCACGACCTTTTCGGCGGTGCCCGTCTTGCCCGAGATCGGTACCGAGTAGTTGCCGAAGACACCCGAAGAGGTCCCGCTGACCGAGTGCGTAGCGAGATAGAGGCCGTCGCGAACGGCCGCAAGCGCGGCGGGATCCACTTTCGAGGACTGCGGAGCACGGGGCGCGAAGCGACGGAGGACGATCGTTGGCGACTTCTTACCATCCGGCGAGTTCTGCCCGCCCGGTTGCTCGACGTCGGACACGAGGTACGGCGTGACGATGTTTCCGCCGTTCGCGAGCATCGCGTAGAACGCGGCCATCTGGAGAGGCGTGACTAGGAGATCCTTCTGGCCGATCGCGAACTGGATCGAGTCTCCCGGGTTCCAGGCGCGATCCCAATCGGTCTCGAAGGTATTCCGACGCCACTCGGGCGTGGGAAGGAGGCCGTCAGCCTCACCGCCAATGTCGAGGTCTGTTGGGCCACCGAACCCGAATCGGTGCGCCCACTGCTGCATGCGGATGCGACTCTCGGAGCCTCCCTCGTAGAAACGGTTCCCGATCTCGTAGAAATACGTGTCGCACGACTCGGCAAGAGCCTCCGGGAGCGTCATCGGGCGATTCACAAACGGGTTCCAGTTGCGGAACTTCTGGCGATCGAGGCCGTACGTCGCGAATGGGGTGCACTGGAGCGACTCGTAGGGCGAGAACACGTGCTCCTCCATACCGGCGAGGGCGGTGACGGGCTTCCACGTGGACCCCGGTGGGTACAGACCTGCAGTCGCCCGGTTGAAGAGCGGGTTGTTCGCGCGCTCGTCGTTCAGCGCACGGAGCGTCTTCGGATCGACGCGCCCGACGTAGAGGGACGGCTTGTACGTCGGAGCGGAGGCTATTGCAAGCACGGCTCCGTCACGCGGGTCGAGCGCGACGATCGCACCTCCGTTCGCAGCCCAGTGCTTGTTCTGGTGCGCAAGGTCGATCCCGTACTGGAGAGCCTCCTCAGCCGCTCGCTGCACACGCATGTCCAGGGTCAGCCGAAGCGCATACCCGGCCTGAGCTTCTCTTCGTAGCTCGATCGGGGATTGCTGGCGACCGAGCGAGTCGACGCGCATCTGAGCGAGCCCCGCTCGACCGCGCAGATACGAGTCGTAGGCGGCCTCGATGCCCGACTTGCCTATCCGGTCGCCGCCTCGGTAGCCCTCGAGGCGCTTGAGCTCCTCGGGTGAGATCTCACCGGTGTACCCGAGGACCTGAGCCGCGAGCGCGGCATAGGCATAGTCGCGAAGGTAGACCTGAACGATCGCTACGCCGGGAAACTCCGCCTTGTGCTCGTACAGGTAGTGAACCTGCTCCTCTCCCACCGAGGTCTTGACCGTGATCGGCGTCAGCGGATCGAGACGCCCAGCGTCGACCTCGCGTGCAAGGGCCCTCGGCGATGTGTTCAGGACTCGTGCGAGCCGCTGGATGAGCTCGTACCGCCCCTCCTTTGGCAACGCGCCGACCCAGAGCTGCACCGCTGTGCCGGCAACGTTCGAGACGACAACGCGACCGCGGCGGTCGAGGATGGGGCCTCGTGGAGCCTCGATGCGCACCAGGCGCAGCTGGTTGTCCTGGGCCGCGCTCAGATGCTCGTCTCCCGAGAGCACCTGCAGCGACCAAAGCCGCAGGAAGAGGACCGTGAACGCAACCAGCGCGACAACGCCGAGGATCCCGACGCGCAGCGCGAGCTGTGGCGTCAGTCGATGCGGCTCGCGGACTCTCGGATCAGGGGGAAGAAAACGTCCGGATGGAGCCCGTCTCGGTTGGTACGGATTCGGGCTCATCTCACACGAAGACCTCGACCTCGGGCGACGCCTTGGCGCGCTCCGCCTCGCCCACCATGTGGCGGACGACCGCACACACCGGCAGCGAGAGCGCGAGGTTCAACACGAACGCAGGCATCAGCGCCGTCACGAGCGCGTGTCGTGCAATGACCTCCTCGCCGAGCAGGTAGTGGAGCACGTATCCGAAAAGACCAGCGAGAAGGGTGAGCGTGCCGACCGCGATCACCGGTGCGAACCGCCGGTCGCGCCCCACCGTCTCGCCGTACCGTCCTGCCCAGAACCCGGCCAAGGTGAGAACCAGCGACGTGATCCCCATGGTGTCGAGCGTCACGAGGTCGACGATAAGGCCGGCGGTGAACCCAAAGACGGCCCCTGGGATTGCCCCACGAACAAGCCCGAGAGCAACCACGACGACGAGAAGCAGGTCCGGAGCGCCACCGTCGATGACGATGGACGAGACGATCACGGTTTGCAGCATCGCCGCGACGAAGAGCACGAGCGTCGCTCGGAGAACCGCAGACGCACTCACCGACGACGCTCCCTGGGGACGAGCACGAGCACGGCGTCGAGCGAACCGAAGTCGACGAATGGGTCGACCTGCACTTGCTGGTAGAGATCTGTATCTGTCTGCCCGACGCTCGTGACCTTGCCGATCGGGATGCCCTTCGGATAGAGCGAGCTGAGCCCGCTCGCGCGCCAGCCGGCGGTGACGATCTCGTCTCCACGCTTGACCCGATCCTGCTTGCGCACGCGGTCGAGGACAAGCGTCTCGCGGGTGCCGCGGGCGTGGCGCACGATGCCCGGAGCGCTCGTGCGCAGATCGACCGCCGATACTGCTGCCTCCTCGTCCGTGAGCAACTGCACGCGCGCGGTGTGGGAAGTCACGCGAGTGACGAGGCCGACGAGCCCGTCGGCCGTGACAACCGGATCGTTGACGCGAACGCCGCTATTCGAGCCCGCGGCGACGACGATCGCCTGTGTGAACGCCCCGGCAGGACGTCCGATGACCTCGGCCGGAATCGGGTCAAAGTCGACGGGGAACCGAGGGCTGCCGACGTAATCCAACAACCGCCGGAGGTAGTCGTTCTCCTGACGCGCGAATTCGCTCTGGATCGTGCGCTGCAAGAGCTCCCTGTTCTCGACCCGTAGACGCTCGGCGTCGGAGCGCGCGTCGAGGAGGCTGTCGGCCCAGCCGTAGGCGTCACGGAAGGGCTGCGCGACCCGCTCGAACCCCACCGCGAACGGACGCAGAGCCGTCGAGCCGGCGGATTGGAACGTGGTAAGCGGGCCGTCCTCTCCCGAGCGAAACGACAGGGTGATGAGGACGAGCGAAAGCAGCACGAGCACGCCCACGGCGAGGCGGCGGCGCCGAGGGCCTGCGCCGCGGGAAGAGGCTGTGGTCGTCGGAATGCGCCGGAGTGTCAAGCCCAGCGCCGCCGATCGCGCGCTGCGATGCCGAGGCACGACCGGCCAGTGTACCCACCGCAATCGCATGAAAGCGGCGTTTTTGAGGTCTCGATTCGTGCGGCGGCGAGTCGAGACGCGATCTGCTCGCGAGCGCGACGAGCGGCTCGACTGTCTACGTCATTACCGGCCTCGGGGGATCGAGCCAGACGTTCGAGCGACCGACAGGGTGGTGCGAGCCTCTAGCGAAGAAACCCGTTGCGGCGCACGCGACTTCGATTCGCGCGGTGGATGACGTCGAACTCCTCGAGGCTACGCCCCGAGCCGACCGCAACGCATGTGAGGGGGCTTTCCGCGAGGTGCACAGGCATGTGGGTCTCGGAACGGACACGCTCGTCGAGGCCCTGAAGCAGTGCGCCTCCACCTGCGAGCACGATGCCCCGATCCATGATGTCTGCGGCGAGCTCCGGTGGCGTCTTGTCGAGGGTCGACTTCATCGCGTCGATGATCTGCGTCACCGGCTCGTCGAGCGCGCGCCGGATCTCCTCGGAGGAGATGATCACCGTCTTCGGGAGCCCGGTGAGCATGTCGCGGCCGCGTACCTCGGCCGACAGCTCTTCCTTGAGTCGGAACGCAGAGCCGATCTCGAGCTTGATCTCCTCCGCGGTCTGCGTGCCGACGAGGAGCTTGTACTCCTTCTTGATGTGATTGACGATCGCCTCGTCCATCTCGTCGCCGCCGACCCGCATGCTCTGGGAGACGACGATGCCGCCGAGCGAGATCACGGCGACCTCGGTGGTGCCGCCGCCGATGTCCACGATCATGTTCCCGGTCGGCTCCGCTACGGGGAGCCCGGCGCCGATGGCCGCAGCCATGGGTTCCTCGATGAGATATGCCTGCCGTGCACCCGCCGAGAGCGTCGCCTCCTCGACCGCGCGTTTCTCGACGCCCGTCACCCCGGAAGGCACACACACGACGACGCGCGGGTGCGCGAAGCGGTGTTGGTGCACTTTTTGGATGAAGTGCCGGAGCATCTGCTCGGTGACGTCGAAGTCGGCGATGACGCCATCCTTCAGGGGGCGGATTGCCGAGATCGTGCCCGGCGTTCGCCCGAGCATCCGCTTCGCCTCGACGCCGACCGCGTGCACCTCCCCGGTGCGCTGATCGATCGCGACCACCGACGGCTCGGAGAGCACGATGCCGCGTCCACGCACGTAGACGAGGGTGTTGGCAGTGCCGAGGTCGACGGCCATGTCGCGGCCGCCGAAGCCGGTGAGGGACTTGAACCAGGCCATAGGGGGAGACGAGTCTACCTGCGCGTTTGCAGGAGATTCGGCGCGTGGTGCTCGAGGAGCGAGACGAGGAGCGCACCGGGGAGGCCGACGACGTTCAGATAGTCGCCCTCGATCCGTTGGACGAGCCGTCCGCCAATACCCTGGATCGCGTAGCCGCCCGCGCGCCCTTCCCACTCCCCGCTGTCGAGATAGGCCGTGACGGCGTCGTGCGACAGCAGGCGGAATGTGACGTCGGTGATCTCGTGCCCGACGACGTCCTGTTCGGCGTCCAGCAGACAGATGCCTGAGATCACCACATGCGTGCGCCCGGATAGCCCGTCGAGCATCCGGGCAGCGTCGTCGCGATCAGTCGGCTTCCCGTAGACCCGACCGTCGAGCACCACCGCCGTGTCGACGCCCAACGTCACCTGTCCTTCGTCGTGAACCGACCGGGCCTTGCCGCCGGCGTGCGTCCGTACGAGCTCGGCCGGATCGAGGTCGAGCTCGTCGTTCTCGACGTAATCGGGGGCACGTACCTCGAACGGGATCTGTAGCTGCTCGAGGATCGCGCGTCGCTGAGGCGAGGTCGAGGCCAGGATGAGTCCTCTGCTCACGATCGGAAGTTTCGCGCGAGCTCGGAGTGGTACCGGCGCCCAAGCCCATCGGCGTTCTCCATCAGCCACGTCTCGAACCGATCGCTGCCGAGTGGTTTCTCGTGCGACGCAAGAAGCCCCGCACCGAGCGCTCCGAGCTCGTCGCGGGTGACGACGACGTCTCGTAGGAGGACGCCAGCCGTCCGCGCCGCATACAAAGCGACTCGCAGCGAGCTGTGCCGGATCCGCGCACGGCCACCGACAGCGCTCGCGATCAGCCGAATGAAGTCCTCGTACGCCCAGCGCTCGGGACCGGCCGCGTCCAGGATCACGTTGTCGTCGCGAGTCCCCGCCTCGACGCAGATCGACGCGGTGTCGCGGACCGACACCGGCTGCACCTCCGAGCGGCCGTCCCCGGCGATGAGGAAGATCGGAACATGCCGCAGTCCCCAGGCGATGTTGTTGACGAGTATGTCGTCCGGCCCGAACACGAGCGTTGGTCGAACGATCGCGTGCGACAAGCCGGACTCGTGCAGCGCCGCCTCCGTACGCGCCTTCCCGCAGAAGTACGGGAAGGGCGAGCTCGGATCCGGGTTGGCGACGCTGATGTGGACGACGCGTCGGACGCCTGCCTGCTTCGCCGCGGCGAACAGCGCTTCGGTGTTCCGGACCGCGCCCTCGAAGGTCGTCGCGCCTCGCTCGAAGCGCACCCAGTAGGTGTTGTAAAGGGTGTCGGCGCCGTGGAGGCTGTCGACGAGAGAGTCGTCGAACACGAACGGCG
>Ga0184633_10001003_pt1 | contig 11341 bp, 6 predicted proteins | sample PLM31_170_b1_FD_133156 | JGI IMG/M metagenome (GOLD analysis project Ga0184633, IMG submission 133156) | Groundwater sediment microbial communities from an aquifer in East River, Colorado, USA - PLM3-1_170_b1 | ecosystem: Environmental > Terrestrial > Soil > Riparian zone | place: USA: East...
GACGAAGCTTCCTGGTCGGCGCGCTGGCCGCTGGCGGAGTTATCCCGGCGCTTTCGCGACACGTGCTGGCGGCTCGCCAACGGGGCGCCGCCGCGCCATCAACAAGCTCCGCGCTCGCGCGCTCGGTGCAGATGCTCGTCTTCGACACCTTCGGCACCGTCGTCGACTGGCGCGCGTCGGTCATCGCCGAAGTGGAGAAGCTTGCACGCGAGAAGGGTTGGAAGCTCGACGCGGTCGCCTTCGCCGAGGCTTGGCGCGCCAACTATGGACCGGCGCGCAATCGCGTCCGCATTGGTGAGCTTCCCTGGACGAAGCTCGACGGGCTGCACCGGATGACGCTCGACGGTCTGCTGGTGCGCTTCAAGGTCGAGGGGCTCAGCGAAGAAGAAAAGGTGCATCTCAACAAGGTCTGGCATCGCCTGCATCCTTGGCCGGACGCGCCGGGAGGACTGACGCGCCTGAAGAAGCGCTACGTGCTCTCGCCGCTGTCGAACGGCAACGTGGCGCTGCTGACGAACATGGCGAAGTTCGGGGGGCTCCCGTGGGACTGCGTTCTCGGGTCGGATGTCGCCCGGCACTACAAACCGGACAAGGAAATGTATCTGATGCCGGGCGAGTTCTTCGACATTCCGCCATCCGCGGTGATGATGGTGGCGGCGCACCCCGGCGATCTGGACTCGGCGAAGAGCTACGGCCTGCGCACCGCCTACGTCCATCGTCCTCTCGAAAACGGGCCCACGCGCCCACATGCGCCCGCGCCCGCGGCCGGACGGTTCGATTTCCTGGCGACGGATTTTAACGACCTGGCAACGCAGCTCGGCGTCTGAGCGGCCGCTTTCCGGCCTAGCTCGAGACGCTCCTGCGGCGGGCGGCGATTGATCAGGACCGAGGTGAGATTTCACTCCTTGGCAAGCGAGACGCGCACGATCTCGTTGTCGTTGCGCGTAATGAGGTGTTTGTTTGCGTAGGCCGGTTGGGACCAGTGGGCGACGAGGCCGGCCGCGCGGCGACGTATTTGTGGGTGCGTGGGCGTGATCAGCGTCGAGCGGCTGATTTCTTGGAAGCCCTTCGGCGACAGCTTCGCGATAATGAGCTCGCCCCGGTCGTTGTTAATGAAGTAGCGGTCGCCGTTGCGCACGAAGTACGCCGAAGCGTACATGACGTGCTCTTTGGTGAGCGCCTGGGTCTCCCACACGAGTTTTCCGGTGGCTAGCTCGAGGCACCGCAGCGTGCCGTAGCTGCTCAGGCCATAAACGTAGTCGCCCTCGATGACGGGCGTGCTGGTGGCTGGGTTGATCGTGTCTTCCGTCCTGGTGTCGTTGGACCACAGGAGCGTCGCCGCTGGCTTCTTGTCGTCCAGCTTGAGCATGAGCGCGCCGCTGTACTGCGTCGCAACGAACAGATACGGACCGCTGCGCGTCGGCGTCACGATGGTGAGCGCCAATTGGACGGTGAACGGAATTTCCCAATAGGTCTTGCCCGTCGCCGGATCGATCCCGCTGATACCGTTCGGATCCCAAGCGATCAACTGCCGGACGCCGCCGGCTTCAATGATGACTGGCTGGGTGTAACCCGGCTCCGGATCGGAAGAGCGGGCTCGCCATATCTCCTCGCCCGTCAGCTTGTTGAACGCCATGAAGTTGGCGTTGTCCGTGCCGCCCACCACGGTGATCAAACGATCGCCGTCTACAATCGGGGCAGAGGTCGTCCCGTACAGCGGTACGATCATGCCGAAGTCCTTCTCGTAGTTCCGCTGCCATAGAACCCTGCCGTCCGCAACGTTGAGCGCCAGCAAGTCGCCCATTCGACCGACCACGTACACACGATCGCCATCGACGGTCGGTGTGGCCACAGGACCGATTGACCAAACATCGACCATCGCACTGTAGTCAGTCTCCCACTCCTTCGACCACAGCGTCTTGCCGGTAGTCTCATCGAGCACGAGGATGCGTTCGACGACGCGATCACCCACTATGCGGCGGGCGTCGGTGACGAAGACGCGGCCGTCGGCCACCGACGGCCCCGAGTAGCCCCTGTTGACGGGCATACGCCACTTGACCGACAAGCTTGCCGGCAACGTCTCGACGAGGCCGCTTTCGTTCCAGACTCCCAGTCGTCCCCGGCCGCGCCACTCGGGCCAGTCTTCGGCCCGAACCTGCACCATGGCTCCGGCGGTCAGCAGTGCGATACCGAGGATGATCCGAAGATCGTTGCGGTGCCGACGATAGGTTCTGGCCAGCATAGAGCGTGCTCCTGTTTACTCAGTGAGCCGCTTTCGACATCAGCGGCACAGGAGGAGTGATTAACAGGGCCGCATCGGCATCAATTTTCGGTCGGAACTTTTGAGTGCGCCCGCCGAGGCCCTCTGCGGCATACAGGTTCCCCTCCGAGTCGACCGAGAACTGATGCACTCCCCAAATCCCGCCAGGGAACGTGCCGTAGGTTCCCCACGAGTACTGCAACGCTCCGTTCAGGTAGTACTTGAGAAACTTGTTGGTGACGCCGTCCGCAACCCAGAGAAACCCGTCGGCGCTCATCATGAGGTGGTCGGGCGACCTGATGCTTCTCCAGAGCAAGATGAACTTGCCGTTCTGGTCGAAGATCTGAATGCGGTGGTTCGACCGGTCCGCGACGTAGACGCGGCGGGCTCTATCCACGGCGATCGAGTGAGGAACCTGGAACTGGCCAGGGTCGGTGCCCTTGGTCCCCCACGCCGTCAGGAAATTTCCGTTCTTGTCGAACTTCATGACGCGCGAATTCACGTAGCCGTCGGTGACGAAAAAGGTGCCGTCTGGCAGCCAGGCGATGCCTGTGGGCCGACCGAAGTGCTTCTCGTCCGTGCCGGCGACATCCGCTTCGCCGAACGTTCGGACGAGCCGCTTGCCATCGTTTGAGAACACGAAAATCTGATGTCGCCAATCGTCGATGACCCACACGTTCCTCTCCGGATCGTACGGGCTGATCTGAATACTGTGCGGCCCACGGCCGCCGTTGAAGAGGTGATCCCACTGCGTCCACGATTCGATCAGCTTTCCAGTTCCGTCGACGATGACGATGCAGTTGCGGATTTCAGGCGTCGGGTCGATTGCGGAGCCCAGGAATCCCCAAGCGCCTGTAAAACCAGCCGGCGCCTTGTCGGGAAGTTTCAGCTCGCCGCGATTCAGCAGGAAAATTCTGTCGGGAGTCTCCGCGAACACCCCACCCTGTGACCCCCAAATGTATCCCGGCCGCGCGAACGGCTGCGGCCAGCTATTGACCAGGTCATAGGGGCCGGTCTCATCTTCGCCGCCGTGCAGCCCACTGCCGCCGCCCCGACTTTGGAGCAACAGAGGGCCAGAGTGCAGGCCAAAAGCGAGCACGGCGACCAGCGTCACGAGAGGCGTGCGCATTTCAACCAGCATTTCTTCCCTCGAAGTACGGCGCCGGGGAAAAGGGTCGGGAGTCTTTTCCCGACGTTCCGGATGTGCACACTATAGCCTTGGCGCTACGCAAGGGGCAGGCGCGTGCGCGCGTGCGCGTGGAATTCCAATTCTTCGGTTAACGTTTCTCACTCGCTTGTTCCTGCAGCAACCGATCGATCGTTGGCATGTCCCGGATGACATCCGGCGGACTCGGTTCGGCGCCCAATTTGCGCAGCAGCGCCACCGTCGCTGGGGCGCTAATGACAAAGGCGGCCGTCCTGACGCCCTCCGCGATCACTAACGGCGTCCAGCCTCTCTTGCTCTTTACATTCAGGTTGGCGCCCTTGTCCACGAGAAACTGCACGAGGGTGTCGCCTTTTTCACGGTAGGCGGTCCCGTGCAACGCGGTCTCGCCGTTCGCGTTGACCGCATTGACGTCGGCGCCCAGTTCCAGCAGTAGTTTGGCGGCCTCCAGCGCAGTGGTCTCCGTCGTCCTGTTCCGGCCCTGGGTGTACCCGATGCCCGCCGCCACCATCAGGGGCGTCGTATTGTTGTTCGTCGCCACCTGCGGATCAGCCCCGGCGACCAAGAGCGTGTGCATCAGGGTCGTGTCATTCGTCTCGGCGGCCAACAAGAACGGCGTCGCGCCGGCCAGGTTGCCTCCACGCCGGCGACGGTTTCCACCAACGTAGGGTTGCGGGCTCGACTCGGCTCGCGCGTTCACATTCGAGCCGTGCGCCAAGAGCATCTTCACGAATTCCAGCCTGGCCTCGCCTCGCAGCCCACCGAGGAAGCTCCATTCGGTGTCCGGCGCCAAGATGCCGCTGGTGTTGTCGCTCAACTCGGTCAAATAGTTGCCCGCCATCCAGTGCAACGGCGTGAACCCCGGACCCACGTTCGGGTTTGCGCCCTGCTGCAGCAGAAATTCCGCGAACGCTTTGTTCCCCCTGATGGTCGCCACGACCAAGGCAGTGGTGCCGTCGGGCGCGGCCTCGTTCACATCCACGCCGGCGGTCAGCAGGAGGCGGGTCGTCTCGAGATCGCCCTTGCGAACCGCAAACAGCAAGGGCGTAAACCCCTCCGTCGACCGCGCGCGAATGTCCGCGCCCCGCTCGATCAGCGCCCGCACGACCTCCGCGTGGCCTTCCGCCGCCGCCCACATCAACGCCGTCTGCCCCCGCCACGTTTCTTTCGCGTTCACTTCCACGCCGCTGGCCAGCAGCGGACGGACCGCCTCCACCTTGCCCGCCCGCGCGCAGGTCATGAGCAGGGTCTCTCCTGAGGGGAGGACGGCTTTGGGATTCGCCCCCGCCTTCAGCAGCTTCTCGACCATCGCGGCGCTGCCGTCTGTGCAGGCGAGCGACAGCGGCGTGACCCCAAAATCATTGGCCGCGTTCACGTTGGCGCGGGCGCGAATCAGCAGGTCCGCCGTGTCCAGATCATTCCAGTGGGCCGCCCAGTGCAGCGCCGTCGCCCCGTCCGGCTGCGCGGCATTCACATCGATGTTCTGCTTCATCAGGGCCCGTACGGTCACCTGGTCTCGGTGCTTGACCGCTTCCACCAGCCGGAGGTCGGCGGCCGCAACGGCCACGCTCGCGACCACCACCAGAGGTACTATCCACCGCCCGACCGTCCTTGGGGCTTCGACATGCATCTTCGTCCCTCCTTGCTACAACGCGGAGACTCTCATCATGCAGATGAAGAATTGGCTAGTACGAACGAGCAACCGGGGTGGAGGCATCGAGAGCCTTCCACACCGGTCGCTACGGAAACGTTCGATCAGACGCCGGAGAGTTCCGGAACCTTTCCGTCGCTGTCGCCGAGGCGCTCGACGGGGAACCCCATCTTGTCGAGAAGCGTGACGTGGAGGTTCGCCAGCGGCGGCTCGTTGTTGAACCGCAGGTGACGCCCACCCCTGATCTGGCCCGCTCCCCCGCCCGCCACCACGATGGGCAGATGGTGATGGTAGTGCGTGTCGCTGTCGCTCATGCCGGCGCCATAGACGAGTATCGAATGGTCCAGCAAGGTGCCATCGCCGTCGGGAGTGGAGCGGAGTTTCTCGAGGAAATGCGCGAACATCTTCACGTGATACGCATTGATCTTCGCCAGCTTCTCCAGATGGTCGGCACGCCTCTGATGATGTGAGATCGGGTGATGCGGGTCGGGGACGCCGATCTCCGGATAGGTCCGAACGCTCTTCTCACGGCCGTAGAGGAAGGTGCCGACGCGGGTCAGGTCGGTCTGAAACGCCAGCGCCAGCAAGTCATACATGACCTTGGCATACTCTTCAAAACTCGCGGGGACGCCGGCTGGCTGGTGGACTGTCGGCAGCTCCCGGTCGCTTTGCGCCTCGGCTATCTGGATTCGCCGCTCGACGTCGCGAATGGAATCGAGATACTCCGTGAGCCTGCTCAGGTCCCCCTGACCGAGGCTTCTCTGGAGGTCGGTCAACTGCCCGCTCACCATGTCGAGAATGCTGCGATCCCTTCGGAGCTGGGCGAGCCGCGCTCGAGAATCGGTGCTGTCGCTGGCGCCGAAGAGGCGTTCGAAGACGGCGCGCGGGTCGGCCTCCATCGGCAGCGGCGTCTTGGCGTTGCGCCACGCGATCGTGGCGCTATAGGCGCAGCCATAGCCGTCCTCGCACTGGCCCACCAGGTCGTACGACTCCAGGGCCAGCTCGAGCGAGGCCAGCTGGGTCTCCTTGCCGAATTCCTTGGCCACGATCTGGTCAATCGAAATGCCCGCCTCGAGATCGGCGCCGCTGCCCGTCTTCTTCGCATGAGCGCCCGTCAGGAAGCCGGCCTGGGCGCGAGAGTGGTCGCCATCGCCTTCACCCGGCCGTGGGTCAGCCTCTTTGCTGCACATGCCGGTCAGCACGAGCAGGCGATCCCGAAACGGCGTCAGCGGCTCCAGGATCGACGAGAACTGGAACGCCGCGCCCTCCCCAGTCGGGGTCCAACTCGGCATGCTCATCCCGTTCGGCACATAGAAACCGGCGAAGCGCTGTACTGGTTTGGCCGCCGTCTGACGGATCGCCGCGAAGGCTGGGACCATACCATCGAGCAGCGGCAACGCGAGTGTGGCGCCAAGACCGCGCAGGACGGTGCGGCGGGACAGGTGCTTCTTCGTACTAATCATGACACCCATGGATGTTGACCTCCTCATGTCTACGCTGAAACCACGTGGCTCACGCCGCCGTCCTCATCTGAAATGGTGTGCTCTTGATGATCCCCAGAATCAGAGATGACCAGCGATACTCGCTGGCAGCCGCATCTCGGATAATCGTACGGATAGCTGGCATATCGTAATACTCAATCCCTCGGCCGAGGGAGTACGTGAGGAGTCTTTCGGTGAACACACGGACAAATTCTTCCCGCTGGCTCACCAACACGTTCCGGAAGTCAGCCGGCCCATCGAACTTCGTGCCGTCTGGGAAGACTCCTGTCGCATCCACCGGCGTGTTGCCCTCGCGGGTTCGCCACTTCCCGATCCCATCAAAGTTTTCGAACGCGAACCCCAGCGGGTCGATCCGCGTGTGGCAGGATGCGCAGACCGGGTTACTGCGGTGGATCCCCATTCTCTCGCGCATGGAGGCTGTTACCTGGGCCCCCTTGCCGGCATCCGCGAGGGGCGGCACGTTCGCGGGCGGCGGGGGGGGCGGCGCCCCAACGATGTTCTCGAGCATATACTTGCCACGGACCACGGGGGAGGTCCGGGTCGAATACGAGGTCACGGTCAGGATACTCCCCTGACCCAGCAATCCTTGACGATGGGGATCGGTCAACGTCACGCGCCGGAAGTGACTGCCGTACACATTCGGGATTCCGTAGAACCGGGCCAGACGCTCGTTGGCGAATGTGTAGTTCGCGGTCAGAAGGTCCATGAGGCCGTGATCCTCGCGCAACTGGCTCTCGAGGAACAGCTCTGTCTCGGTAATGAACGCCTCACGGAGGCCGTCGTCAAATTCGGGATACACGCGCGGATCGGGCTCCATCTTCCGCATATTCCGTAGCTGCAGCCACTGGCCGGTGAAATTGTTCACCATCGCCGTCGCGCGGGCATCGGCGAGCATCCGTCGGACCTGCTGCTCCAGGATTCTGGGATTCTTGAGCTCGCCGCGGACGGCCGCGTCGAGCAGCCTGTCGTCGGGGATGCTGCCCCAGAGGAAAAACGACAAACGAGAGGCCAGTTCGAGGTCACTAATGCGATACGGCGCACCCGGCGCGACGTTGGCCGGATCGCGCTCCACTCGCAGCAGGAAGTTCGGAGAGACCAGGAGCCCTTCAACCGCGATTTGGATCCCTGCCTCGAAGTCCCCGTCACGCCGGCCGCCTCGGTACAAGCTGAGAAGCGAGTCGACGTCTCGATCTGTGACCGGCCGGCGATAGGCGCGACGAGCGAGCGTGCTGAGAATCTTCTTCGCGCAGCCCTCCTCGTCCTGGGCTCCTGTTGGGCGGCACACAAGAATTTGGCGCCGGCTCGGGGTGTCGCCAGGTCCCGTGGCGTTGAGGGGCCCTTCGATCGTGACGTTGTCCATGGCCATCCCACCCTCAACACTCGAAATGAAACTCGAGTGACGTGGCGGCGACCATTCTGGACCCGCACCCTCCGCTACCGCGTTTCTGCCCACGAACGCGACGCCAACCAACCGGGTCCCTGCCTTCGCTGGAAAGCGAACCTCTAGCGCTTGATCCGCTGTTCGCTCGTATTCCGAAGTCCCAAGGGTGATGGTGTCTCCCCCTTTGCACCGGACCTCCTGCGACCCGGCGGCGCACTCGCCGCCAATGCTGAACAGCTTGACTCGGGCGCCATCCAGCCGGACGTCAATCTGTTCTCGGTTCTCGATGCCGCGGATCGCGGGACTGCTCCAGTTGGTTCGCAGTCGGATTCTCAAGATGTACTCGCCATCGAGCGGGAAGTGGTGGTGAATCGCAGTGCCCCCCCGCGTCCCGAACGAGAGGTCTTCGCCTTCGCGGTAGTCTTGCACCTTGAACAGTGAGAACTTGTAGGTCGCAATCGCCGGGCGTATCGTCATATCTCCAAGGGCGAGGCGACCGATCTTGCGCGCGGCGAGCAGATAGCGCTCGAGCAGCGACGGCGTGAGCGAAAGGACGTTCGCGATGTTGTCGAAGCCGTAGCCCGACTCATTCTCGGGTAGCATCGAATCGCCGTTGATCTCCAGCGCCAGCAAGTCATGGATCGCATTGGTGTATTCGAAGCGGTTGAGGCGATGGACGGCTGGCTTCCGCCCAGGACTGGGCTGGGCCGCCGCCGCCCGATCGAGTTCGGTCGCCAGCGAGGCCGCGACGGCTTCGTACGTGGCCTTGTCCGGCCGTGGCGAGCCAGCTGGCGGCATGGTCTGCGACCGAAGTTTCCGCACGACTTTTTCCCACACCTCGGCGCCTTCGCTAGCACGCGCGGGGTCCATCGCCTGGAGCGTCAGTCCTGCTGTCTTGAGCCTGTCGTTGTGACAGGAGATGCAGTAGCGATTGATGGTCGCGCCCGGGGTAGAAACGGCCGGCGCAACGGCGGCTGGCGCCTGGGCATGTGCCGCCTGGGGGCGCACGACGGGTCGGCTCGGGCGCTGAGGCGGCGCCGCCTGGAGACCAAGGTAGCCTGTTCCGGCCACGGCGATTCCAACACTCACAACCGCTCTTGACATTCGCGACATTGATTTTCTCCTCACGGCTACCGGACGACCTTTGTCAAGCATTCCCGTGTCAACCATGAGCGCAAAGATCGCGCTCTGACTATAGTATTTTCGACAACAGATGTCGCCCGCGTTGGGCGCGGCTTCCGTTAGTTCGTGCCCGGTCCTCTCACCTGGCCAGTGCCGAACTGATCGGAGGCACGAACCGGCTTACCGTCTCTGAAGAGCACCTCCACCATCTTTTGGCTGCGGAACGGCGCGCCGAATTCATCGATCAGGCTCGCGACCACCTGCTTGGTCGCCGCATCAATCACATCGCCGGTCGACGAATAGACGTACTTGCCATCGAGACCAAAGGTTACCCAGTCGGGATAATCGAGGCCCACTCTCTCGCCGCGTTCCGGCCTGGCGCGGCGCGGCAATCTGACTTCCATCATCCACTTGGGCGGCATGACCGTGGAGTCGAATACATGGAGAACACCGTGGACGCAATCCGTCAACCAGATCTCTTTCTCGTCGGGCGACATGGCGATGCCATGGCTTCCGGTTCCTTCAGTCATGACTCGCGATCTATGCCAGGGATAACCGGGCACCTCCACACGGTGGAGCATCTTGCCGGTTCTCACATCACCTATTTCGAAGCCGAGCAAGCCATTGAGGTTGACAAAGACCAGCGTGCCGCTTCCGTTGGTGGTGAACGGCCTGATGGAAGTCGGGGCGTTTGCAGGATAGCCCATATTGGCTGGGGGGGCGCTGAACGGTCCGATAGTCTGCGCGACCGTGTGCGTCTTAGTGTCCGCGACCGACACGTAAGCCCCATTCAACCCGGCCATGAACACCTTCGAGCCATCGAGACTGTAAATTGTGTTATGGGCACCCCGGCTTCGCGGCGTGTCAATCTTCTTGATCGTCTTCCCAGTTATCGCGTCGACCACCAGCCACCCATCCGTCCCCTTCTCTCGTGCCGGACCAAGCTCGGGAACGTAAAGAATCTTGCTGTCCGGTGACAGCGACAGTCGGTCGCAGCAAGTCCTGTCGTACGTCCGTTCCCAAACCATCTTTTCCGTGATGAGACTGAAGGCGTGAAGCCCCGTGAAGGTCGCGAGATACAGCATGCCGGTTTCCGCGCTCACCTCCATGCCTTTGACCTCATCCCCGTCCGGGTCCGCCCAGGCCGGGTAGTCCCATGGAAAGGGAATCCGTTTGATCAATCGGAACTTGTTCCGGACATCGAACACCATGATCCCCGAGCCGTTTTGTATTCGACCTCCACCTGTGCCGGAAGTAGGCTCGTACACCAGCTGTCTCTCTCCACGTTCTCCCCGTCCGCGCTCGACTCCCTGAGCGCCCGCCGCACCTTGCGCCTGCACCACGACCCAGTTCGTGGCCATCAGCAAGGCAATAAGACCGATGCCATACCCGACGCATTTGCGCGGCTGCATAGCAATCCTCCAGTTTAAATAGTGCCGCACCAGACTCGCGTTCAGCGCGTTGAACAGAGCCGACTCGCGAGCATCCGGTTTTCGAACGATCGGCTGTGGCGTCTGAATTTCCTCGGCTGTGATACCCCAGGACTTGACCGCTGTCAAGCTGATTGGTGCACTCACAGATACTTCGGGCGCGCCAATCTTTTCCGCGCGCAGTGGGCCTGGGAGGACCGGCTGATCCGCGTCCTGCGCGTGCCTCGGACGAAGAACAACCAGGCGCATGCCGTCCCACTCAACGACACGGCATACGCGACCTTGAAGTGACTGTACGCGGAGCGCGACCCCGAACTCGACAGCCCCTACATCTTCGTGCATTCGCGCGACGCACGGCACGCGGGCAAGCCAGTCCTGGACGTGAAGACCGCTTTTCACACGGCGCTCGACGACGCGGATATCGTGGACTGCACCTGGCACGATTTCCGGCACGACTACGCGTCCCGGCTCGTGATGGCTGGCGTGAGCCTCCGTGCGGTGGCGGAGCGGCTGGGCCACAAAGGGCTGCGGATGGTAATGCGGTACGTGCATCTCTCCCCTGTAATTGGCTTTTCGGGTTTCGGTACAAGTTCGACAACGTCTCCCTGCAGGGATGCCACTTTGAACCCCGTAAGCTGAACAGCTGCCGACGACTCAGGCAGCAACTCGATCGTACCCTCATCAGCGATCGAAGTTCCCACCTTGATTTCGTCGCCCAACGGGAATGACTCCTGTGCAACTCACCGTTGGGACCGACGATCTTTCCGAAGCGGCGACAAGGCGTCGTGGCATGCGCCCGGCGGCTTTTGCATTTCAGGGGCATTTTCTGA
>Ga0184633_10001004_pt1 | contig 11335 bp, 7 predicted proteins | sample PLM31_170_b1_FD_133156 | JGI IMG/M metagenome (GOLD analysis project Ga0184633, IMG submission 133156) | Groundwater sediment microbial communities from an aquifer in East River, Colorado, USA - PLM3-1_170_b1 | ecosystem: Environmental > Terrestrial > Soil > Riparian zone | place: USA: East...
ATTCGTCACCGTGACGTTGCCGGCCGTGCCGGTAATCGTGCGCGCCGCGCTCGTCGAGCAAGCCGTGCCCGTGCAGGCCACCATGCCATTCGCGGCAGGGTTGGGAACGCCGCCACCGCCGCCACCATCTCCTACCAAATCCCACCCAGTTCCGGCCGCATTACAGACGTAGACCACTTGCCCCGCCGTCGCTGGATCGCTGCGCTCTAGGAACTCACGGTTTGTAGTGCAGGTGGCGGGGAAAGAAGCAAACGCGAGCCGCCGCAGAGGTCGCGTGACCGCAGCCGACTCAAAATCCTGCGTGCCGGTTGTGTAGGTGTTCGTCTGATCGGTGAACACGGTGGCCGCAGGCAGGTCGGCCTTCACGATAGATGCACACGTCGGTGCAGCATCCGCGTTCAACGTGCGTGGGAACTGGTTCGTGCATCCGCCAACCCCGGCAGCAGCAAGGGTTGAGTAGACCACATCCAATCCATCCGACTTCGGGTAGAGATTGGCTGCCCCCCGCGCGAGACGCACGAGGGCGGGCGTGACGTTCACGGTGAGCAAGTCGCCACGGGTAGTCAGCGGAGTCTGTGCAAACAATAGGGAACCAGAAAGGTTCGAGAATCCCACCTGGGCGGCGCTGAAGACACCTTGAGCGGAGATGGCCGTCAGAAACTGATTCGCTGGAGCGCTGAACGCTTGCGCCAACGTCGAATTCGCGTCGGGGACGTTGATGGTTCGCGTGGTGAGAGTCGTCAGGTTCGCCAAGTCGAATTGCGCGAGCTTCGTTGCATCTGTGGGATCGGAAAGTTGGAAGTTGGCCCCGGAACGAAACTTCTGCAAAAACAGCCCGAAGGTGTTGGCTTGGTCAGTATAGACCGTCGTGCCCAGGGTGCGCGCCTTCGCCAGCGTGCCTGCCCATCCCATCGTAAAGGTGTGAGTGGAAGTGGCGGAAGAGATTCCCAAGGTGACGTTGGTATCGTCCACCTTGGCGAATGTCTGCGTGGCCGCGGTCAGGGTGTTCAACGTAGTGATGCCGCTGCCGGTGCCTCCATCGCCAATCAAGTCCCAGCCCGTGCCCGCCGCGTTGCAGACGTACACCACCTGCCCCGCCACGGCAGGATCAGAACGCTCAAGAAATTCACGGTTAATGGTGCAGGTCGCCGGAAAGCTTGCGAAAGCGAGGCGGCGAAATGGCCGCGTCACGCTGGCGCCCTCAAAGTCCTGCGCGAACGCGCCGAAGGTGTTGGCCTGGTCGGTGAACACGGTCGTGGCCGGGAGCTGCGGCTTTGTGGCTACCCCTAGCAAGTTGGCGAACGAGGGCTGCGTGCATCCCGGCGTGGCGGCAATCTGCGTGGCAAAAAGATTCGCTCCGCAGGGGGCGGGAAAGCTCAGTAGCGAACCGTAGTCCAGTCCGCCAGTCCCGATTTTAGCCAGCAAGCCCGCGTTGCTGACCGTGACCCCGTTCCCGTTGACCGCGAATTGCGCCGGCTTCAGTGCTGAGCCCGAGGCCAAATTCACGTTGAACATGAATCCTGTCCCGCTATTGTTCAACGTATCGGTCAGGTTGAACAGGTTCACCACCGCCCCGGTAGCCGCGCCCCAAGTGAACGTTGTGGTGAACGCACCATGCGCCATGCTCAGGTTCACCGTCGGGGCCGTCAGCGAGCTCCAGGCCGTGCCTGCAGTCGCGCTGCTGGTGATCGTGAATGTCGTGCCGCTGAACGAGCAGGTCATGTTCGTCGAGCAGTTCAGCACCACTAGACCTGCTGGGCGTGTGGCCAGCACAGATCCCTGATTTTGCAGTTGAAGAATGATTCCAGAAGGCTGTCCAACTTGCGCATAAAGTTTTACCCGCCCCCGCCATTCTGCTAGGCGGGCGGCGTGCCAGCCCGCCGTAGGCCCCGCCCCGCCAGACTGATGGGCGGGCTGGCGGGGAGTTTCCTGGGCCTTCGCGTGCGCCGCCAGGAATAGCAGAGCACCCAAAACGGCCAGTGCCCAGAGCACTTGGACAATGCGCCAGCGATGGCGCTTGAATGTGGCCAAAATACGATAGCGCAACCCAAGTCGCGCGACGACCAGCACGGGTGCACCAGCCTCGCCCTCCGCCATCCGCCATCTTTCTGGCGGACTGGCGGGCTTGGTGAGCAGCCGATACGCAGCTCGTCCTTTCGCCTCAGGCTCTGTCAATGCAGGATGCTGCTGGCGCACCTCTTCGTAGACTCTCTCAAAAGCATGCGGCTCGAAGTCGAAGCCGACCATGTGCAAGTATTCTCCAGCACCGCCCTCTAGCAGCCAGCGTTTCAGGTGCTCGTTATTTTCGTAGCGCATGGTCACTCACAGATTAGCTCGAACGTCGCTGTGCCGCCCGTTGTCTCGATGTAGCCCACCACGTCGCCGGCCTGGATGAACGCGCCGGGCAGCGCCTCAAACACGGTGCTCTCAGCGGGATATTTATGGAAGCCGGGGTCCGCCGAAGCCGGCGCGTGCACGATGTACGCGATGGGCGACGCGACGCTCGCGTCCTGGCGCACGGTGATCCGCCGGCAAGAGACGGGCGCGGTCACGGGGTCGGGGTTGCCGACGTTGTCAAAAGTTGCGGTGGCAGTTTTGGCCATATTCCCTGACGGCGCGTTACGGCAGAATCTTCACCGTGAGGCCGGAGCCGCCGGTCGAAGAATTTTTCTTCGCGCGAAGGAAGCGCGCGCGAACGTTGGCCACGGTGCGCGCCTCGCCGCCGACTACGGTGGACGTGTCCAGGTCCTTGTATTCGGAGTCCACGTCGGCCATGGCGCCTTGGAGAGAGATGTTCACCGCCGTGGGGTTCGTGCCGAAAATCGTCTGCCAGCGCACGGCGCGCCCCTGGTCGGGAAAACCCGCGGGCTCGGGCAGCGCAATCTGTGCGCCGGCGGTGCCGTCGGCGGGAAAGGACTCGTTGTTCCACGGCAGGCCGATATCGCCTGGGTAGAGCGCGATCGGCGGATTCACATTCGAGTAGGTGGGCATGAGCGCCTCGCAGCGAAGATTGGTGCCCTTGTAGGGGCGGCCTTCAGGCCGGCCGCGTTTCAGGCCCGCCGCCCTGAAGGGCGCCGCTCCATGAACCGCAAAACAAAAAGCGCCCGAATCCGCTTTCGGATCGGACGCCGACACTTCTCTTCCGCAAACAGAGTAGCATGCTTCTCCCCTGCTCCGCGGCCCCATGTGCTGGAGCGGCGCGCGAGCGGCGGCGCGAAATGCGCGTCACCGCCATTTGTCGCGGGAAAACCGCGCGTTTGGCGGCTTCGCGCGGTGTGTACAATTGTGGAAATGTAGGGGCGTCCCTGGAAGACCCTGCGCCCAAGAGGGCAGCGCGACATCGAATTAGAGGGGAGATGTCATGGCAAACGCGGCGAAGCAATTCGAACACCTGCTGCTTGAAATTCTTGACCAGGGCTACAAGCGCAGCGCGTGGCACGGGCCGAACCTGAAGCAATCGCTGCGAGGCGTGAGCGCTCGCGCGGCGGCCTGGCGGCCCTCTCCGCGGCGGCACAACATCTGGGAGATTGCGATGCACGCCGCGTACTGGAAGTACGCGGTGCGGCGGCGCATCACCGGCGGCAAGCGCGGCGGTTTTGCGCGCGAAGGCAGCAACTGGCTGGCGCGGCCTGCGCGGCTGACGGAAGCGGCGTGGCGCGCGGACCAGCGGCTGCTCGCCGACGAGCATCGCAAGCTGCGGGCCGCGGTCGCGGGAGCGCTGCGCGCCGGGCAGAAGCTTCCCCTCCGCATGATCTGGGGCGTGGCGTTCCACGACGTCTATCACGCGGGGCAGGTCCGCCTGCTGCGGCGGCTGCAGGGCGTGCGGCGGTAAAGCGTCGTGACTCGTGATGCGCCGCACGCCGCGCGGCTTACGCGGTGGTGGCGCGCGCCTGCGTGTTGACACCGGCGCGGCGCGGCACTATGCTCCCGCGCCATGCCCAAAACAAAGAAACCTCCGAAAACGGCGAAGCCTGATTCCCGCGCTACGTTTGACGCGCTCAAGCGCCTGCTCACGCGTCATGCCGCGAACCTCAGTGTCTCGACCGACAAGCCGACCTACTACTGCGTGGAAGTGCGCGGGGTTGAGTTTCGTGGCAAGCCGCTTTTTTTCGGCGGCGTGCGCGAGGGAAAGAACTACGTCAGCTTTCACCTCATGCCCGTCTATGCCTGCCCCGAGCTGCTGCGCAGCCTCTCCCCTGCCCTGAAGAAGCGCATGCAGGGCAAGGCCTGCTTCAACTTCACCGTGCCCGACCCCGTGCTCTTCCGCGAATTGGCGGAGTTGACCGACGCGGGCTTGCAGCGGTTCACCTGCAAGGAATGGCGCGAGGGGATGCAGCGCAGGTACGGCGGCTAGCCCGCCGCGCTACGATCGCGTCCTTACTCCAAGGCGCCGCGCGTCTTCAGGGGCGGGTAGTGGTGTCATTTGGGGATGGGGAAAGCGTGACCCCGCTTTGCTGGATTTGGTCCCGTTCTCAGTTCGCGCTGAGGGCGGGGCCTTTTGTTATAGGCACGGACTATAACCCAATCCAAATATCTTGTCAAGTATAATGTTACGGAAGCTGTAACTTTCTCTTGACAAGCCTCTATATCCATATATATCATGGCATTGTAGAAGCAAAATAGTCTGCCAAATAAGGTGTCATTTATGGACTGGAACACATTCACTTTTGACTATCGCTATGAGTTCAATGGATTGTTACCGCGTATCGTAGCGATAGAGGCAAACAAAGAAGCTGCATTGAATCTTGTGCTTCCGCCTGACTGGAAGCAGCAATTGGATAGGCTGAACCGTGTGAGGGCAGTTTACGGCACAACCGCCTTGGAAGGGAACCCTCTTTCTGAGGCAGAGGTGTCAAAGCAGCTCGAAATATTGGACGAGCAGGGCGGAGGGACTCCTCAAACGTCTAAGCTTACAAGAGAGCAGGTTCAGATCATAAATTCTAGCTTAGCTCAGGCGTGGGTAAGGCAGAGATTCCAGCCCGGAAGTCCGCTGATTGAGGTATCGGATATTTTAGAGATGCATCGAATGGTTACGGAACACTCCGACACCAAAGACAATATACCCGGGGAATTTAGAACCTTCGATGGGACAGTCGGTAGCCCAGAGGCAGGAGGAGTACATAAGGGGGCACCCTATACTGAAGTCGTGCGTCTGATGGATGATTACGTTAGGTTTGTAAACTCCAGAAAGATGATAGAAGGTGAGCACCCTGTCATAAGAGCCCTATTGGCGCATTTTTTTCTAGTCACGATTCATCCTTTTGGCGACGGAAACGGAAGAGTCTCACGCCTTGTCGAAGCGGGCATTCTCTACCAGAACGGATACAACATTCATGGCTTTTATGGCCTTTCAAACTATTTCTACCGACATGAGCTTGAATATAAGACGGCATTGCAGAAATCTAGAGCAAATATTCCCTTCGACGTTTCTTGGCTGATAGGTTTTGGCATTGATGGATTCGCGCAAGAACTAAAGGGAATAAATAATTTCATAAAGACAAAGCTCAACCGCGTCGTTTATCGCACGGTGCTCGTGCGGAACTATAACAAACGCATCGGAACGCGTCGCAGGCTTTTGAACCAACGTGAATACAGCTTGCTAGAAGTTCTAATTAACGAAACAGAGCCAACAGACCCGTTCTCTGATAGTCCATCGAAGAAGCTGCGATTCACCGAGTTGGTCGCATCGAGTTACGTGCAGGGTGCATACCGCAAAGTTACGACAAGGACGTTTCATAGGGAGCTTCTCAGGCTAGCCAATCTAGGGTTTATTACCTTCGTGAGGGATGAAAGCGTGCAGGACTGGATCGTAGAGCTAGACTTCAAAGCTATCGGAAAGTATTAGCGTGAGCAATTGGCGGCCCATTCTGGCTAGGCCGCCACCAATTCTCAAAAGCAAACGACACCACTACCCAGGGGCGCGTTGACTTGCCCGAGTGAGACACGTAAGATGCTCCGGGCTCTTCCGCCTTCATTGTCGGCCCATCCCTGATGAACGAACAAACGATCTCGCATTATCGTGTCCACGAGAAGCTTGGCGGCGGCGGGATGGGTGTGGTGTATCGCGCCGAGGACACGCGCCTGGGCCGCAGCGTGGCGCTGAAGTTCCTGCCGGACGAGGTGGCGCGCGACCCGCAGGCCGTCGAGCGCTTCCAGCGCGAAGCGCGCTCGGCTTCGGCGTTGAACCATCCGAACATCTGCACGATCTTCGATATCGGCGAGCACGACGGGCGGCCGTTCATCGCCATGGAGCTGCTGGAGGGCGAGACGCTGAAGCACCGCATCTCCGGCCAGCCGCTCGAAGTGGGCGAGATTCTGGACCTCAGCCTCCAGATCTCCGACGCGCTCGACGCCACGCACAAGAAAGGAATCGTCCACCGCGACATCAAACCGGCGAATATCTTTATCACGCGGCGCGACACGGCAAAGATCCTGGACTTCGGTTTGGCCAAGCTCTCGCAGCGGCGCCAGCGCATCGGCGAAACCGTGGGCGCCTCAATGGGCGCCACGGCGATGCCCACCGAGCACCTGACCGACTCCGGCGTGGCCGTGGGCACGGCGGCGTACATGTCGCCGGAGCAGGCGCGCGGCGAAGAGCTGGACGCGCGCACCGACCTGTTCTCGCTCGGCGCCGTGCTCTACGAAATGAGCACCGGCCGGGTGGCGTTTCAGGGCAACACCTCGGCCGTCATCTTCGACGCCATCCTGAACCGCGCTCCCACGGCGCCGGTGAAGCTGAACGCGAAGCTGCCCGCGGGGCTGGCGCAGATCATTCAGAAGCTTTTGGAGAAGGACCCCAACGCGCGCTACCAGACCGCTGCGCGGCTGTACGCCGATTTCGAGAAGCTGAAGCGCGAATTGGATTCGGGGCAGCTCGCCGCGGCTCCGGCGGCCGCGCCCACGGAGAAATCCGTCGCCGTGCTTTACTTTGAAAACCTGAGCGGCGCGAAAGAAGATGAATACTTCCGCGACGGCATGACCGAAGACGTCATCACCGAGCTCTCGAAGATCAAAGACCTGCGCATCTTCCCCCGCGCCGCAGTGCTGGCCTTCCGCGACAAGGCCGTCACCGGGCCCGAGGTGGGCCAGCAATTGAATGCCGCGTACGTGCTGGGCGGCTCGCTCCGCCGCGCCGGTAACCGCCTGCGCATCACCACGCAGCTCGTCGAGACGCGCACCGGCCATTCGGTCTGGGCCGAGCGCTACGACCGGCAGCTCGAGGACGTCTTCGAGGTGCAGGATGAAATCGCGCGCAACATCACGCAGGCGTTGCGCATCACGCTGACGCCCCAGGAGCAGAAAACCATTGCGCGGAAGCCGACGGAGAACGCGCAGGCCTATGACTACTACCTCCGCGGTCGCAGCTACATGCGGCGCGAGACGAATTCCGATCTAGAGTTCGCCCTGCAGATGTACGAGCACGCCATCCTGCTCGACCCCAACTTCGCGCAGGCCCACGCCGGAGTCGCCAACGCTTGCTCCGCTGTTTATGAGTGGCACGAGAAAAACGACCGCTGGATTCAACGTGCACAGGCTGCCGCAGAGCGCGCGCTGCAAATTGACCCTCAGCTTCCGGAAGGACTGGTCGCCCGCGCCCGCATGGTCTGGGCGCAAAAGAAATACGGCGAGGCCATTGCGCTCGCTCAGCAAGCCATCGAGCGGCAACCGAATTGCCCGGGCGCGTACAGTGTCCTGCTGCGCTGCTACTTCAACTCAGACCGCTGGCAGGACGTGGCAGAGCTGGGCGAGCGTGCCATCGAAGCCAACGGCGACGACTATAACATGCACGTTCCGATCGTCATGAGCTTGGAGCGGCTCGGCCGGCACGATGTGGCCAACAGCATCCGCGAGCGCCATGTCCGCCTCCTCGAGCAACATCTGGAACAGGTGCCCGAAGACGTCCGTGCGCGCATCCTGCTGGCCAGCAACAAGGTGTCCCTTGGGGACGAGGCCGCCGCGATCCGCAACCTCGAAATCGCTGTCGCCTTGCGCCCGCGCGACTCCAACGTCCTCTACAATGGCGCGTGCACCTACGCCCTGCTCAGCAGAAAGCCGGAAGCGCTCGAAATGCTTCGGCGGGCCATCGCTGCCGGCTACCAGAACATCGATTGGCTGACGCGCGACCCCGACTTCAACTCTCTGCGAGAAGACCCCGAATTCCAGCAGATCCTCCAAAGCGCCGGGAAGAAGTAACAACAAGTGGTGAGTGGCTCGCCCACTGGCCACTCGCCGCTGTCTCTCGGGGTTTGCGCTTGCGGCAGCGGGGGTTCGGGGGTCATAATTCGCGGCGGTTTGAAAGCCCCAATTGCAGCCTGCCGTTTGGCGGCCGCTTGTCGCGCCGCCGAATGGCTCATCGCCGCCCTATAAAGGGCGCCCCTAGATGATCTGCCCCTTCTGCCGCGCCGAAAACCCGGCTGACGCTCCGCGTTGCGTTTCGTGCGCGCGCGAGTTCATCGCCACAGGCGGTGAGACGATTTCGAGCGCCGCGTCCGCAGCGCAGGCCGCCGCGCCGGATCCTAACGCCACCGTCCTACATTCCTCCATGCAGTCCTCGAGCGCGGCGCGAACCGCTGCGTCGAATGCTCCTGCAACAGCGTCCAGCGTGCTCACTCCTCCGCCGACGCCGACGCCGCCATCTCAGAGCGGTTCCGCGTCCGGCGGCATGAGCGCGAGCATGACGTTCTCGCTCGAGCCCGGCTCGGACTTCGGCCCGCGCTACCGCATCGAATCGAAGCTCGGCGAAGGCGGCATGGGCGCGGTGTACAAGGCGTACGACAAGGACCTCGACCGCACCGTTGCCATCAAGCTGCTGCGCGTGGGCATGGCCGCGGAGCCTGCGGCGATGGCGCGCTTCAAGCAGGAGCTGCTGCTGGCGAGCAAGATCTCGCACAAAAACATCCTGCGCATCCACGACCTCGGCGACGTCGGCGGAATCAAGTTCATCTCCATGGCGTACGTCGAGGGCGAAGACCTCTCGCACGTGCTGCGCTGCGAGGGCAAGCTTCCCGTCGAGCGCATCGTGAAAATTGCGCGGCAGCTTGCCGCCGCGCTCGATGCCGCGCACTCGGAAGGCGTGGTCCACCGCGACCTGAAGCCGCAGAACGTCCTGCTCGACCGCGAAGCCAATTGCTACATCTCCGATTTCGGCCTGGCCAAGTCGCTCGAAGCCGGGGCGGCGGGCATGACGCGCTCGGGCGAATTCCTGGGCACGCCGAAGTACATGTCGCCGGAGCAGGTGGACGCCAAGCCGGTGGACAACCGCAGCGACCTCTACTCGCTCGGGCTGATGCTCTACGAAATGGCCGCGGGCGAAGTGCCCTTCACCGGCGACTCCGTGCTGCAGGTGATGTACGCGCGCGTGAAGACGAAGCCGAAGCCGGTGAAGCAACTGCGCGAAGACCTGCCGGACTATCTCGCGCGCCTCATCATGCGCTGCCTGGAAAAGGACCCGGCGGCGCGCTACCAAAGCGCGAAGGAAATCCTCTTCGACCTCGACGCGGAAAAAGCCACCACCGTCACGCGCACGGTGCAAATCCAGCTTCCCGCCCAGGGCTGGAAGCTCTGGGCGGGCATCGGCGGCGCGGTGGTCTTGCTTTTGGTCGTGCTGCTGGCGATTCCCGCGGTGCGCCACGCGATCTTCGGTGGCACCGGCAGCGGGCTGACCTCGCGCGGCGTCCCCGCACTCACCGAAGGAAAATTCCTGGCCGTCGTTCCCTTCCGCGTCCTGGGCGACCCCAACACGCTGAATTACATCGCCGACGGTTTGGTGGAAGGGCTTTCGGCAAAGTTTTTCCAGTTGCGCGACGTCAAGCTGGCCTCGCCCGCTGCGGTCGAAAAAGCGAAGAAGAAAGACACGATCGAAAAGATCGCGAAAGAGCTGGGCGTGAACCTGATCGTCCACGGCATGGTGCAGGGCAACGCGGAGAAAATCCGCGTGATTGTGAACCTCGAAGATATCGCCGGCGGCAAGCGGCTGTGGAGCCAGGAGTTCTCCGGCGTGCCGGCGGACCTGCTGACGCTCGAAGACCAGATGTACTCGAAGCTGACGGAAGCGCTCGAACTGAAGGGCACGTCGGAAGAGTTGGCGCGCGGCGCGGCGCGGCCCACGGAAAATATCGAAGCCTACGACTTGTATCTGAAGGGCCGCAACGCCTTGCGCAATTCAAGCGACCTGCGCAACGTGGAGACCGCGGTGAAATTCTTTGAAGACGCGCTGAAGAAAGACTCGCGCTTCGCGCTGGCCTACACGGGGATCGCCGACGCCGGCTTGATCATGTACCGCGAGAAGAAGGACCCGTTCTGGTCGGACAAGGCGCTGGCGGCGGCGCAGCAGGCCGGGCAGATTGACGACAAGAAAGCGGAGGTGCGCTTCTCGCTGGGCAGCGCCTATAGCGCAACAGGCAAATCATCGGAAGCTTTGGTGGAGCTGAAGCACGCGCTCGAGCTGGCGCCCAACTCCGACGAGGGCTACCGGCGCTTGGGCAACGCCTACGCCTCCGGCGGGCGCAAGGACGAAGCCCTGCAGGCCTACCAGCAGGCCGTCAAGATCAACCCCTACTATTGGGACAACCACAACGCGCTGGGCGCGGCGTACTTCCGCTACGGCGATCTGGAAAAGGCGCTGGCCGAGTTCCAGAAAGTCACCGAGCTCGAGCCGGACAACACCTTCGGCCACCAGAACATCGGCGCGGTGTATTTCGGCCAGGGCAAGTACGAGCAGAGCATCCCTGCGTTCCAGAAAGCGCTGCAGATCCGCCCCGACTACGCGCTCTACTCGAACCTCGGCACGGCCTATTTCTATCTAAAGCGCTATTCTGAGTCGGTCCCGCAGTTTGAGAAGGCCGTGGAGATGAATCCGAACGAGCAGGTCGCCGTCGGCAACCTGGCCGACTCCTACCGCTGGTCCGGACAAAAAGACAAGGCCATGGCCACGTACGACAGGGCCATCGCACTGGCGTTCAAAGAGCTGCAGGTAAACCCGCGCAAGGCCGGCGCGCTCGGCAGCCTGGCCGTCTACTACGCGAAGAAGGGCGATGCGGGGAAAGCCGTGGACTTCATCCGCCGCGCGCGCGATATCCAGCGCAACGACGTCCAGTTGATGTACAGCGAGGCGCAGGTCTACGCGCTGGCTGGCAAGAACCCCGAAGCCCTCCGCTCGCTCCGCGAGGCTTTCCAGAAGGGCTACTCCCCCGAAGAAGCCAGGAACGACCCCGAGCTGAAGAACCTCCAGACGCAGCCGGAGTTCGACCGCCTGCTGCGCGAATTCGCAAAGAAAAGCTAGTGGCTGGTGACTAGAAGCTGTCTCATAAATGTTCATGAGTGCCTCAGCAGGATG
>Ga0184633_10001005_pt1 | contig 11331 bp, 10 predicted proteins | sample PLM31_170_b1_FD_133156 | JGI IMG/M metagenome (GOLD analysis project Ga0184633, IMG submission 133156) | Groundwater sediment microbial communities from an aquifer in East River, Colorado, USA - PLM3-1_170_b1 | ecosystem: Environmental > Terrestrial > Soil > Riparian zone | place: USA: East...
ATCTGGTCAATTCCAACAATAGGAAGTTTAAAAGGAAGTTTAGCTATTACATCGGGTCTGGAAAGATCTGTTATCCAGCCAACAAAAGGCTGCTGGCGAAGATCAATGGCAACCTGGAACAATCCCCACAATGCTATGAATATGGGCATTTGAAGAAGAAGAGGGAAACAACCGCCTGCAGGGTTAACTCCATAGGTTGAATAAAGCTTCATTGTTTCTTTGTTCATCTTTTTAGGATCATCTTTATATTTTTCTTTTAGCTCCGTAATTTTCGGCTGAAGAAGCTGCATCTTCTTCATTGACTGATAGCTTTGTTTTGTAAGTGGATGAACAACTATTTTTATGATAATTGAGAAAACAATAATTACTATTCCGTAATTAGGAATAAATCCATGGAGAAAATTAAATAGTGGGAGAAGAACGAACTCTGCTATTGGTCTTACAATAAATGTTAATCCAAAAAAACTTCCGAAATCTACTATTGCTTCAAAATGATTCTCATATTCCTTCAGGATACCATAATCAACAGGACCGATATATAGATTAAAATATTTTGATTCGACGTTTGTGTTTTTGAATGGAATTATAAATCTTCCGCTGTACACTTCTCTAATCCCGGAATTACCGGTCTGTTCTCTGTACCCTTTAATATAAGCCCCTTCAACGCCGGAAGGATCCTGGGGTGCAATGATTGCAGCAAAATATTTGTTTCTTATCCCAATCCAATCAACTCTTCCTGTAAAATCCTCCTCAAATGTTTCGCCCACATCAGAAGCATCAACAATTACCTGCTCATCTCCATAATAAACGCTTACGTTTGAGAAATTGGCTTCATCAATTGAGTTTTCTTCTACAAATCTTATCCCGCTTTCCCAGACAATATCATAAGCATTGTTGCTTATAATGTTATTCATTCCTATCAATTGAATATTAGAAACCGTGCTGTATTTATTCCCGTAAAAAGTATATATCTTTTTTATTTCACTACTCTCATGTGCATTTACAGAAAACTCTAATGTCAGGCTGTCTGTGCCGGTTAATTTATAATATTCTCTATCTGCAGTTGAAGAGAAAATGAGTTCCCCGGTATTTATTGCCTTCCCATCTGTTGTAACAAAAGCAAGATCGTAAGGATTCCCCATTGAATGGTTAATCAACTGCACCATTGTTTGATATGTTGCAGTGTCTGCCTCTGCGGAATACCAGTTTTTAAATTCCTTAAGAAAATATTTCTTTAAATTCGCACCGTGTGTTGATAATTCAATTATTGCAACATCGTTTTCAATTGTTATAATTCTTTCTTCTTCATCAATGTAATCAAAATATTTCCCTAAGCTCTGCGTATCCTTTTCTGTTTCAGTAAGATCAATCTCTTTTTGCTGTTCAATAAGCTTTTTTGTAGTATCTCTTAATACTTCGGTAGTATCTTTTTGCTGAGTTTCTTGATTTGGTGGCGGAGTTGGTGAATTTAAATACAGCCAAATAACCAGAATTGCCCCAATTATGATAAATGCTAATAATGTTTGTCTATCCATTTAAATTCCAAAATTTAACGTACCGGGTCATTTCCGTCTTTGCTGAAAGGATTGCATCTTAAAATTCTCCAGGCTGTCTTGATTCCGCCTTTAATAACACCATATTTTGTAATAGCTTCTATACCAAATTCAGAGCAAGTGGGGTAAAATCTGCAGGATGGTGGCAATACCGGAGATATAATCTTTTGATATCCTCTTATAAGAAATACAAATAATCCTTTCATCACAATGTTCTTTTTATCATGCTCATTACTTCCAATATACCGGGAACTATTTCATATAAACCTATCTTTTTATTTTTCTTTTCACTCAAAGCATATGCAGAGAAGATAAGTTTAATATTTTTTCTTGCCTTTGTTGCAGATGATTTAATTTCCTGTTTATTCAATCTATACGCTTCTTTAATTAATCTTTTAACCCTGTTTCGCCAAACAGCCTTTCCAAGTTTTTTAGAAACAACGGATGCTATTTTTACACCTTCTTCAGGATTTTCTTCTATAAGGTAAATGGCTTTAATTTTTTGATCGCTGGATATTAATATTTTGCCGGAAGAGTAAAGTTCATCAAAATCTTTTTTACTCTTTATTCTTTCTTCTGAGGAAAGACTTTGTAGTTTCAAGACAATTATTTCTCATCGCTAACAGATAATTTTTTTCTGCCCTTTGCTCTTCTGCTTGCCAGAACTTTCCTGCCGTTTTTTGTTTTCATTCGTTCTCTGAAACCATGTTTGTTCTTTCTTTTACGATTGCTTGGCTGATATGTTCTTTTCATAAACCTACCTTAAATAATTTTTCCCTTAAAATTAGATTATAAAGATACTAAATAATAGAATCTATGCCCAAATTTTAATTGATTAAAAAATATTTTCGATTCCGTTAAGAATTAATTTGCACGGAAAAATTTTACTTCATATTTTTTGTGTTAAGAGAGGCGCAATAAAACCTGTGAATATCTTGTGGATAATTTTTATTTGTGAAAACGTTCCACAGAATTTAATTAACCGCCCGCTTAAAACTTAAACTCAAATTTTGTGTGTAATTTTCAATATAAGTTCTGTAAGCGGTTGTGTTCGGGGGGTTTGCCTTGTTGCATATAATGTTAATATGTTGTGGATATCTGGTGGTCGTCTGTTTATAATTCTGTGCTAGTAAATTAAACTCGGGGTTTTTAACAAAGATATTTTTTTGTGGATAATTAATAAATGCTTAATGCTCATTCTTTCAGTAAACAAATTTATTCTGAACCAACTATTATTTGGAAAGAATGCTTAAAAGTTATAAAAGATAATGTAACTTTAATGACATATAACACCTGGTTCCTTCCTATAAAACCACTGGAACTTGATAGCAATATTTTAAAGGTGCAGCTTCCCAGTCAATTTTTTTGGGAATGGATTGATGAACATTTTAACACTCTAATTTCGAAAACAATCCACCAGGTTCTTGGCCCTGATGCAAAACTTGCCTACATAATTAATGAAGAGAGTGATTCGCCATCGCACTTTATTTCCAAACCGGCTGTTGTAAATAAGGTTCCGGAAAAATCAAAACAAAAAAATTTTGAACCTCACTTAAATCCTCGTTATACATTTGAAAATTTTATTAAGGGTGAGGGAAACCAGCTTGCCAGAGCTGCCGCTTTGGCAATAAGTGATAACCCAGGTGGAACTTCTTTTAATCCGCTCTTTATTTATGGGGGGGTTGGATTGGGAAAAACTCACCTTATACAGGCTACTGGAAATAAAATTCTTGAGATTATTCCTGATAAAAAAGTAATCTATCTTTCATCGGATACTTTTACTGTGGATTTTGTTGAATCAATTCAATCAAACAAAATAAATGAGTTTTCCAATTTCTACAGAGGAATGGATGCTCTGATAATTGATGATATCCAGTTCTTGATCGGAAAAGAAAAAACACAGGATCTTTTCTTCCATATTTTTAATACGCTTCATCAGTCTGGAAAACAGATTATCCTATCGAGCGATAAGCCTCCTAAAGAATTAAAAGGCCTTGATGACCGATTAATTTCCCGGTTTCAATGGGGATTATCGGCAGATATTCAACCACCCGAACTTGAGACAAGAATCGCAATTCTTAAGAGAAAATCAAGTGATTATGGAATGAATATATCATCCGAAATTCTTGAATATATTGCCACAAATATCACAAAAAATATCCGGGAACTCGAAGGCTGTCTTATAAAATTACTTGCAAACGCATCTCTCAATTCTGTTGAAATTGATTTTGAGTTGGCTAAAAAAATAGTAAAGGAAATTGCTACAGATAGAAAAGTGAGTGTTACAGTTGAAAATATTACAAAAATAGTCTGTTCTTATTTAAATGTGGCTGAGAATAAAATAAGAGATAAAACAAGGAAGAAAGAAATTGTACTTGCTAGACAGCTTGCAATGTATTTTTCAAAAGAATTAACAAAATCTTCACTTAAATCTATCGGTTTGCAATTCGGGGGAAGAGACCATTCAACAGTTATACATGCATGCAATTCAATAGAGGAATCTGTAGTTAAAGATCCTTCTATGAAGGATCTCGTCAAAGCAATTAAAACTCAAATAGAATTAGTATCTTCATAGGATTTCAAATCACCGATTATAAATTTTAAAGCTTCTTAACAGGAGTTTTTTAATTTTAAATTTGTTTATATGTCATTCACATTATGTTAATAAAAGGAATTTACAAATAAATTGTTGATAAAGTACTGTTATTTAAAATTTTGTTAACAAATTGTTGTTGATAAATTATTAATAAATCCTCCCTGTTTTATAGTGGAAAATCCTTTAACTAAGATTTCAACATCCTTATAATTACAATTATATTTTTTAAACATGATATTTAATATTAATTATAAAATGTTGTTATCTTAATAACTTAATTCTTTACTTGTTTAAGGATTATACCATCTCATTTCATTGAGATTATCACTACATTTTAGTATCTTTGCACGATCAGAAAGGAGATGTTAAATGGAGTTCAAAATTAACAGCAGGATGCTGGAAAAACATCTTGCTAAAATAATTCCTGCGGTGCCATCCCGTACGCCAATGCCGGTTCTTGAGAATTTTTTATTCGATTTAAAGGATGGTTTATTAACTGTTTCAGCAACAGATTTGGAAATAGCTTTAATATCCTCTATTAACGTTCCTTCAGATGAAAATTTGAAAATGGTTATTCCGGCAAGACTTCTTTATGATGTAATAAGAAACTTAGGGGATGTTCAGATAATATTTAAAACCGAACCAAATTCTAAACTAACGCTCTCAACAGAAACCGGGAAATATAATTTAAGTTATTCATCTCCCGAAGATTTTCCTGAAATACCAACAGTTACAAAAGAGAAGGAAATCACTCTTAACGGAAATGATTTGAAAAAGGCATTGGATCAAACTTCTTTTGCAATGAGTAAAGAAGATATGCGTCCTGCAATGACGGGAACACTCATTGAACTTTCTGAAGATGGAGTCCGTTTTGTAGCTACCGATGGACATCGCCTTGTTAAATATGTTAATAAAAATCTGAAGTTTAAAAAAGATGAACAGTATATAGTTCCCGAAAGAGCAATATCTGTCCTTGCAAAGCTTCTTGGAGAGGCAGATGTAAAAATTTATATCAGTAAAACTCATGCAGCTTTTAACTTTGGAGAGCTTGAATTTATTTCCAGATTAATTGGTGAAAAATATCCTGCATATAACAGCGTTATTCCTCTTGAGAATGATAAAATTTTGAAAGTAAAAACAGGAGATCTACTTTCTACAATAAAAAGAATGATGTTTTTCTCAACATCAAATTCAAAGCAGGTTAAGTTTTCTATAAAAGAAAATGAATTAGAGGTATCTGCAGAAGATATTGATCATGGTTCCAACGCCAAAGAAAGTGTTTACTGTGAATACAAAGGAGATCCGATGGATATAGGGTTTAACACTGCTTACGTAAATGATATTCTTTCTCATATAAATGATGAGGAAGCAATTTTTAAACTGCATTCTCCTACAAAAGCATGTATTATTGAGCCTGGAGAAGTTAGTGAGAATGAAGAGCTTATGTTGTTGCTGATGCCTGTACGTTTGAATAATTAAAAATGATATTGAAATCCATTCAATTAAAAAACTTCAAAAAACATAAAAATATTTCTTTAGACTTTTCTAACAGGTTGAATTACATTGTTGGTGGAAACGCGCAGGGTAAAACAACAATCCTCGAAGCAATTTTTTATTTGTGCACTACAAGGTGTCATAACTCAAAATCAGACAGCGAAGCAGTTGCTTTCAATGAAAATGAATTTGAAATCAGAGGAAACTTTCAGGGAATGACAGAAAACAATTCGAGAGTATATTATTCTCTTAACCAGAACAGGAAACAATATTTTAAAGATGGTAAACAGGTTACAAGAGCTTCAGATATTATTGGTAAATTTCCGGTTGTTTTACTTTCTCCCGAAGATCATTCAATTACACAAGGCTCTCCGGCAGAAAGAAGAAAATTTGTTGATTCAGTAATTTCACAGTCCAATGAAACTTACCTGAGAAATCTTATTGATTACAATAAAATATTAAAACAGAGATCATCTCTCTTAAACCAATTAAGAGATGCAAGAAACAAAATTCTTCTTGAGGAACTCCAGGCATGGTCTTCGGTTCTTGTACAAACAGGATCATATTTAATCAAACAGCGAAAAAGATTTATAGATGAATTTAACGAATATGTTATTGGTTCTTATGAAGTAATAATGGGCTATGAAGAAAAACCATTTATAGAATATTCTTTTTTTAATGATTACAAGAGAGATGATATAGAAGGGAAATTTAGAAGGCAATTGGAAGAAAGGAAAGAGGAAGAAATAGCAAGAGGAACCAACCTTGTCGGACCTCAAAGAGATGATTTTATTTTCAGCATTTATGGAAACAACTTAAAAACTTATGGTTCCCAGGGACAACATAAAACTTTCCAGGTTGTGCTGCGGTTTGCAGAATTTTTCTATTTAAAAGAAATAACCGGCACAGAGCCAATATTTCTCCTGGATGATGTGTTTGGAGAACTCGATGCACAAAGAGCCGCTAAAATCAGCGATTATTTAACAGGGGTTGGGCAGGCATTTATTACAGTTACAGATCTTTCGGATTTTTCTTTCCTGAGAAGGAACGAATCCGATAAAGTTATTAAGTTGAATCAGGGTCAGGTTATTTATGCATAGTAAGTTTGTTAGTATCAAAGAGGCTTTAAACACTCATCCTGAACTTATTAACGTTCGTAACATTGTAAAGCAATCTGAAGTGGTAGAAAAATTTTTTTCTGTTTTCCCTGAAATGGGAAAAGTCGTAAAGCCGGTAAAAGTCAACAGAAAAGTTTTGATGTTAAGGGTTGACAGTTCGGTTCTCAGAAGTGAATTAAAATTCAACGAAGCATTAATGATAGATAAGATAAATAAATATTTTAAAGAAGAAAGAGTCAGATCAATAAGATTTACCTCTTAGATTATGATTAGTTAAACAAGAGTGGAAATAATATATGTCAAAACCATCAGATAAAAACGAATATAGTGCTAAGAATATAGATGTACTTAAGGGCCTTGAAGCCGTAAGAAAAAGACCTGCGATGTTTATTGGAGATATTAGTGCAAGGGGTCTTCATCATCTTGTAAACGAAGTTGTTGATAACAGTATTGATGAGGCTCTTGCCGGTTATGCAGATAAAATAGATATAACTATTCATAAAGATGATAGTATAACCGTAGAAGATAATGGAAGGGGGATACCGGTTGATATTCATGCCGAAGAAAAAAGATCTGCTCTTGAAGTTGTTATGACTGTTCTTCACGCAGGAGGAAAATTTGATAAGGATTCATATAAAGTTTCAGGGGGGTTGCATGGCGTAGGGGTTTCTGTTGTTAATGCTCTTTCAGAATCTTTAAAAGTAGAAGTAAAAAGAAATGGTGGAATTTACTTTCAGGAGTATAAAAGAGGCATTCCTGTTAAACCAGTTAAGGAGATTGGTAAATGCAAAAAGAATGAAACTGGTACAACTGTAACTTTTATGCCTGATAAAGAGATTTTCAAAGTTACCACATTCAAATTTGATACTATAGCCGAAAGGATGAGAGAGCTTGCTTATCTTAATAAAAATATTACAATAAAAATAAAAGATGAAAGAAATGGAGGCGAGGAAGCAACTTATCATTTTAAAGGTGGAATAATTGAATTTGTGCAATACCTTGATGAAACCCGTCAGCCGCTTCATAAAACAGTTTTTGTTGAGGGAGAAAGGGATAATACTCCGGTTGAAGTAGCTTTCCAGTACAGTGATAGTTACACGGAAAATATTTTTTCTTATGTAAATAACATTAATACACATGAAGGTGGAACTCACCTCGTGGGATTTAAAACTGCTCTTACAAGAACACTTAATAACTATGCTTATAAAAATAATCTAATCAAGGATAGTAAAATCACTTTAACAGGGGATGATTTCAGAGAAGGATTAACAGCAGTTATTTCTGTTAAAGTTGCTGAACCTCAGTTTGAAGGACAGACAAAAACAAAACTTGGCAACAGCGAAACAAAATCTGCGGTTGAAACTCTTGTTGGAGAGAAGCTTGCGGAATTTTTAGAAGAGAATCCTTCGGTTGGAAAAAAGATACTTGAAAAATGTTTGCGTGCGGCCGAAGCAAGAGAGGCTGCAAGAAAAGCAAGAGACCTTACAAGAAGGAAAAATGCGTTAGACAATATGAATCTTCCCGGTAAACTTGCAGACTGTTCTATTACAGATCCCGAGCATTGTGAGATTTATATTGTTGAGGGAGATTCTGCAGGCGGTTCTGCAAAGCAGGGAAGAGACAGAAGGTTCCAGGCAATTCTTCCGTTAAAAGGGAAAATTCTGAATGTTGAAAAAGCTAAGATCAATAAGATATTAGAGAACGATGAAATTAAAGCGATGATATCTGCAGTAGGTGCAGGATTCGGTGCTGACTTTGATCAGGGCAAAGCCCGTTACGGTAAAATAATTTTAATGACCGATGCTGATGTAGACGGCAGCCATATCAGGACACTTCTTCTTACATTTCTTTACAGGCATATGAAAGATCTTATTACTGCCGGCAAAGTTTATATTGCACAGCCGCCGCTGTACAAGATCAAAAAAGGGAAAGAAGAATTTTACGCTTATGATGATAATGAGAGAAAAGAAATACTGAAGAGACTTAAAGTGAATGGAAAAACAGCAGAAGAGTTGGAAACCACCGAGGTTTTGGAAGAAGGTTCTGTTAAGGGGGTTTCCATATCGAGATATAAAGGATTGGGAGAAATGAATCCCGAACAGCTTTGGGTAACAACAATGAATCCTGAAACAAGAACAGTTTTGCAGGTTACTCTTGAAAGTGCTGCAAATGCAGATAAAATTTTTGAAACTCTTATGGGCGATGCAGTAGAGCCAAGAAGAGAGTTTATAGAGAAGAATGCTAAGTATGCTAAGTTGGATATTTAATTGAGAATGTCAAAAGAAGAGATAGTAAAATTTTTAAAAGAAAATAAAAAACTGCTAAAAGATCAATTTGGCATTGATGAAATTATTTTATTTGGATCATTTGCCCGTGGAGAAGAATCCGGTGACAGCGATATTGATTTGTATGTAGATATGCCAGCCGATTTCTTTAAGAAGTGCGAATTAATAGATTTCCTTGAAAAAGCATTCCAACGTAAGGTTGATGTAGTTAGGAAGCATTCCAATATAAAAAAAAGATTTATTGAAGAAATAGAAAAAGATTCTGTTTATGTCAGGTGATGTTTTATATAAAAATACTTCTTGATATTGATGAATCACTCCAAATTATTCTAGACAGGTTAAATGAAATAAAATCCCCTGATGATTTTCTTAAAACCAAAGAAGGATTAAAAAACTTAGATTCAATAGCCATGAGGTTTCAGGCTATCGGGGAAGCAATTAAGAAAGTTTCAAAGGAATCGCCATCATTGTTAGATAAGTATAAAGAAATAAACTGGAAGGGGGCAATTAACTTCCGGGACAAAATTTCACATCACTATTTTGATATTGATGCAGAAGAAATTTATAAAATCTGCAAGAACGATATACCGCTTTTAGAAAAGACAATTAAAAAAATTATTTCCGATTTAAAAAAAATATAAAACTTTATGGCAACAATATTTGAAAAGATTGTACCCGTATCATTAGAAGAGGAGATGAAATCCTCTTACATAGATTATTCTATGTCAGTTATCGTTGCAAGAGCATTACCCGATGTAAGAGATGGCTTGAAGCCGGTGCATAGAAGAGTTTTGTTTGGAATGCATGAATTGGGAGTAGCTTACAATAAGCCATATAAAAAATCTGCAAGAATAGTTGGAGAGGTTCTTGGTAAGTACCATCCACATGGGGACACTGCTGTTTATGATACGATGGTAAGAATGGTGCAGGATTTCTCTTTGCGTTATCCTCTTGTTGATGGGCAGGGGAACTTTGGTTCCGTAGATGGCGATTCTCCCGCAGCAATGCGTTATACAGAAGCTCGTCTTGCAAGAATTGCAGATGAGATACTGCGCGATCTTGATAAAAATACAGTTGACTTTGCACCAAACTTTGATGATTCTTTACAGGAACCGACAGTCCTTCCCTCATATCTTCCCAATCTTCTTGTTAACGGTTCAAGTGGTATTGCAGTTGGAATGGCAACCAACATTCCCCCGCATAATCTGAGTGAAGTTGTTGATGGGCTGATAGCGTTAATAAAAAATCCGGACATCACAATCGAAAAGCTGATGAAGCATGTAATTGCACCGGACTTTCCTACAGCCGGAATTATATATGGTTATGAAGGAGTTAAGGAAGCATTTAAAACAGGAAGAGGAAGATTAATTGTTCGTGCCAAAGCAAACATTGAAACATTAAAGAACAACAGGGAAAATATTATTATTACAGAACTTCCTTACCAGGTAAACAAAGCAAACCTTATAGAGAAGATTGCCGAGTTAGTAAGGGGTGGAAAGCTTGATGACATTTCAAACATCAGGGACGAATCCGATCGCGATGGTATGCGTGTAGTTATTGAACTTAAAAGAGATGCCCAACCTCCAATTGTTCTTAACCAGTTATTCAAGCATACTCAGATGCAAACGACCTTTGGTGTTATAATGTTGGCTCTGGTTCGTGGGGCTCCTAAGGTACTAAACCTAAAAGAGATGATGCAGCATTTCATCAATCACAGGATGGATGTGCTGGTAAGAAGAACCAAGTATGATCTTGATGCGGCTGAGAGAAGAGCCCATATCCTGGAAGGCTACATAATTGCTCTCGATAGTATTGATGAAGTAATAGAGACGATTAAGAAATCAAGAGATGTTGATACGGCAAAAAACAATTTGATGAAGAAATTCAAGCTGTCTGAGATCCAATCAAAAGCAATTCTTGATATGCGTCTCCAGAGACTGACCGGGCTTGAAAGAAAGAAGATTGAAGATGAATATAAAGAAACTATTAAGCTTATCGAAAGACTGAAAGGTATCCTTGATAATGAAGAACAAAGATATCAAATAATTAAAGATGAATTGCTTGAAATAAAAAAGAAATATGGTGATGAGAGAAGGACAGAGATTGTATATGATTATACCGAATTCTCACTCGAAGATGTTATTGCCGAAGAAGATGTAGTCGTAACAATATCTCACCAGGGATTTATAAAAAGATTTCCTGCAAGCGGTTATAAAAAACAGGGCCGGGGCGGAAAAGGTGTAACTGGTGCAGGTACTAAAGAGGATGATTTTATTGAGCATATG